>OCHG01000092.1_pt1 | contig 104507 bp, 93 predicted proteins | sample 1538801 | NCBI WGS metagenome assembly OCHG01 (sample SAMN04571727, study PRJEB22368) | human gut metagenome | biome: human gut; material: stool | host: Homo sapiens | place: Luxembourg | collected 2012-09-20 | reverse complement strand
GCTGCCTTACGGATGCGGCACACCCCTTGCGGGTGCCGCTCTGCCCATCTTGTAGGAATACGCAGTAATTTCCGTTTACCGCCAGTCCCATCAATGCGGCGAGCGCAGCAATGCCGCTATTTCGCACGCAATCTGCCGCCGAGAAAACGTCACTCGCGCCTCACGACAGTAAGGCGCGGTTGCTGTCAGATCACGACTCGCAGGGATTCATGGCGAAGCCATGTACACCGCACCCACACTGCGCAGCGCGTGCAGCCCTTCAAGCTGCAAACCCGCAATGGCGGGGTCAAAGGGCTGGGCCCCTTGCGTTCTCTTGGGGGTCCAAGGGGGATATTCTCTCACATGAGAGAATATCCCCCTTATCCGCAGCCCCACACGGTGTGGGGAAAAGCCGCAGCCTCTTCGGGCTGCTCCCCCTCCGCGCCATGCGCGGAAAAAGAGAGGACTTCTCTTTCGAGAAGCCCTCTCTTTTTACTTATTTTCTGCTGTGCAGAAGCAATTATTCCGCTTCCTGCATCGCCTTCGCGGCAGCGACAGCCTTCGCCTGTGCGTCGGCGGAACACTGCTCGTAGCGCACGAAGTGCATCACGAACGAGCCGCGGGACTGGGTCATGGAGCGCAGGTCAATGGCGTAGCTCATCAGCTCTGCCTCGGGGCACTCGGCCTCGATGACCTGCTCGCCGTTGCCGGTCGGGGTCATGCCCATGACGCGGCCGCGGCGCTTGTTGAGATCGCCGAGGATATCGCCCATGTACTGGTCGGGCACCGTGACCTTGAGCTCGCACACCGGCTCGAGCAGGACCGGGGACGCCTCGGGCATGGCTGCCTTGTAGGCGAGGTTCGCCGCGGTCTTGAACGCGATCTCGGACGAGTCGACCGGGTGATAGGAGCCATCGTAAAGGACGGCCTTGAGGTTCACGACGGGATAACCCGCGAGCGGGCCGTGGACGCAGGCCTCGCGCAGACCCTTTTCGACCGCGGGGAAGAAGTTCTTGGGGACGCTGCCGCCGAAGACTTCCTCGGCGAAGACCATCTCTTCGCTCTCCTCGTTGGGCTCGAAGCGGATCCAAACGTCACCGAACTGGCCGCTGCCGCCGGTCTGCTTCTTATGACGGCCCTGCTTGGAGACCGTCTTGCGGATCTTTTCACGGTAGGGCACGCGCGGCGTGTCGAGCACGACCTCGACGCCGAAGCGGCTCTTGAGCTTGTTGACGAGCACGTCGATCTGGATGTCGCCCGCGCCGGAGACGACCATCTGGTGCGTTTCGGCGTTGTTGACGACGCGGAAGGACGGATCTTCCTCGTTCAAGCGGTTGAGGCCCTGGGCCATCTTGTCCTCCTGGCCGCGGGTCTTGGGCGCGATGGCGACGCTGTAGCAGGGCTCATCGAACGGGATGGGCTCGATCTTGACGACCTTGCGCGGCTCGCAGAGCGTGTCGCCGGTCTTGACCTTGTCCATCTTGGCGATGGCGCCGATGTCGCCGCAGGTGAGCTCCTTGACCTCGGTATACTTCTTGCCCTTGGGGATGTACAGGCGGCCGAGCTTCTCGGTCTCGCCGGTGCGGGCGTTGACCATGGGCATATCGGGCTTGATGGAGCCGGAGAGCACCTTGACGTAGGAGTACTTGCCGTACTGGTCGGAAATGGTCTTGAAGACGAACGCGGTCGGCAGTGCGCCGGGCGCGACGACGAACTCGGAGGACTCGCCGTCCTCATTCTCGGCCATCAGGGCGCGGGCGTCCTGCGGCTGGGGAAGAAGCTCGACGATGGTATCCATCAGGATGCGCGTGCCCATGCCCTGAATGGCGGAGCCGCACACGACAGGGAAGAGGGACAGGTCCTTGACGCCCTGGCGCAGGCCATGGATCATCTCGGCATAGGTGAAGTCTTCACCGGCGAAGAACTTTTCCATAAATTCCTCGCTCGTCTCGGCGACGGACTCCTTGAGCGCGTCGTAGAGCTCATCGAGCACGGGCTTTTTGTTCTCAGGCACTTCGATCTCGACGCGGCCGCCGCCGGGGCCGAACTCGAATGCGCGCTTATGCAGCACGTCGATGATGCCGATGACCTTCTTGCTCTCGTCCCAGATGGGGGCGACGACGGGGGCGATGTTCTTGCCGAAGCGCTCGCGCAGCGTGTTGAACGCGGCGTTGTAGTCGGAGTTCTCCTCGTCGGTCTTGGAGATGTAGAGCAGACGGGGGAGAGAGTTCTTCTCGCAATATTTCCACGCCTTTTCCGCGCCGACGCTCATGCCGGCCTTGGCCGAGCAGACGATGACGGCAGCGTCGGCAGCCTGAACGGCCTCCGCGACCTCACCGGCGAAGTCGAAGCCGCCGGGCACGTCGAGCACGTTGATCTTGCAGCTGTCGTATTCCACGGGAGCCACGGCCAGAGAAATGGAGATCTGGCGGCGGATCTCTTCGGGATCGTAGTCACAAACGGTGTTGCCGTCGGCAATTCTGCCCAGACGGTCCGTGCCGCCGGTGAGATACAGCATGCTCTCAGCGAGGGTGGTCTTGCCGCTGCCGCTGTGGCCAAGCAGCACGATATTGCGGATGTCTTTTGCACTCATAATGGGTCAGTCTCCTTCCGAAAATCGTAAATCCCAGATCGGCTCGCGCCATAAGGTGGGATAATACTCAATGCAGAAATGATATCATGTTTTTCTCGCCATTACAACCATATTTTTCCGCAAATTTTCGTTTTCTTCGTTCGAAGTGTCAATAACGGTCGCTGAGCAGGGCGTCGACCAGCGCGCTGAGCGACCACAAAAGTACGTAAATGAGCAGAGAAAACGGCGTGAGCACGCTGTATGCGCCGACAAAAGTTAAATAAAATGCAAGGAGCGTCGAGGCCGTGGCGGCTAAAAATGCAAGCACCGTGCAGCGCCTTGCGGACGCGCACAATCTCTTGCTGCCGAGCACGACCTCGGCATACGGCATGAGTCCCTCGCGCATGAGCAGCGCATACGGCCGCCCGCCGCCGCGCTCGGAGAGCGCCAGGCGCGTCGAGAGCTTGGGATAGACCGCGCGCGCGTCGGTGCCGAACTTGCGCTTTAAGAGCGCGGGGGTGATGTTGCCGTCGCGCACGGCGAGGACGGGGGTGATGCGGCTGTGGTGCAGGGCGTGGAGCGCCCAGTCGACATTTTCCGCGGGCATGTACTTCACGGCGAACACCGCGATGAGCGTGCCGTCGACCGAGAGGAACACGCCGGTCTTGAGGCCTAAGTTGCGCGGCAGGTTCACGCCGCGTTTTCTCATAAAGCCCGCCGTGCCGAAGAGCACCGTTTCGCCGTGGATGCGGCCGCCGACGCCGCCCTCTTCGTAAAAGTCGACGTCCTCGACCTGCTCGCGGAAGCCGCCGTCTCTGGCGAGAAGATTGTCAAAAAGGCGGCTCAGGCCGCTTTCGGACGCGTGGGCCATCGTCGCGGCGTAGGAGATGACCTTGCCGCTCTCCTCGCCGAAAACCTTGAGCCCGCCGAGCGTGACCGTTCCGGGCGGGAACAGGTCGCCGTCGGTCAGAATGACGCAGTTGCTCCGGCGGATGGCGTCCGCGCCGGAAAAGCCCGCCACGGCGCTGCCGCTTTTGGCAAGCCGCGCGGCGATGCGCTTGAGCGGCAGCGCGCACACCATCGGAAACGCGAGCAGGTTCGCGCTCGCGAGCATCACCGAGAGGTTCCACGCAAGCAGCGCGTTCTGCTTCGTCTCGAGCGTCGAGAGCACGCCGAACACGACCGCCGCCGCGAGGAAGACCGGCAGCAGCACGCTCTGCCAGCGGGAATACGGGTCGTTCGCGCGCGCGGAATTCGAAAATCCGTCCGGCAGGCCCACGCGCTTGGCCGCGCCCCCTGCCGTCACGGTGACGATATACGGCGCATTGCCGATGGCCGCGATGCGGAACGTGTCATACATGCCGTGCAGACGCAGACTTTCGCCCAACAGCGCGCAGTAGACCGACATCGCCCCCAGCACCGGCAGCGGCAGCGACAGCGCCGCGCGCGCGGGAAGAAAAGCGTAGAGCGCCGTATCGAGCAGCGTGACAAGGCATAGAAGCATCGTCAAAAAGCCCGACGTGACTTTTTCCTGTTTGAGCGAGCGCAGCGCGCCCGCAAAAATGCGCCAGCCGATGGCGCAGACGATGGCCTCGACCGCCAGCGGCAGCAGCGCGCGGATCATCGGATCAGCGGTGTACGCCTCCGGCAGGATGGAAAAATGCTCCAGCACCGCCATGACGCACAGCAAAAACGTGAAAATACCCGCCCCACGGCGCGCCTTCGTCGCGCCCGAAAGCTGAGCGCGGTAGTCGGAGAGCGTTTCGGTCAGCGGCGGCTCGGGGAGCTCGGGTTCAGGCTCTTCGAACTCTTCTTCCTCGTCCTCTTCCTCCTCCGCGTCGTCGTAGAGCTGCTCGGTGTCGCGCATCTTGCGGCGGGAGAACAAACCGCGGCGCGGCGGCTCCTCCTCGATGATCGTGTCCTCGCGCTCGGAGAGCGCCTCCTGCACGGTCTGGGCCAGGATGTCCTGCAAGCTCATGGACTTGGGCTCGTCGTCCTGCGGCGGTTCTTCTTCGGTTTCCGCGTCCGTTTCCTCTTCCGGTTCGGCTTCTATCGGCTCTTCGGCCTTTTTCGCGCCGGGGAAGGGGATGACGGGGATGCGGGCGGTCTCATCCGTCGTTTCATCCACCGTTTTTTTCGCCGCCTCCGCCTTTTCCGGCAGGGGGACGACCTTTGCCGGCGGTTTCTTTTCCGCCGGCGGCTCGGGTTCTTTTTCTTCCGGTTCGGGCGCGGCGGGCGTGCCGCTGCCGTACTCGGCCAGAATGCTCTCGAGCGTGAATTCCGCGTACTCGTCCATGCTGCGGGCCGTGTTTTTCAGCAGCAGCTCGGAGTCGGCGAGCGTTTCTTCAAATTCAAGGTCTTTGGGGTCCATATCGTTCCTTCTTTACCGTTACTGCCCCAAGCGCTGGCGCACCGCCTCGTAGAGGAGGATGGCCGCCGCCGCGGAGGCGTTGAGCGACGAAATTTTACCCTTCATCGGGATGCTGACGAGGAAGTCGCACTTTTCGCGCACCAGTCTCGTCATGCCGTCGCCCTCGCTGCCGATGACGATGGCCGCGGGGCCCTTGAGGTCCGCGGAGTAGAGGTCGCTCGTGCCCTCGGCCGCCGTGCCGAAGACCCAGACGCCTTCTTTTTGCAGCTGCTCCAAAAGCGCGGGGATGTTCGGCACGCGCGCGACGGGCACATAGCTCACCGCACCCGCGCTCGTCTTGGCGACAATGCTCGTGAGGCCCGCGCTGCGGCGCTTGGGAATGACGACGCCATGCGCGCCCGCGCACTCCGCCGTGCGGATGATCGCACCAAGGTTATGCGGGTCGGAGATCTCGTCGCAGACGACGATCAAGGGGTTTTCGCCTTTTTCGCGCGCGATGTTCAAAATATCCTCAACACTGACATATTCGCGCACGCTCGTGAGCGCGATGACGCCCTGATGGGCGTGCGTGCGGGACATGAAGTCGAGCTTGCGCTTGTCCGCGTCCACGACGACCACGCCCGCGGCGCGGGCGGTCGAGGCGATGTGGCCGAGCGTCTTATCGGTCTCGCCCTTCTGGATGAAAATTTTGTCGATGGTCGTGCCCGCGCGCAGCGCTTCGATCACGGCGTTGCGGCCCTCGATGATGCCGTCGGCCTCCGCGTCCTGTACGCGCGCGGTCTTTTCCTTGCGTTCCTTATCCATAAAAGAAATTTCTCCTTGTGACAAATTTTTATAGAATACTCCATTGCAACTATAACACAGAACAAGGGCAAGATAAAGAGGGCGCAAAGCAAAAGTTGGTGCATGTTTCCATTTCCCGCAAAACCTTGTGGCGCGTATCGAAACATGCAACTATCTCTTGTGTCCTTTTGCCTGTTTTTCAGGGCTTTTGCACTGCAAAAAACAGCGTTTTATATTTAGAATATGTGTTGCGTTCGTGCGCGTTTTTTGGTATAATGTAGGGAGTAAATTTTCGGCTGTCACAGCCGTTTATTCCAAAGAAAGAAAGGAGCGCTTCCGTGAACTCTGTTGCAGACATCTGGAAGATCGTTCTCTCCCGCCTCAGCCAGGACCTGTCCGAGACGACCATCTCCACGTGGTTCGACGAGGTGGAGGCCGTGTCCATCAAGGACAGGACGCTCTATCTCCACTGCCCGAACGATTTTAAGCGCAGCACGATCGAATCCATGTTCTCTGACCGCATCAAGGATTCCCTGCGGGACATTTACTCCGCCGATTTCGACGTCAAGCTCCTCTCCACCGCGGAGAGCACCGCCCTTTTCGAGCCCGAGGTCAAAAAGTCCACCGCGCTGCTCGATTCCGGCGAATTCACGTTCGACACGTTTGTCGTCGGCGAATCGAACAAAATGGCCTATGCCGCCGCGCGCGCCGTGGCCGACGGCGTGGGGCACTACAACCCGCTATTTATCTACGGCGACTCCGGCCTTGGCAAAACGCACCTCATTTACGCCATCGCTCATCAGATCCGCACGACGCGCCCGTCGGCGAAGATCATCTACATCAAGGGCGATGATTTCATCAACGAATTCATCGAGCTCGTGCGCGCGGGCCGCGGCAGTGAGTTCCGCGCGAAGTACCGCGACGCGGACCTGCTGCTCGTAGACGACGTGCAGTTTGTCGCGGGCAAGGAGCAGGTGCAGAACGAATTTTTCCATACGTTCAACACGCTCTACGAGGCCGGACGCCAGATCGTCCTGACCTCCGATAGACCGCCCTCTGACATGCACCTTCTCGACGACCGCCTGCGCACGCGCTTTGAGTGGGGCTTACTTGTCGATGTGCAGCCGCCCGATTTTGAAACGCGCCTTGCCATCGTGAAAAACAAGGCCGCGCAGTGGGGCACCGTCATCGACGACGACATTGCGCGTTACATTGCCGAGAATGTTACGTCCAACGTCCGTCAGCTCGAGGGCACGATGAACAAGATTCTCGCCTACCGCGATCTCATCGGACGCGAGATGGACGCCGACGCCGCGCACCGCGCGGTCGAGGACTTTATGAAAAAGAACGCGAATCTCGCTCCCACGGCGGCGATGATCATCACTGAAACGTCGCGCTACTTTGGCATCGACGAAGAGGTCATCAAGGGCCCATCTCGAAGCCGCGAGGCCGTCAACGCCCGTCAGGCCGCGATGTACCTCGTGCGCCGCATGACGAATCTGTCGACGCCCGATATCGGCCGCGAGTTCGGCAAGCGCGACCATACGACCGTGCTCCACTCGCTCGAGCAGATCGAAAAGAAGATGAAATCCGATCCCGTCTTCAACCAGACGATCAAAGAGATCACGATTAACATCAACTCCAAGAGATAACAAAGTTTTCCACATTATCCACAGGGTTGTGCAGAGGGAAGCTGTGGAAACATTTTTTCAAAATTTTGGGTGTGGAAAGTGATAGAACTTTTCAACAACCCATGAGGGATAAATTTTCCTTGCCATTTCGGGCAAAAATTGGGTTTTCCACATTTTTGCGCCCCTACTGCTGCTATTTCTAAAAACTATCCTTTTTCTTTTCCAAAAGAGAAAAAATCATCCGTTTTACGAAAGGAACGCCGCTATGAAATTCTCCTGCGAAAAGCTGCTGCTGCAAAATGCAGTCAATACCGCCTCCCGCGCCGTCGCGGCGAAAAGCTCCATCCCTGCGCTCGAAGGACTGCTGCTGACCTGCGGAGGCGAGAGCCTGACCGTTTCGGGCTACAACATGCAGACCGGCATCCGCACGAAGTTTACGGCCGAGGTCGAGAAATCCGGCGAGCTGGTCGTCAACGCCCGCCTGATCAGCGAGATTTTAAGAAGACTGCCCGACGACGTCGTGACCTTCACCGCAAACGACAAATTTTTGATCCACCTGACCTGCGGCGACGCGGATTTCGACATCATGGGCCTCTCCGCCGCCGATTTCCCCGAGCTGCCCGAGGTCGAGGAGAAGTACGCCGTCCAGATCGCCGAAAAGACGCTCAAGACCATGATCCAGCAGACGAGCTTCGCCGTTTCGACGAACGAGGCGCGCCCCGTGCACATGGGCTCGCTGTTCGAGGTATCTGCCGAGGGGCTGACCGTCGTCTCCGTCGACGGCTTCCGCCTTGCGCTTCGCAAGGAAGCACTTGAAAAGATCGAGGGCGGCGCGTTCTCGTTCGTCGCGCCCGGCACGGCGCTCAATGAGGTCGAGCGCATCTGCGAGGAGATCGACGAGGTCGTGACCATCACGCTCGGCCAGCGCCATATTCTCTTCGAGGTCGGTGAGACCGAGCTCATCTGCCGCCGCTTAGAGGGTGAATTCCTCGATTATAAGAACGCCATCCCGCGCAGAAACCCCATCAACGTCGTCGTCGACACGAAGACGATGCTCCAGAGCCTCGAGCGCGTGAGCGTCGTCATCAGTGAAAAGCTCAAGAGCCCCGTGCGCTGCCAGTTCGGCGAGGACAAGGTGACGATGTCCGCCAAGACCGCCAACGGCGACGCAAAGGACGTCTGCCGCATCGCGGGCGACGGTCAGGGGCTTGAGATCGGCTTCAACAACCGTTATCTGATGGACGCGCTGCGCTACGCGCCCGCCGACACCGTGAGAATGGAGCTCAACACCGGTATTTCACCGGCCATCATCGTTCCCGTCGAGGGCGAAGAGAACTTCCTCTACATGGTGCTGCCCGTGCGCCTGAAGGCAAATTGAGACAAAAACTGAATCCATATCGTATAAAATGGTACAACGATTTCTGATAGGAATCGCTTTGTAAAGGACTTTTTATGACTGACATTACCATCACCACGGAATTTATCAAATTGCAGGACCTCTTGAAGCTGGCGAATTTAGTCGGCACGGGCGGCGAGGCGAAGATCGTCATCCAGAACGGCGACGTTTCGGTCAACGGCGAGGTCTGCACGATGCGCGGCAAGAAGATCCGTCCGGGCGACACGGTCGCCTTCGACGGCAAAGAGCTGACGGTCTCCTATGCGAATTGACGCGTTGGCGCTGCGGAACTTTCGCAATTACGACGCGCTGAATGTCACGTTCGCGCCGGACTGCAACGTCATCGTCGGTGAGAACGCGCAGGGAAAGACGAATCTGCTCGAAGCCATCGTCTATCTCTCTTCCGCCCGTTCGCCGCGCACGAGGGCGGAAAAAGAGCTTATTTCGTTCGGCAAGAGCGAATGCAGCATCAAGGCAAACGCGTTTGCGCGCAACCGAGATTTTCTGCTTGAGATCGCGCTCGCCGCGGGGAGAAGACGAAAAATTCTCATCAATAAGGTGCCCGTGAAAAAGGGGAGCGACCTCAGCGACGTGCTCGGCGCGGTCTACTTCTGTCCGGAGGATCTGCTGCTGATCCGCGACGGCGCGGCGGCGCGGCGCAAGTTCATGGACGACGCGCTCTGCCAACTGCGCGCGCGCTACGCGCAGGCGCTCAGCGACTATCACCGCGCCTACGAGCACAAGACGCGCATTCTGCGCGACAGCGAAGAGTATCCGTCGCTTCTTGATACTTTGCCGGAATTTGACCTGCGCATGGCGCAGAGCGGAGCGGTCGTCATCTACTACCGTGCGCGGTTCTGCGAGCGATTGAAGGAATATGCGGGCATCGCGCACCGCGAATGCTCCGGCGGCAGGGAAGAACTGGGCGTCGAATACCAGACGGTTTCGACCATTTCAGACCCGCTCGCGCCAATTGAAACGATTTACGACCAGCTGCGCGCGCATCAGGCATCGCACGCGGCGGCGGAACGGGCATCAAGAATGTGCCTTTCCGGCCCGCATAAGGACGATATCGCCGTGACGATCGGCGGCGTGAACGCAAGGCAGTTTTCGTCTCAGGGGCAGACCCGCACGGCGGCGCTGGCGTTCAAGCTCGCCGAGCGGGAGATTTACCGCGAGATCACATCCCGCACACCGCTGTTATTGCTCGACGACGTGCTGTCCGAGCTTGACCCGAAGCGGCAGGAATATGTGCTCAACCGCATCCTTGGCGGGCAGGTGTTTATCACGTGCTGTGAAGAGGATCGACTTGGAACCTTGCTCAGTGGCAAGGTGTTTCACATCTCACAGGGAGCTGTCGTGTAGCTGCACTTCGTGCAGCGGAGGAATGCAGCGCGATACGCTGCTGCCCATCACACCCCCCATTTTCTTTCCCGAGAAAGAAAACGGGCGGTGTGACCGTCCAAAAGAAAGGCGTTTAGATTGGCAGCCTCGGGCTTGAACGGCCTTTATGCCTCCGGAATGGAAATGTCTGCACGCGGCGTTGCCGCGTTGAAGTTGCTATACGATTTGGTTTGCTTCTATTATCCGCTGCCGCTCTGCTGATCTTGTAGGAGTGCAGACTAATTTCCGTCTATTGGAGCACTCCACAATGCGGCGAGCGAAGCAATGCCGCTATTTCGCACGCAGTCTGCCGCCGAGGGGACGTCACTCGCGCCTCACGATAGTAAGGCGCAGTTGCAAGCGGTAACGACTCGCAGGGATTCATGGCGAAGCCATGTACACCGCACCAACACTGCGCAGCGCGTGCAGTTATTCAAGCTGCAATCTCGCAATGTCGGGGGTCGAGGGGGACTCCCCTCGCATTTCTCTTGGGGTTCCAAAGGGGGGATTCTCTTTGGAAAGAGAATCCCCCCTTTGACTGCGCACTCCCATGCCAATGGGAGACCACCCCGCGCCCTTTGGGCGCGATATCTGAGGAGGTACCATGTACCTGCACATCGGCAACAATGTCATGCTGCCAGAAAAGCACATCATCGGCGTCTTTGATCTCGAGATCACGTCGCAATCGAAAAGGACGTCGGAATTTCTTAGGCGGGCGGAGGACGAGAGCCTTGTCATCGACGCCTGCGAGGACATTCCCAAGTCGTTTTTGGTGTGCGACCACCCGTATCACCCGCAATTGGTTTATTTATCCGAGCTTTCGAGCCAAACACTGCAAAAGAGAATGGAGGAGCAGACATGAAGATCCCCGTTGCTTTGACAATGCTGGCAAGTCCCTTTTCCCTTCCACACGATGAGCGCTGGATACTGCCCATCGCGCTCGGCTTTTTCACGCTGCTGACGGTGTACTTCACGTGGCGGCTCAAAGCGGAAGAGGGCGACAAGTGGCTCTTTCGGAAGAAAATGAAGGTGTCGGCGCTCTTCTGGCTTGCATGCGAAGTGCTCTGGCAGTTCCACGGTGCGGATTCGACGTTTCCCGTCGGGCCAATCACGGGCATTTTGTTTCTGTACCTAATGAGTCAGGCGCTGGTGTACGGTATTTACTGCGTGATTCAAAAGAAGAAAACAACAGCCGCGATGTAAGCGGCTTTCCCATCAAAATAGTGCTCGAGGCAGGGAGAAACGGGCCGGAAAGGGCTCCGACCCGGTTCTTCCTGCCTGATGACGAAAGGAGAACCCAAATGGCAGAAAATGAGATCCTGCAATCCACGGCGGTGGATGAAAACAACGACTATAATGCCTCAGAGATCCAGGTGCTTGAAGGACTGGAGGCGGTGCGCAAGCGCCCGGGCATGTACATCGGCTCGACGTCGGTGAGCGGCCTGCACCACCTCGTCTACGAAATTGTGGATAACTCCATCGACGAAGCGCTTGCGGGCTACTGCACGGAGATCAAGGTGACCATCAACGAGGGCAACACCATCACCGTTGTGGATAACGGCCGCGGCATCCCCGTCGACATTCAGGCGCAGACGGGCCGCCCCGCGCTCGAGGTCGTCTACACCGTGCTGCACGCGGGCGGCAAGTTCGGCGGCGGAGGCTACAAGGTCTCCGGCGGTCTGCACGGCGTCGGCGCGAGCGTTGTCAACGCGCTGTCCGAATGGCTGACGGTGCAGGTGCACAAAAACGGCAACATCTACGAGATGAAATTCTCCCGTGGCAAGATCACGCAGGAGATGACCATCATCGGCTCGACCGACCACACGGGCACGACCGTTACGTTCAAGCCCGATCCCGAGATGTTCGAAGAACTCGAATACTCCTACGAAACGCTGCACACCCGCATGCGCGAAGAGGCATTTTTGAACGCGGGCCTTCGCATCACGATCGAGGATAAGCGCCTTGAGAGTGAAGAAAAGCCCGAGAGCGAGCGCCGTGACTCGATGTGCTACGAGGGAGGTATCCGCGAATTCGTCACGTGGCTCAACAAGAAGAAAGAGCCGCTGCACAATAACGTCATCTACATGAGCGGCATGAAGGGCGATTCGTTCGCAGAATTGGCGCTCCAGTATGACGACGGCTATCAGGAAAATATCTTGTCGTTCGCTAACAACGTCCACACGCCCGAAGGCGGCATGCACGAGACCGGATTTAAGGCAGCGCTCACGCGCGTGCTGAACGCCTATGGCATCAAAAACGGTATCATCAAAGAGGGCGACAAAGTAAGCGGCGAAGACTGCCGTGAGGGCCTGACCTGCGTCATCTCCGTGAAGCTCACGAACGCGCAGTTCGAGGGCCAGACAAAGGCAAAGCTCGGCAACAGCGAGATCCGCACACTGGTCGACGGCATCGTCTCCGACCGGCTGATGCAGTTCCTTGAGGAGAACCCCGTCGTGGCGCGCACGATTTTGGATAAGGCCATGACGGCCAACCGCGCGCGAGAGGCCGCGCGCAAGGCGCGCGAATCCATCCGCCGCAAGAGCGCCCTCGGCGGCGCGGCGATGCCCGACAAGCTGCGCGACTGCAACGAAAATAACCCCGAGCTCACCGAGCTCTACATCGTAGAGGGCGACTCGGCAGGCGGCTCTGCCACGCAGGGACGCGATTCGCGCTTCCAGGCGATCCTGCCGCTCTGGGGCAAGATGCTCAACGTCGAAAAGGTGCGCGCCGACAAAATTTACGGCAACGACAAGCTCCAGCCCGTCATCATCGCGCTCGGTGCCGGCCTTGGCGAAGATTTCGATATCAATAAGCTCCGCTATCACAAGGTCATCATCATGGCGGATGCCGATGTCGATGGCTCGCACATCCGGACGCTGCTGCTGACGTTCTTCTTCCGCTATATGCGCCCGCTCATTGAAAACGGCTATGTCTACGCCGCGGTGCCGCCGCTTTTCAAGTTGACGCGCGGCAAGACGACGCGCCTTGCCTTCACACCGGAGGAGCGTGATCAATACTCCGCCGAGCTGCGCGGCGACAATCCGAACGCAAAGGTCGATATTTCGCGCTTCAAAGGTCTTGGTGAAATGAACCCGCATGAGCTGTGGGAGACGACCATGGACCCCGAAAAGCGCACGCTCAAGCGCATCACGCTCGAGGACGCGGTGCTCGCCGACGAGACGTTCACGGTGCTGATGGGCGAGAAGGTCGAGCCGCGCAAGGAATTCATCGAACAGAACGCGAAATACGCGGTCAATCTGGACTTTTAAGAGAGGAGGACGAAGAAAATGGCACACAAAAACGTGGATTACAAACCCGAGGACATTCAATTCCCCAACCAAAAGATCGTGCAGAGCGAGCTCGTGCACGAGATGCAGTCCTCCTACATCGAATACGCGATGTCGGTCATCGTCGGGCGCGCGCTGCCCGACGTGCGCGACGGCTTGAAGCCCGTCCACCGCCGCATCCTGTACGCCATGTATGAAGACGGTCTGACGAGCGACAAGCCCTTCAAAAAGTCGGCGACCTGCGTCGGCGACGTGCTGGGCCGCTATCATCCGCACGGCGACGCGTCGGTGTACGACGCGCTCGTGCGTCTCGCGCAGGACTTCTCCATGCGCTATATGCTCGTCGACGGCCACGGCAACTTCGGTTCCATTGATGGCGACCCTCCGGCCGCCTACCGATACACCGAGGCCAGAATGTCGAAGATCGCGAACGAAATGCTGCGCGACATCGACAAGGAGACCGTCGACTGGGACCCGAACTTCGATGAGAGCCGCAAGGAGCCCCGCGTGCTGCCCGCGCGCTTCCCGAACCTGCTGGTCAACGGTTCTTCCGGTATCGCCGTCGGTATGGCGACGAACATCCCGCCGCACAACCTGACCGAGGTCATCAACGCCTGCGTCTGCGTGCTCGACAATCCCGAGGCGACGCTTTATGACCTGATGCAGCACGTCACGGGCCCCGACTTCCCGACCAAGGGCATCATTATGGGCCGCAGCGGCATCCGCGCGGCTTACGCTACGGGCCGCGGTAAGATCATCCTGCGCGCCCGCACGGAATTTGAAGAATTCGGCCGCGACCGCACGCGCATCATCGTCACCGAGCTTCCGTATCAAGTGAATAAGCGCATGCTCATCAAGAACATGGCCGACCAGGTGAACGACAAGCGTTTGGAGGGCATTTCCGACATCCGCGACGAGACCGACCGCACGGGTATGCGCATCGTCATCGAAGTCAGGCACGACGCGAACCCGCAGGTGGTCTTAAACCGCCTGTTCGCCCAGACGCAGCTTCAGACGAGCTTCGCCATCAACATGCTGGCGCTCGTCGACAACCAGAAACAGCCGAAAATTCTGTCCCTGCGCCATATCATCGACGAGTATCTTACCTTCCAGGAAGAGCTCATCACGCGCAGAACGCAGTATGACCTCAAAAAGGCGCGCGAGCGCGAGCACCTGCTGCAAGGTCTTCTCATTGCGCAGGACAACATCGACGAGGTCATCCACATCATCCGCACGAGCTACGACGACGCGAAGGAAAAGTTGATGGAACGCTTCTCGCTCTCCGACGTGCAGGCGCAGGCCATTCTCGATATGCGCCTGAAGGCCTTGCAGGGCCTCGACCGCGAAAAGCTCCAGAACGAGTACGACGAACTCGAAAAGAAGATCGCCTACTTTGTCGAGCTTCTCTCCAACGAGACGATGCTCAAGGGCGTCCTCAAGGACGAGCTCATCGAAATTCGCGACAAGTATGGCGATGAGCGCAAGACCGAAATTCAGGAGGTCGAGGACGAGATCGACATTGAAGACCTCATCGAGGAGGAGCAGTGCGTCTTCACCCTGACCCGCAACGGCTACATCAAGCGCACGAGCGCGAGCGAGTACACCGCGCAGAGTAAGGGCGGCATGGGCAAGAAGGGCATCACCACCCGCGATGAGGACACGGTGGTCGACGTGTTCACCGCCTCGACCCATGACTATATCCTCTTCTTTACGGACACCGGCAAGGTGTACCGCAAGAAGGGCTATCAGATCCCCGAGAGCGGCAAGGCTGCCAAGGGCACAAACATCGTCAACATCATCCAGGTGGAGACGGGCGAGCGCGTGCAGGCGATGATCCACTTCCGCGACTTGAATGCCGAGAATCTGTTCCTCACCATGGTGACGCGCAACGGCACGGTGAAGCGTCTGCCGGTCGAAACGCTCAAGAACCTGCGCAACAACGGCATCCGCGCGCTGAACCTCGACGAGGGCGACGAGCTGGTGAGCGTGCGCGAGACGGACGGCGAGCAGAGGATTCTGATCGCCACACACGACGGTATGGCGGTCGTCTTTGACGAGACCGATGTCCGTGCGATGGGCCGCACGGCGGTCGGCGTGCGCGGCATCAAGCTGCGCGAGGGCGACTATGTCGTCGGCGCCGCCCGCGCCCAGGAGGGCAAGGAAGTCCTGACCATCACCGAAAAGGGCTACGGCAAGAAAACGCCGGTCGAGGAATACCGCATCACGAATCGCGGCGGCCTTGGCATCAAGAACTACATGGTGACCGAGAAGACCGGCGGCATCGTCGGCGTCAAGGTCGTGGACGGCAGCGAGGATCTGCTGCTCGTCACGCGCGCGGGTATCCTCATCCGCACGCCGGTCGAGGCGATCCGTACCACTGGCAGAGCCACGCAGGGCGTGATCGTCATGCGCTTCAAGGAAGAGGGAGACAGCGTCATTTCCATGGCGCTCACAGAGCATGAGGAGAATGACGAGGCGTAAGGCCTCGGCCCTCTTTTCCGCGCGTCGCGCGGAGGGGTGGCAGCGCCTTTGGCGCTGCACGGGAAAGGGGGCCATTCTCTCACGTGAGAGAATGGCCCCCTTGGACCCCCAAGAGAACGCAAGGGGCCTTGCCCCTTGACCCCGCACATTGCGGGTTTGCAGCTTGAATGACTGCACGCGCTGCGCAATGTAAGTGCAGTGTACATGGCTTCGCCATGAATCCCTGCGAGTCGCGACCTGACAGCAACCGCGCCTTACTATCGTGAGGCGCGAGTGACGGTAGTTGGGCGGCAGACTGCTTGCGCTCGCCGCATTGATTAGAGCAGAAGAGAAGAAAGACTGCCGAGCTTTAGGCCGACACACAGGCCGCAGCGAAAAGAAGCGTCGCGCTCAAGACCGATAATGTCAGAGCGATTGTCCTGTAATTTTTTGAAGAGAACGGACTGTTCGGTGTTAAGCATGGCGAGCAATTCAAGATACTGTGAATTGTAATAGGACAAGGATGCCCGATAATCGTCGAGTTCGTCCTTTGACAAAAAGCGTTCCGGATGTTCGCCATATCCGGCACGGAACAGGGATTCGTAAAGATGCAGCATACAATAACCTCAACAATAAACGAAGTTTTCTTCATGTTTACTTTATTGTAACACGAAGAAAACTTCATGTCAATAGGAAACAGAAATGAATTTTCCCGAATATATCTTAAAACTGAGACAGGAGCGCGGGCTAAAACAAAGCGATGTTGCGTCGTCGATCGGTGTGACCGTCCGCGCTTATCAGGCGTATGAATACGGAAAAAGTGAACCGCGGATGTCGATGCTCATTGCGCTGGCCGATTTTTATGATCTTTCACTGGACGAATTGGTCTGCCGAAAGGCAGAACACGGTGTGTAACACCAAACTTGCGGAAAAACTCTGCATGTAAACTTGAATTTGCTGGAAAGAAACGCTTCTGTCCACTATAATGAAGTACAGTAGTATATCCGAAATAGACGGAAATTGATGGAGACTGCCGATACGCAGGCAGAGCGACAGCGGAGATAGAAGCAAACCAAGTCGTTTAGATACGACACTTGGCAGGCAGTGCAATCCGCAGGCAAAAAGGCTGTTCAAGGGAAGACATACAATGCAGACGCCTTTCTTTTGGACGGTCACACCGCCCGTTTTCTTTCTCGGGAAAGAAAATGGGGGGTGTGCTATGCAGCAGCGTGACGCGCTGCATTTCCTTTGAAAGAGAAAAGAAAATAAAGGGAGGTCACCATGAGAAGAAACATCCACTATAAGCCCAGCAAAAGCGCGAGCATTCTGTCGGGCGTCATCGCGTGCGCGATGGGCGTGTTCGGCCTGTTTACCATTCCGAGCATCGGCGCGATGATCGGCTTCAAGGCCATCTGGTGCCTGATGGCCTTCGGCATGGGCATCTACAATTTCCTTCTCGCGGCGGGCATTGTGAAGTACAACGGCGGCTACGAGATCACCGACGAGTCGGACGAGAGCGCAAAGGGCGGCAAGTCCGACGCCGAAGCGCGGCTCGAGGAATTGCAGACCCTTTACGACCGCCGCCTCATTACGGAAGAGGAGTATCAGGAAAAACGCAGGGACATTCTGGACCGGCTGTAAGAGAAAGGAGCGCGGACAATGGGAGAAGTTTTGATCCTTATTATCATCGCACTTGTCTGGGGGTTTAAGGCGGCTGTCGCCAACGAGGACAAAAAGGTCAACGATCGGGAAACGGGCAGCGTTTCGGCATCGCCCGACGAGTTGATCAAAAAGGCAACGCGCACAGCCGAGGATCTTGATGCGCTGCGCGGGCAGACGGAAAAAAAGCGCCCGAGCCCGACAGAGATCAAGGCGCTCCACAAGCAGCACCGCGCCGACGAGTGGGAGAGAAACGAGCAGCGCCACGCCGATGAGCGCGCACACAGCGAAAAGCGCTGGGAGATCGCGCGCAGGAAGCAGGCCGACAGCGGCGAGGTGCATTCTGTCCACATGGACAGCTGCGAGGACCGGCTCGAAAGCCTGAAGGTCTTATATGACGCGGGCATTCTGGACCGCGAGGAATACGCCCAGCGCGTCGCGCGCGTCAAGAAGGCGCACGCGCAGAGCAGAGGGTAAGCAAAATAAAAGGAAGCGAATACACCATGTATGACGAACTGACACAGGTCGACATTGACAAGATGAAGGCAGAGCTGGAGCACCGCCGTTTGGAGCTTCGCCCCAAGCTCATCGAAGATGTGCAGACGGCGCGCGCGTTCGGCGACTTGAGCGAAAACTACGAGTACAAGGTCGCCAAGCAGGAGAAAAACCGCAACGAGAGCCGCATCCGTTACTTGGAGCGCATGATCGCGACGGCGAAGGTCATCGAAGTGAACGAAAAAGAGGGCACCGTCGGCCTTTTTGACCACGTGGCGCTCTATAACGAAAAGCTGGGGAAAGAGCAGAACATCCAGCTCGTGACCACCCTGCGGCAGAACGCGCTCAAGGGCCTCATCAGCAAGGAATCGCCCGTCGGCAAGGCCATCCTGGGGAAAAAGGTCGGCGACCGCGTCGAGATCGTCGTCTCGCCGGAAATGAAGTACACGGTCGAAATTCGTTCGATCACGCCGGGCGAGGACGATGCATCGCTCGAGATCAGCTCTTATTGAGGAAACGCATGAAACAGGTCATTATCTATACCGACGGCGCGTGCTCGGGCAACCCCGGCCCCGGCGGCTGGGGCGCGGTGCTCAAATACGGCGCGCACGAGCGCGAGCTCTCCGGCGGCGAGGCGAGCACGACGAACAACCGCATGGAGCTCACCGCCGTCATCGAGGCGCTGCGGCTCTTAAAAGAGCCGTGCGTCGTGGAGCTCTATTCCGACTCGCGCTACGTCATCGACGCGCTGGAAAAGCGCTGGGTCTACGGCTGGAAGCAGCGCGGCTGGGTCAAAAGCGACAAAAAGCCCGCGCTGAACGTCGATTTGTGGGAGCAGCTCTTGTCCCTCATCGCCCGGCACGAAATGCACTACCACTGGGTCAAAGGCCACGCGGAGAATGAGTACAACAACCGCTGCGATGAGATGGCTGTTAATGAGTGGCACAAGTTTAAGTAAGAGATAGCGTGGCCTTTCGCCGGAAGTCCGGCGGCGCGAGCGGCGGATTCACTTCGCCGCCGCAAGACATGGAATAAAACAGGGCTCCCGCGCGGCCTGCCGCGTGGGAAAATAATGCCGCGACGGTGAATCAGTTTAAGTAAGAATAAAACCAACGACAACTACAGAAAGAAGGTTGATTCCGGAGAAGACGGTTGGAAAGCTCAGGCAGGGTTGGGACAGCATTTGCTTCCTTTTAGCGCCCTGGTGGAAGTACGGCAAGACCTTAATGGTCGGCTCGTTTATCTCATCGGTGCTGTTTGTGCCGGCGGCGGGGTATTTTTCCGCGACGCTGGCGCAGGCGGTGATCGAAATGATCGAAGCGGGAAAGCCGTTTGAAGCGGCATTTTTGACGGGCTTGACATACCTTTTGCTCGCGCTGGCGCTCAATCTGCTCCACGCGGTGTACGAGGATTTTTACCTCCGGTGGAAAAAGCAGGAGATCGAGGGGACGATCGAGCGGTCGATCTACGAAAAAGCCCTGATGGTCGACTACCGGCACTTTGACGATCCGAGCTATTTCGACAGCTACAAGCTGGCGACGGAGAAATTCGCCTCGCAGTCGTCGGAGACGCTGCAAAATCTCTTCTCGCTTTTGAGCGGCGTCGCGAAATGCATTGTCTACGGCGCGCTGATCGCGTCGCAGGGCGTTGCGCTGCTGCTCATCGTTCTGGGCTGCTCTGCGTTTGTCGCGTATGCGCAAATTTACTGGAGTAGGGTGTCCGTGGAGCGTGAGACGGCCATGGTCAACGACCAGCGGAAGGCTGACTATCTGCGGCGGCTGTTTTTTGACCATACGGCGGTCGCCGACCTGCGCGCGTCAAACATCAAAAAGCCGCTTTTTTCGCTGTTCGACGGCTCTGTGAAGAGCAGGGCCGCGATCTATCGAAAATACGGCGCAAAGGAATTTTTGACCGATATTCTGGCGAACCTCGCGCAGCTCGGCACGACGTTTGCCGTGCCGGTCTATGTCGCATGGGGCGTGATGTCTGGCAATATCGGCGGCATTGGCGTCTATGCGACACTGATCGCCTCGTCGCTCGCGCTCAAGGAGGCGCTCAACGCGCTCGGCTGGTGGAGCTCGCAGGTCGCCTTAGGCGTTGCCTACGCGCAGAAGGTGCAGCACTTTTTCGACACAGATTCGACCATCGAAGCGTCGACAGACGGCGAAAAAGCGTCAGACGGCCCGTTTTCCGTCCGATTCGACCATGTGTCCTACCGCTACGGTGGCAGCGATGAGTTTGCCATCCGTGATCTGAGTCTTGCCATCGCGCCCGGAGAAAAGATCGCCATCGTCGGCGAAAATGGCGCGGGGAAGACGACGCTCACAAAGCTCCTGCTCCGCTTGTACGACGCGGACGGAGGAACGGTGCAGATCAACGGCCGCCCGATCGCGGACTATGACGTGAGCACGCTGCGCGGCAGGATCGGCATCGCGTTTCAGCAGTCCCGCCTGTACGCGCTGTCTGTCCGCGAAAATATGACGGCCTACGCCGACGCGGACGATGCGCGGCTCAAATCCTGCCTTGAGGGGGTCGGCCTGCGGCTTTCTCTGGACGCGCAGGTCACGAAGGAGTTCGACGAAAACGGCGCGGTGCTCTCGGGCGGAGACGCGCAGCGCCTATGCCTGACGCGGCTGCTGCACAGCGAATTTGGGCTGCTCATCCTCGACGAGCCGTCCAGCGCGCTGGATCCGATCGCCGAGTACCGCATTGCAAAGCTGATCTTCGACCGCTCGCCGACGACCACCGTTATGGTCGCGCACCGGCTCTCCACGGTCGTGGACGCGGACCGAATTTATCTTCTCTCCGATGGAAGAATCATAGAATCCGGCACGCACGCGGAGCTGATGGCGCAGAACGGAAAATATCGGGAAATGTTTTTAAAGCAGGCCGAAGGGTACTTGAAAGCTTAGCGGAAGTGTGGTACAACAAAAGCAAATTTTTTCTCAGCAGGGAGGGGAGCCTTCCCGCTTTGCTGAAGTAATATGAAGGAGCAAAAGACTATGGCAGAATTCAACGCAAAGCAGCAGCTTCCGGGACTTCTTGACTGGATGCGCGCGCAGATGAAGGCCTGCGGAGGCAAGACCGCCGTCATCGGCATTTCGGGCGGCAAGGACAGCTCCGTCACGGCGGCGCTGAGCGTGGCGGCCTACGGTCGCGAGAATGTCGTCGGCGTGCTGATGCCCGACGGCGTGCAGCCGGACATCGACTATTCCAACGGCCTTGTCGACGTGCTGAACATCCGCCACTACACGTTCAATATTCACGGCGGCACGAGCGGCATTCTCGACGAGATGACGCGCGTGGGCATCGACGCGAGCCGCCAGACGAAGGTGAACCTGCCGTCCCGCATCCGCATGGCGACGCTGTACGCCATCGCGCAGAGCGAGGAGGGCGGCATCGTCATCAATACCTCGAACCTCTCCGAGGACTGGGTCGGCTACTGCACGATCTACGGCGACAGCGCGGGCGCGTTCTCGCCGCTCGGCATGTACACGACCGAGGAGGTCATCGCGCTGGGCGCGGAGCTGGGCCTGCCCGAGCGCTTCCTCATCAAGCCGCCGTCCGACGGCCTAACCGGCAAGACGGACGAGGACAACCTCGGCTTTACCTACCACGCGGTGAACGAGTACATCCGCAAGGGCGAGGTCGACCCCGCCATCAAGGAGCAGATCGACCGCAAGCACAAGGTGTCGAGATTCAAGTTCCAGACGCTTCCGGTGTATCAGAACGGGCTGCCGATCGTCCTGCCGGAGGAGACGGATTATTATAATCCGAATAAAAAGTAAGCAGCGCGCAGCGCTGCACCTTAGTCCCTGCGTGCCGCAGGGGTGCGAACAAAGGGGGCCATTCTCTCACGTGAGAGAATGGCCCCCTTACCTGGCAGCAGCGCCAAGCGCTGCATTACCTCTCCGCGCATCGCGCGGATAAGCCAGTGCCCCTTTGGGCACAAAAAAAGAGCCATCCTTTCGGATGGCTCTCATTTTCGCTCGATTAGCCAACGCTGTTGAGCTTCAGGGTCAGCGCGCTCTTCTTGTGCGCGGCGTTATTCTTGTGCAGAATACCCTTAGCAGCAGCCTTATCGACAGACTTCACTGCGACCTTGTAAGCGCTCTCGGCCTCGGTGCGATTGCCTTCAGCGGCAGCCGCCTCGAACTTCTTGAGTGCGGTCTTCAGTGCGGACTTGTCGGCCTTGTTGCGCTCATTACGCACACCAGACACCTGAACGCGCTTCTTGGCAGACTTAATATTCGGCAAACCAAACACCTCCTCCGGTTGGAATTCGCGCCGGCGGACAAAAAATCCACCGTGCAGAATGGTATTTTAGCAAAGAATGCAAGAAATTGCAAGCATTTTTTCGAAATTTTCTGATTTTTTTGTATGACACAAAACTTTGTGGATAAAATAGGGAAGGAAAACAAGATTTAGTAAAAGGAGAGAGGCAAAATGCTCCAATACCGCACCGATCTTGCCATGGAGGCGCACGAGCTGCTCTGCGCGAGGAGCCGCGAGCAGACGCTCTCCGGCGTGGATAGCCGGACGGTCTTCCGCCGCGGGTGCAGCGTGACGAGCGTGCACATCGACACCGAGGGCGCGGCGCGCCAGCTCGGCAAGCCCCGCGGGCGGTATGTGACGCTCGACCTCTCGCCGCTGCAAAAAAACGCGGACGACATGCTCGAGCGCGCGTCGCGCGCCGTAGGGGCGGAGCTTCGAGCGCTGCTCGGCGAGAATGTGAAAAGCGTGCTCGTCGCGGGACTTGGCAACGCGAATATGACACCGGACGCCATCGGGCCGAGGAGTGCGGAGCATGTGCTTGTAACGCGCCATCTGCGGCAAAACGGCGCGTTTTCCGCATTTTGCTCTGTCAGCGTGCTGACACCGGGGGTTTTGGGCCGGACGGGCATTGAGGCGATGGAGACGCTGCGCGGCACGGTGCGCGCGGTGCAGCCCGACGCGGTCATCGCGATCGACGCGCTCGCGTCCCGCTCGCTCATGCGGCTCTGCTCCACGGTGCAGCTCTCTGACACGGGCATCGTCCCAGGCAGCGGCGTGGGCAATCACAGGTGTCCCCTCAGCCGCGACACGCTCGGCGTGCCGGTCTACGCCATCGGCGTTCCCACGGTCGTCGACGCGGCCACGCTGACGCTCGATGTGCTCGAAGAGGCCGGAAAGTCGGACGTCGATCCCGCCGCCCTGCGCGGCCACGAGACCGTCATGGTCACGACGCGCGACATCGACGCGCAGATCCGCGAGCTCGCCCGCGTCATCGGCTACGGCATCGACCTTGCGCTCCAGCCGCTCGATTTTTCCGAGCTCTGCGCGCTCATGGGATGAAAATGTGCAAAATTTCCGGTGGTATTCATAATTTGTTTACAACCGATTCAAACTTTAGCCAAGATTGACTGGTATCTTAATACTTGCAAAGGGGAGCTCCCCCCGATGTGATTTTCTCCCTCCTAAAAATACACACACAACACAGCAAGAAGCCCTCGCCTCTCCCGGCGGGGGCTTCTTGTTTCCTTTTCCTCTTTTTCGCACAAGTGCAAAGGAAGCTGCGGCACTGGTGCCGCGGGGAGAGCAGCGCTTGGCGCTGCACGGATAAAGGGGGATACTCTCTTTCGAGAAAGAGAGTATCCCCCTTACTGCGCACCCTGCGGCACGCAGGGAACAAAGTGCAGAGCACCGCGCTGCCAAAAATCCCGCCTTTCAGCAAAGAAAAAAGAACGCCTCTTCCGAGGCGTTCTTCTTATTTTTGCGAAAGTAAAATTTACAGATACTTCTGCATGCCGTCGGTGGCAAGGGCGGGGTCGCCGGAGACGGAGATGGTGAACTTGACGCCGGTGGCGTTGCTGAAGCGCTCGAGCTCGTTCAGGAAATCGTCGGCCGCCTGGTTGCACTCGCCGCCGGTGATCTTGAACAGGTTGTCGATAAAGATGTGGGAAATATCATAATTGCCCGCGTACAGGCCGAACAGGAAGCCGCGCAGGGCCTCGTAGTTGGACAGGTCGTACTCGTAGGCAGAGATCAGACGAACGTGATAGTGCAGGTCAAAGGTCATGGTAGACTTTGCCTCGACGCAGACGACGCTGCCGTTATCCTCCTGCGCAGTGGTATTGATCATTTCGATCAGCTTCTTGGTCTTACCGGTGCCCTTTTCACCCATGATGAGTCTGACCATAGAAATCACTCCTTTCAATAGATCCCCGCCTCTTTTGCGGGGGATGGTCTTTCTGATGGCATCAGCATAGCATAAATGAAACAAATTTGCAATGCTGAATGGAAAGTTTCAGGTTTATTCAAAAAATTCAGCGCAGGCGCTTACGCAGCTCCTCGCCCATTTCCTCGTATCCGGGCTTGCCGAGCAGCGCGAACATGTTCTTTTTATACGCCTCCACGCCCGGCTGGTCGAAGGGGTTGACGCCGAGCAGATAGCCGCTCAGCCCGCAGGCGTATTCAAAGAAGTAGATGAGCTGGCCCATCGTGCGGGCGTTGTTCTCATCGAGGTTTAGGATGATGTTCGGCACGCCGCCCTCGACATGGGCGAGCAGCGTCCCGTCCATGGCCTGACGGTTGATGAAGTCCATCGTCTTTCCCGCAAGGAAGTTGAGCCCGTCGCCATTGACTTCGTCAAAGGGGACGATCATCTGGTGCTCCGCGGGCGCAAAGCGCACGACGGTCTCCATCAGCATACGCTCGCCCTGCTGGATGTACTGGCCCATCGAGTGGAGGTCTGCGGTAAAGTCGACGCTCGCGGGGAAGAGGCCCTTTTCCTCCTTGCCCTCGCTCTCGCCGTAGAGCTGCTTCCACCACTCGGCCATGAAGCGGAACGCGGGCTCGAAGCACGCGAGAAGCTCCACCTTCTTGCCCTGACGGTAGAGCTCGTGGCGCATGGCGGCGTACTGCCACGCGGGATTGCTGTAATCGTTTTTCGCGCAGAGCGTCATCATCTCCTGCGCGCCGCCCATGAGTTCATCCAGATCAACGCCCGCGACGGCGATGGGAAGAAGACCCACGGCGGTGAGCACGCTGTAGCGCCCGCCGATGTTGTCGGGCACGACGAATTCCTCGTATCCCTCCTGATCGGCGAGGGACTTGAGCGCGCCTTTGTGCGCGTCGGTCGTGGCGTAAATGCGCTTCGCGGCCTCTTCCTTGCCGTACTTCTTTTCGAGCTTTTCGCGGAAGAAGCGGAACGCGACGGCGGGCTCGGTCGTCGTGCCGGACTTCGAGATGACGTTGACGGAGAAATCGTCGTCGCCGATGAGCTCCGTCACCTCGCGCAGCGCGTCGGAGGAGAGGCCGTTGCCGATAAAGTAGATGTTCGGCGTGGACTTCTTCTTTAAGTTATAGTTCGGGGAGCAGAGGCATTCGATGACGCCGCGCGCGCCGAGATAGCTGCCGCCGATGCCGATGACGACGAGCGCCTTGGAATCGCCCTGAATTTTCTTCGCCGCGGCGAGGATGCGGGCGTACTCGCCTCTGTCATAGTCGCGCGGGAGCGTGACCCAGCCGATGAAATCAGAGCCCTTTCCGCCGCCGTTTTGCAGCCAGCCCGCCGCGCGCTCGAGACGCGGGCGCAGCGCCGCTTCATACGGCAACGAGAGAAACGATGCGGCATGGGAGATATCAATAGACAGCATAAAAATAGCCTCCTGCGATCAAAAATTCTTGCTTGCATTGTAGCACACGGCAAAAAAAGAAACAAGCGCAAAGCGGGGAAAAACGGGAGGCAAACACCGCGCTGCCGTCCAGAAACCGTGAAAACTGTGGAAAGCGGCAAAAAACGATTCGCTTTATCGCTCCATCTTTGTAAAGTGCGTGTATTTACTGTCACACGTTATTGTGTTATCGTGTTACCACACTAAATCAAACGGCCAAGCGCCGGAACTTACAGGAGGAAGAAACGATGAAAAAATTCTTAGCAATGGCGCTTGCCGCCGTGATGGTACTGGCCCTTGCCGCCTGCGGCAGCAAGAACGACACCGCCGACGATACCGGTGATGCGCAGGACGCGCAGGGCGGCGAGACGCAAAAGCTGATCGTCGGCTTTGATGCCGAGTTCCCGCCGTTCGGTTTCATCGCCGCCGACGGCACATATGACGGCTTTGACCTCGCAATGGCCAAGGAGCTGTGCGCGCGCCTCGGCTGGGAGTACGAGGCCGTGGCCATCGACTGGAACAGCAAGGACGCCGAGATCTCCAGCGGCACGATCAACTGCATCTGGAACGGCTTTACCTACACCGGCCGCGAAAATGACTACACGTTCTCCAATCCCTATGTGGATAACTCCATCGTGATGGTCGTGAAGGCCGACAGCGGCATCACCTCGCTCGCGGACCTCGCCGGTAAGAGCGTGATGGCGCAGGCCGCGTCCTCCGCGGTCGACGCGATCAACGAAAATGAGGACTTCAAGGCGTCGCTCAAGGAGGTCGTGGAGCTCGGCGACTACAACATGGGCTTTATGGACTTAGCCCAGGGCACGGTGGACGCCGTGGCCGCTGACCTCGGCGTTGCGCAGTATCAGATCGCGAACAACGACGGCGACTATGTCATCCTCGACGAGCCCCTCTCCACCGAGCAGTACGCCATCGGCTTCCTCAAGGGCAACACCGAGCTGCGCGACGCGGTGAACGATGAGCTTCTCAAGATGGCCGAGGACGGCACCATGCTGGAGATCGCGCAGAAGTACGTCGATCAGGGTCTCGTGCTCGACAGCCTGTGCCTTATCAACAAGTAAAAACGTTTACCTCGGGCGAATGTAAAAACCAATTATAACTCATAGGTGCCCATCCTCTTCTCAGGGAGGGAGCGGGGGCGAAAGCCCCCGCTTTTTCCCGCTTATGACCGAATAAGGGAGAATCATTTCATGACTGTATCCACGATGCTTTCGCTATTATCCGAGGGCTTTGTCACATCGCTATTGATTTTTGCGCTGACGCTGCTATTCTCGATGCCGCTGGGCCTTGCGGTGATGTTTGGCCGCCGCAGCAGATTGACGCCGCTGCGCGGCTTCATCAAGGCGTATATCTCCATCATGCGCGGAACGCCGCTGATGCTGCAGCTGATGGTCGTCTTCTACGGGCCGAAGCTCCTGCTTGGCGTCACGGTGCCGGGCAACTGGCGCTTCACGGCGGTCATCGTCGCGTTTGTCATCAACTACGCGGCGTATTTTGCCGAGATCTACCGCGGCGGACTTGAATCCATCCCGCGCGGGCAGTATGAGGCCGCGCAGGTGCTGGGCTACACCAAGGCGCAGACATTTTTCAAGATCATCCTGCCGCAGATGGTCAAGCGCGTCATCCCTGCGGTGACGAACGAGGTCATCACGCTGGTGAAGGACACGTCGCTCGCGTCCGTCATCGGCACGGTGGAGATGTTCACGCGCGCCAAGCAGATCGTTGCCTCGCCGAATACGCCGGGCATGCTGGCGCTGGTGGCGGCGGGGGTGTTCTACTATGTCTTCAACTATGTGGTCGCCTTCGCCATGGAAAAATGGGAGCAGGCGCTGCGCTATTACCGCTAAAGAGAGGGGAGAGCAATGGCAGTTTTTGAAATGCAGAACGCCAGAAAGGCGTTCGGCGCGCTCGAAGTATTAAAGGGCGTGTCGCTCAAGGTGGAAAAAGGCGAGGTCGTGTCGATCATCGGCCCCTCGGGCGGCGGCAAGTCGACGATGCTGCGCTGCGCGACGCTGCTTGAGACGATGGACTCCGGCACGCTCGCGTATGGCGAAAACGTCGCCGCGCGCGAGGAAAACGGCAAAAGCGTCTACGCCGGAAAAGCCGCGCTCGCGCAGGTGCGGCGGCAGTTCGGGCTGGTGTTCCAGCAGTTTGACCTCTTCCCGCACTACACAGTGCTGAAAAATGTCTGCGACGCGCCGATCTCGGTGCAGAAGCGCGATAGAGCCGAGGTCGAGGCCGAGGCGATGGCGCTGCTCGACAAAATGGGACTAAAAGGCAAGGAAAACGCCTACCCCTATCAGCTCTCGGGCGGGCAGCAGCAGCGCGTGGCCATCGCCCGCGCGCTCGCGATGAAGCCGGAAATCCTCTTTTTCGACGAGCCGACCTCCGCGCTCGACCCGCTGCTCACCGGCGAGGTGCTGCGCGTCATCCGCTCTCTTGCCGACGAGCACATGACGATGGTCATCGTGACGCACGAGATGCCCTTTGCCCGCGCCGTGAGCGACCGCGTCGTGTTTCTGGACGGCGGCGTCATCGTGGAGCAGGGCAGCCCCGAGCAGGTCTTCGAAAACCCGCAGCAGGAGCGAACCAAGGAATTCTTGCAGTCTTACCGCGAGACGAGCAGCGCTCAGGCGTAGTAATTCACAAGCAGGTCGACGACCGCACCGTAGCTCTGCGTGCCGAGTTCATCGCCGTAGGATTTGATCATCTTATCATTGAGCGACTGGGTGACGGTGGCCGTGAGGCCCTTGTACTGCGCCCAGTAGGCGCTGTTGCAGCGCAGATCGAGCACGATCTCGTCGGGAAGCGAATCGCGAATCTGCTGCCATGCGTCGGGGTCGACGCGGTACAGCGCGTTGCCGAGGTGAATGTAGCCGAGCATCCAGCCCGCATAGTTGTAGTTTGCGTCGTCGCAGCGCGTGCAGGCGAGGACCGCAAGGAAGTTGCTCTGCTGCTCGGACGAGATCCCGCGCTGGTGCGAGAGCTCGTGCGCGCAGGTCGAGGCCAGCAGCATCGCGGGCGAGTCCATGTTCACGTTTGACTCGCCCGTGAACGGAAAGTAGAAGCCCGTGAAGTTCATCGCGCTCATGATCTTCGAAAAGAAAATGCCCTTGGGCTTCTGGTCCGGCATGTTGAGGAACGGAAATTCGTCGTACAGGCAGTCATACACCGTGTCGGCGTAGTTAAGAATCTCCTGCTGGTCGGCGGTGAAGAGGCCGTTTTCGTCGCGCATGATGTGCGTCGACGCCTCGGCAAGATGGTCCGCGAAATACTGCGTGACGCGGACCAGATCATCATACGCGACGGGCTCGGGCGAAAGGCCGCTTCTGTCGCAGAAGTCGTCCGCATAGTAGTTTGCGCCCCAGAGAAGCGAGAACGCGGCGTAGACCGTGAGAAACAAATCGAGCACGAAGAGCGCGCAGCGGTACGCGGCGCGCCCTTTTTGGCGCGACTTTATAAGATAGCGCACCATCAGCACGAGCAGCACGACCGCCGTGACCGCCGCGAGCACATACAGAAGCTCCGCGACCGAAAACGGCAGCGCCGCGCACGCGCGGCCCAGAAACTGCTCGAAGGGCAGCGTGACCGAATAGACCCAGAAATTGACGGCCGCGCGGTTTCCGCGGAAAAGATAGAAAAGCACAAGGACTGCGCCGCAGGCGAAAAGCCAGCGGTGCAGTCCTTTGTTGTCACGGTACAGGGTTTTCATGGGGAGATCAGTCCTTTTTTTCATCCGGAGAGGCGAGCGGCGCGGGGGCGAACATCGCGTCGTCCGTCACGCCCTTTTTCGTGAGGCTGCGGTTCGTGAACCAGTTCACAAGCGAGCTGATGCACGCGAAGATCGGAACGCCGAGGAACATGCCGAGCACGCCGCCGAAGCCGCCGCCGACCACGATGGCCACGATGACCCAGAAGCTCGAAATGCCGGTGGATTTGCCGAGGATCTTCGGCCCCAGAATATTGCCGTCAAACTGCTGCAATGCGATGATGAAGAGAATGAAATAAAGGCACTGCTTGGGGCTGACGAGCAGGATGAGGAATGCGCTCGGAATGGCGCCGAGGAACGGGCCGAAGATCGGAATGATGTTCGTCACGCCCACGAACACCGAAATAATTGGCGTATACGGGAACTTGAAGATCGAGCAGCAGATGAAGCAGAGGATGCCGATGATGAGCGAGTCGAGCAGCTTTCCGCGCACGAAGCCGCTGAAGATACGGTCAGCCTCGGCCACGGCGCGCAGCGTGCGGCGGTACGGCGTTTCGGGCAGAATGGCGTAGAGGATCTTCTTCGACTGCTTGGCAAAGCTCTCCTTGCGCGCGAGCAGATAGACCGAGATCATCATGCCGATGAGAATGTTCTTGAGGAAGATGACGACGCTCCAGATGCCGCCGGTCACGGCGACGATGGCGACCTGCGCCTGCGGGATGACCGTGTCGGTGACCCACTTGACGAGCTTATCGTAGTAGCCGTTGAGTGCGGAGAGCAGCTGGTCGGAGTAGATGTCGTCGGAGAAGATCGTCTGATTCTCCACAAGGCTGTTGACCCAGTTGTAGACGGTTTTATAATAGCTTTCAAAGTTGTCGGCCAGTGTCTTCGTGCTGTCGACCAGCTCGGGGATGAGGATGCTGAACATCAGGTAGATGAGGGCGATGACGCAGATCCACGTGACGAGGATGCTCAGCCCCCGGACGAGCGAGGACTTGACCTTCGGCAGCCCCTTTTGGATATACCGGTCGAAAAAGTCGACGATGGGGGCGAGAAGGTACGCGAACACAAGGCCGTAGATGACCGGCGAGAGCACGCTCATCAGCTTGTCGAAAAAGTCCAGCAGCACGCGGGACTGGAAAAACGTGTCGTAAAACATCAGCACCGCGCAGGCCGAGACGATCAGCGTTACGCCGAGGTGAAGATAGGTTTTGTTCTGCTTCATGGGCTCCCCCTTTTTTTGGGCAAAAGGCGTTAAATGACTGCTAAAAAGATACCAAAAACAGCTTACTATTTTTTGCTGGGAATTGCAACCGCTCATTTCGTGTGTTATGATAATCTTTACTCTCTGTTAATGAAGATGAACAGAACTTGACTTTTTTGGCAGAGGGTGATTTTGACCGACAGGGCGCAGGGTGCTTTGCCGGTCTGATGCTGTGAAGAGCAAACGAGGAGGAACCCATGGACGACAAAAAGCTGCTCTTTATCGTCAATCCCCGCGCGGGAAAGACCAAATCCCTCGCGCCGCTGTTTGACGCCGCCGCGATCTATTCCGAGGCGGGCTATCTCGTCTCCGTGCGCAAGACCACGCACCGCGGAGAAGCGACGGAGCTCGCCGAATCGCTCGGGCCGGAATTCGACGTCGTCGTCTGCCACGGCGGCGACGGCACGCTCAACGAAACGGTGAACGGTGTGATGCGCATTCCGCGAGAATACCGCCCGCTCGTGAGCTACCTGCCCGGCGGCAGCACGAACGACTTTGCCGCGAGCCTGAATATCTCGTCGAATCCCGCCGAGGCGGCGGCCTCCGCCATGCGCATGAAGCCGAGATCTCTCGATGTGGGCAAATTCGGCGAGCGGAACTTCGTCTATGTCGCGTCGTTCGGCGCGTTCACAAAAACGACCTACACCGTCCAGCAGGATATCAAGAATATGTTCGGGCACTTTGCCTACTTACTCGAGGGCGTCAAGAATCTCGACACGCTCTGCCCGTACCGCATGAAGATCACGGCGGACGGCGAGGTCTTCGATGGGGAATACCTCTTCGGTGCGATCAGCAATTCGACGTCGATCGCGGGGCTGATGAAGCTCTCGCCAGACGAGGTGTCGTTCGACGACGGCAAGTTCGAGCTGCTGCTCGTGCCCGTGCCGCGCACGCCAGCTGCGATGCAGGCGCTCATTTTAGCGCTCATCAACAAGGACTATTACGACTCCGAGGGGCTCATCTTCCGCCACGTCAAGCACGTGACGGCGGAGACGGCCGAGGACATTCCCTGGACGCTCGACGGCGAGTACGACCCCGGCGCGCCGCTCGTGGAGATCGGGATCGAGGATAATGGGGTCACGATGCTATTATAACTTCAAAAAAGAGAGGCTGGCCTATGGCCACCCTCGCATAAGGGCAACATTTAAAAGAATCGTTTAGAGCAAGGCAAAAGCACAAGCGGCGCACCAGATTTGGTGCGCCGCTTGTGCTTTTATTTAGGAGCAGCAACCGATATGTGTATTTCTGAAATTTTGCCCAATATCAGTGCTCATACCGGGTCCAGTCGGGGTTTTTGTTCATGCCGGTCCAGGTCTCAAAGTTTCCAGTCTTGTGCTTGAACGCGTGGGAGTTGGCGGCCTCCTGGACCGCCAGGGAGAACCAGTCGCCGGGGTTGCAGTCCGGCCAGGTGTTCATGCCTGCCGGCAGGTCATTGTTCTCCTCGGGGATGCGGTTCAGCACCCGGTTGATCATGGTCATAGCCTGGGCATGGGTGATGTAGGCATCCGGGCGGAAGGTGCCGTCGTCGAAGCCCTTGATCCAGCCCAAGCTCGGTGGCGCGCGCGATATACTGCTCCGCCCAATGCCCATCAATGTCGGAGAAAGCTTGCGTATCGCTGCTCTCGCCGGTATTGAACCGGGCGCAGATGGCCGCAAATTGCGCGCGGGTGGTGGGGGCGTTGGGGTCAAAGGTGTCGGTGCTGCACCCCTGCACGATGCCCAGACCCGTCATGGTGGAGATGGCGGTATTTGCCCAATAGTCATCCGGAACATCGGAATAGGTATTGCTGGTCAGAAGATTGCCGTCACGCACCTCATCTTTCAAAAGCCGGAAGAAAACGGCGGCGGTCTCCGCACGGGAGATCAGTCCATTTGGGTAAACATTGCCATCATTGTGACCGACGATATAGGCAAAGTGGTCTTCGCCGTTCAGCAGCTCAGGTGTGGAGCCGCGGTAGTTCCGAACCGTCGCGCCGTTCAGGGCGTGGCCGTCCTGCGCGTCCACCTTTTCAATGGCGAAATAGAAGTAGGTGGTGGTGGAGCCGCCGCCGGAATTCTTGTTCCACTTGGCATACAAGGGGATATCCCCTGTGACAGGACTCGTAAAGTCATATTTGGTTTGGCAGGCCGCATCAGTATACTAAAGAACGGTACTCAGTGCAATGGATATTACATAAAATTTTCGCGGAACGGGTGATTGACGGGCGCGGTGCTTGACAAGGCGGCGGGGGTTGATATATCCTTTACTGATAATAAAAACAGGGGCGGTGCGCGGTACAGGGCTGCGCTTGGGTTCCTGATGGGTGTAGAAAGGACACGGCAGATGATGAAGATCGGCTTTATCGGCACAGGAAATATGGGCGGCGCGCTGGCGAGCGCGGCGGCCAGAAGCGGCGAGGTGGAGGTGCTGCTTGCCAACCGCACGAAGGCAAAGGCGGAGACGCTCGCAGAGCGCATCGGGGCCGTTGTGAGCAGTAACGAGATCATCGCGCGCGAGGCGGACCACATCTTCCTCGGCGTGAAGCCGCAGATGATCGTGGACGTGCTCAAGGGCATCGCCCCGGCGCTCAAGGAGCGCAAGAGCGCGCCGGTGCTCATCAGCATGGTCACGGGACTGGACATCGCGCGCATTCAGGAGCTTGCGGGCGGGGACTATCCCGTCATCCGCATCATGCCGAACATGCCCGCCGCCGTGGGCGAGGGCGTGATCTTCTATGCGTGCAGCGGCAACTGCGACAAGGCGCAGCAGGAGGCGTTTTTGCGCTACATGGCGCCCGCGGGCAAGCTCTTCCCGCTGGCGGAGGAGCTGCATGCCGCGGGCTCGGCGGTCGCGGGCTGCGGCCCGGCCTTTGCCGCGATCTTCTTAGAGTCGATGGCCGACGGCGGCGTCGCGTGCGGCCTGCCGCGCGCGTCGGCGATCCAGTATGCCGCGCAGATGATGCTCGGCACGGCCAAGATGGTGCTCGAGACGAACCAGCACCCCGGCGTGCTCAAGGACAGCGTCTGCTCGCCCGCGGGCTCGACGATCCAGGGCGTGCGCACGCTCGAAGAGCGCGGCATGCGCGCGGCGGTGTTAGACGCCGTGACCGTGGCCTACGAGAAAAACGTCGAGCTCAAAAAGGCGAGCGACTGAGGCTGCGGCGGAAAGGTATCTTTCCTGCGCGGCAGGCATAGTTTGCTGTGCGGGTATTTCCAGTTTTTTGCAAAAAGTGAGGAATAGATCCTATGGCAGCGATCTCTCAGCAGCTCGCAGATATCACGGTGCTCTCGATCGTGGTGCGCATCCTGCTCTCCACGTTCTGCGCGGGCACGCTCGGCTTTGAGCGCGAGCGGCACAATCAGGCGGCGGGCTTTCGGACGTATATCATCGTGAGCGATGCTTCGGCGCTCGTGATGATGACGAATATCTTTGTTGCCGGCATCGGCGAGACGGACCTTGTGCGCATGTCGGCCTCGGTCATCACGGGGCTGGGCTTTCTCGGCGCGGGCACGATCTTAGTGACGCGCAATCAGGAGGTGCGCGGCCTGACGACCGCGGCGGGCCTGTGGGCGGTCGCCATCATCGGCACGGCGTTCGGCGCGGGTTTTTACGCGGGCGGCATCATCTGCTATGCGTTCATCTTCCTTGCGATGCAAGTGCTGCGGCGCGTGGACCTTCGCATCCGCAAGACGCAGCGCGTCTCCACTGTGTATTTCGAGATGGAGAAAAAGAGCACGGTCGGCCAGATCATCCGCCAGGTAAAGGGCCACGGACACTACATTTGGGACCTGAACCTCTTCAGCGAGACGCAGGAGAAGAGCGGCGGCCCCGTGTGCGGCACGTTCACCCTCTGGGTGAACGGCAAAACGACGCTGGACGAGGAGATCCAGGCGCTTGAAGCGCTCGACGGCGTCAGCTATATGACGCTGATGTGAAAACGGAAAAGCAAAAAACGGCACGGGAGACCGCGCCGTTTTTCTTTGCTGTGGAAAAGTCGGGGAACGTCTCACGCCGCCTTGCGGCTGCGCGCGAGGCTGACAAAATAGCAGCCTACGACAGTCAGATAGACGAGTACCGAGCCGAGGCCGCGCCCCTCCCGCAGATAAGCGCCCCAGAGCATCAGGACGCAGTATTCCTCCGCCTGCGAGTTGATGGCGTAGTCGCCCATGGTGGCCAGGTAAATGAGCGCGGACAAAATCGTATAGGCGATCGTAAACGGTGTGAGATAGCTCTTTTTGCAATACAGCGTCACCCAGAGCAGAACGAGCGCGATCGCAGCACAGACGATGCTCTGGAAAAACAGCAGCGCCCCGAGGCGCGAGTCCTTCGCAAGGAGCACAAGACTGTAAAAGGTGGCGTCCCCGGTCACTTTCCGCAAGAAACCGCTGCCAGTCGTATTCTGATGTACCCAGTCGATCAGGGGCGAGCCGCCCTCGAAACCGAGGAGCGGCAGCTGCGAGCGGATCGCAAGGGTGAAAAATAGCGGGATCAAAATTGCGAGGAAGAGCGCGGCGAACAAAAGTCTTTTGCGCGACTGTGTGGATATCTGCATGGTGTTATCCTCCCTGTATGAATTTTCCACTCGGCGCTTCGCCGCCCCGGCAGAGAGCGGCGGCGAAGCATCGGCTTTTATCTCATTAGACGTAAAAAAGCGCGCATTTTCTCGCCTTTTGGAGAAAAAACTGAAAGTTCGGCGCTTCGACTAAATCCGCACGGGCTGTTCTGTGCAAAGCGGACGACGATTTTTTGCAGAAGATGGGATTTTGCACACGGGCGGCGAAAGCGCGGCGTTTGTGCCGCCTTTATACACCTTGTTAAGAAAAAGCCGCGCAGCGGGGCGGAATCCCGCCCGTTCGTCGATTGACAGGGGAAAGTGCGCGCCGTACAATGAAAATTAACACACAAAGAGAGGAAAAATCATGAAATATGTCAAGGAGTTCGGCATCATCCTCATCGTCTCGCTTGTTGGGGAGCTGCTGAATTATTTTCTGCCTCTGCCCGTTCCGGCGAGCATCTACGGCCTTGTGCTGATGTTTCTCTGCCTGATGCTCGGCGTCATCAAGCTCAGCGACGTGCACGACACGGCCTGCTTTCTCATCGAGATCATGCCCATCATGTTCATTCCGCCCGCCGTGGGGCTGATGGCTTCGTGGGACGTCATTCAGGCGAATCTTGTCGCCTATCTCATCATTGCCGCGGTGACAACGATCATCGTTATGGCCGTGTCCGGCCTTGTGACGCAGGCGGTACTCAAAAAGGGCAAGAAGGGGGCGGAGAAGAAATGACATTTTTTGAACAGTCCGTCTTTTTCGGCGTCTCTGTCAGTCTTGCTGCCTACGGCATCGGCGTGCTGCTGCAAAAAAAGTTCAAGTTCGCACTCTTCAACCCGCTGCTCATCTCGGTGGTGCTGACCATTGCGGTGCTTTTGACGGCGCACATCAGCTACGACACGTTCTACGAGGGCGCGAAGTATTTGAGCTACCTGCTCACGCCCGCGACCGTGTGCCTCGCCGTGCCGCTTTATGAAAAGCTATCGCTTCTGAAGAGCAACTGGAAGGCCATCTTCGCCGGTATTCTCTCCGGCGTCATCACGACGCTTTGCAGCGTGTTTGTGATGAGCAAGCTCTTTCATCTTACACACGAGGAATACGTGACGCTTCTGCCTAAGTCCATCACGACGGCCATCGGCATGGGCGTTTCCGAAGAGCTCGGCGGCTACGTGACGCTGACGGTCGCCATGATCATCATTACCGGCATTTTCGGCAACGTGATCGCAGTTTCGGTGTGCAGGCTTTTCCGCATCACCGACCCCATCGCCAAGGGCGTGAGCATTGGCTCGGCCGCGCACGCGCTGGGCACGGCCAAGGCGCTCGAGATCGGCGAGGTCGAGGGCGCGATGAGCAGCCTGTCCATCGTCGTGGCGGGCCTTCTTACGGTCGTCGGCGCGTCGATTTTTGCCAACCTTATGTGAAAAAAGGGGCATTCGAAAGAATGCTCCTTTTTTGCGCGGTTCCCCGCGGTGTGCGAAAAATTTGCATTTCTCAAAATGGGGATTTGACATAACGGGCAAAACATTATAATGTAGGCAGAAAAAACAGAAAAGCAGCCGGTGCGAGCATTCGTGCCGCGACTGCAAAGGATACGCATTAGGAGGCATTGCAATGAACAGAGCAGAACAGGCGGAAAAGACCACAAAGGCGCTGTACGGCGGAGCGTCCGCACTTGGCGTCACCGACCCCGAGTTTGCCGCCATCAAGGAGCGGCTCATCTACGGCGAGGTTTACGCGGAGGAAAAGCTCAGCGCCAGACTGCGCGAGCTGGTCATTTTGGTCGTGGCGACGACGAATCAGACGATGAACGAGGTCAAGCGCCACACCGCCGCGGCGCTCGCGTGCGGCGTGAAGCCTGAGGAGATCAAGGAGGCCGTCTACCACTGCGCGCCGTACATCGGCCTCGGCAAGGCAGAAAACGCCGTGAACGCGGTGAACGCCGTGTTCGCCGAAAAGGGCATCGTCCTGCCGCTCGCGAGCGGTCAGACCGTGACGGAGGAGAGCCGCCTTTTAGATGGCATTGCGGCGCAGAAGTCGATCTTCGGCGACCAGATCGACGCGATGCGCGCCGCCGCGCCGGAGAACCAGAAGAACATTCAGGACGATCTCTCCGCCTACTGCTTCGGCGATTTTTATACGAGAAAGTTTTTGCCCATCCACGAGCGCGAGCTGCTGACGTTCTCGATCCTCGCTTCTCAGGGCGGCTGCGAGGGGCAGGTCAAGGCCCACGTCGGCGGGAACGCCACCGTCGGCAACGGGAAGGAGGTCCTGCTCGCGGCGCTCACGGTGTGCCTGCCGTATATCGGCTTCCCGCGCACGCTCAACGCGCTTTCCTGCATCAACGAGGTCCTTCCGGAAGCGAAACAGTGAGAAATTTCAATAGATAGGAGTGCAGTAGAATGAAAACCTTAGTTGCCTATTTTTCCGCCAGCGGCCAGACCGCGAAGCTTGCCAAGATCCTTGCCGGTGTGACCGGCGGCGACCTCTTCGAGATCGCGCCCGAGACGGCCTACACCGCTGCCGATTTGGACTGGATGGATAAAAAGAGCCGCAGCACCATCGAGATGAAGGACCCCAAGAGCCGCCCCGCCATCGTGGGCAAGGTCGCGGATATGGCGCAGTACGACACGGTGTTCGTGGGCTTTCCCATCTGGTGGTATCAGGCCCCGCGCATCATCGAGACGTTCCTCGAAAGCTACGACTTTTCGGGCAAGACCGTCATCCCCTTTGCCACCTCCGGCGGCAGCGGCATGGGCGGCGAGGACGTTTTGAGATCCGCTTGCTCGAAGGGGACAAAGTGGCTCCCCGGCAAGCGCCTGAGCAGCCGCGAGAGCATGGCAAGCGTGCAGAAATGGGTCGAGAGCCTGGGGCTGTAAACAAAAAAAGCGGCCCAAGTGAACCTTTAAGCCGTCTGCGGAAAAACAAAAAAGCGCGCCAAGCGGCGCGTCACAAGCGTTTTCGCTGTGCGAAAACCTTGGTGCACAAGCAATTCACTTGCTTGTGCGCTGTTAAATGTCCCACGGATACCAAAACCGGCGCATTTGCGCCGTGCAAGCATTTTGCGCAGCAAAATCTTGGCGGAGGTGGGATTCACTTCCACCGAGCATTTTAATTACCCTTGGGTTAAGCCGCCTGCGGCGCGTGAAACAAAAAAGCGCGCCGAGTGGCGCGTCACAAGCGTTTTCGCTTTGCGAAAACCTTGGTGCACAAGCAATTCATTTGTTTGTGCGCTGTTAAATGTCCTACGGATACCAAAAAGAAGAGCACCGCTTTGCGGTGCTCTTCTTTTTGGTGGACCTGAAGGGATTCGAACCCACGACCTTACGGATGCGAACCGTACGCTCTCCCAACTGAGCTACAGGCCCAAATAGCAATGCTGGTCTCCCAGCGCGGATTATCATAACACACTTTTTTGAATTTGTGAAGCCCCTTTTTCATTTTTCTGTTGATATTTTTTCTGAAATATAGTAGAATACCATTTGTTCAACAACTCCTCCGCATACAGCTGCGGAACCGGTCTTGCGCAATGGGTACCTGCGAACCATGTCAGGCGGGGAACCGAGCAGCATTAAGCGGGACCATCCATGTGCCGCAAGGACGCCGGTTCCGCAGCTGTATACGGGGGAGTATTTCTATTGTAAGGGAGGGCTGCGGATGTATCAGGCGCTTTACCGCAAGTGGCGTCCCAAAACATTTGCCGACGTGGTTGGTCAGGAGCACATCACCGAGACCTTGCAGCGCCAGGTGGCGGAGGGGCGGCTGTCGCACGCCTATCTTTTCACCGGCACGCGCGGCACGGGCAAGACGACCTGCGCCAAAATACTTGCGCGCGCGGTCAACTGCGAGCATCCGGAAAACGGCAACCCCTGCAACCGCTGCCCGAGCTGCCTTGGCATCGAGAGCGGGCGGCTGCTCGACGTGGTCGAGCTGGACGCGGCGTCGAACAACGGCGTGGACAGCGTGCGCGCGCTGCGTGACGAGGCCATCTATTCGCCCGCGCAGGTAAAAAAACGCGTGTATATCGTCGACGAAGTCCACATGCTTTCGACGCCCGCGTTCAACGCACTGCTCAAAATTTTGGAGGAGCCGCCCGAGCATCTGATGTTCATTCTGGCGACAACGGAGCTGCACAAGGTGCCCGCGACGATTTTGTCGCGCTGCCAGCGCTTTTCATTCCGCCGCATCCAGCCGAAGGACATCGTGGGCAGGCTCAACTACATCGCGGGGCAGGAGAATATCGACTTAAAGGAGGATGGCGCGGCGCTGCTGGCCCGACTGTCGGACGGCGCGCTGCGAGACGCGCTGAGCCTTCTTGACCAGTGCGCGGCCGCGGGCGGCGCGATCGACGCGAACGCCGTGCTCGATGCGCTGGGTTTGGCCGGAAACGTGCAGACCGCACAGCTCATGTCGCTGATCCTGACGCGCGACGCGCGCGGGGCACTCGAGCTTCTCGGCAAGCTCTACGACGGCGGTAAGGATGTGGGCGCGGTGCTCGGCGAGCTCTCGACCCTCTCGCGCGAGCTGCTCATCAGCGCGACGGCGGGGGAGGGCGGCGAGAGCTTACTCAGCGGCGCTTATGACGCCGCAACGCTCCGAAACCTGCGCGCGCAGGGGACGAGCGCACGCTTCATCCAGCTCTGTACGATCTTGCAGGAGACGGCGGCGCAGCTCCAGTTCAGCGTAAACCGCCGCACGGACGCAGAGCTCTGCATTCTGAAGCTCTGCGACGAAACGCTCTCCGGCGACCTGGCGGCGCTCGGCGCGCGCATCGCGCGGCTCGAAGAGCAGATCGCCGCGGGCGTGCAGTTCGCAGCGAAGCATCCCGCATCTGCACCGGCGAGCGCACCTGCTCCCGCGACGGTACAGACGGTCACACCTACACCGGAAAAGGCCGCGGAAGCGCCCGTAGAGAGCGCAAAGCCCGCCGAGGAAGCGCCGCTTCCGTGGGATGAGCCGCCGCTGCCCGACGACTATGACGCACCGCCGCCCTACGGCGAGCCGGTCGCGCCCGCACCGAAGGCCGCAGCGCCGAAGATAGCAACAGCACCCGCGCCCGCGCAGGAAGCGCCTGCGAGCGGCGATGATGAAATTTTCTACCAGCTCATGGAGAGCTATAAAAACCGTCTGACGCCCGATAAGCGCGCGTTCATCGGCATGGCGCAGGGGGATGTGAAGGATGACCTTCTCACCGTCTACTGCTCGACCGAGGTGCAGAAGTCCATGCTCGACCAGAAGGCCGTGACAGACGTTTTGAGCGAGGTCACGTCCCGCGCAGTTGGACGGGAGATCCGCGTCCGCTTCCTCGTGGGCGAGCGCCCGGGCGCGAAAAAGCGAGACAAGATGCAGGACCTCCTGCGCATGGGCAGTAAATTCGACAATTTTACAGTAAAATAAAAGGAGACAACAACGATGGCAAAGGGTTACAGCGCACGCCGCGGCTTTTCCAACGGCAGCGGCCAGATGCTCAAGCAGCAGCAGATGCAGCAGCAGATCATGAAGATGCAGGAGGACATGCAGAAGGCGCAGCAGGAGGTCGAGGAGAAGACCTTCTCGGCGAGCGTCGGCGGCGGCGTCGTCAGCGCCGAGGTCAACGGCAAGAAGGAAGTCACGAACATCACCATCAAGCCCGAGGCGGTCGACCCCGAGGACGTGGAAATGCTCCAAGACCTCATCATCTCCGCCGTGAACGAGGCGCTCCGCCAGGCCGAAGAGGCGATGGACGGGAAGATGAACGCGCTGACGAGCGGACTCGGCCTCAGCGGGTTTGGGTTCTAATCGTTTCCCGAAGGGAAACGATTGAAAGTCCCCACACCGTGTGGGGACGCGGGTAAAAGGGGGATACTCTCTTTCACGAAAGAGAGTATCCCCCTTTTGATCCCCCGAGAGAAAGGTTTGCATTGCAAGCGAGCAGCTCGAAGAGCTGCGCAGCCTGCGGAATCGGGTGCTTGCTATTTTTCGTATCTAAACGACTTGGCTTGCTTCTATCTTCGCTGTCGCTTTGCCTGCGATTCGTTAGCCTTACGCAATTTCCGCCTACTTTGGACTTGTACAGACTTGCTATTTGTCTGCCGAGGCGGCTTTGCTGCGCTCGCCGCGATATTGTGCCATCGGCAGCAGGTGATTACACTGCACTTGCGCTCAGATTCGAGAGCGGCAGCGGATGATAGAAGCAGAGGCAAATCGTATAGCAGCTCTAAACGCGGCAACGCCGCGCGCAGGCAGTCACCTTCCGGAGGCACAAAGGCCATTCGAGCCTGAGACTGCCAATCAAAGTCTTTCTCTTGGGGTTCCAAAGGGGCCATTCTCTTTTGCGAAAGAGAATGGCCCCTTTGACTCACTCCCCTGCACGGTGCAGGGGAAACTTCTCCCGCATTGGTGCGGGAATCGTTGCAAATTATTCTGCGAAAAATGCTTCGATCGCCCCGCGCGCAGCGGCCGCGCTGCCTTGCACAAAATTCGGCTTGCCGCCGCCGCGGCCGTTCAGCTCGGCATTCATCTTTTTCGTGAGCTCACGAAGGTCTCCGCCGACATGCCCGATGGCGTACTTGTACGCGCCGTCCGCGCCGGCAAAGACCGCGCAGCGGCCGCCGCAGTGGTTCGTGACCGCGTCGCAGAGCTTGCGCAGGCTGTCGCCGGACATTTCGTCCTCGAAGAGCAGCACGTCGCCCTTGCCTTCGTACTGCGCGGCGGTCTGGGCGAAGACGGACTCTTCGAGCTTTGCGCAGCGCTGCTTGAGCGCGGAAAGCTCAGCGAGCATGCGCTCGACGCCCGCAAAGCTCGCGTTCGGCTTGACGGAGAGCGCCTGTGCAATACGCACGTCCTGCGCCCAGCACTCCGAAAGGTAGCGGTGCGCGCGCTTGCCGGAAAGAAGTTCGATGCGAACGCCGTCGCGGAACTTCTGCACGGAGAGGAACTTGACGAGTCCCACCTGACCGGAACGCACGACGTGCGTGCCGCAGCAGGCGCAGCAGTCCGCGCCGGGGAAGGAGACGATGCGCACGTCGCCCTCGAGCGGCTTTTTGCTGCGGTACTCGACCTTGTCGAGCTCCGCGCCGCGATAGAACTGGATGTCGATGGGGTGATCCTCATAGATGTACAGGTTGGCGAGCTGTTCAATCTCCATAAGTTCATCCCACGAAATGTCGGCGTTGAAGTCGATCGTGACGACGTCCGCGCCCATGTGGAAGCCGACGTTGTCGCAGTGGAAGCGCTCGCAGATGAGGCCCGAGCAGATGTGCTCGCCCGAATGCTGCTGCATGTGGTCGAAGCGGCGCGCCCAGTCGATCTTGCCGGAGACGCTCTTTCCCACCTCGAAGGACTTGTCACAAAGGTGCGTGATAACGCCGCCTTTCTCGTGGACCTCGAGCACGTTCGCCTCGCCCAAAACGCCGGTGTCATACGGCTGGCCGCCGCCCTCGGGGTAGAAGGCCGTCTCCGCGAGGACAACGGCGTAGCCGCCCTTGACAGCGTCGCAGGAGACGACGGTGGTGGCAAAGCCCTTCTGAAAGGGATCTTCATAGTAGAGTTTTCTTGTTTCCATGGGGTTCTCCTTTAGTCGATCAGGCCGAGCGCCTGTTTTTCGTGCAGCACGCGGAAAACGTGCGCGTCAATATCGCTTTCGGCGATCTCGCCGGACTGGACGGCGGCGATCACCTGCGGGATCTGCGTCTGATAGTCGGTGGTCACGATCATGTCGTTGCCCGCCTGAATGGCCAGCACGGCGGCGCTGCCGTCCTGCGCGTAGGCTTTGACGGCATCCATCGCGAGATCGTCCGTCACGATGACGCCGGGGAAGCCGAGCGTGTCGCGCAGCAGCGTGTGGACCTTCGCCGAAAGGGACGCGGGATACGCGCCGTCCATGCACTCGACGATGTTGTGGCTCACGAGCACGAACGGCGCGCCCGCGGCGATGCCGGATTCAAAGGGGACGAGGTCGGACTTTTCAAACGTAGTGTACGGGCGCGCGTCGAGCGCGATGCCCGTGTGCGTGTCGGCGTTGTTGCCGTAGCCGGGGAAGTGCTTTAAGACGCAGGCGACGCCGGACTGCGCATAGACGGGCACGACGCTTGAGATATAGTCCGCGGTCGTCTGCGCGTCCTGCCCGAACGAGCGCGCGTAGATGAAGTTGTCGGGATTCGTCGACACATCGCACACGGGGGCGAAGTTCACGTTGACGCCGAACGCTTTGAGCTTCTGGTTGTAGCTGAGCGTTCGTTCGAGCAGCCCGTCGAGGCCGCCCGCGGCATAGAGCTCCTGCGGGGAGGGGAGAGGTTCGGAGAAGAGATTCGGATTTTTGCTCGCGCGCGTGACCGTGCCGCCCTCTTCATCGCTGCCGATGAAAAGCGGGATGGCTGCCGCGTCCTGATAAGACGCGAGCGCCGCGGTGAAGTCGTCCTCGGTGAGCCAGTCACCGTTTGCGTCCTTATAGTCCCTGCCGAAGAGCAGCAGGCCGCCGAGGTGATAGGTTTCGACGTCCTCCGCCGCGCCCGTTTCGGGGCAGCGGACGAAGAAGAGCTGGCCGACTTTTTCCTCGATGCTCATACCTGCAATGATGTCGTTGATGCGCTCATCGGGCGTTTTTTCCACCGGCTGCTCGATAGGAGGTTCCGGTGTCGGATCGACGGCGGGTTCATCGGGGGTGTCGTTTTTCGCGCCGCAGGCGGCGAGAAGCAGAACCAGGACGAGGGAAAGTGCGGTGATTTTGAGAGATTTCATGGCGATTCTCCTTTTTACGATTCGGAAACAAAGTGCTGTTCACGGTAATACTGCGCGCAGAGGTATTTGCGGCAGATCTCGGCGACGTCTGGGGGCACGTCGAGCGTGATGGAACCGTCGACCATGCGGTAGCCGTCCTCGTGCATCAGCGGCGTGACGGCGCGCGTCTCGCGCTGGAGCTGCATGAAGCCGTCGCCCGTCCAGCCGCACTCGAAGAAGAGCTTGTCCATCAGGAAGCACGGGGAAATGTCGCCGCCGTCGCCGCGGAAGTCCTGACCGAGGGATTCTCTGGCGGCCTTGTTGGCATAGATGAGGTAGGGGGTGGAGAAGTAGTTGTAGAAGCCCTCCTGCGTGGACACGTCGAGGTCAACGCCCATTTCGGCGTAGACGCTGCTGCCGTTGCCCATCCACGGCTTGTGATCGCCGAAGAGCACGAGCACGATGGGCTCATCGCGCGCTTCCAGCTCGCGCGTGAGGCGGCGCATCTGCTCGATCGTGCTGCGGATGCCGGCCAGGTAGTTGTTGATGACGCAGCAGCTTTCCATCGACCAGCCGGTCTTGGCGGGCGTGACGTACTCCTCCCAGTAGGTCTCGGAGCTGTACGGCCCGTGGTTCTGGTACGAGACGGAGAAGAGGAAGAGAGGGTCATCGTCCTCCGTGCGCGAGTCGATGTCGTTTAAGAGGTAGTCGACGAGCACGGTGTCGGACTTGAAGAGCGCGTCCTCGATGGAAATGAGGTCGCCGAAGCCCGATTCGTTAAAGACGCACTCGTCAAAGCCAAGGTATTCGTTGACGTTGCTGCGGTTGTAGAACCACGAGTAGCCGGGATGGCGGTAGAGCGCGTCGTAGCCCTGATCCTTGAAGTAGCGGACGTAGGAATTGATCGGGCCGCGGAACTCCTCGTGCTGGCTGTACCCCGTGAGGAAGCCCCATTCGGTGTTCGTCGTGCCGCCGGCGAAGATATTCGTGAGGAGGTTGCCCGAGACGCTGCGGCTCTCGAGCTCGTGCAGCGGCTCGTAGAGATTCCGCACGGCAGAGATTTCATTTAACTGGGGGAAGTCGGACAGGTCGGAGAATGCCTCGAGCATGATGCCGACGACCGTGATCTTCTGATCGTCGGGAATGTCGCTGTCCGCATACTGCTCAAGGATCTGCTTGGCCTCGCTCTCGCGGTAGCCCTCCGGCGGCTCGGGGAACATGTCCTGCACGCTGTGTAGGAACGGATACGTCGTGCCGCGAGAGATGTAGACCTCGACCGCCGACCACGGGGAAATGAGGTCGTTGTTGGCGGTCTCTTTGTAGATAGATGAACTGGTGTAGAGCTCAAAATAGCACGCGAGCGTGATAGAGAGCATGAGCATGATGCCCGCAAGGCGGGAGCGCGGGCTCATGCGCTCTTTTCGGAGCATCAGGCACGAGAGCACGAGCATCAGCACAAAGCCCTCAAGAACGACGATCACGGGCGCGGAAATTTCGAACGTGTAGTTGCCCATGATGCCGCCCGCCGTGCGGATGAGCCGCAGGTCGGTGGCGAGCACGGGGTCGCCGCGCAGCTGCACCTTGTAGTAGCTCGCGAGCGCGAGCGTGAAAAACGGCAGCGCCGAGAGCAGGTACGCCGCCCACGGACGAGCAAAGAGGAAAAAGCCGAGGTAGACGAGCAGGATCGGCGCGAGCAGGTTCATCATGACGAGCAGCGGAATTTTGAAGTACGACTGCAAAAGCGCTGTCGCGTCGATGCTTGCGTAGGAATGTGCCGTGAGGTAGAGCGAGAGAAGGCCAATGCCAGCGCCCAGCACCGTGAGCCAGAAGAAGACCCAGATGCGGTGCACCCAGCGCATCACCACGCCCGTCGACTCGTCAGGCCGCACCAGAGAAGAGAAAAAACGCATGTTGGGGACGTCCCCTTTCTGAAAGCATAATAACAAAGTATATCATTTCGACAGGAAAAACGCAACCGGGCAAGTTTCCCGCTTTGTGGGGTTCTTGCCGGCAGGCAGGGGTGTGTGGTAAAATACCCCCGCAAACCGAATTGCAGCTATATCAAAATATTCGATATTCTAACAATTGCGGAGGTGTTTTCATTGATCAAAGAGATCGAAATTCAAGGATGTGTCACCGTTCCTGAAGAGGTTTCCGGGGATGACTTTATTGATAAATTCCTCGCATTTATTGAAGAGAACAACTGGAGCTTTGGCGGCGGTTATCGGACCATTATAGACGGGTACTATATGAATGAGGACGGGACAAGGGGAAAGCACGTCCTTGATGCCTGAATGAAAATTTCAGCCTTGCTGAAATTTTGCACTGCCGAACGGAATTAGAACAAAGGACAGCTCTCGAAAGAGAGCTGTCCTTCTTGCTATTCTGTGGAAAACTTTTCTCAGAACGCGCACTTTTCGCGCAGGAAGTCCTTGACCTGATCGATGGGGATACGGACCTGCTCCATGCTGTCGCGCTCGCGGATGGTGACACAGTGGTCGGCCGCGATGCCGTTGGCCTCGTCGCCGACGGTGTCGAAGTCGAACGTGATGCAGTACGGCGTGCCGATCTCGTCCTCGCGGCGGTAGCGCTTGCCGATCGAGCCGGTCTCGTCGTAGTCGACCATGAATTCCTTGGAAAGCTCGTTGTAGAGCTCCATCGCGGGACCGGCGAGCACGTCCTTCTTGGAAAGCGGCAGGATCGCGGCCTTGAAGGGGGCGAGTGCGGGGTGGAAGTGCAGCACGACGCGCACGTCGTCGTTGCCCTTCTTGTCCTGGCCGACGACCTCTTCATCGTAGGCGTCGCACAGGACCGCGAGCACGCTGCGCTCCACGCCGAGCGACGGCTCGATGACGTAGGGGACGTATTCGACCATGTCCTTGCCCTCGCCCTCGCGATAGACCATCTTCACGCCGCTGGTGTTCTGATGCTGCGTGAGGTCGTAGTCCGTGCGGTCGGCAACGCCCCAGAGCTCGCCCCAGCCGAACGGGAAGAGGAACTCGAAGTCCGTCGTTGCCTTGGAGTAGAAGCACAGCTCCTCGGGATCGTGGTCGCGCAGGCGGAGGTTCTCGTCCTTCAGGCCGATGGAGAGCAGCCAGTTGTGGCAGAACGTGCGCCAGTAGTTGAACCACTCAAGGTCGGTGCCCGGCTTGCAGAAGAACTCGAGCTCCATCTGCTCGAACTCGCGCACGCGGAAGATGAAGTTGCCCGGCGTGATCTCGTTGCGGAAGGACTTGCCGATCTGGCCGATGCCGAACGGGAGCTTTTTGCGCGTGGTGCGCTGGACGTTATTGAAGTTGACGAAGATGCCCTGCGCGGTCTCGGGGCGGAGGTAGACGGTGTTCTTTGCGTCCTCGGTCACGCCCTGGAACGTCTTGAACATGAGGTTAAACTGACGGATATCGGTGAAGTTGTGCTTGCCGCAGGTGGGGCAGGGGATGTTGTGCTCTTCGACAAAGTCCTTCATCTCCTGCTGGGAGAAGGCGTCGATGGGCTTGGGAAGCTCGAAGCCGGTCTCGGCGCACCAGTCCTCGATGACCTTGTCGGCGCGGAAGCGCTCGTGGCACTCGCGGCAGTCCATCAGAGGATCGGAGAAGCCGCCGAGATGGCCGCTCGCCACCCAGGTCTGCGGGTTCATCAGGATCGCGGCGTCAAGGCCGACGTTGTAGGGATTCTCCTGCACGAACTTCTTCCACCAGGCGTTCTTGATGTTCTTCTTGAGCTCGGCGCCGAGGGGGCCGTAGTCCCAGGTGTTGGCAAGGCCGCCGTAGATTTCGCTGCCGGGGAAGACAAAGCCGCGGTTTTTGCACAGCGCGACGATCTTGTCCATCGTCTTTTCGGTGTTTTTCATGGTGAATTTCTCCTTTCGGTACTTGGCTCAGGAGATAAAAAACGCCCTGAGCCTATTAAAGTAGGCTCAGGGCGAACAAATCATTGTCCGTGGTTCCACCTGAATTCCCCGCTGGATGCGGGGCACTTCGTTCCCTTGTAACGGAGGGACCGGCGCGGCATTTCCGCCGCGCGGCTCAAAAGCGCCGCCTTTTCCGTTCCGCAGGGACTTGCACCGGCCGTCCCCTCTCTTGAGCGGGTGAAAAGAAAAGGCTTCTTTCTCGCTGCCTTTATTGCGCTCAGCATACCATGACTGATATTGTTTGTCAAGACAAACCGAGAATCCCTGCGTACCCGCAGGGGAGCGGGCAAAGGGGGATATTCTCTTTCACAAAAGAGAATATCCCCCTTTAAATCCCCCAAGAGAAAGGTTTTCACATTGCAAGCGAGCAGCTCGAAGAGCTGCAATGCTTGCCGATGCTGCTTCCTGCGCGCGGCGTTGCCGCGTTTGGAGTTGCTAGACGATTTGACTTACTCCTATTATCCGCTGTTGCGCAGCCGTTGGCGGCTCTGACGCCTTACGGATGCGGCACACCCCTTGCGGGTGCCGCTCTGCCCATCTTGTAGAAGTGCGCAGTAATTCCCGTCTACCGCCAGTCTCCACAATGCGGCGAGCGCAGCAATGCCGCATTCCGCACGCAGTCCGCCGCCAAGCAAACGTCACTCGCGCCTCACGGTAGAAGGCGCGGTTGCGATTGGTAACGACTCGCAGGGATTCATGGCGAAGCCATGTACACCGCACCCGATTACCCGCAAGGGGTATGCCACATCCGTAAGGCAGCAAAGCTGCCAACGGCTGTGCAATCCGCAGGCTGAGCAGCTCTTCAAGATCGAGACTGCCAATGTGCGGGGTCGAGGGGGAAGGCCCCTCGTCCCTTTCTCTTGGGGGGTATAAGGGGGGCTATTCTCTTTCCGAGGAAAGAGAATAGCCCCCCTTTGCCGTTCCCCTGCGCGGCGCAGGGAAACCATTGCACCCTCACGCAGTGAGAGCTGAATTATTCTTCCTCATGCGCCGTGACCGCAATATGCAGCTCATCGAGCTGCTTCTGCGTCACCTCGCTGGGCGCGCCCATCATGATATCCTGGGCGTTCTTGTTCATCGGGAAGGGAATGATCTCGCGGATGGAATCTTCACCGGCGAGCAGCATGACCATGCGGTCGACGCCCGGGGCGATACCGGCGTGCGGGGGCGCGCCGTAGCAGAAGGCGTTGTACATGGCGGGGAACTTGGCCTTCACGTCCTCTTCGCCGAGGCGGACGAGCTCGAAGGCCTTGATCATGATCTCAGGGTCGTGGTTACGGACCGCGCCGGAAGAGAGCTCCACGCCGTTGCAGACGAGGTCGTACTGGTCGGCGGTGATGGTGAGCGGGTCGATCTCGCCGCGCTCGGCCTTGAGCAGCACGTCGAGGCCGCCGGCGGGCATGGAGAACGGGTTGTGGCAGAACTCGAGCTCGCCGCTCTCGTCGCCGATCTCATACATCGGGAAGTCGACGATCCAGCAGAACTCGTAGCGCTCCTTGTCCATGTGACCCTCGCACGCGGGGCCGAACGTCTTGATCATCACGCCGACGAGCTTGGTGGCCAGCTCGCCGCCCGCGACGAGCACGAGCGTGTTAGGCTCGAGCGGCAGGAGCTTGGAAGCAGCTTCCTTGTCGACAAACTTCGCGATGCCGCCGGCGAGGTCGCCCTTTTCGTCGACCTTGAACCAGTAGCCCTTCGCGCCTGCCTGCACCTCGCAGTCGGTCAGGAGCTTGTCGATCTGCTTGCGCGTGAGCGAGCAGTTGGAGATGGCGACAGCCTTGACGGTCTTGTCCGCAAGGACCTCAAAGCTGCTTCCCTCGAAGAGGGAGGAGACGTTCGTCGCGGTCAGGTCGATGCGCAGGTCCGGCTTATCACTGCCGTAAATCTCGAGCGCGTCGAGGTACTTGATGCGGCGGAAGGGAGGCTGAGATGCGATGTCATACGTGCCGAACTTCGCGAAGATCGGGGGCAGGACATCCTCGCAGACGGCGAAGACGTCTTCCTGAGAGGCGAACGCCATCTCCATATCGAGCTGATAGAACTCGCCGGGGCTGCGGTCGCCGCGCGCGTCCTCATCGCGGAAGCACGGCGCGATCTGGAAGTAACGGTCAAAGCCGGAGGTCATCAGCAGCTGCTTGAACTGCTGCGGGGCCTGCGGCAGGGCGTAGAACTTGCCGGGGTGCTTGCGGGCGGGGACGAGGTAGTCACGCGCGCCCTCGGGGGAGGAGGCCGTCAGGATCGGGGTGGTGATCTCGAGGAAGTCGTGCTCCATCATGGCCTTGCGCAGCGCGGCGATGACGTTGCAGCGCAGGATGATGTTCTTCTTGACGGCGGGATTGCGCAGGTCAAGATAGCGGTACTTGAGGCGCTGGGTCTCGTCCGCCTCGCGGCTGCGGTTGATCTCGAACGGCAGGGAGTTGTAGCGGCAGCGGCCGAGCAGCTCGATCTTCTCGGGAACGACCTCAATGTCGCCGGTGGGCTGATTGGGGTTCTTGCTTGCGCGCTCGCGCACGGTGCCCTCGACGGAGATGGTGCTCTCTTTGTTGTAGCCCTTGATCTGGGCGAGCAGCTCGCTCGTCTCGACGACGATCTGCGTCGTGCCGTAGAAGTCGCGCAGCACCACAAAGGCGAGGCTGCCGCCGACTTCGCGGACGTTCTCCATCCAGCCGACGAGCTTGACGTGCTCACCGGCATGCTGCGCGCGAAGCTCGCCGCAGTTGTGTGTACGGGATTGCATCATGGTAAAATCTACTCCTGTTTGTATATTATAAATTGAAAATTACTAACTGTATTGAAAAATCGCCTGATTTTGTGCTCAGGTGGTGAAGGGCTTCGTCTTCGGGTTGACGATATCGCGCCAGTCGAGGTCGCCGCGGGCAAGGCCCATGATGAGCATTTCAGCGGTGGCGAGGTTGGTGGCAAAGGGGATGTTGTTCTGGTCGCAGAGCTTGGTGATATAGGTCAGGCTGTCGTTATACTGCGGGTTGGCGGGGTCGCAGAAGAAGAGGACCATATCGATCTCGTTGTAGGAGATGCGCGCGCCGATCTGCTCGGCGCCGCCGTGGATGCGCGCCATGAACAGGTGGATCGGAAGGCCGCTCGCTTCGCTGACCATCTTACCGGTCACGCTGGTGGCGCAGAGCGTGTGACGGGACAGAATGCCGGCGTAAGCCGTGCAGAACTGGACCATCAGTTCCTTTTTGTTGTCGTGTGCCATGAGAGCGATGTTCATGTAGTGTCACAATCCTTTCTGATGTGAATTTTTCTATTGTAGCGGCACTTTCATCGGTTGACAAGGGCAAGCAGGCTTTGAAAAGATGTTTGCGGGAAAAGCGTGTTTGCCTTTGTGAACCGGTGCTACAGCCGCATCAGACGCACGCGTTCGCCGCACAGGCGGCGGGCGATGTTTTCGCAGGCGCAGAGCGCGCCGGAGCGATACTTGAGGCGCTGGGAAAGTCCGCGCCCCAAAACGGCAGGTACATTCTCGTCCTCCGGAATGACGCCGAGCAGCGGAAGACCCGCGGCGTCGATGGCGTCGTCGATCGTGGTGTGGAGGGATTGTAAGAGCTTGCGCCGCACGCGGTTGACGACAAGGTGCAGGTATCCGCTCGGGAAGCGGTGCAGCTCCATCACGGTGCGCTGCGCGTCGCGCAGGCTCGAGGGGTCGTTCGTGGTGACGACCACGGCGCGGTCGGCGCAGCAGGTGGCAAGCGCGAAGGCTTCGCCGATGCCGGCGGCGGCGTCGATGAGGCAGAAGTCGAAATGGCGGCGGATCTCGTCGATAAGCCGCTGCATCTCGTGTTTGCTCGGCAGGCGCACGCCGAAGCTCACGGGCGCGGTGAGCAGATACAGGTTCGGGTAGAGCGGATGGCGCACGACGGCCTGAGCGAGTGTCGTGCGTCCGGCGATCACGTCGGTGAAGTCCATGAGCGCGCGATCCGATACGCCGAGGTAGAGGTCGAGATTGCGCAGGCCGATGTCGCAGTCGAGCAGCAGCGTTTTTTTGCCGAGCTGCGCGAGCGCCATGCCGGTGAGCGTCGTGAACGAAGTTTTTCCCGTGCCGCCCTTGCCGGACACGACGGCGATGACCTGAGACAAGGCTCGTACCTCCTTTTTGTGAATTTGATGCGTTACAGCGGGGCTTTTTTGATCTTGGCGAAGGCGCGCGGATAGGCGCGCGGGGTAGGGGAGACCTTTTCGACGATGACAAGGCGGTGGACGACGTCGCTCGTCGGGATGGTGTAGTCCTCGACCTTGACGATGTGGCCGCCGAGCGTCTTGATGGCGCTCTTCGCCGCGGCGATCTCGTCCTCGGTGTCGACGCTCTTCATGGCGACGAACTGTCCGCCGACCTTGATGAGCGGCAGGCACAGCTCGGATAAGATCGAAAGCTGCGCGACGGCGCGCGAGGTGGCGATGTCGAACTGCTCGCGGTGCTGCATGGCGAATTCCTCCGCTCGCGCGTGGACGCAGGCGACGCGCTTTAATTGCAGCTCGTCACAGACCTCTTGCAGCCAGTTGACGCGCTTGCCGAGCGAGTCGAGCAGCGTGAGGTCGAAGTCGTCTTTTAAAATGCGCAGCGGCATCCCGGGAAAGCCCGCGCCGGTGCCGACGTCGACGACGGTTTTACCCGTCAGATCGACAAAAGGCAGCAGCGCCGCGCTGTCGAGCAGGTGGAGCTGCGCGACGGCGTCGGGCTCTGTGATGGCCGTGAGGTTCATCACCTGATTCTTTTCCAGCAGCAGGGAGGAGAAGCGCTCGAGCGTTTCCGCCCGGCTTACATCCAGCCCCAGCTCGCTGAGGCCCTGCAAGAGAAGCTCGTTCATTTGCTCTGCTCCTTCAAAAGGTCGCGGATCTCGGCGAGCAGCAGCTCTTCCTTCGTCGGCTCGGGGGCCTTTTCGCGCTCCGGCTCGGCGGGCCCCGTGAGCTTTTCGTGCATCTTGTTCACGGCCTTGACCATGCAGAACACGGCGAACGCGATGATGATGAAGTCGAGGATGACGGCGATCAGGTTGCCGTAGTTGACGGCGACCTCGGGTGTGACGACTTTGCTGCCCTCCATGACGGCTTCCTTGAGCACCCATTTCCACGCGGAGAAGTCGACGCCGCCGGTCAGCATGGAGATGAGCGGCATGATGATATCATTGACGAGCGAGGTCGTGATCTTGCCGAACGCGCCGCCGATGACGACGCCGACGGCCATATCGAGCACGTTGCCGCGCATGGCAAAGGCCTTGAACTCTTCAAAAAACTTCTTCACGGGAAGCACCTCTTTGCTGAAAATGTGCGAAAAACGAAAACTTATCGTATAAAAACGGAATAATATTGCGGATTGGATTTACTTTTTGGGAATGAGAACGGCCTTGCCGCCCATGTAGGGCTGGAGGACCTTGGGGATCAGCACGCTGCCGTCGGCCTGCAGATTGTTCTCGAGGAAGGCGATGAGCATACGCGGGGGTGCGACGACGGTGTTGTTCAGCGTGTGCGGCAGGTACATCTTGCCGTCCTCGCCCTTGACGCGAATTTTCAGGCGGCGGGCCTGCGCGTCACCGAGGTTTGAGCAGGAGCAGACCTCGAAATACTTCTTCTGGCGCGGGGACCAGGCCTCGATGTCGCAGCTCTTGACCTTCAGGTCGGCGAGGTCGCCGGAGCAGCACTCGAGCTGGCGGACGGGAATGTCCATCGAGCGGAACAGCTCGACGCTCCACTTCCACATTCTGTTGTACCAGTCCATGCTGTCCTCGGGCTTGCAGACGACGATCATCTCCTGCTTTTCAAACTGGTGGATGCGGTAAACGCCGCGCTCCTCGATGCCGTGCGAGCCCTTCTCCTTGCGGAAGCAGGGGGAGTAGGACGTGAGCGTCTGGGGAAGGCTGCTCTCGGGCAGAATTTCGCCGATGAAGCGGCCGACCATCGAATGCTCGCTCGTGCCGATGAGGTAGAGGTCCTCGTCCTCGATCTTGTACATCATGGCGTCCATGTCGTTCTGGCTCATGACGCCCTCGACCACGTTGCCGTGGATCATAAACGGCGGGATGCAGAATGTGAAGCCCTTGTCGATCATAAAGTCGCGCGCGTAAGCGAGCACGCCCTCGTGCAGGCGCGCGATGTCGCCGAGCAGGTAGTAGAAGCCCGCGCCGGAGACGCGGCCCGCGGCGTCCATGTCGACGCCGTCGAAGCTCTCCATGATCTGCGTGTGGTAGGGAATTTCAAAATCGGGGACCTTCGGCTCGCCGAAGCGCTCGACCTCGACATTGCAGCTGTCGTCCGGGCCGATGGGGACGCTCGGGTCGATGATGTTCGGAATCAGCAGCATGATCTTGTGAATCTTCTGCTCATACTCCTCTTCGAGCTTTTCAAGCTCGGCCAGGCGGTCGGCGTTCGCCTTGACGGTTGCCTTGATCTTTTCGGCTTCTTCGAGCTTGCTCGGGTCCTTCTTCGCCTGACCCATCAGCATGCCGATCTGCTTAGAAAGGGCGTTGCGGCTGGCGCGCAGCTCGCTCGCCTCGGTGATGGCGGCACGGTTCTTGGCGTCGAGCTCGATGACCTCGTCGACGAGGGGGAGCTTTTCGTCCTGGAACTTCTTCTTGATGTTTTCCTTAACCAGATCGGGATTTTCCCGCAGGAATTTCATATCCAGCATAATGATTTACCTCGTTATCGTTGTAAAGTAAATGACCATTTGGCTTCTTATTTTACGCCGTCCGGAAACAGCTTGTCCACAATGGACTGGTAGCGCGCGGCGGGGGAGGGGGCGTCGTCGCCGGTGATACCGGTACGCAGCGGCTCCTTGGGCAGGAATTCCACCGTGCCGGTCTCCTCGAATGAGCGGATGTTGTCTTTCGCGGCGTCGAGATCGCCGGTGTTGTAGGCGTTTTCGATCTCAAGCAGCCAGTCGAGCGCACGCAGCTGGTTGGACTGAAGGCCGACGGTCTCGTCGAGCGCTTTTTTGTCCGCTTCCGCGGTCGCAAGCTGCTCTTCAAGCTCAGCGATGTGCGCTTCGAGCGAGTCATTCTGCTGTAAGGTGCTTTGCAGGGCGGTGTTGCCGTCCTTGATCTCGTTGATGCTGCGCTGATTCATGAGAAATGTCCACAAAATCAGCAAAAATGCCACGGTGAAGAGGATCGCAACGTAAGTATATACTTTTTTCATGCGCTCGCGCTCGGTGGTGGGCTTTTCTTCGCCGGGCACGGGCGGCTTATTCGGGTCCTTGGGGCCCTCGTGAATCAAATCGGACATGGTTATTCGCCTCCGTTCTTTCTGCGTTTGATGGCGGCGAGCGCTTCGAGCAGATCGTTTAAGTCGTCGATGCCGTAGTAGTCGAGCTCAATGCGGCCCTTTTTCTTGCCGGACACGATGCGGCAGGTGCGGCCGATCTTATCGCTGAGCTCCTGCGCGGCCAGACGGCCGTAGCTCTCGGCGATGAGCTCGTCGTTCGTGGGTTTGCGCTCTTCCTTAGGATTACTCAGGCGCTTGGCGAGCGCCTCGGTCTGGCGGACGCTGAGACCCTGCTTGACGATCAGGTTTGCCGCGTCGAGCTGCAAATCGGCCTTGAGCGGCAGCAGCGCGCGGGCATGACCGCCGGAGAGGTCGCCGTTTTGCAGCATTTGCCGCACTTCGGGGCAAAGCCCTAACAATCTCAGACTGTTTGCCACGGCGGAGCGGGACTTGCCGACACGCTCGGCGGCCTCCTCCTGCGTGAGATGGTAGTTGTCCATCAGCGTTTTGTAGCCCTCGGCTTCTTCAATGGGGTCAAGGTCTTCGCGCTGGAGGTTTTCGATGAGCGAGAGCTCGGTCATCTTGCGGTCATCCGCCTCGATGACGATGGCGGGCACTTCGCTGAGACCGGCGATGCGCGCGGCGCGCCAGCGGCGCTCGCCCGCGATGATCTGATAGTAGCCGGAAGAAAGGCGGCGGACCGTCAATGGCTGGATAATGCCGTGCTCGCGGATGGAATCGGCCAGATCCTGCAGAGCCTCTTCATCGAAGTGGCGGCGCGGCTGATTGGCGTAGGGTTCGATCTGCGAGATGGGGAGGTAGAGGTTGTCGGACGTGTCGGTGCGCAGGGCGGCGTCGCCCAGCAGCGCGCCGAGCCCCTTGCCGAGCCCGCGGTTTGCATTTGCCATGGAAACTTCTCCTTTCTGTGGGATGAAGCGGGCGGAATGCGCCCTTATATTTAATGTATCAGCGGTTCTGCTTCAAAAACTCGTTGGCGAGGTCGCTGTACGCTTCCGCGCCGCGGGAGGTGCGGTCGTAGTAGTTGATCGGCTTGCCGTGGCTCGGCGCCTCGGAAAGGCGCACATTGCGGGGGATGACGGTCGAATACACCTTGCCGGGGAAGTAGCGCTTGACCTCTTCCGCAACTTGGAGGGCAAGATTCGTGCGCCCGTCGAACATCGTGAGCAGAACGCCTTCGAGCTCCAGGCCGGGATTCAGGCTGCGGCGCACCATGCGGACCGTGTGCATCAGGTCGGACAGGCCTTCGAGCGCGAAATATTCGCCCTGCACGGGAACGATCAGGGAATTCGCGGCGCAGAGGGCGTTGACCGTTAAGAGTTCGAGCGACGGCGGGCAGTCGATGAGGATAAAGTCGTAATTGGGCGAGAGAACGTCGAGCGCCTGCTTGAGCAGGAATTCGCGGTTTTCGCGGTCGATCATCTCAATACCCGCGCCCGCCAAGGCTTTCGAGGAGGGGAGCACATCGCCGTAGCGCGTGTGCGCCACGCTGGCCGTGACGTCCGCACCGTTGATGAGCACGTCATAAACGCCGCGCGAGGCCGCCTTGTCCACACCCATGCCGGAGGTGGAGTTGGCCTGCGGGTCAAAGTCACACAGCAGGACGCGATTGCCTTTCTCCTTGAGGGAGGAGGTCAGGTTGACACAGGTCGTCGTTTTGCCGACGCCGCCCTTTTGATTGACGATTGCAACGATTTTAGCCAAAAAAACACCCACCTTAGTCATAGAAGCATTGATCCATTTTCATTCTTGTTCAGTATAGCACAAAACGGCTCAATTTCAACAGGGAAGCTCAAATTTTGCAAATTTGTTTCACGTGAAACATGACAAGGCGCAGACCTTTACGTCCCGATTTGCCCCTGTTTGGGCCGGTGATGGGGTATCACCGCTGGGGCAGTGCTGAGGACAGAAAAAGGTCATGGTAAAGGCGCTGACCTTTACCATGACCTGAAATCGGTGTTTCACGTGAAACAAATCACTCCTGCGGCTGGGTCAGCAGCATCGTACCGTAGGGCTCGAGCGTCAGGCGAAGCAGGCCGTTGCCGCAGAAGAACTCCTGATGGGACAGGGCGTCCTCGGCGAGCGTGCCGTCCCACGGAAGGGTGAGCGTGACGGGCTCGTCGCCCGCATTGACTGCCGTGAGGCAGTGGTCGTGCTCCGTGCGGCGCGAGAACGCCAGCGCGCGGCCCTGCGCGGCATGGTAGACGATCGTGCCGCTTTGCAGCGCCTCGTGCGATTTGCGCAGCGCGCCGAGCTGTTGGAAGTATTGCACCAATTCGGCATTCTCGCGTCCCCACGGGTAGGTTCCGCGGTTGAACGGGTCTTCAAAGCCCTGCATGCCGGCCTCGTCGCCGTAGTAGAGCATCGGCGAGCCGGGGAAGGTGTAGAGGATCAGAGCCGCGAGCTTGAGGAGCGACATGCCGCGCGCAAGGTCGGAATCGCTGAGGTGATAGACCGCGCGCTCGTCGCGCGTCTGCGGCGCGGGGGAGGTGAGGCCTAAGATCGTCAAAAGCCTTGGCGTGTCGTGGGTCGAGAGGAAATTCATCGCGCCGTAGAACGCGGGCGCAGGATAGTTTTCGCGCAGCTCCTCCATGCTGTCGCGGAAGTATTCCGCGCCGCCGCCGAGCAAATAGGCCATCAGCGCCGTGCGGAACGGGTAGTTCATCAGGCCGTTCGTCTCGCGGCCCAAAAGGTACTTGCGGCGCTGGGAGTAGGCGATCTTCGTCGTGCCGTCCTCCCAGACCTCGCCGAGAAGATAAGTGTCGGGGTTCTCCTCGTTCATCGCCGCGCGGATTTTGGCGATGAACTCGTCGGGGAGCTCGTCGGCGACGTCGAGCCGCCAGCCGGATGCGCCCGCGCGCAGCCAGCGCTTGATGATGGAGTTGTTGCCCTCAATAATGTAGTCAACATAGCTCTTTTCCAGCTCGTTGACTGCGGGCAGGTTCTTGATGCCCCACCAGGCGTCGTACTCGTCGGGGAAGGGGTGGAAGTTGTACCAGCGGTAATAGGGCGACTGCTCGCCCTGCGCCGCGCCGAGGTCGTCGTAAAAGCCGTCGGCATTAAAGTAGACGCTCTTTCGCCCCGTATGGTTGAAGACACCGTCAAGCATCACGTAGATGCCGCGCTTTTTCGCCTCCGCGCAGAGCGTGCGGAAGTCCGCTTCATCGCCGAGCAGCGGGTCAATGCGCTCATAACAGGCCGTGTCGTAGCGGTGGTTGGTCGAGGCCTCGAAGATCGGGCAGAGGTAGAGTGTCGTCACACCGAGAGAGGCGAGGTAGTCGAGCTTTTCCGTGATCCCCTGCAAGTCACCGCCGAAAAAGTCGCTGCACGTGATCTCGCCCTCGGCGTTCGGGCGGTATTCGGGAAGCTCGTCCCAATTTTCGTGCAGCGTGCGCGGGCCGACAAGGCCTGCAACATCACGAGATTCAGCGCGGCGGAAGCGGTCGGGGAAGATCTGATACGTCACGCCGCGGCCGAACCACGCGGGCGTTTTGTGTGTGTCGTCGTAGACCGTGAGCTGCCAGGGCTCGACCGCGTCCCACGCGCAAAGGCCGTTTTTGCCGTAGCAGCTTGTGCCGCCGTCCGCCCACGAGAGGCGGAAGTGGTACCAGACGAGCTCCACGTCATCCGGCGCGGTGAAGATGCCGCGATAGACGACGTGGCCGTCCTCCTGCGCGGGAGTAAGCTCCACCGTCGTCCATTGGTCGGCAAACTCGCCGTGAGCAAGCAGCTCACAGCGCGTGACCGCCGCGCCGCGCTCGGGGCGAAAGCAGAACGAGACATCGGTGCCGCAGGGCACAGCGCCAAAGGGAGATTTGAAGAGAAGATCGCGAGGATCAAACCATTTAGTTGACATAACACATTCCTTTCTGCCAAATAAAGCGGCTGAAACAGGCAAAAGCGCGCCGAAACGGCGCGCTTAACCCAGCAGTGTATTTTCGCCCGTGATCGCGGAGGACGCGGACGTGTTGGAGAAGTAAGCGTTGAGCACCTGCACGGCGGTGGAGGCCAACGCTGCGCCGGAGCCGCCCTTTTCGATGACGATGGCGACGGCGATCTGCGGATCGTCGTAGGGGGCGAAGCAGACGAACGCGCCGTTGTTGTTCTTCGTGTCGCCGGTCTGGATCGTACCGGTCTTGGCCGCGGCGTCGACGATACAGTCCTTGAAATACTGCGACACCGCGCCGTCAGTCGCGAGGTCGTGCATACCGGCGAGGACGGCGGAGAGATTTTCGCTGCTCATGGCGATCGTCTCGACCGGCTCGGCGTCGTAAACGTATTCGAGCGCACCGGAGCCGCTGGAGCGGACGTTTTTCAAAAGGTGCGTGGCGTAGCGGTCACCCCCGCCGCAGAGCGCCGCGATGTAATTTGCGAGCTGGAGGGGGGAGTATTCCTGATTCGCCTGACCGAACGCCGCCCACGGGGCAAGGTTCTCGCCCTCGTTCTGCGAGGGAAGGCGGCCCGCGGTGTCGCCGATCTCAATGCCGGTCGGCGCGCCGAGACCGAATTTCGCGTAATACTCGCGCAGCGTGTCCATGCCCATGCGGTAGCCCATTTCGGCGAAGAAATAGTTGCAGGAGTTCATGATCGCGCCGCGGACGTTGAGCGAGCCATGGCCGCTGCGCTTCCAGCAGTAGGTGTAGCTCGCGGAGTAGCCGGGGTACGTCCACTTGCCGGAGTCGTAGATCTTTTCGCGCACGGTCGTCGCGCCGGATTCGAGCGCGGCGATGGCCGTCAAGGGCTTTAAGGTCGAGCCGGGGGCGTATTTTCCCTGCGTGGCGCGATTCCACATCGGCTGCAAGGGGTCGGTGGAGAGCTCTGCAAGGTCCTGACGGAACGTCGAGAGGGAATAGGTCGGATACGACGCGAGCGCCAGCACGTCGCCCGTGCCGACCTGCACGACGGCCACGGCTGCGCCGCGGTCGATGCCGTCGGATTTTGTCATGGAAGAGACGGTATTTTTGAGTGCCTCCTCCACCTGAGCCTGAAAGTCGATGTCGATCGTCAGCGCCACGGTGGAGCCGGGCTTCGGCTCCACGGAGTAGAGCTCGCCGGTGATCTTGCCGGAGTCGTTGTCGAAGGTCACAAGGCGCTTGCCTGCGTTGCCGTGAAGATAGTCTTCAAACGCATTTTCCACGCCGGAGATGCCGACGGTGCTCGCGAGCGTGTAGCCGTCCTTGTCCTTATAATCGTCCCAGTCCTGAATGCTGCCGGTGTAGCCGAGGACGTGGGCGGCGTAGTCGGTCTCGTAAACGCGCACGGACGAGGTATCCACCTGCACGCCGGCATAGTTGCCATCCTTGATGAGGGAAATGAGCGAAACATCCACGTCGCTCGCAAATTCGAAGGTCGTGGAGCCGTTCATCTTGGCGGAGGCGAGGGAGTAGCGCAGCCCGATGAGCGTGCGCACCGTGGAATTCGGGAGCGTTTCGTCGATCCCGTACTCGCTGCGCAGCTTCAGATACAGCGCAGAGCCTGTCAGCGTAGTGGGGAGGCCGTCGTCGCCGACGTTCTTTTCATTGATCCACTTGAGCGAGACGAGGTATTTGATGAGCGTTTTCGCGCTGCCGTTCGCGGTGTCGTAGGCGTAGGGCGAGGTCCTGGCGAGCGGAAGCGCGTCCTTAATTTCAACGCCCTGCGCGTTCATCAGTTCGATGACGCGCAGCAGCGCGTCGTTGAGCTCGTCGGAAGAGACGAGCGAGGAATCAAAATTCAGCGTGTAGACCGCGCGGTTCGACACGAGCACCTTGCCGTTGCGGTCGGTGAGGATGCCGCGCGAGGCCTTGACGGTCTCGGTCTTGGCGTTCGTGCGGATGGACTTGTCGAGGTAATCGTCGCCGTTGACGATCTGTGCGTCAAAGAGCGTGACGACGAATACGAGCGCGCAGAGAAACATCGCCGCGCCGAGCGCGATCAGGCGGCGGGTAAAGCGTTTGGGATCCATAGCGGCCTCCTTTCCTTGAGGCTTGGGGAAAATGGGGAAAATCAGTCGGGGAAGATGCGGCGGATGGCGCGCAGCGCCGGATAGACCGGCAGAAGAAGCAGGCACGAGAGCGCCGTTTCGCGCGCGAACAGGTGCAGCATCGGCAAAATGGCGGTCGAGCCGCTGCGCGGCAGCAGCGCAAACGCCTGCAAGAGGTCAACGAGCAGAAATGTCAGCACGGTCGAGAGCAGCGCACGGGCGAAGCCCTGCTGCAACAAATTACTGACAACTGTTGAGATGAGCAGTGCCGCAAGCGTGAACGCGATCGTGTACAAGCACGCGAATGGCGCGGGGAGCACAAGGTCGCACAGCGCGCCGAAGACGATGCCCGCGATGACGGCTGAGCGCGGCAGCTCGAACGATGCCATGACCGCCAAAATGACGGGCGGCAGAAAGGGGATGACGCCGAAAAACGTCATCGACCCGAGAAGCAGCCGCCGCAGGAAAAAGAGCGCCGCGGCGGCGAGCGCGTAAAACGTCCACTTAAGCGCGGTGGTTTGGGTGAGATTCATGCGCGCCTCCCTCAGTCGACAATGTCGTAGTCCGTGATGACGAACACCTCGGTCAGGGCGTTAAAGTCCATCATGGGCGTGAGGACCGCGTAGCGGGCAAGGCCGTCGTCGCCGGTCTGGAGCGATTCGACCGAGCCGATGACAAGGCCGCTCGGGTAATATCCCCCAAGGCCCGACGTGACGATCTGGTCGCCGATGAGCACCTCGTCGTCCGACGTGAGGTACGAGAGCTTCAGTTTGCCCTGACCCATCAGGGCGAAATCACCCTCCGCCACGGCGACCTCGCCGGTGCGGAAGATGCGCGCGCCGAGCTCGGTGTCCGTGTCGATGACGGTCAGCACTGTCGACCAGTTGAGGCCGACCTCGGAAATGACGCCGACGAGATACCCCTCGGCGCTGACGACGCAGTCGCCCACGGCGATGTCCTGATCGGTGCCGTGGTTGAGAGACAGCGACGACGTCCAGCTGCTCTCGCTGTGGGCAAGCACAGCGGTGGAGACGAACGTGAAGTCGCGCCGCTGCTGCTGGAGCTTCAAAAGCTCGCGCAGGAGCTTATTTTCCTCGCTGTCGGCCTGCGCCTGACGCTGCTGGGCGCGAAGGTCCGCGATCTCTTTTTTAAGCGCCGCGTTTTCCTCCTTGAGTGTGGTCGTGTCCTCGTAATACTGGCGCTTGTCGGCCGCCCAGTCGCTCACGGCGGTGGCGGCGGCGCGGAACGGGTACGTCAGCACGCCCGCGATGTTTTCGAGCACCGAGGACGTCGAGGAAAAGTAGGTCAAAAGGCTCAATGCCACGGCGACCGCCGCGGCGACGGCCAGAATGCGCAGCCCGTGCTGACGGAAAAAATCTTTCAAGGCTTACCCTCCTTTCATCGTAGGGCAGGGGAGAGGTTAGAGGAGCTTGACGCCAAAGCGCGCGAGCACTAAGCCAAGCTGCTCGACGGGAAGTCCCATGACGTTGAAAAAGTCGCCGTCGATGCGCTCGACGAAGAGCGCGCCGCGGCTCTGCACGCCGTAGGCGCCGGCTTTGTCCATCGGCTCGCCGGTTTTGATGTAGGCACGGATCTCGTCGTCCGTCATCGGGCGGAAAAAGACGCGCGTGGACACGGCGAAGCGCTCTTCCTGCGCGCCGCGGCGAACGCTCACGCCCGTGCAGACCGTGTGAGCGCGGCCGGAAAGCGCGCGCAGCATGCGCAGCGCGTCCTCCTCGTCGCGCGGTTTTCCAAGGCGGTCATTGCCCAAAAAGACCATCGTGTCCGCCGTGATGATGAGATCATCGGGCGCGCAGAGGGCGGCGGCCGCGTCGCATTTTTTCTTTGCAATGTAGCGCACCGTGTCCTCGGGAGAAAGACCTTCCGGATAGCTCTCGTCAATGTCGAGCGAGAGCGTTTTGAAGTCCTCCACGCCGATGCGGGCGAGCAGCTCCTGACGGCGCGGGGATTGAGATGCCAAAACGATTGCCATGATATTGCCTCACTATTTGATAATAAAAAGTATAATCAAGATAAAAAATTACAAATTGGATTTATTCTGCGCCGCGATAGAAGAGACCACGTGTGATATTTTCCGGTGCATCGACGGCCTCGCCCTGATACGCGCGCAGCACGCGGACGCATTCAGAGGCGCTCTCGGTCGTGAAACGGAGTTGAGCAAAGCGCAGACCGAGCGTCTGCCAGTCCTTCGCCTTGTCCGCGAGATAAAGAATCTTTCCGTTCTCGATCTCGCTGCGGCAGCCCCATGCGCGCAGCACGGGGAAGTGCTCGCCGCGCCGGTCGGTCAGCTCCGGCGCGCTTGCACACGCGCCGTCTGCCGGGATGGACGCAGGGCGCTCGGTAAAGTATCGACAGCCGAACGCGTTCGCATTCAGGCAGTTTTCCGTGAGCATCAGGGGAAGGCGGCCATAGACGATGGCCTCGCACGGGAGACACTTGCTGAGGTCCCGAATCTGCGCGTCGCGCAGCTCGAACGAGACGCACGCGCTCGAAAGTCCCTGTTCTTTCCAGAAAGCGAGCGCGGCGGAGTTGTAGACGTTCAGCGGCCAGCCGCCGTGCAGCTTGCAATCAAGTCCACGCGCGAGCGGCAGGTGGCCGAGGTTGCCGAGCGACACGCCCGTGACGCCTTTTTTGGCGGCGTCCTCGAGCAGCGCGCGCAAAATAGGCTCGTCCTGTGTGCGGTAGATGCGCGGCAGGACAACGAAAAATTCCGTTCTGCCGAGATGTGGCGAAAGGTCAAGCTGCGCCAGTAGTTCGACGGGCACATACACCCGCGCGGGAGCGAGGGCGACAAGCTCTTCGCTTAGCTGCTCGGCCCTGTGGAGGGAGACGGTCAAAAGCGGCTTGTCCGCGCTGTTTTTGACGATTGTTGGCGGAACAAAGTCGAATACGCGGCGTTCCGGCACGGCGGTGCGCTGCGCTTCCATCTGCGCGAGCGCTTCGCGGCGCAGGGCGTTGAGCGCGCCCGCGCTGACGGCGAGACCGCCGTCGAGTGCGACGGCGCACTGCGCCGCCGAAAATGCCGTGCCGCCGGTTTTCCTGAGGCGCATTTCGACCTCTTCCGCGGTGACGGCGCGGCTGCGCGCCGCCTCGGGCACTGCGCCGGTGACGGTCACAGCATGGCCGTCTGCGTCCTCGGCTGTCAGGGCCATCGGCTGACCGGCGCGGATGGTGCAATTTAATGCGAGCGGCACGAGACGCAAATTTTCCTTTTCATAGCGCGCACGAATCTCGCTGAACCAGTCCTCGGGCCATCTTGCGTTTTCAGGCCGCGTGCCGAACATCTCACGTCCGCGCACACCGCGGTAGTATCCCTCGGTAAAGCCGTCGCGCGAGAAGGCGAGGGCGAGCTTTTTCTGCTCGTCCTTCGTCGGCGTGCGATGCTCGCGCAGAAGGCGCGCGTATATTTCCGTCACGGCGGCGACATACTCCGGCCGCTTCATGCGCCCCTCGATCTTGAGGCATGCGACACCCATATCCATCATCTCCGGCACGAAGGGCGCGAGGTTCGCGTCCTTCAAGCTCAGCGGATAGCCGTCCGCCCTGCCGGAAAAGCCGTAGGGCAGACGGCAGGGCTGAGCGCAGGCGCCGCGGTTGCCGCTGCGCCGCCCGATGACGGCAGACATCTCGCACTGGCCGCTGTAGCACATGCACAGCGCGCCGTGGACGAACGTTTCGATCTCGATGGGGCTTTTTTGGCAGATTTCGGCGATCTCCCCGCGCGAAAGCTCGCGCGCGAGCACCGCGCGCGTCATGCCGAGCTTTGCCGCTTCCTGAACGCCCGAGAGCGTGTGCAGGCTCATCTGCGTGGAGGCGTGCAGCGGCACGTCGGGAATAATTTTTTGCAGCGTCGCCAGAACGCCCCAATCCTGCACCAGGATCGCGTCCACGCCGCACTCCGACGCGGTGCGCGCCTCCGCGGCAAGCGCGGGGAGCTCGCGGTCGGTGACGAGCGTGTTGAGTGTCAGATAGACCTTCACGCCCCGCAAATGGCAATAAGAGACCGCCGCGCGGAATTCCTCGTCAGAGAAGTTCCTCGCGCTGCGGCGCGCGTTGAACGCGTCAAAGCCCATATACACGGCGTCCGCACCGCTCTGCACGGCGGCAACAAGCGCCTCCTGCCCGCCCGCGGGCGCTAACAGCTCCGTCGTCAAGGCTTACTTTTTCTGCTGCTGGAGCTTGAAGATCTCGCGCTTGAGCTCGCTGACCTCATTCTTGGCCTGGCTCGCCTCGTCAAGGTACTGCTTGACCTGACGGCGCAGCGCGTCGCCGGCCTCGCGCTCTTTGAAGAGCTCGTCGGTGATGTTCACGGCGGTCAGCACGGCGGCGTCCGTGCGGCCGACCTTGGCAGCGTCGAGCAGCTCGCTCATTTTGTCGTTGACGTAGGAGCCGACCTTCTGCATATAGGAGGGGGCTTCCTCGGCGACAAAGGTGTATTCCTCGTCGCAGATGGAGATCGTGATGCGGTTTTCCATGATTTGTGTGCTCCTTTCTATTTCGGCGTTGCACAAAAAAGGGCAAATTCCACCCATATAATCTCTAACAGTATAACACGGGAGTGAAAATGTGAAAAGGGGGAAGCAAAAAATTTCATGTTTACGAACGGGAAAATTTCATGTAGAATAATGGAATCGAAAATGGACGAAAGGAGGCGGGGAACATGGCAGGCTATGTGCTGCATTTGAGCACCGAGGAGAACATCACGCTCTCATCGGCGACGGTCAAGCGTTTGATCGCGGGTGGCAGCGGCGACGCGGCGCTGCTGTACCTCGCCATCCTGCATGCGCGCGGCGCGGCGGATTCCGGCAAGCTCGCGCGCGAGCTCAAGTGGGACGAAACGCGTCTTCGCGCGGCGGAGCAGGCGCTCTACGAGATGAAGCTCGTCGGCGCGCCGGAGAAGAAGGAGGAAGCGCCCCTTCCGCCGCCCCAGCAGCTCAGCGAGCCGCCCGAGTACACGCGCGAAGACATCGCGCGAAAGCTGGAGGGCGACGGGCGCTTCGCCTGCCTTCTGCGCGAGGTGGAGCACAAGCTCGGCCCGCTCTCGACCCCGTCGGTCAAGAAGCTGTTAGGGCTGTACGAAAATCTGGGTCTGCCCGCGGACGTGGTCTACACGCTCGTCAACTACTGCATCGCGAAAAAGGAGCAGCAGTTCGGCGAGGGGCGGCTGCCCAACATGCGCGAGATCGAAAAAGAGGGCTACGTCTGGGCGCGCAAGGAGCTCTTTTCCATCGAAAAGGCCAGCGAGTACATGAAGCGCGAGCAAGCCCTGCGCGGCAGATATCCCGAGTACATGGCGGCGCTGCAAATGCAGGGCCGCGCGAGCGCGCCGAGCGAGGAAAAGTATCTCTCCGCGTGGGCGGAGATGGGATTTCCGGCGGAGACCGTGGCTGAGGCTTACGACCGGACGATCCTGCACTGCCACGAGTTCCGCTGGCCGTACTGCAACGGCATTTTGAAACGCTGGCACGAAAAGGGCCTGCACACGCTCGCCGAGGTCAGGGCCGAGAACGCCAGGGAGCAGAGCAAGCCGAAAAAGAACACCACCGGCGGCAACGCCTGGATGAAGGAATATTTGAATCAGTAACGAAAGCGGGGGAGAAGGATGTCTTACGATGGGCGGCTGATGCGCCAGGCGCTGGCGCGCTTCGACGAGGACAAGCAGCGCCGCGCGGAGAATTTTCGCGCGCGCGAGCGCGCGGTGTATACCAAGTGCCCGCGCATTGAGGAGATCGACCGCGAGCTGTCGCACACGATGGCGAAGATCATCGCCTCCGGTCTGCGCCGCGGGACGGACCCGCGCCCGGCCATCGAGGCGCTGCGGGAGGAGAACCTCAATTTGCAGCAGGAAAAGCGCCTTCTCCTGACGCGCCTGGGACTGCCGGGCGACTATCTCGAGGAAAAGCCCAAGTGCTCGCGCTGCAACGACACGGGCTTTCTCGGCAGCGAGGTCTGCTCGTGCCTGCGCGGCTATTACGCCAAGGAGCAGAACAAGGAGCTCTCGGACCTTTTGGACCTCGGCTCGCAGTGCTTTGAAAATTTCAACTTCGACTACTATTCGTCCGTGCCGGACGAGGACCTCGGCGTGTCGCCGCGCACGAACATGGAGCGCGTGTACGACATCTGCCAGGACTACGCGCACGAGTTTTCGCCCAAGAGCGGCAACCTGCTGCTGACCGGAGGCACGGGACTGGGGAAAACGTTCCTCTCCGCGTCCATCGCGCGCGTCGTGAGCGCGAGCGGCCACAGTGTGGTCTACGACACGGCGGGGCACATCTTCGCCCGCTTCGAGGCGCAGAAGTTCGGCCGCGACGACGGCGAGAACGCCGACACCGCCGTGAGCCGCGCGCTCGGCTGCGACCTGCTGATTTTAGACGACCTCGGCACCGAACTGATGACGAGCTTTGTCCACAGCGCGATGTATCAGATCGTCAACACGCGCCTCATCACGGGGAAGAAGACTGTCATCTCCACGAACCTGAGCCCCGACGAGCTCGGGCGGCGCTACGGCGCGCCGGTGCTGTCAAGATTGCAGGGAGAGTATCAAATGCTGCTCTTTTTTGGCGAAGACATCCGCCGACAGAAGAGAAAATGAATACAAAATGTAAAAAAGGCTCCGCAGAATACTCTGCGGAGCCTTTTTTCTTGCTTTTTACGGCTTGTGGATCACGGCGACGGCGCAGGGCACGCGGCCGGGACAGTAGGCGTAGTCGACATCGTCGTAGCCCGCCGCGGCGATAAACTGCTTATACGTGTCGAACGTGAACTGACGCTTGAAGTCCGCGCCCGCCTTGCCGACGGTCGAGGCAAAGCCGCTCGTCTTGCCCTGCTCGCTGCGGTTCATATAGGTCGGGACGATGATCGTGCCGCCGCTGCGGCAGACGCGGTCGAGCTCGGCAAGGGCCTTGTACGGCTCGTCGAGCAGGTGGATGACATTCGCGGCGATGACCACGTCGAACTGCCCGTCCGGCCCGTCTAAATGCAGGATGTCGGCCTGGCGGAACGTGACGTTTGGCAGCGCGCCGTATTTCTTCTTCGCCCGCTTGAGCATGTTGGCGGAAAAGTCTGTCGCGAGAAGCGTCCGGCAGCGCTTGGCGATGGCGCCGGTGAGCAGTCCCGTGCCGCAGGCGCATTCGAGCACCGCGTCGTCTGGTGTGATGCGGGAACTGACGGCGGCAATGAGCGCCTTGTGCGTTTCTTTATTAAAGATGTCGGCGAAGAGGTCATAGACCCCCGCGACGTTGTCCCAGAACATGAGTATTTTCCTCTCAACGTGATTTATTTTTCTACACGATAGCAGAAACGCGCGGAAAATGCTACTCTCAAGAGAAGGAAAAAACGAAAAATTAAGGGAGAGGCTCCTGCTTTTTGTGCTTTTTATAAAAAGACTTGCCATCGGCGCACGGGTGGTATATAGTCTTTATAAAGATTTCGTAAAGAAACTGCGTTTTTGCGTTAAGGAGTCGAATGATGAAACGAATTTGGTCGCTGTTTGCCGTGCTGGCGCTGCTGTGCGCGCTGACGATTCCGGCGCTGGCCGCCGCGGGCGGCGCAGCGGACGCGGAGCCCGCCGCCCAGACGGTGAGCGAGGAAGAGCTCGCGCGCTCGGAGGAGAACACCACCAAGGTGCGCAAGATCTGGGCGGTGGCGGCGCTTATCGGTGTGGCGTGCTTTGGCGGCGCGCTGGGCATGGCGCATTCCGTTGCAAAGGCGGCGAACAACATGGCCGAACAACCCGAGGCGGCGGGGCAGATCCGCACGTCGATGATGATGGGTCTTGTGTTTATCGAGACGGTCATCATCTATGCGCTGATCGTGGCCATCCTGATCATCTTCGTATTGTGACGATAACGAGAAAAGTGGAATAGAGCGGCGGAAGGGGGCAGCACTGTCTCCTTCCGCTGCTCTATTTATTGAAGAAAAAGGGGAGGGGTCAGGGCTCTGTTAAGAAGACGAAAAGATGCTGTAAGGCGGCGGTTAATCATGAAGGAAGACTTGCATTTCCTGCGTGCAGGTGGTATAAATAAGTGCTGCATCCCAAGCAGAAATTGGATGATAGAAACAAAAGGGGGTAGGGCGCGTGGATAAGAAAAAGCGAACGCGCGAGCTGATCGTGTTCGCCGTGATCGTGCTGGCGCTGCTGGCCGGATGTTTGCTCACGCCGTCAGGCGGCGAGAGCGAACCGATCCAGGAGGTCATGCGTGACGCGGTGCTGCACGAGCAGAACAAGGTGAGCCTGTTTGGCCTGATCGAGGTGAACCCGGGGCTCATCTCCGCCTACATCGTGACGGGTATTTTAATAGTATTCGCCCTTGTGTGCCGGCTTTTTGTGATCCCAAAATTCAAATATGTGCCCGGCAGGTTCCAGCTCATTTTAGAGCAGATCGTCGGCATGTTCGACGGCCTGGCCGAGGGCAGCAGCCCGCACCGCAATAAATTCCTGCGGGCGTACATCTTCACCGCCGGTGTTTACATCTTTGTCAGCACGCTTTTTGAGCTGCTCGGCATTCAGGTGGTGACCACCTCAGGCCACGCCGTCAGCCTGCCCGCGCCGCTGTCCGATATCAACGGGGCGATCGCGCTGGGCGTGATGAGCTACGGCGTGATCCTCTTCGGCGGACTGATCGCCGCGGGCGTGGGCGGATTTTTGCACGCGCTCAAGGATTTCTCACTGCCGATCTCGATGAGCTTTCGACTCTTCGGCGCGCTGCTTTCCGGCGCGCTCGTGACGGAGCTTGTGTATTACTACGCGGCGCTTTCCTATGTGCTGCCGGTCATCGTGGGCGTGATGTTCACGCTGCTGCACGCGCTGATCCAGGCGTATGTTTTAACGATGCTGGTGTCGACGTTCTACGGCGAATCGACCGAAAAGCACGAGAAAAAGCCCAAGGCAAAAAAGATGAAAGAATCCCGCAGCGAAACGGCTGCCTGAAGAAAGAGGTAAAATTGCCATGAAAACGATGAAGAAATTCGCAGCGCTGATGATGCTGCTGTGCGCGCTGATGATCTGCACCATTCCGGCCCTCGCCGCAAACGAAAGCGGCAGCGACAGTGATGTGACCGAGACCGTGAGCGTCACGGCCGGCAGCAACGACAACGACGTGACCTCTGCCAAAGCGATGGGCTCGGGCGTGATGATCGGCATTGCGTGCCTTGGCGGCGCGCTGGCCATGGGCATTGCGGTCGGCAAGTCGAGCGAGGCCATAGCCCGCCAGCCCGAGGCCACAAGTCAGATCAGAACCACGATGATGATGGGCCTTGTGTTTATCGAGACGGTCATCATTTACGCCCTGATCGTGGCGATCCTCATTATCTTCGTCCTTTGATGAAGAACACTCCCAAAAAGGAGGGGCTTTGAATGCCGCTTAATATCAATTTGCAGCAGATCCTGCTGCATGCACTGAACTTTGTCATCCTGTTCGGCGCGATGTATTTTCTGCTCTACAAGCCTGTGAAGAGCTTTATGGACAGCCGCAAGGCGCACTATGAGAAGATGGACGAGGACGCCAAGGCCGTGCTTGCCGAGGCCGAGAAGACGAAGGCCGGCTATGAAGCGCAGCTCAAGAGCGCCGACGAGGAGATCGCACGCCGCCAGCGCGAGGCGAACGAAGCCTTGCAGCACGCGGTGGACGAGCGCCGCGCGCAGGCCGAGCAGCAGGCGGGCGAGATCGTGCGCAAGGCGCGGGAAGATGCCGCGCGCGAGCATGAGCGCGTGATGGAGCAGGCCAAGGGCGAAATTTCCGAGCTGATGAGCGCCGCGGCGGAAAAGCTGGTGCTCTCCAGCACGTCGGACGCTTACGACAAGTTCCTGGACACGGCGGAGGAGCGCAAGGACAATGGCTGAGCGCACGGAGCATTTAGAGGCCGTACTGCTCTCTGCCGTGCGTCCGTCGCAGGAGCAGGAGAAGCGATTTCTGGCCTTCCTCGCCGAAAAGTACGGCGAGGGCACGACGCTCACCTGGCAAAAGAGTGATGACTACCCCGACGGTTTCCGCCTCGAGGTGGGCGCGGAGGTCTACGACTGGAGCGCGGGCGGACGCCTGAGCCAGTTCAAGGACGCGCTCGAAAAGCTCGCTGCCACGCAGGGCGACGTCATCCCACTGCTGAAGGAGACGGTGCTCTCATGGACGCCGCAGGCCATGGCACAGGAGGTCGGCACCGTTCTGACCGTCGGCGACGGCATTGCCCGCGTGGACGGGCTGGAGGGCGCCGCCTATGGCGAGGTGCTGCTTTTCGACGGCGGCGTGCGCGGCATGGTGCAGGACTTATCCGAGGACAGCGTCGGCTGCATCCTCTTTGACGACGACGCGAGCGTCTGCGCAGGCAGCACGGTCCGCCGCACCGGACGCACGGCGGGCGTTCCCGTGGGCGAGGGGTTCCTCGGCCGCGTGGTCAACGCGCTCGGCGTGCCCATCGACGGCGGGGGAGACATCCGCGCCGACGGCTACCGCGCGGTGGAGAGTCCCGCCCCCGGCATCATCGACCGCCAGAGCGTCGACACGCCGCTTGAGACGGGCATTCTGACCGTCGACTCGATGTTCCCCATCGGCCGCGGCCAGCGCGAGCTCATCATCGGCGACCGCCAGACCGGCAAGACCGCTATCGCCCTCGACACCATCGTCAACCAGAAGGGCAAGGATGTCATCTGCATCTATGTCGCCATCGGACAGAAGGCGAGCTCCGTCGCCCAGCTCAAAAAGACGCTGGAAACGCACGGCGCGATGGATTATACGATCATCGTCAACGCCACGGCGAGCGATCCCGCGCCGTTACAGTACATTGCGCCCTACGCGGGCTGCGCCATGGGCGAATACTTTATGAATAAGGGCCGCGACGTGCTGATCGTCTACGACGATCTTTCCAAGCACGCCATCGCGTACCGCGCGATGAGCCTTCTTTTGGAGCGCTCCCCGGGCCGCGAGGCGTATCCGGGCGACGTGTTCTATCTGCACTCCCGCCTGCTCGAGCGCGCGGCGCATCTGAGCGAGGAGAAGGGCGGCGGCAGCATCACGGCGCTGCCGATCATCGAGACGCAGTCCGGCGACGTGTCGGCCTATATCCCGACGAACGTCATTTCCATCACCGACGGTCAGCTCATTCTGGAAACGCGCCTGTTCTTCTCCGGCCAGCGTCCGGCGGTGAATGTGGGCCTGTCCGTGTCCCGCGTGGGCGGCGACGCGCAGACCAAGGCGATGAAAAAGGCAGCCAAGACCATCCGCCTCGACCTTTCGCAGTACCGCGAGATGGAGTCGTTCACGCAGTTTGCAAGCGACCTTGACGAGTCGACGGCAAAGCTTTTATCCTACGGTCAGGGCTTGATGCGCATGCTGCGGCAGAAGCAGTTCCACCCCTACAAGCAGTATGAGCAGGTCATCCTGCTCGTCGCGGGACTGAACCATGTTTTTCAGGAGATCGTGCCAGAGCAGCTTGACGCGTTTATCCCCGCGCTCTTGCAGCACTTTGGCGAGACGCAGGGCGCGCTGTGCAATGCCATCGAGCAGACCGGCCAGCTCAGCGACGATCAGCAGTCGCAGATCATCGAGATCGCAAAGGAATTTGTGCAAAACTATTTTTCCAAATAAAAAGTGAGGTGACAGGTACATGGCGAGCATGAAGGAGATCCGCGAGCACATCGCGAGCATCCAGAGCACGCAGAAGGTGACGAACGCGATGTACCTCATCGCCTCGACCAAGATGCGGCGGGCGAAAGAAGACCTTGCCAAGACGCGCCCGTTTTTCGACGCGGTCTCGACGCAGATCGAGCAGATCTTCCAGCACGCGGGCGAGATCGAGAGCCCGTACCTCTACCGGGGCAACGCGGACGATCTGGCCCAGCCGGGAACATACGCCTATCTTGTGGTGACGGCGGACCGCGGCCTCGCGGGCGCCTACAACCAGAATGTTATTCAGGAGACGATGAAGCGCCTTGAAAAGCACCCCGACAGCCGCCTTTTTGTGGTGGGCGGCAACGGGCGGCACTTCTTCTCCGGCCACGGCGTGCCGGTGGAAAAGAGCTTCCTCTACGATGCGCAGAGCCCCACGCTCCGCCGCGCGCGAGAGATCACGGCGAAGCTTTTGAATCTCTTCGACCGGGGCGAGATCTCCAAGCTCTTTATCATCTACACCGACCTTGGCAACGGCGTGGACATGGACGTGCGCACCGTGCGCCTGCTGCCGCTGGAGGATGAGCACTTTGCCAAAGAGGAGACGGAGGAAAAGCCCATCCGCTTTGAGCCCTCGGCAGAGGAGGTGCTCGCCAGGGTCGTGCCGGCGTACATCACGGGCTTTTTGTACTCGGCGATGGTCGACAGCTTTTGCGCCGAGCAGAACGCGCGCGCCTCTGCCATGGACTCGGCCAACCAGAACGAGGACGACATGCTGCGCGAGCTGCAGCTCGAGTACAACCACGAGCGGCAGGGCGCCATCACGAGCGAGATCACGGAGGTCTCCGCCGGCGCGCGCAGCAAGAAGAACCACATGAAGAAGGAGGCGCAGCATGCGCACAGGTAAGATCATTCAGGTATCGGGCAGCGTGGTGGACGTGCGCTTCCCGCACGGCGAGCTGCCGCGCATCCGCGAGGCGCTGTCCGTCGAGCTGAACGGCAAGCGCCTTGTGATGGAGGTGGAGCAGCATTTGAGCGCCGAAACGGTGCGCTGCATCATGCTCTCCGGCAGCGAGGGCCTCAGCCGCGGCATGACCGTCACGGGCGAAGGCAGCGGCCTTCGCGTGCCCGTCGGCAAGGCGACGCTCGGACGGCTTTTCAACGTCTTTGGCGATACCATCGACGGCGGCGCGCCGATCGGCGGCGCGGAGCCGCGCCGCAGCATCCACAGAAAGCCCCCCGCCTTCGACGAGCAGAGCCCGAGCGTTGAGATCTTGGAGACCGGCATCAAGGTCATCGACCTTTTGGAGCCCTATCCGCGCGGCGGCAAGATCGGCCTGTTCGGCGGTGCGGGCGTCGGTAAAACGGTGCTCATTCAGGAGCTTATCCACAACATCGCCGTCGAGCACGGCGGCTATTCGATCTTCACCGGCGTGGGCGAGCGCAGCCGCGAGGGCAACGACCTCTGGAACGAGATGCACGAGAGCGGCGTTATCGACAAGACCGCGCTCGTCTTCGGCCAGATGAACGAAGCGCCCGGCGTTCGTATGCGCGTGGCGCTCACAGGCCTTACGATGGCCGAATACTTCCGCGACGAGGAGCAGCGCGACGTGCTGCTGTTCATCGACAATATTTTCCGCTTTGTGCAGGCGGGCAGCGAGGTCTCGACCCTGCTCGGCCGCATGCCCTCCGCCGTCGGCTATCAGCCGACGCTCGCCAACGAAATGGGCGAGCTGCAGGAGCGCATCACCTCGACCAAGAGCGGCTCGATCACGTCCGTGCAGGCGGTCTACGTTCCCGCGGACGATCTGACCGACCCTGCCCCGGCGACGACGTTCACCCACCTCGACGCGACGACGGTTTTGAGCCGTAAGATCGCCGAACAGGGCTTATATCCCGCGGTCGACCCGCTCGAATCGTCCTCCCGCATTCTGGAAGAGGATATCGTGGGCGAGCGGCACTACCGCATCGCGCGCAGCGTGCAGGCGACCTTGCAGAAATACCGCGAATTGCAGGATATCATCGCCATCCTCGGCATGGAGGAGCTGAGCGACACGGACAAGGTGACGGTCAACCGCGCGAGAAAGATCCAGCGCTTTTTGGCCCAGCCGACGTTCGTGGCCGAAAAGTTCACGGGCCTTCCGGGCGTCTATGTGCCGCTCGAGGAGACACTCCGCGGCTTTGAAGCCATTCTCTCCGGCGAGATGGACGGCTATCCCGAGATGGCGTTCTACAACGTCGGCACGCTTGACGACGCGCTCGCCAAGGCGAAGAAGATGGAAAGCGGGGAAGTGTGATGAAGACCTTTCCTCTCCGCGTCCTCGCGCCCGAGCGCACGTTTTTTGACGGGGCGTGCACATCGCTCACCGTGCCGAGCATCGACGGCATATACGGCCTGATGGCGCAGCACGAGGATATCGTGCTCGCCATCGTCCCCGGCAAGCTGACGCTGCGGGACGCCGACGGCGTCGAGCAGATCGCCGCCGTGTCCGAAGGCGTGCTCAAGATGGAGCACGGCGAGGCGCTCGTGCTGGTGGACACGATCGAGCGGCCGGAGGAGATCGACCTCCACCGCGCCGAGGAAATGGCCGCCGAGGCGCGCGCCGAGCTCAAGGCGAAGCGCAGCGCGCAGGAGCAGGCCATTGCCAATGCCCGCATCGCCCGCGCGATCAGCCGTATCCACGTCAAGCACGACGGGAAATAAATGAGAAAACGAAAATTCGCACCGCAAGGTGCGAATTTTTTGATCTCTCCGCCAATTTTCGCCCGCTTTTGCACACTTTTTGTGCTAAAAGTGGAGAAAAAGGAGGGGAAATCCATGGAAATGTCCGCAAGAAAGCCGCTGCTCCCGCGCCGCGTGCTCGACCTGCCCATCGATGCGCTGCGCCCTAACCCCAACCAGCCGCGCATCGAGTTTGACGAGGCCTCGCTGCGCTCGCTGAGCGACAGCATCCGCCGCTATGGCATCCTCCAGCCGCTGACCGTCCGCCGCACGGACGAGGGCTACGAGCTCATCGCGGGAGAGAGACGGCTGCGCGCGGCAAAGCTCGCGGGACTGCGCGAGGTGCCGTGCCTGCTCGCGCGCTCGAGCGAGGAGGAGAGCGCGCTGCTCGCGCTGATCGAAAACCTCCAGCGCCGCGATTTGCACTACTTGGAGGAGGCTGCGGCCATCGCGCGGCTGATCGCGACCTACGGCCTTTCGCAGGAGCAGGCGGCGGAAAGGCTGGGGAAATCCCAGTCCGCCATCGCGAACAAACTGCGGCTGCTGCGCCTGTCGCCCGACTGTGTGCACCTTCTGCGCGAGCACGACCTCTCCGAGCGGCACGCACGGGCGCTGCTGCGCCTGACGGACGAGGAAGACCGCCTCAAAGCCTTGCAAGTTATCGCCGCACGCGGCTACAACGTCGCGCAGAGCGAGGCGTATATCGAAGAGCTTTTGAAGCTCAAGCAGAAAACGCCCCCGCCGCGCCTGCCGACCTACATCGTCAAGGATGTGCGCATCTTTTTGAACACCATCCGCCACTCGCTCGGGCTGATGCAGCGCGCGGGCGTCGAGGCCGACATGCAGCGTGAGGACACGGACGACGGCATCCTTTTGACCATCCGCATCCCGAAACGTGCAAAAGAGGCCGGATAATCCTGCAAAATTGTCACCAAATTGTGATTCTTTTTCTCACAAACTGTGGTATACTGAAACGACTGGCAGGGAAGTCCCTGTCCGGAAGATCGGAAGAAACAGGAGGAGCCAGCATGGATGAAATGAACGGCGCCTTTGAGGAAAAGAAGAGAAGAAAGGGCGGCAAGCGCCTGATGCAGCCGGAAAAGGCCGCAAAGGCGGCCAAGGAGCCCCGCGCGGAAAAGCCGCCGCGCGTTCCACGTGAAACATCGGGAAAGACCGGCAAGGTCGTCGGCATTGTCGCGGGTGTGCTCGTGGTGGCGTACTTGGGCCTTGGCGCGTGGGCGTCGGCCAGCCATAAAATTTATCCCAACGTGATGATGGGCGATACCAACTACGGCGGGATGACCGAGCAGCAGGTCGCCGAGCAGCTCAAAGCGAGCGTCGCGCAGGCGAAGGGCACAGATGTCGACTTTGTCCTGCCCGACGGCACGGAGGTCGCGCACGTGTCGCTCGACGAGATGCCGGAGTATGTCGACTTCGACGGACTTGCCAAGCACATCTACAACGTCTACGGCTGCAATGACAGCTTTCTGACCGCGGGCGCGAAGTATCTGCGCGCACTCTTCAAGTCGCAGGATGCGGCGCAGGTGGTCGACGCGGCCTACTCGCCCGATTTGATGGAGAATCTTGTCGACACGGTGTGCGACAGCATCAACTGCGACCCCGTGGAGTTTGCCATCAACGTGACAGAGGATGGCAAGGTCAGCGTGACGAAGCCGCAGGACGGCCGCGCGACGACTGATACCGCAAAAGACCAGATCGGCGTATACTTAAACGGCGCGTATTTGAGCGGCGGCGACCCGTCCGAGATCGTGCTTGAGCCTGCGAGCGAGGGCGGCGTCTACGATGTCATCCCTGCACAGGAGGTCGACCTGAGCGCGCAGCGCGAGGCTGTTATCGGCCAGAAGGTCAACGCGGCCTACGACAAGGAGACCGGCGCGGTCACGCCAGGCCACGCGGGCGTGGAATTTACGCTTTCTGACCTTGAATCCGCCTACAACGCCGCGGCGGCGGGGGAGACGGTCGAGTTGCCGAACGCCACGGTCGAGACGCCGGACGTCACGGCAGAGCAGCTCCAAAAGGTCCTGTTCCGCGATGTGCTGAGCACCTACACCACGAAGGTCGGCGGCGCGTCCGGCCGCCGCGCGAACGTCAAGCTGACGGCCTCGCGCATCACCGGCTACATATTGAACTCCGGCGAAACGATGAAATACGGCCCGCTCGTCACGCCCTTTACCGCGGCGAACGGCTACAGCGCCGCGCCCGGTTACTTGCAGGGCAAGACCGTCGATATGGTCGGCGGCGGCGCGTGTCAGGCGAGCTCCACGCTCTACGCCGCGGCGCTCTACGCCAACCTTGAGATCGTGCAGCGCACGAACCACGGCTTCGCGTCCGACTATATCGGACTCGGCCTCGACGCGACGGTCGCGCAGGGAGGGCCCGAGTTTGAGTTCCGCAACAACACGATGTACCCCATCAAGGTCATCGCCGAATATTACACGAGCGGCGGCAAGAACTACCTGAAGGTGTCCCTCCTCGGCACCAAGGTGGACGATACCTATGTGAAGATCAAGACCGAAGTGCTTGAAACCATCCCGTTCACGGAGGAGATCGTTGAGACCGACGAGCTCGCCCCCGGCGAGCGCAAGGTCGAGCAGACCGCCTACACCGGCTACAAGGTCAAGACCTACCGCAACGTCTACTCCGGTGACGGCAAGCTCATTTCGTCCACGTTCGAGGCGAGCAGCAATTATAAGGCGCGCAACCGCATCGTGCTCGTCGGCAAGTCCGCGGCAGTCACGCCGACGGACCCCACCACGCCTGTCGATCCCGGCACGACCACGCCGACCGACCCGACAACGCCCGTTGACCCCGGTACCACGACTGACCCGGGCACCACAACTGACCCCGGCGTGACAGACCCCGGCACGACGACAGAGCCGCCCGTCGAGCAGGAAAAGCCCGGTTGGCTCGATACGGGGCTCGACCGGTAAAAACAGCAGAACGAGAAAACGGAGAGGCATTTGCCTCTCCGTTTTTACGTTGTTCAAGTGTTATTCGCCGTCCGAGTCCATGTAGAGCTCTTCGGCCTTCTGCTGCGCGGCGATCAGCAGCGCGCTGGCCTCACCATAGTTCTGCCTGTCCATTTTCTCCAGCGCGTCAGTCACGGCGTTGAAGAGGAGCAGATACATTGCCTTGTAGTCCGTCATAGAACCACCCTCTGAAAATTATATAACGTTTTGTTATATAGAACAATATAACATTTTGTTTTACGTATACTTCTTTACAGAATCTAAACACAAATTCTGGATGGAGTGAAGCAAAATGTATCGACGCATTCGAGACCTGAGAGAGGACAGCGACCTGACGCAAAAGAGCTTGGCGGACTATCTGAGCTGCTCGCAGGTCTGCTATTCCAACTACGAGACCGGCAAGCGCGACGTCCCGAGCGACGTGCTCATCAGGCTCGCACGGTTTTACCACACGAGTGTGGATTATCTTGTGGGGCTCACGGAGGAGCGGGCTCCTTACCCTAAAAAGAAATAGTACATAGTGCCATGTTCTCGCACGGGTGCGAGGGGGATGCAGCGCGACAGCGCTGCTTTTGTCCCTGCACTGTGCAGGGGGGGCGGGGGGAAGGCAGCGCCTTTGGCGCTGCACGAATCAAAGGGGATATTCTCTTTTGCAAAAGAGAATATCCCCTTTGGAACCCCAAGAGAAAGGCTTTGACATTGCGAGCAAGCAGCTCGAAGAGCTGCAATGCTTGCCGACTGCACTTCCCATAGCGCGGCGTTGCCGCGTTTGGGGTTACTAGACGATTTGACTTTCTCCTATTATCCGCTGTTGCTCTGCTGATCTTGTAGAAGTGCAGACTAATTTCCGTCTACCGCGGCACTCCTCAATGCGGCGAGCGCCAGCAATGCCGCATTCCGCACGCAGTCTGCCGCCGAAGTAACGTCACTCGCGCCTCACGGTAGTAAGGCGCGGTTGATACCAGTCACGAATCGCAGGGATTCATGGCGAAGCCATGTACACCGCACTTACATTGCGCAGCGCGTGCAGCTCTTCAAGATCGAGACTGCCAATGTGCGGGGTCAAGGGGCAAGGCCCCTTGCGTTCTCTTGGGGGATTTAAAGGGGGCCATTCTCTCACGTGAGAGAATGGCCCCCTTTGCCCGTTCCCCTGCCAGCAGGGAAACAACACGCTTCCCCCGCAGGGGGAAATTACTGTTTTTTCCTGATCAGAATGAACGGCGTGCACTGGTCATCCTGACCCGCGGGGTTATCGCGGATGATCTCACACAGCTGCTCGTCGGTGAGGGTCACGTTGTCGCCCTTGCCGAGGATGTCGCGCGTGAAGTCGTTCGCGTCGACGATCATCGCGCGCACGCCGGTCTTCTCATAGATCTCGTTGCACACGCCCGAGGGATTTTCCGGAATACGGATGCCGTAGTCGCCGTAGACGGGGAACACGTCGGGGTAGAAGCCGTCGAGGCCCGTGACCTCCATGCCGACCATATCGTAGAAGATGCCGTGCTTGCCGACGAGCTTGCCAAAGCCCGCGCAGATGGCGGCCCAGAGGACCTTCCACGCGCCGCACTCGTCGATGGCGAACTGCATCTTGCACACCTCGCCCACGCCGATGCCGGCGCTGTTGTGCTGGATGGCAAAGCGGCTGAGGAATTTCGCCAGCCACGAAATTTTCATATCCTTGCGGTAGACCACTCGCTTCTGGCACAGGGCGATGATCTTTTCGCTGATGCTCAGCAGGTCGCCCTCCTCGTAGAGGGGCTTGACGTAGCGGTTGACGAGTTCGATGTAATCCTCGCCGATCTCGACAAAGTGCGTCTGAATGGCGTGGCGCAGATAGACGCCCGTGGACGTCTCAATTTCAACGTTTTTGGAGCCGTTTGCAACAAAATCCATGAAGAAAGCCTCTTTCGTGCAGTATTTGAATCAATCAAAATATGAACCGATGGTATTGTACCACAAAATCCGCAAAATGCTACTGTAAATTGCAAAAATTCAGGAAAGAAAAAAGCGCGCCGTCCGCGGCGCGTGCTTGACGCGGCGGACGGCGTGGAATGACGAAAGACGAAAAGGCGGAGCGCTTACTTTTCGGTGATGACCTTGATCACCTTTTCATAGCTCTCCTGGGCGATGGGTACAGCGTGCGCGAGCAGCGCCTCGCCCTTCTGGCAGCACTCGTCGCGGAACGCCTTGTCCTTTAAGGACGAGAGGTTGATGAGCACGTTGAGCCATGCGCTCTCCATCGCGGTTTTGAGCGTGAGCGCGGCAATACCGAGGTCGCTGACGACGTTCGGGTTCGTCGTGCCGACGAGACCGGCGCACAGGTCGATGGCCTCGGAGCAAATTTCCATCATTGTCAGCGGCACCAGCGTGCAGTTGCGGAAGCTCGCCTGCACCGCGCCGCGGCGGATGGCCTTGTGCTCATCGTCGTCCTTCGGGAGGGCCAGAGATTCGATCAGGACATCGAAGACTTCGCTGTCGCGGTTCATCACGTCGATGAAGCGCTCCTTGAGCTCATTGCCCTTGGCAATGGCGTCCAAAAGGCGCTCGCGGTCGTTTTCAAAGCCCTTCTTGTCGAGCGTCAGGCCGTTGACCATCATCGTCAGCGCCACGCCGACGCCGCCGGCAAGGCCTGCCACCGCGCCGCCGCCGGGCGCGGGAGTGCCCGCGCCGACTTCGTTGATGAGCTCGGTTACTTTCATATCTGCGATCTTCATAGTGCCCTCCCTGGGTTAAAATTAAAAATTCATCAGGAACAGGCGGAGGCGCGCTCCACCTGTTCCTGAGCTTGTACAATTAAAACAGGCCGGTGATCTTGCCGTTTTCGTCGACGTCGATCTTCTCGGCGGACGGGACCTTGGGCAGGCCCGGCATCGTCATGATGTCGCCGGTCTTGGCGACCAGGAAGCCCGCACCGGCGTTGACCTTGAGGTCGCGGACGGTGATCTTGAAGCCGCGGGGCGCGCCGAGCTTGCTGGCGTCATCGGAGAAGGAGAACTGCGTCTTGGCCATGCAGATGGGCAGCTTGTCAAAGCCGAGCTCGGTGAGCTGCTTAAGCTGCTTCTTGGCGGAAGCGGCGATGACCACGCCGTCAGCGTGATAGACCTTGGTAGCGATGGCATTGAGCTTGTCCTCAATGCTGTCGTTGACGTCGTAGACGAACTGGAAGTGGTTGGGCTCGTCGCACAGGCGCACGACTTCCTCAGCCAGCGCAAGGCCGCCTTCGCCGCCCTTGGCCCACACTTCGCTCAGGCGGACGTTGACGCCCAGCTCGCGGCACTTGCTCTCGACGAGGTCGAGCTCGGCCTTGGTGTCGGTCGGGAACGCGTTGATGGCGACGACGCAGGGGAGACCGTAGACGTTCTTCACGTTGTCGACGTGCTGGAGGAGATTGGGCAGGCCCTTTTCAAGCGCCTCAAGGTTCTCGCTGTTGAGCTCGGCCTTGGGCACGCCGCCGTGATACTTGAGCGCGCGGACGGTCGCAACGATGACGACAGCGTCGGGGTGGAAGCCCGCGGCGCGGCACTTGATGTCGAGGAACTTCTCGGCGCCGAGGTCGGCGGCGAAGCCGGCTTCCGTGACGGTGTAGTCGCTCAGGCGCATTGCGGTCTCAGTGGCCAGGATGGAGTTGCAGCCGTGGGCGATGTTTGCGAACGGGCCGCCGTGGATGAACGCGGGAGTGCCTTCGAGCGTCTGGACCATGTTGGGCTTGATGGCATCCTTTAAGAGCGCGGCCATCGCGCCCTCAGCCTTCAGGTCGTGCGCGGTGACGGGCTTGTCGTCGTAGGTGTAGGCGACGACCATCTTGCCGAGGCGCTCCTTGAGGTCGGCGAGGCCGGTCGCAAGGCAGAGAACTGCCATGACTTCGCTCGCGACGGTGATCTCAAAGCCGTCCTCGCGGGGCACGCCGCTGGCCTTGCCGCCAAGGCCGTCGATAATGTGGCGGAGCTGGCGGTCGTTCATATCGACAGCGCGCTTCCACACGATCTTGCGGGGGTCGATGCCGAGCACGTTGCCCTGCTGGATGTGGTTGTCGAGAAGAGCGGCCAGCAGGTTGTTGGCAGCGCCGATGGCGTGGAAGTCGCCGGTGAAGTGCAGGTTGATATCCTCCATGGGGACGACCTGAGCGTAGCCGCCGCCGGCAGCGCCGCCCTTGACGCCGAACACGGGGCCGAGAGAGGGCTCGCGCAGGCAGACCATGGTGTTCTTGCCGAGCTTGTTGAGCGCGTCGGCAAGGCCGACGGACGTGGTGGTCTTGCCCTCGCCCGCGGGGGTGGGGCTGATAGCGGTGACGAGGATCAGCTTTGCCTTGCGGGGCAGCTTGCGGATCTCGCTTAAGTCGAGCTTGGCCTTGTAGTTGCCGTAGAGCTCGAGGTGCTTTTCATCGATGCCGGCCTTGGCGGCGACGTCGACGATTTTTTTCATTTCATGTGCCTGGGCGATCTCAATGTCGGTCATGGGGATACCTCCTAAATAATTATGTATTTAAAAGCGGAGAATTGTCTCTTATTGACAAAATCAATTATAGCCGAACGATAGAGAAAGGTAAACTGTTTTGCAAGCCTCTTTTTTCCAAAAACCTTAAAAAATTAAGCGTTGGTTCGCGTGCCTTAAAAAGAAAAAACGGGAGATTTTTGGACGAATTTTCAACGCTTGCGGCAAAGGTCAAAACGAGAAAAGCGAAAGTTGACAGCGCCCGGCTTTCATTTCACTCTGCCGCGTCACAGCGTGATGCGCATGGGCTCATCCAGCGTGACCTCGCCGCCGATGCTCGCGGCGATGACGTTTCCGCCTTGGCGCTCGACGCTTGCGCGGACTGTGCCCGCGGGCTGCCGGTATTCGCACGAAAAACCGCCGTTTTCCATAGCTTCGCTCTGCGCGACGGCGCAGGCGACGCTGCCGCTGCCGCAGCTGCCCTCCCAGACGAGGGAGCCTGTCTCGATGACCTTGACGAGCGGGATCATGCTGCGCTTTTCCGCATCGAGGAAAATGACGCCGCAGGCGTCAAGCCCTGCAATTCCGGAAAAGATCGACTCCGCCGCGCGGAAGAACCCTTCGCTCGGCTCCACGCCCTCAACGACGAAGTGGGCGATGCCTGTTAAGTCGACGAGCGTGCCCTCGTGACCATTCACCGTGACACGCTTCACGCTGCGCGGACAGGGCATTTCAGCGCGCGCCGTGCCGGATTTCAGATCGACCTGCGCGGTGACGGCATGGTCGCAGCCGCTCACGCGCAGCCTGACCGAGGAAAGGCCGCCCTTTTGCTGGGCAATATACATGCCGTAGGCGCGCGTCGCGTTGCCGCAGAATTCGCCGCCCATCATCTCCATGTGGCCGTCGACGTCGTCCTCGGCGGCGCAGGCGTAGCCGACCTGCTCGGCCTTGAGTTCGGGGATCGCCATGATCTTCTCCGCGATGGCCGCGCGCTGTGCCTTTTCGACCGGATCGAGCACGAACACCGTAATGTTCCCCGCCGGGTCCGCCCGTAAAATGTTCAGTTCCATAGTAAGCTCCTCCTAAAAAAAGAAGGTGTAAAGCCAAAATAACTTTACACCTTCTTTTACATCCTGTCAATTCGTGTCAAAACACAAATCTTTCAGCATTATTGTCCCCAAATCGGTAGCAATAACCATTTTTGAGACGCATCACATTTGCGGCCGCGCACGCCGCAAATGATCTTAACCTGTCCCGAAGGACGACATGTGCCCTATTCACGCCGCGCACGGCGTGAATGATTTTGATCCGTTTTTTCTGACGACACAGAATTTATTTACGGCGCGCACGCCGCAAACAAATTGGATACGTCCCGAAGGACGACCTGTGCGTCCGCAGGGACACTCTGCAAACTTTTTCACGGTGAGTGAAAAAGTTTGAGACCCCTCTCAAAAACGGGCTTGCCCGTTTTTGACTTACTCAAAGTCGGGGATATACTCCTTGACGATATCCAGCAGCTCGCCGGAGCGGATCATCGCTTCCACCGCACGGATATCGGGCCAGATCTCACGGTCGATCTCATAGAAAGCGACCTTCTCGCGCACGTGCTGATAGAGAGCCTCATGCAGCGGGGTCATGCCCTGGCCGTGGGTGTTCAGGCGGCGGCGGATGTCGATGGCCTGGCAGGCGGTCATCAGCTCGTCGGCGAGGACGTCCTGCGTGTTCTGCAGGATCATCTTGGCCTTACGGGCAGCGGTGGTACCCATGGAGACGATGTCTTCCTGGTTGGCGGAGGAGGGGATGGAGTCGACGGAAGCGGGGTGAGCGTAGATCTTGTTCTCGCTGACCATGGAAGCGGCAGCGTACTGAACGATCATGAAACCGGAGTTGACGCCGGCCTGGGTGGTCAGGAACGCGGTCAGGCCGTTGGAGAGCGCAGGGTTGACCATACGCTCGGTGCGGCGCTCGGAAGCGTCGGCCAGCTCGCTCGCGGCGATACCGAGGAAGTCGAACGGCAGGGCCATGGGCTCGCCATGGAAGTTACCGCCGGAGATGACGGCCTCGTCGTCGAGGAACATCAGCGGGTTATCGGTGACGGCGTTGAGCTCGATCTCGACCTTCTCACGGACGTAATCGAGAGCGTCACGGCAGGCGCCGTGCAGCTGCGGGATGCAGCGCAGGGCGTAAGCGTCCTGAACGCGGTCCTTCTGACAGTTGTCGAGGATCTCGGAGCCGTCGAGCAGCTTGCGCATGTTCGCGGCGACGAGCATCTGGCCCTTCTGGCCGCGCACCTGATGGATGCGGGGGTCGAAGGCGTTGCGAAGACCCGTCAGGCCCTCGAAGGACATGGACGCGATCACGTCGCCGAGCTGGGCGGCGCAGATGGTGTCGTACAGCGCGAGAGCACCGACGGAGGTCATCGCGCAGGTGCCGTTCGTCATGCCGAGGCCTTCCTTGGAGACCAGGGTGTCGAGCGTCTTGATGCCGGCCTTGGCCATGGCCTCAGCACCGGGCATCTTCACGCCCTCGTACATGGCCTCGCCCTTGCCGAGCATGGGGAGCGTCATGTGAGCGAGAGGAGCCAGGTCGCCGGAGGAGCCGAGAGAGCCCTTCTGCGGGACGACCGGAGTCACGCCCTTGTTGAGCATCTCGAGCAGCATCTCGACGAGGATGGGACGAACGCCGCTCACGCCGCCGCACAGAGCGTTGGCACGCAGCAGCATCATGCCGCGGACGATCTCGTCAGCATACGGCTCGCCGGCGGCGGTGCAATGGCTGAGGATCAGGTTGGTGGAGAGCTGATTGCTCATCTCCTTGGGGACGGCGACCTTCTGGAACTCGCCGAAGCCCGTGGTGATGCCGTAAGCGACGCGGCCCTCAGCGGCGATCTTCTCGGCCAGGGCGCGGGACTTCTTCATGGCTTCCAGAGCGGAGGGAGCCAGCTCGACGGTCGCATTGTAGCGAGCGATGGCGACGAAGGATTCGAGCGTCAGGCTGTGGCCATCGACGACGACATGCTTGATCGCGGTAGGATTCATGATCATGGTAGTGTCCTCTCTTTTCTCAAAGTTCCGGTGTGACCCGGTCGGCGTGTTCGGTTGCCCGAACCGTCCAAGTGCAAGAAACGTGTCGAAGCGTTCCCCTTACTTTCCGCGCATGCCCGTGCGTGGATGGCGCTCCGCCTGTGGAAAAGTCCCACAGGATCGTTCTGGAAACAGTATAGCATATTTTTGTGCAAAATCAATAGTTTTTTGCCGAAAAAAGTTTTCTTTGTTGTGCGTTATCACCATATTGAGATAACACACTATCAGGGTACAGTGATAGAATTGGACAGAATAGATAAAAAAAGCGCCCCGCAAAAGCGGGGCGCCCTTCATTCTTTGTGGAAAGGTCACAGTTGTTCACTTCTTGTGCTTCTTGCTGGACTTCGGTTCGGGCGCGGCATAATCCATGATGCGGATCGCCGGATTCTTCTTTTTGATGAACGCGTAGATCTCGTCGAGATCCTCGCGCGGGAAGAAGAGAGCCTTTTCCGTGTTGCCGTGGCCGATGTGCAGGCGCACCATGTCGGCATGGCCGCGGTCCTCGCACACGATCGCATTGATGTCCTCCCAGGGGAAGAACTCGTAGTTGGTGGTGAACTGCATATCGTAGAAGATCTCAAGTCCGCGGCTCGTGAGAGCGGCGTCCTTTTTGGTCATCAGCGTCAGCAGATACAGCACTGAGAATGCGAGCGAGACGAAGGCGAGCAGCGGGTTTCTGCTGCGGGTCGAAATGCCGAACAGCAGCAGCACGACAACCAAGATCCATCCGCCGGTCTGCACCCACTTTTTACGTGGCTTGAGCGACGACTGCGCGGGGTAGATCGGGGGCGGGACGGATTCCCAGGGAAGCGAATGTTTCACAGCGGTGATTCCTTTCTAAGTAAAGCGGGGAAGGGGGCTTACGCGTTGATCTTGGGGGCCTTGCCGGCAGCACGGCGAGCCTCGAGGTTCGCAAGGGCCTTGGCGTGAGCCTCTTCGGGAGCGCCGGCGGGCTTGCCGGCCTTGGTCTTGCCGAAGATATTGGTGTAGGAACCGTCAGCCCAGAAGATGTTGCGGCCGAACAGAGCGGTCACATAGGCGTAAACGGGGTTGAGCAGGTTGACGAACGCATACGGGAAGAACACCAGCGGGCTCATGCCGAGAACGCCGGTCTGGTAAGCGCCGCAGCCGGTCCAGGGGAACATAACGGCCCAGAGGGTACCGGCATCTTCCAGAGAACGGGAGAGCATATTGCGGCCGAGACCGAGCTCGTCGTACTTGTCAGCATAGATGGGGGCGGGAACGCCGATGCCGAGGAACTGGTCGCACATGGTGGCGTCGCAGAAGATGGAGGTCAGCAGGGTCGCGAGGATGAGGCTGCCGACGGAGTGGATCCTGTGCTTCAGGCCGCCGAACAGACGCTCGACGCAGCCGCAGCGCTCCAGAGCACCGCCGTAGGCGAGCGCGAGGAGGATGAGGTTGATGGTCCACATGGTGCCGTTCATACCGCCGGCCTTGCCGAGGATGGAGTCAGCGACTTCGTTGCCGGTCTCAACGACGATACCGTTGTGCAGCATGTTGAAGATGTCGCCCAGAGCGCGGGAGCCGTAGATGGAGGTGGGCTGGAAGATCATCATGAAGATGGTCGCGGTGGCAACGGAGATGGCGATACCGACGAGGCCGGGCACGCGCAGGATGCACATCACGATAACCACGATGATGGGGATGAGCAGAACGGGGGAGATCACGAAGGCCTCGCGGAACGCGTCCTGAATGGACTGGGCGACGGTCGGATCGTAGGCGCTGGCGTCGATGTTCAGGCCCATGATGGTGTAGAGGATGAGGGCGATGACCAAGGTCGGGCCGGTGGAGGAGACCATCGCGGTGACGTGGTCGAAAAGACCGGTCTCGGCAACAGCCGCGGCGAGGTTGGTGGTATCGGACAGGGGGGAGAACTTATCGCCGACATACGCGCCGGAGATGATCATACCGGCGGTGAGGGCGGGATTGATGCCAAGGCCCGCGCCGATGCCGAGGAACGCAAGACCGATGGTGGCGGTGGTGGTCCAGGAGGAGCCGCACGCCATACCGACGATCGCGCAGAGGATGCAGCCGATGGGCAGGAACAGCTTCGGGGTCAGCAGATCCAGACCGTAGACGATCAGGGAGGGGATCGCACCGGAGGCCATGAAGCTCGAGACCAGGAAACCGACGGTGCAGAGGATCAGGACCGCTTCCATGGAAGCGCTCAGGCGCTCGATCATACCGGAGAGCATATCCTTGAAGTCGTGACCGCAGAAGTGACCGACGATGCACGCGACGACGATGGACATGACCAGGGGCATATGGGCGTCATGGTAACCGGATTCGGAATGACCGAGGAAGCAGTAAAGCATGAACCCGATCATTGCCACAATGGGAACTAACGCCAGCAGAAAACTGGGCTCCCGTGCGACTTTCTTTTCATTTGCCATTGATAAAATACCTCTCTCTTCATAAAAATACTTGCCCGTCAGGAAGCGGGAAGCCGCTCCTCCCCGTGACGAACACGCTGCACACCGCACGCGGGGACGTGCGTTTTCTGTGGAGGGGTCCCACAGAAAAACAGACACAGAACTTAGGCAACAGCACCGTCGGGCAACGGTTTCTTGCACGCTGTTTCCCATGCCCTAATCTATTTGTGAACTAATTGTAACATACCTGTTCAGCAAAAGCAATAAAATTCGCGTAGATTCCAAAAAATATTTTAGTCAATTCTTCTATATCTGGATGACGTGATGTTATGTTGATATGCTTTTACGGCATTGCAATAAAGCAAAACGGACAAAAAGGAGCAGGCGCTTAGCGCCTGCTCTGATCAAAATGACGAATGGCTTACTTTTCTTCTTTGGCCCGCTCGAGCAGCAGCTTATAGCCGTCCGCCCCGTAGCAAAGGCACTTATTGACGCGCGTGATGGTCGTGGACGAAACGCCGATCTTCTGCGAGATCTGCGTGAAGGTCTTGCCATCGGCGAGAAGCGACGCCACCTCGAAGCGCTGGGACATCGCCTCGATCTCGCTGAAGGTGCAGAGATCGTCGAAGAAGCGGTAGCATTCTTCCTCCGTTTTCAAAGATAAGATCGCCTTGAACAGGTGATCGGTCTCTTCGCTTTTCATTTTGCTCTGGTACATCCAACGTTCCTCCTCAACGATCCGATCGGATCGACTCCTGCCCGCGCGGTGTGGCCGCGGCGGACGCCGAATGACGGCTGCCCGGAAGCTGCTTGCGGGCGAACCTCGATTTTCGGAGCTTGCCCGTTGATATTGTCTCTATGGTAACAAAAAGCGGCAGTTCCGTCAAGCGCAATTCGTGCTTTTTGGCGGATATCTTCATTTTTCGTGAACACTGTCCGCGACGGAAAGAAAAATTTTTGCACCGCAGGCGGCGAAAGCTATGGCAATTCCGCGCGGAAAATGCTATACTGTCTCGAAAGTGGAAAAAACGGCCGCGGACGCTTGACAATCCCTGCGCCGTACCGTAAAATATCTGTCAACCACTCCGATACGCTGCTGTGCCACCGCAGTACAGTACGCTGCCCATACATTCTATTAGGAAAGGACACACACTATCATGGCAACGATCAAAGCTCACACCTTATCCGGCTTTATGGAGCTGCTTCCCGCGCCGCAGACACAGATGGAGCGCCTTATGGAGGTGCTGCGCTCGTCCTACGGCGTCTATGGCTTCACCCCGCTCGACACGCCCATCATCGAAGCGAGCGATGTGCTGCTCGCCAAGGGCGGCGGCGAGACTGAAAAGCAGATCTACCGTTTCTCCAAGGGCGACAGCGACCTGTCCCTTCGCTTCGACCTGACGGTGCCTCTGGCGAAATACGTTGCCCTGCATTATGCCGACCTCGCTTTCCCGTTCCGCCGTTTCCAGATCGGAAAGGTCTATCGCGGCGAGCGCGCGCAGCGCGGCCGCTTCCGCGAGTTCTATCAGGCAGATATTGACGTCATCGGCGACGGCGAGCTCGACATCACGAACGACGCCGAGATCCCTGCTATCATCTATACCGTCTTCTCCCGCCTCGGCCTGTCCCGTTTCCAGATCCGCATCAACAACCGCCGTATCTTAAACGGCTTCTACGCGATGCTGGGCCTTTCCGACAAGTCCGGCGATATCATGCGCACCGTCGACAAGATCGAAAAGATCGGCCCTGACCTCGTGCGCGCGATCTTGGTCGACGACTACGCCATCGAGGGCGAAAAGGCGGATGAGATCCTCGCCTTCATCGGCATCAAGGGCACGAACGAAGAGGTGCTCGCTTCTCTTGAAAAGTACCGCGGCCGCAACGAGATGTTCGACCAGGGCCTCGACGAGCTGACGACCGTCGCCAAGTACCTCGGCGCGTTCGGCGTGCCGCAGGAGAACTTCGCGGTCGACCTGACCATCGCGCGCGGCCTCGACTACTACACCGGCACGGTGTACGAGACGACGCTGCTCGACCACCCCGAGATCGGCTCTGCTCGACCACCCCGAGATCGGCTCGGTCTGCTCCGGCGGCCGCTACGATAATCTTGCGGAGTACTATACTGACCGCAAGCTCCCCGGCGTCGGCATTTCGATCGGCGTGACGCGCCTGTTCTATGTCCTCGGCGAGCAGGGCCTTCTGAATAGCGACATCTGCACCGCGCCGGCGGACGTGCTCATCCTGCCGATGACCGAAGATCTGAGCGAGGCCATCTCACTCGCCACCGACCTTCGCGCCGCAGGCGTCAGCACGCAGATCTATACGGAAAAGAAGAAGTTCAAGGCCAAGATGAACTACGCCGACAAGCTTAAGGTGCCCTACGTCTACTTCCTCGGCGAGGACGAGATCACCGCGGGCGTCGTGTCCTGCAAGGACATGCGCACCGGTGAGCAGGTGAAGCTCCCCCGCGCGGAGGCGGTGGAAAAGGCCAAGGCCTTTGTGGAGTCTGACCGCCAAAAGCCGGTCATTTGTGAAAAGTAAAAAAGTGGCAGCCCGAAAGGGCTGCTTCTTTTTTGCGCTCCCTCGGGGGAGCGGTTGCTTTCCGCGCAGAGCGCGGAGGGAAAATGCGGCGTGCGCGCCGCAACACCAAGGGGGCCATTCTCTCACGTGAGAGAATGGCCCCCTTGACTCGCTCCCACACGGTGTGGGGAACAACGATGCCGCGCTGCCGCGCTGCGATAAAAACCCCGCTGCGCAGGAGGCGCGAAAAAAGGCAGCCTTTCGGCTGCCGATTTTTTCAGTCCACCGTGCGCATGAAGGACGTCGATCCCTTCTGGAATCTCACGTCCAGCTTCACGCGGTCCGCGCGCATATAGCTCGTGGTGTATTCATAGGTATGCCCGTTCTCGGTCGTGGTGCGGCGCTGATGGAAAAACGCCGCCGAGCCGGGCGCGCAGTGCAGAAGCTGCGCCTCGTGCGGCGCGAGCACGACGGCCTCATACGTGTCCGACGCGGAAAACGGGATGACGCCGACGTGGTAGAGCAGACTGTAGAAGCTGTGCGTTTCCAAAAGCTCGCGCGTCAGGTTCGGATAGATGTACTCGGGGTAGTACGACGTCTCCAAAATGAGCGGCTCGCCGTCGACGTTTCGCACGCGCGTGAAGCGATAGACTTTGACACCCGGCTCAAGGCCCATGAGCGTCACGATCTTGGGAGAAGGCGTGATGACCGCGAAGTCGACCAGCGTGGACGACGGCGTTTTTCCCAGCTGGGAAATTTCCGTCGTGAACGAATACTGCACGCCCTTGCGGCGCGTGTTCGGGTCAGTGACGAACGTGCCCTTGCCGCGCTTTCGCACGACGAAGCCCTCTTCTTCCAGCGCGCCGATGGCCTGACGCACGGTGTTGCGGCTGATATCATACGAGCGGCAGAGTTCGGCCTCGCTCGGCAGCAGGTCGCCGACCTTGAGCGCGCCGGAGGTGATGCTGCGCTTGATGATGCCCATGAGCTGGGAGTAGAGCGGGATCTCGCTGTCGAGCGACAGCGGATTTTTGAGAATCGGATTGTGTTCCATGGTGGGAACCTCCCGAGAAATACGTTTTGGAATATTCCCATCATACCACATATCTTTGAGATGTTCCAGTACCTTTTTGCAATTTCTCCCTCATTTTGCGCGAAAAGACAGGGAAAAAGGCGGCCTTCGGGCCGCCTTTTTGAAATTTGACCGCTTCAGTCCAGAATTTCCTGCGCACCGGTCTTGATGCTGATGCGCACGGCGTGCGTCACGAGCGGGTCGCTCGTCTTTTGATGGTCGATATCGTAAACGGCGGTGGTGTAGACATAGCCGTCGCGGATGGAGAGGTCGGCAGGGACATAGCTGATGCTGTCGTTATTTTCCGTGACACTGCCGTAGAAGTAGTCCGCATCACCGATACTCGTCCAAGTCTTGCCGCTGTCATAGGAAATGGACAGATTGTTCTGCGCGGGCGGGAACTGTAGCGTCTTGACAATATTGCCGTGGTTATCAAAAGCGATGGACTCGTAGCCGTCGATCTTTACGTACTGCTCGCCGTCAGGATTGTAGAGCTCCGTAACATACGTTCCCATCGTCGCGCCGCCGATATGATAGTTAAGCGCCACTCTGCTGCCTCTGATCGAAAGTGTCGCGCGCACGGGTGAGTCGGTCAGAGAGTCGATCGGCAGGGTATCGATCGTTTCGACTGAGCCGCCCTCGTGCCAGCGATAGAATTTACCGCCGGAAATGTACCAGAGGTAGCCGCCCAGATCGACGTAGCTGTCGGCGGCCTTGATGAGCGAATCGCGGCTGACGGCGTTCGTCGTGGTGGCCGAAGATGCGTCGGATGGCTCAGTGCCAGACTGGGCGCTGTTGAACCATGCGAGCATCGCGTCGTAGAGCGTTGCATAGTCGCCGTAATCGCTGACCTTATAGTAGTATGCGTCGTCTCGCTGGTAGAGCATGATGTCCGTGCCCTCGAAGAACGCAAGGTGCGAGGAATCGTTGTTGCTGAGCCAGAGCGTGAGCGACCGTGCTCCGTCAGCAGGGGTGAACTTATCATGCAATAGCGCATAGCTGCACTCGTCAAGCCTGACCGTTGGCGTGACGTTCAGCATATCGCGGTCGGTGATCGCCGCATTGTCCCGGTAGAGAAACATCCACGCTGCGCCGCCGTTCGACGCGAGCTGAAGATCAGCCTGAAAATCGGAATCGTCCAGCGCGGGATCAGCCGCCGCGTCGGCGTCCCAGTTCACCGTGAAGCTTCTGACCATCGCCCGGAGTACCTCGGCCTCGCCCTCAACGGCGCGGTCGCGGTTCCAGCCCCACTGATTCTCTTCCGTGCTGCCGTCGAACGTCCAGTGCGTTGTGACCTCGTAGCAGGTGCCGTCCGGCGCATCAAAGAGCGTGACAATTGTGTTGCTCATGCCCTCGTGCGTCACAAAGCGCCAGCCCGCGTCGGTCTTCTCGGCCTTTGCGCCGGTGCTTTCCCATTCCGCCTTCGCTTCGTCAAGGCTCTGCTCGAGCTTCTTTGCGTTGAAGTAGGAGCCGGTGTCGTAGCGGGAGTACCAGAACTCCGTCCCCGGATTGCACGCCCAGGCGGTGATCGGCGCATAGAAGTAGTAGCTGCCGTCGCCCGAAATGAGCCGCGCCTCGCACTGGTTGGCGCGGCCGTAGCCGTCCGCCGCCGTGTCGTTCAGCAGGTCGGGAATGAACATCTTCGGCAGATCAAGCCCCGCGTAGTCGACATAGAAGTCGTGCAGGTAATACTTTTCCTCTCCGCTGTAGCTACATCCGTTGTACCACAGCCCGTCGTTGCCGGTATAGGTGCCGATGACCTGATAGCCGGTCTTCTCGCCGTAGGTGTAGTGCAGGACGGTGAGATAGTGCGTCCAGTTCTCGTTGAGATATCCGTCGTCCGTCAGCTCCTGCCCGCCGATGACGTCGATCTGCATGCCCGCCTCGTTCGTGGGCTTCATCTCATACTGGAAGTACCACAGCTCCAGCACCGTGCCGTCGGGGGAAAGGTTGCCGAGCGAATCTGCCTGCTCCAGCTGCGTCACGCGCACGTCGGCGACCGTGTCCTCGATCGAGCGGGACGCATATTCATTATTTTCCGACACGGAATAGGTCATCGTGCCTTTTTTGAGGTCTTCCACGCACGCGGCGGCATAGTCGTCCATCGAGGCGTAGATCGTGTCGTCCTCCTTTTCCAGCCGGTAGACCATGCAGAAGCATTCACTGCCGTCTTCCGCATAGTCGGCGGAAAGGCCGAGATAGATTGTGCCGTCTTCCTGCTCAAGAAGATAGGCCTGATACGGCTGAGAGTCCTTTGCCTCTTCGCAGTAGCCGGTCCATGCGGATTTGTTGTGCTGCATAAGGTCGTCGACCGGAGAAGCGTCTCTGGTGTTGCCGAAGAGTGCGTAGAAGGACTGCTTTTCCAGCTTGTATTCCTCCATCGGGCCGTAGATAAGGGCATAGCCCAGATCGTTGAACATCGTGACGTATTTCTCCCCTGCGGGATTCGTCGCGGTGCGGAAGGAGGGGTAAGTGCCGTCCGTAAAGCCGTCCGTAAAGGCGGGCGCTTCATATAAGAGTATGTCGACCGTATAGCTCTTGTCGGCAAACGGGTCGTCATTTTTCTGTGCGCGCTCGCCCCAGCTGACGGCGCAGCCCGCCGTGAGCGTCAGCGCCAGCACGAGGGCGACAACGCCGAGCCCGCGCTTTTTCTGCGCGCCCAGCACGTTCGTGATGCGGCGCTTCAGACGCTCGACCGTGCCGCCGAAGCACGTCGTCGCGGGCAGCGCGCGCACGCTGGACTGCACGGCGGCGAGCAGTGTCCGGCTGTAAGCCGCGCGCTCGGGGAGTTCGAGCCCGTCGGTCGCCGCGCTGTCGCAGGCGAGCTCGATGTCCTCGTCCGCCTGACGCAGCATCAGATACACCACGGGGTTGAACCAGTGCATCGCGTTGGCCGCGAGCAGCACGAGCTTTAAGAGCATATCGCGCCGCTTCAAATGGCACAGCTCATGGCGCAGGATGTAGCGCAGCTCCTGCACGTCGTAGTGCTCGTGGGGAAGGAGCAGCCGCGGGCGCAGCAGGCCCGTCACCGCGGGGGTGGAGATGGCCTCGCAGACGATCATCTCCGGCGCGCTCACGCCTAAGTCGCGCGCCGTGTCAGAGAGCATCGCGGCGTAGTCCGCGCGGGCGACGTCTCTCTTCCAGCGGCGCACCGTGCGGCGGAAGAGGGCGTAGGAGACACCCTGATACAACAGGAACGCCGCCGCGCCCGCGAGATAGCCGTAAAACAAGATCGTCGTCACGGGGATGTAGCGCGTCGTCTTCTGCTCGGGATTCGTCACAGGGCGCTGGATGATCGTGTCGCGCACCGCGGCGGGGGACTGGCCGCTTTTTTCGGCCATGTTGCCAAACAGGTTGTCGGTCGATTGGATGGTCGTCTTATCCGTGCCGACAAAGAGGGTGTAGTCTTTCGGCGGCGCGGCCTGCACCGGCGCGTTTTTCACCGAAAAATCGACCGGCAGCAGCAAAAATGCCGCCAGCGCCAGCCACAGCCAGCAGCGCGTTTTCGCGCGGTAGCGCTCGCGCCAGAGGGGTTTGAGTACCAGCATCGCCAGAATGGCGAGGGAACCTAACAGGGAAGTTTTCAACAGATTCAGCAGAAATGTTTCCATGGTGCGTCCTCCTTATATTTCCGTTTAACGGCTCATATCGTCCAAAAACTGCCGCAGTTCGTCGATCTCGCTCTGTTCGAGCGGCTGCTCGGCGTTCAGCGCCGCGACGAAGCTGCCGAGCGACCCGCCGTAGAGCCGCTTCAGGACGCTGCGGCTCTCAAATTCGAGGTATCTGTCCTTTGAGACGAGCGGCGTGTACAAATTGTTCCGCCCCTCGCGGCGGCTCGAGAGGAATCCTTTTTCGCACAGGCGAGTAAGGTAGGTGTTGACGGTGTTGGCGCTCCAGCCGTGGCTCGCGAGCGCGCCGTCGAGATCGCCGCGGCTGACCTCGCCGCCGACGGCCCAGATGGCCTGCATCACGGCAAGCTCCGCGTCGGGCAGTCTCTTCTTATCGTCCATGGGTTGACCTCCTTAGATGATATACTACATTTGTCGTTGATAACTATATACTACATATGTAGTAGTTTGTCAAGCGCCTTTTATGTCCTTTTTTGTTTTGCAGCGAAAATTGCAGAAAACAGGGGAAAGACATGACGGCAAATCGTCAAAATGAAAGATACTGTTCAATTATTTGAATAAGTTCTTGCAAATCTTTCTGAAAATCGCTTGCTTTTGTGCAAAGCGCAAGGTATAATGAAGAAACCGTATGAAATCATTTGGCAATTCAATAAATAAAAATTTGAGAGGAGATCTTTATCATGGCAAAGTTCAAAGTTTACTACACCATCGAGCTCAACGAGGTGGCCACGCACATCTTCGAGTCCAACGACTTTGAAGTGAAGCTGTGCAGCCATAACGACGAGGAGACCTACGTCAAGGAGCTCGCCGAGTTCCAGCCCGACGCCATCATGTGCCGCACCGAGCCCATCACCGCCAAGATGATGGACACCTGCAAGAACCTCAAGGTCATCGGCAAGCAGGGCGCCGGCCTCGATAACATCGACATGGACCACGCCCACGCCAAGGACATCACCGTTGTCTACGCGCCTGCCGGCAACGCCAACGCCGTCGCCGAGCACGCCGTCATGCTGATGCTCATGTGCGCCAAGCGTTTCACCTATGTCGACCGTCAGTTCCGCAGCGGCAACTTCCTTGTCCGCATGGGCATGGAGCACACCTATGAGCTCGGCGGCAAGACCCTCGGTATGATCGGCTGCGGCCGTATCTCCCAGCTCGCCATGCAGAAGTGCAAGTACGGCTTCGGCATGAACGTCATCGGCTACGATCCGTACCTCACGCAGGACAAGATCGGCGATCTGTGCGAGCTGAAGGCCACCGCCAAGGAGGTCTGGGAGCAGGCCGACTTCGTGTCCGTGCATCTGCCTGTCGTTCCCTCCACCGAGCACTCCATCGGCCGTGAGCAGTTCAGCTGGATGAAGCCCACCGCTTCCTTCATCAACTGCGCGCGCGGTGCTCTGATCAAGGAGAACGAGCTTGTCGAGTGCCTGAAGGACGGCACGCTGTTCCAGGCCGGTCTCGACGTGTTCGAGCATGAGCCCATTCAGGAGTCCAGCCGCGAGCTGTTCAACCTCGACAACGTCATCATGACCCCGCACATGGCCGCAACCACCGAGCAGAGCGTTCTGAACTGCTGCACCTCCGTCGCCAACGACATCGTCGCCGTCTGCAACGGCCAGGAGCCCAAGGTCAAGGCCCAGAAGCCCAAGTTCTAAGTTATTTCTGTTTCGTAGAAACTACTTATTAAAAGGGACGCCTCGAAAGAGGCGTCCCTTTTTTGCGCCCTTGGGCGCGGGGGGACAGCCGGGCAGAGCTGCTGCTTTCCCTGCGCCTTTGGGTGCAAAACGATCCCGTGGTGCAAGATATTCTTCATTCTTGTTAAATAGTTAACGAAATGAAAGAAAAAAATCAGAATTGCCTATATTTTTCGCAACTTTGCAGTTGATTTTTCATTTTTCTGTGTGTATAATCAAAATCGAAGAAAATCGGATCTCATTCCGGATTCACAAATTTTAAAGGAGAAGTCAAATGAAAGAATTGTACGTCGTCAACTGCTGCCGTACCGCTGTCGGTTCCTTCGGCGGTTCCCTGAAGAACACCCCTGCCGCTCAGCTCGGCTCCATCGTCGTGAAGGAAGCCCTCAAGCGCGCGAATGTCGCTCCCGAGAATGTCGATGAGCTGATGTTCGGCTGCATCCTGACCGCCGGTCTCGGTCAGAACGTCGCTCGTCAGGTCGGCGTGGGCGCCGGTCTCCCCTATTCCGTCCCCGCCTATACCGTCGGTATGGTCTGCGGCTCCGGTATGAAGTCCGTCATTGAGGCTGGCCGCGCCATCCTCGCCGGCGACGCCGATATCGTCGTCTGCGGCGGCACCGAGAACATGAGCGCCGCTCCTTATGCTGCTCCCGACGCCCGCTGGGGCGCCCGCATGGGCGACAAGAAGCTTGTCGACACCATGATCAAGGACGGCCTGTGGGATGCGTTCAACAACTACCACATGGGCACCACCGCCGAGAACATCTGCGATGTTTGGGGCATCACCCGCGAAGAGCTCGACGCTTTCGGCGCTGCCTCCCAGCAGAAGACCGAGGCTGCTCAGGCTGCCGGCCGTTTTGACGATGAGATCGTTCCCGTCCCCGTGAAGGTCAAGAAGGAGATCGTCGAGTTCAAGAAGGATGAGTTCCCCCGCGCCGGTTCCACCGTCGAGGGTCTTGCCAAGCTGCGCGGCGCGTTCCCCGTCGGCCCCGAGGGCGTTGAGGACGAGATCGTCCACACCTTCGAGCCCACCGGCATCCACGAAGCCGATACCAAGAAGCACGTCCAGCGCGTCACCGCCGGTAACGCCTCCGGCATCAACGACGGCGCTGCCGCCATCGTCCTCGCTTCCGGCGAGGCCGTGAAGAAGTACAACCTCAAGCCCATGGCCAAGCTCGTCAGCTGGGGTCAGGGCGGCGTCGACCCGAAGATCATGGGCGTCGGCCCCGTGCCCGCTTCCCGTCAGGCCATGCAGAAGGCCGGCCTGACCATCGACGATATCGACCTCGTCGAGGCCAACGAAGCCTTCGCGGCGCAGTCCATCGCGGTCGCCCGTGAGCTGCACTTCGACATGAGCAAGGTCAACGTCAACGGCGGCGCGATCTCCATCGGCCACCCCGTCGGCGCTTCCGGTGCTCGTATCATCGTCACCCTGCTGCACGAAATGCTCAAGCGCGACGACGCCAAGAAGGGTCTTGCCACCCTCTGCATCGGCGGCGGCCAGGGCGTTGCCACCATCTTCGAGAAGTGCTAAAGCACCGCTAACCCCTGAAAATAAAAGGAGACCTCGAAAGAGGTCTCCTTTTTATTTTGTCCTCTGCACGGTGCAGGGAAAAAAGCAGTGCCCCTGCCAAGACGCAAAAAGGAAGCAGCCCTTTCGGGCTGCCCCTCACGCGCCCTCGCGGGCGCAAGCGCCGTACAGTGCGCCGCGCTGCGATTTAACCCTCCGCCTGCGCGGCGAGGATCGCCTCGTAGATCGTCTGCGGGTCGAGCTTATCATAGTCCGCGCTCGTCGCCATCGCGGCGGCGTCGACCTGCTCGGCGATGAAGTTCGTGAAGTACTCCTCGCGCACCTCATCGGCGGCTGCGGCCTTGTCGAGCGGCAGGCGGAGCAGGATGTGATAGCCGAGGCTGGATTCGACGACTTCACTCACCTCGCCCTCGGAAAGCGCGTAGGCGGCGTCTTCAAACTCCTGCACCATCGAGCCGGTCGTGAAGGTGTAGCCCGTGGGATGGCTCTCGCGGCCGGGATCCTCGCTGTACTGGTCGGCGAGCTCGGCAAAGTAGGAGGCGATGTCGTCGCCGGTGTAGGAATTGAGCTTTTCGACGAGCTCCTCAGCGAGCGCTTTCTTTTCGGCCTTCTGCTCGTCGGTGAGGGCTTCGCCGGTCGTCACGTCCTTCGTCGCAAGCAGGATGTGGTCCGCCGTGATGTAGCCCTGCTCGGCGGCGTAGACGGCGAGGTCCTCGTCGGAGGCGTAGAGCGCGCTGCCCTCGGTATTGTAGAGCTCATAGAGATCCTGATACAGGTAGTTCGAGCGCGCGACGCGGTCATAGGTCTCGCGGCGCATGCCGAGCTTGGCGATCTCGGCCTCAAAAGCTTCCTCGCTGCCGTACTGGTCAATGTAGCTCTGGTCGCTCTCGGCCATGGCGGCCTCCTGCTCGGCGGTAAGCGTCACGCCGTACTTGCTGGCGAGATTTTCAAGCACCAAGTGCTGCTTGACGGACGAGAGCACGCTTGCTTTCACATAGTCGGCGACACTCATGCCGTCGGAGAGGGTGTCGTCCCAGTTGATGGACGAGCCGGTGTAATACTGCATGTAGCTGTTGAGATACGACACGTCGTAGCCGATCCAGTATGCGACAAGGTCGGCGCTCGCGCCGTTGCCGTTCAGGCTTGCGACGATCGCGTCGGGCGCGACGCCGGTCGCTTCGTAGCAGAGACCCTCCTGCATCGTGCCGGAGGTGAAGCCGTTCGAGGGCGAGAGCGACACGACGGCAAAGGTGAGCGCCGCGGTGATGGCCGCCGCGCCAAGGAACGAAAGCAATCTCTTCTTGATCATAATGTTACCTCTTTTTCGTTTTCTTCCTTATTCACACGCAGGTCTCCGACCAGCGTCAAGGCTGTATCCAATGCGTCCTCGCCCGGCGAAAGACGCAGCAGGAGCTTCGGCTCCGTCCCCGTGGCGGAGAGCGTGAGCCGACGGCGGTTCTTCGGCAGTGAGCAGAGGGCCATCACGGCCTCCACGGGGACTGCCTCGGACGCGGCAAAGGTGAAGGTGATCTCGCTGCCGCGCTGCGAGATATCGCTCACACCGATCTGCACGGCCTCCGCACGCAAAAGCGCGACGTCCATGAGCTTGAGGACCGGCTGGGGCGGCTCGCCGTAGCGGTCGATGAGCTCGTCGAGCAGCTCCTGCGACTGCTCGGCGGTGCGCAGCGCCGCGATGCGGCGGTAGATATCCATGCGCTGCTCGCCCGAGGGAATGTAGCTCTCCGGCAGGTTGGCCGAGACTGTGAGGTCTGCCGAGCATTCGGTGCGCTGCGGCGCTTTTTCACCGCGCTGCTCGAGCACAGCCTCTTCCAGGAGCTGCAAGTACATATCGTAGCCGACGCTCATCATGTAGCCCGACTGCTCGGGGCCGAGCAAATTGCCCGCGCCGCGAATCTCAAGGTCGCGCATCGCGATGCGGAAGCCCGAGCCGAACTCCGCGTATTCGCGGATGGCCGTCAGGCGCTTGGCCGCAACCTCGGTGAGGATCTTGCCCGCGCGGTAGGTCATATAGGCATACGCCCGGCGCGCGCTGCGGCCGATGCGGCCGCGGATCTGGTGCAGCTGGGCGAGGCCGAGGCGGTCGGCGTCCTCGATGATGAGGGTGTTGACATTCGGAATGTCGATGCCCGTCTCGATGATCGTCGTGCAGACGAGCACCTGAATTTCTCCGTCCGAGAGCTGCTGCATCACGGACGACAGGCCCTTTTCGTCCATCTTGCCGTGCGCGACGCCGATAGCGACGTCGTCGCCGAGGAGCTTTTTGAGTGTCGCGGCGCAGCGGTCGATGGTCTCGACGCGGTTGTGCATGTAGTAGACCTGCCCGCCGCGCGCGAGCTCGCGCCGGATGGCGTCGGCGATGACGCTCCAGTTATGCTCGAGCACATAGGTCTGCACCGGCTGGCGGTCGACGGGCGGGACCTCGATGGTCGACATGTCGCGGATGCCCGAGAGCGCCATGTTGAGCGTTCTGGGGATGGGCGTTGCCGAGAGCGTCAGCGTGTCGACCTGACGCGAGAGCTCCTTGAGCTTTTCCTTGTGCGTTACGCCGAAGCGCTGCTCCTCGTCGATGATGAGAAGGCCAAGGTCCTTGAAGTGCAAACTCTTTTGCAGCAGCGAGTGCGTGCCAATGAGTAAGTCGATCTTTCCCGCGGCGGCATCCTGCAAAATTTGCTTCTTCTGCGCGGGCGTTTTGAAGCGCGAGAGCACTTCGATGCGCACGGGGAACGAGCGGAAGCGGTTCAGCGCCGTCGCGTAGTGCTGCTGGGCGAGCACGGTGGTCGGCACTAAGATGGCCGCCTGCTTGCCGTCGAGCACGCACTTCATCACGGCGCGCAGCGCGACCTCAGTCTTGCCGTAGCCGACGTCGCCGCAGAGCAGGCGGTCCATCGGCGTACTGCGCTCCATGTCGGCCTTGATCTCGGCGATGGCGCGGAGCTGATCGTCGGTCTCTTCGTAGTCGAAGGCCTCTTCAAATTCCTTCTGCCACGGGGAGTCGGGCGAGAAGGCGAAGCCAGGACGGCGCTGGCGCTCGGCATAGAGCGCGATGAGACCCTTGGCAAGGTCCTTTGCCGCGGCGCGCGCCTTCGTCTTCGCGCGCGACCAGTCCGTGCCGCCGAGCTTACTGAGCTTCGTGCGTATTTGGCCGTCCTCGTCCTCGCCATGGCCGCCGATGTATTTCGACACCATGTCGAGCTGCGTCGCGGGGACGTATAAGCTGTCGTTGCCCGCATAGCAGATCTTGATATAGTCCTTGTCCACGCCGTCGACGCGCATGCGCTCGATGCCCGCAAAGCGGCCGATGCCGTGGTGGACATGCACGACGAGATCGCCGGGGGAGAGGTCTTCATAGGAGCGCAGCGCGGCGCGGGCCGACGTCTCCTTCTTCGGCCGCGCCTTTGCGCGCTTGCCGGAGAGGGGAGCGGTCAGCTGGCCCTCGGTCAGGATGACGAGCTTTAATTGTGGATATTCGCTGCCCGCGCTCAGCGCGCCGAGGCCGATGACGGTCTCGTGCGGGGCGGGGAGACGGTCGTTTTTCAAATTGAGCTGCGCGCGGATGTTCCGCTCTTCCAAAAGGCGCCGGAAGTTTTTCGCGCGCGTTTCGTTGCCGCAGAGAACGAGCACGCCGCAGCCTGCGCCAAGATAGCGCTCCATGTCGCCCGCGGCGGTCTCGAGGCTGCCGCCGTACGACGGCAGCGAGCGCGCGTTCATGCTGAGGATGGCCCTCGGCGGCAGCAGATTGCGCGAGGTGGGGAGCGAATCGAGCAGCAGCACGGGGAACGCGCCCATGCGATGGCTCAATGCCTCCTGACTGAGCGCGAGCGCGGCAAATTCGCCGCACAAAACGCCCTCTTCGATCAGGGGCTTCACGTCCTCGGAGAGCTCCCAGTGGTAGTTCTTGCTGCGCTCCAAAACGCGCATGCCGTCGCTGACGGCGATGAGCGTGTCGGGTGAAAGATAGTCGAGCGCGCAGACTTCGTCGGGGTAGCACGCGGCGAGATACCGGTCCATGCCGCCGAGCGGCAGGTCGTTACGAAGCCTCTCGATGTCGCTGCGCAGCGTTTGGACGATGGGGCTGTCTTCGGCCTTTTTCGCAATTTTCTGCGCGGCGCGCCCAAGGCGCTCGAGCATTTTTTCGCGCCCGCCGTCCGAGAGGGCGGGCAGCACCTCTGCCGCGGGCAGGACGGTCAGGGATTTGACATTCTGCGTGCGGCGCTGGGTCGTCACGTCGAATTCGCCCATCGCGTCGACCTCGTCATCGAAAAACTCGACGCGCACGGGCGCGCTCAGCGGCGACCAGACGTCGAGAATGCCGCCGCGCAGCGCGAACTGGCCGACGCCCTCGACCGTTTCCGCGCGCGTGTAGCCGCTTTCGACAAGCTTTTTCGAGAGCGCGTTCAGGTCAAAGCGGTCGCCGAGCGAAATGTCCGTCACCGCGCCGCGCAGCGCGTCGGGCGGGAGCGTTCGCTGCATCAGGCCGTCGACCGTCGCAACCAGGATTGGCGCTTTTCCGGCGGCAAGGCTGCACAGCGAGCCGATGCGCTGCTGCTCCCAGCCGTGGGAGGCGAACACGCGGTCGCGCAGCTGCCATTCGCGCGCGAACAGCAGGCTCACGTCCTCGCCGAGTAACTCGTGCAGGTCGCCCGCCATGCGGTTTGCCTCGTTTTCATCCGCGCAGACGATCAAAAGCGGGCGCTGTGTCTTGTGCCGCACGGCAGCGGCAAGCTGCGCGCGGTGCACACCCGAAAGGCCCGACACGGCGATGGGCGATGTGCCCGCGTCAAGCGAGAGCAGCAGCTCGCGCACCTCGGGAAGAGATGCGAGCGCTTCATTGAGTTTGTTCATTCCCTGCGCCATGCCGTATCCCTCCTCCCGCAGCGCGCAAAAGGGCAGATCCGCCGCAGCCGCGGCGGGTCATGCCCGTGGTCGTCAGTCATTTTATTATATAGGCTTTTGGCAAAAAGTCTATGTCGATTTTTTAAATTTTGGCGGCAAAAAGCGTTCAGCCGTTGTAGCGGTTCTGCGCGGCGCTCACGCCGTCGGTGATGATGCACTCCGCCGCGCCGAGCGCGCGGTCGAGCACACCGTCGATGACCTTGCGCTCATTGGCCGTGAACGGGCCGATGACCCAGTCGACAATGTCGTGCTCCGGCGCGCCGACGCCGACCTTGACGCGCGGGAAAGCGTCGGTGCCGAGGTGCGCGATGATGTTCTTGAGGCCGTTGTGTCCGCCTGCGCTGCCGCTGCCGCGCACGCGGAGCTTGCCGAGCGGGAGCGAAATATCGTCGGAGATGACGATGACGTGGCCAGCGGGAATTTTATAGAACCGCGCCGCCTCGCCCACAGCCTCGCCGGAGAGGTTCATGTAGGTCTGCGGCATCATCAAAAGCACATTCGCCCCGCCAAATTCGATGACTTCCGTCAGCGCGCGGAAGCGCAGGCGGTTGCAGCGCAGATCGCGCTTGTCGATCAGACGCTCCGCGGCCATGAAGCCGATGTTGTGGCGGGTGTTTTCATACTGCTTGCCGTAGTTGCCCAAACAGACGAGCAGCCATTCCGGCGGGCCGGATTTTTTGAAAATCATGTTGGGGCGCGGGGGTGCAGCGCGAAGCGCTGCGGGGGGTGTCTCCCATTGGCATGGGAGTGCGCAGTCAAAGGGGATATTCTCTTTCCAAAGAGAATATCCCCTTTGGAACCCCAAGAGAAAGGCGAGGGGAGTCCCCCTCGACCCCCAACATTGCGGGTTTGCAGCTTGAAGAGCTGCAATGCTTGCCGATTGCACTGCCCATAGCGCGGCGTTGCCGCGTTT
>OCHG01000088.1_pt1 | contig 108074 bp, 95 predicted proteins | sample 1538801 | NCBI WGS metagenome assembly OCHG01 (sample SAMN04571727, study PRJEB22368) | human gut metagenome | biome: human gut; material: stool | host: Homo sapiens | place: Luxembourg | collected 2012-09-20 | reverse complement strand
GTACTCCCACAATTCTACCCAATATTCGCATATCGTGAAGCTGATGCTCCACTTTTCAGACTTTTTCTCCGGAGTTGGAAATAAAAAAATCTTGCAAGATGTATAAAGTTAGATTATAATAGTTTATGTTGCAATGGAGAAATGTTTTTCTCCGCTTTTTTTATGGAATATAGATAGTATAAATTTTTAGGAGGGAAAGTTAGTATGAAAAACTTAAATCGCTGGGTATATGCGATCATCGGTGTTATCACTTTGCTTCTCGCAGGTCTGGTATATGCATGGTCCGTTATGTCCAAATCAATCGGTGCTTCCCGTCCGGACTGGACAGCAGCACAGTTATCTATGACATTTACCATGGTTATGGCATTTTTCTGCATTGGATGTCTGATTGCCGGAATGATGGCAAAAAAAGTCAGTCCGAAGATCTACATTATTCTTTCAGGAATTTTATTTTTAGCAGGATTTATGCTTGCTTCCACAACAGGTGCTTCACCGGCAACACTGTATCTTGGTTTCGGTATCCTGTGTGGTCTTGGTGCAGGATTCGCTTATAATGCAGTTATGAGTACTATGTCTTTGTGGTTCCCGGACAAACAGGGCCTGATTTCCGGTATCCTTCTGATGGGATTTGGTCTGAGCAGTTTTATTATCGGTAAAGTATTTGCTGCTGTTACACCGTCTGATGGAACAGACAAATGGCAGGCTACATTCCGTGTTCTTGGTATTATTATTGTAATCGTAATGGTAATCTGCAGCTTCTTCTTCGTAAAACCGGAAGCTGGTTATAATCCGGGTGCAGGTTCCGCGAAAGCAAAAGCAGTCCGTGAGCCGGCATGTGAAGTAAATACCGGCAAAATGGCAACTATGCCGACTTTCTGGTTCTACTATATCTGGGCAATTCTGGTAAGTGCTGCAGGTCTTGCACTGGTTTCCCAGGCAAGTGGTATTGCAAGTCAGGTTGGTACAACCGTATCTGACGGAAATATTGCGACTGTGGTAGGTCTGATCTCTATTTTCAATGGTATCGGCCGTGTAATCTTCGGTGGCTTATTTGATAAAAAAGGTTACAGATTTACTATGATCCTGGATATGATCATTTTCATCGTTGCTGCTCTGATCCTTGTACTTGCGCTGGTAAGCGGTAACTTTGCGTTTATCGTAATTGGATTTGTGGTAGGCGGACTTGCTTATGGTGGAGTTACACCGACCAACTCAGCGATCATCAGTGATTTCTTTGGCCGTGAAAATTACTCCATGAACTTTTCACTGATCAATACAAACCTGCTGATTGCATCTTTTGCTTCTACTATCGCAGGTAAACTGTACGATGCAAGCGGATCCTTCATGACAACGATTTTCATGATGATTATCGTAACCGTTCTTGGATTTGTTGTATCCTTCGGTGTACGCAGACCGAAAAACAAATAAGAATTAAAAATCCTAAGAAAGTGGAGGGACTCTTTTGAGTGCCAGCCACTTTCTTTTTTTGTAAAAATGAGTTACAATGGGCGAAGCCAGAAAACAATATTACAGCCGGATGATTTGCTTAGAAGTTTGGCTGGAAGGAATGTGAAAGATATGAAGATAGTTTTTTTAGATGATAATTCAATAGGAACAGACATTGACCTTAGCGGATTTGAGGTGTTGGGCGAAGTGGTCCGCTATGGAAGCAGCAAGCCGGAGGAAGTGCCGGATCGTGTACAGGACGCAGATGTGGTTATCGTCAATAAGATGGAGATCAATGAGCAGACCATTGGTACTGCCCGCAACCTGAAACTGGTATGTGTAACTGCTACGGGCACGAATAATCTTGACAAAAAGTTTCTGGAAGAGCGGAATATTGCATGGCGGAATGTGGCAGGCTATTCTACGGAATGTGTGGCACAGCATACATTTGCGCTGCTGTTTTATCTGCTTGAAAAGATGCCTTATTATGACAATTATGTCAAATCAGAGAAGTATGTAAATGATTCCATGTTTACGCATTTTGCAAATCATTTTCACGAACTCGGTAAAATGACCTGGGGTATTATCGGTCTGGGAGCAATCGGAAAAAGGGTGGCAGATCTGGCAAAAGCCTTTGGCTGCCGTGTGATCTATTATTCTACTTCCGGGAACCATACGGAGGACGCTTATGAGCGTGTGGATTTTGACACGTTACTTACCACATCAGACATCGTATCCGTGCATGCACCGCTCACAGAGCAGACAGAGCATCTGATGAATGCGGCAGCTTTTGCAAAAATGAAACATAGCGCAATTTTTATCAATGTGGGACGTGGGCCAATCGTGGTGGAAGCAGATCTGGCGGATGCACTGGAGCAGGGAACGATTGCGGCAGCAGGACTGGATGTGCTGAGTGTGGAGCCGATGCGTGAGGACAATCCGCTGCGCCGCATCAAGGATAGTGAGAGACTTGTGATCACACCGCATATTGCATGGGCGGCTGTGGAGACACGCAAGCGTCTGATGGAGATTATTTTACAACAGGTGAAGGAGTTTTTTGAACGCAGATAAGCATTCCCCCGCTTCAAGTGCGCGGAGCACTAAGCGGCGGGTGAGGGGGATGCTTATGTCAGTGGGAGTTGAAAGCTCCCACTGACAGATCGCGAAGCGACTGCGTTCATGAGCAAGTAGCGAAGCGGATTGCGAATGTCCGCTTTACGAGGAAGGTAAATAACGAGAACAAAGATTGTTTCAAGTCAAACGCATGTGAGACGGGTTACGATGGAAGGAGAACGGACCTTTATGAAAAATAAAAAATTACTGGCGAAGCTGATCTTTGTGGCGATTCTGCTCCTGATCATCTGGTATACCTTCAAGGATTCGGCAGAGGACATCGTAGAACAGCTTGGAAAAACATCACTGACTGTGCTGGTGGCCATTATGGCAGCGACAGTGATCTATCATCTGTTCGAGGCATGGATCACCTATTCACTGGCTCGCAGATATAATCCGAAATTCAAATACCGGGAAGCAGTTTACTGTGCTTTCTACTGCTCTTTTTACCGTCTGTCTACACTGGGAAGCGGTTCCGGCGTGGCAGCAATTGTGTATCTGGGAAAAAAGGGTGTGGGATATTCGGAAGCAACCGGACTTTACATGATCCAGTACATGGTGCACAAAGTCAGCGTTGCGTTGTTCAGCGGACTTTTGTTCGTGTTAAACTGGAAAGTAATGTCGTGTAATTACAGAGAATATGGCGTGTACCTTGGTCTGGCATATCTGCTGACTGCCATCATCAGTATTGCGCTGATTATTTTTGCCGTGTCGGCGAAATCACACAAACTGATTCTGGCGATCGTGCGTCATTTCAACAAGAGCGGCAGACTGACACCGGCTTTGACGAAACTGGAGCAGAGTTGTGATATTATGGAGAAATCCACATCAAAATTACTGAAGGACGTGCCATCGCTGATTTCCATGGTGCTGAAAAATATGGCAAAGTTGTGCTTCTGGTACTGTGTTCCATTTTTGATCCTGTTTGGAAGCAATGAAATCTCGTTGCTGGATTCCCTTTCCATCACATCTCTGTCTGTCATGACAGCGGCAGTTATTCCGACACCGGCAGGAATCGGAGCCGTAGAGCTGATCATGACGAACCTGTTTGCGGTGCTGGTGGGTGTACACAAAGCGGGAGCGATTACAGTGCTGTACCGTGTGGCAACCTTTATTTTCCCATTTGTGGTAGGTGGTGTGCTGATTCTGATCAGTAAAGTGGTACATCGTCACAAATAAGATGTGTTTTGGAGTTTTCTTTACGAAAAGAATGAAAGTCGGATGGATGGAGATAGAAACAGATAAAAAAGCCGTGTGGAACAGATAAACGTATCTGCGCTACACGGCTCTTTCTTTTTGCAGTGGACTGAGTAAAGCGGGCATTCTTGAATTGAAATTTTTTATATAAAATAAGACGAAACAGCGGTCAGGTTCGTGTTATCAGTGAAAGGAGTTAAGGGGGACATGAAGGTACTTACAAAAGAGCAGATGGAAGAAATCTACCGACGCAATTGCGATATGATATACCGTGTCTGTCTGCTTCAGCTGAAACATGAACAGGACGCACTGGATGCGGTGTCGGAGACCTTTGTGCGATTGTTTCAGAAAAAACCGGATTTCGCAGATACGGAACATGAAAAAGCCTGGCTGATTCGCACGGCCATCAATTACTGCAAGGATGTACAGAAAAGTTTCTGGAAGCGAAAGCGTAATGCCTATGATGCAGCGGCAGAGCAGATGCTGCAGTCGGTGCAGACACCTTCAGAGGACAGAGAAGTGCTGCAGGCGATATGGAGACTACCTCCTGCACATGCGGAACTTTTATATCTGCATTATTATGAGGGATACAGTATTGAGGAGATTGCAGTAATCATGCATAAAAATGCGTCAACGCTGCGATCGAGGCTGAGCAGGGCAAAAGAACTGCTGAGAAAGGAGCTGGGAAAAGATGGATAAACGTTGCAGGAATGCTTTTGATATACTCTGTATGTCAGAGGAAAAAAAAGAACAGGTCTTTGAGGATATCTGTGAAAAATGTGAAAAGAGAAAAACGCACCGGTTTCCGAAAATCGCAGTGGCAGCATGTATTCTGGCGGTGGCTGTTCCGACGGTTGGAATTGCGGGAGAGAAGATATCAGCGTATGTTATGTCTTTGAAAAAGGATCAGATGCATGCGGTATTTCAGATATCAGACAGTGCAGATGAGGGCACAGGAGAGCAGAAGGTGGCATTGGAATATGTGAAACTGAATGTGACAGATCTCGTTGGTTATACAAGGGAGCAGGATAAGGGACTGGATGAAATGAACGTCATTCATTTTCGTTCCGAAGAATATCCGGATACACAGGGACTGTATATTGAAATTTTGCAGATTGACTGCGATACCGATCAGTTTTATGAGCGGAACGTTATGAACACACAGGAGATGGTATGGAACGGACAAAAGGCAGTTTATATGAAACAGAATCATCTGACTGGAAGCCAGTATGAGGCTGGTACAGAAGGAAAAGAAGTGGCGGTCTTTTATGAAGATTATGGCTATGCACTGCTGATCCAGAGCGTGGGAATGGAGGAGATGGATGACCAGACATTTCTTACATTGGCGCAGAAATTTACCCTGGTACCTGCCACAGAACAAACTGCGGATGTGGTACAGCCGATGTCAGAGTATATCGCACAGATGAAGCATAGGGAGCAGATTGATGCGGCAGAAAATGAAGAGCTGCGCAGTTTCCCAACAGATAAAATGTGTGATGTGGGGGATACGCAGATATATAATGGTATCAGTTATCGTATAGATGCTGTTGAAGTGCGGGATAATCTGAGAAATCTGGATCAGCATGGATACCAGGATGAAGTATCAGAAAAACTGAAAAAAGGCATTGGGGTAGATGAAAAGCTGAACCTGCAGTCCTATGAGCGCGAAACCATTACATTCGGGAACGGTTATGACCAGCCGCTCACATATGTGGAGAAAACAGAGCATGTGACACCAAAACTGGTGCTTGTAACAATGACGATTCAGAATATATCTTATGAAGATGAAGAGGATATGCTTCCGGTGGCAAATCCACTGACGTACATCAAAAAAACTGCCGATCATACAGAGTTTGACTGGCGGGAGTTTGAGCGTGGCGAGAGGAATCTTTATTACCGGGAGAATATGCCGATATGGATTTCAGACAGCGAAGGCGGAAGCTGGTATTACTGTAAGAAAATGAAAAAGGGAGACTGTGCTACGATTCAGTTTGGCTATCTGGTAGATGAAGATTTGTTAGACGAAATGGTGATGGAACTGAACTTTGGAGATGGATTGCAGGATGGCGCATGGAACTTCATTGAATTGTTTTGAAAACCATTAAAACAAGTGTTTTTTAACTTGAAAAACCATCAAAATAATGGTTTAATAAAAAAGAGGTGGTATGTCATATGAATAATCCAAATTTTGCGATTCAGAAATATGTGACCGGTTCAGATATAAAAAGAGTACGAAAGACATTGCGACTAACGCAGAAGAAATTTGCAGAGTTAGTAGGTGTTTCCAAAGCAACGATGGAACGATGGGAGACGAAAGAAGATAAAATTACAGGACCGGTTGTTTTGCTGTTAAAAATATTAGAAGATCATCCGGAGTATGTTACGAAAATACAGATTCCGGATAAGAAATACGGTTTGCGTATGTGGTATATGCATGAACAGGAAATATGTACGCTGATTGACGTAGATGAACTCAGAAAAAGAGTGAGAATTAAAAATTATACAGATAATATTATGTTCCAGGCATTTGGGAACTTGAAAGAGCCGACTTACGAAGATTATGAGGTTTTTTTGGAGTCACGCTGCTTTCCCAAAAGCCGTGATAAAATGAAACTCATTTTAAAAGATCTGGATCTGCCGTTTTATGATCCGCTGATGATTATTCAGAAGACGGAAGGCAGAATGGCAGAAGATCATTTTTGGATTCAAATAGAGAGGTAACAGACCGATGATTGAGTTGTTTGAACAGAATGAGAGAAAAGCAGACAGACAATCCTCCAAGGGAAATCAGCTGAAGTGGGAAAATAACGGAATCTGGTACAAAGCAGATTGTACAGGATATGAAGGACTTGCTGAGTATATGATCTCGCATTTACTGAAATTCTCTTCTTTACAAAAAGATGAATTTGTTCTGTATGATTATGAACGGATAAAATACAAAAATATATTTTATAATGGTGTAAAGAGTAATAATTTTTTATATGATGACTGGCAGATTATTACGTTGGAGCGTCTGTTCCACAATTTTTTCCAGAAGAGTTTGTATGAGGCTGTATGGCATATACAATCTTCGGTGGAAGATCGGTTCAATTTTCTGGTGACGCAGGTGGAGCGTATTACGGGATTGAAAGATTTTGGAATTTATTTAAATAAATTGATGACGATTGATGCGGTATTTGTAAATGAAGATCGACATATGCATAATGTGGCTGTATTGATGAGTCAGAAGGGTGAATTTTCATATTGCCCCATTTTTGACAATGGAGCTGGATTGCTTTCTGATACAAGTATGGATTATCCGTTGGGAACAGATTTATATGATGCACTTTCGGAAGTGCGGGCAAAAACAATCAGTGGCAGCTTTGAAGAACAAATGGATGTCTCAGAAGATGTATGTGGAATGAATCTGCATTTTAGCTTTACAAAAAAGGATGTGGAACAGATACTAAATGAAATACCGGGTTACTCTGATCAGGAGAAAGAGAGAGTGCGGGATATTTTATTTGAGCAGATGCGTAAGTATAAATATTTGTTTAAAAATTGATTCGCGGTACAAATAGAATATGATACAGCGTAAATTAAAGAATACCGGCTGTTTTTTCCTGTGAAGCGATTATTAGCGCACAGGACAAAACAGCCGGTATTCTTTTTCCATACATCACTTCAACATTTGCCTTTTAAAGTTGCTGGAATTGGTACCTTATCGTGGCAGATTCCACTCAAAATGTTTTGCCAGGTAACGGATGACCAGCACCAGGCAGAATCCGATCAGTGCTGCAGCATTTTCCGGTATGAAATGATACAGAATATAGTATCCGATAATACCGAAGATGCATGCAGTGGCGTAGATGTGTTTTTGCAGAACATACGGAATCTCGCCGGCCAGCAGATCACGCAGAATTCCGCCGCCCACACCCGTGATTAGACCCACAAATGCGATCAGCAGAAACTGATCTGTATTCAGAAAACGGATGGTTGTTTCCATACCGAGGATTGTAAATGCTGCAAGTCCGAGAGTGTCAGACAGAAACAGCAGGTTGTGGTACATAATATCGGTACGGCGGGCGATTTTTTCGGTAACCGCATGGCGGTTGTGGATTTTCCAGATGATAAATACAACCACAGCAGTAATGGATGAAATTACTGTACATTTCGGATTCTGAAACATGGCAGGCGGGGTGTTCCCAATGACGATGTCGCGGATGGCACCGCCACCCACAGATGTGACAATGCCGAGAATCAGAATGCCGAACAGATCCATTTCCTTTTTGATGGCCAGCATGCTTCCGGATATTGCAAATGCTATTGACCCAATGATTTCAAATACAGACATTAAGTTTGTCACGTTAATATTCTCCCCCTCTTGTGTGTGCACCTGTAAGTGCAATACATTTAACATATCACACTTATTATTTTGCTGTCTACTATAAAATGCAGGCTGTTTTTGCGCCGACCGAAACGAAGTGCAGACTTGCAGAGATGCACAGAAAAAGATGTCATGCATTGCATGACGAGCATCCCGCAGCAAGAATGCCGAGGGCTTTCTTGAATGTTACAGTTTACTCAGAATTGTGTATTTGTAAAAGCGATCATGTATAAGTAAAGGATAAACTGGCATGGTTAAAAACATAAAAACTGGAAGTGTTAAAAATACCAATAGACAGGTAAGATAGACATTAAGTAAATCATCGATGAAAATACAAATAACAATATAATAATGTACAATCAGTTGTTTTTCTGATCTTTATTGCATTTGTATCTATAAGGAGAAGCAAAGGCAGTGATTGCGAGATAAGGAGTGTTTGTTATGGACAATCATTATAATCATTTTAAAAAGATTGACGCTCATTCCCACATTGGAAAATTTGGCAGTCCGTTCAACATTGACTTTGATCTGCAGCGTCTGACAGAGCAGATGGAAGCGTATAATATCGAAAAAACAATTTTATGTCCGGCAGGATGTCATCTGAATGAAGAATTGAAAACAGCTTACCAGGCAGCTCCGGACAAGATCATCCCACTTTGCTGGGTCAATGCCAATGAAGGACAGGAAGCGTATGATATGCTGGAGCATTATCTGCGGGATGAGAATTTTGCAGGTGTGAAGATGCAGCCGTTATTTGATGCGTTTACCGCAGATTCACCGATGGTAGATCCGATCATGGAGCTTGCAGAGGCGTATAAGAAACCGGTATTTATCCACTGTGGACATCCGCCTTTTTCCTTGCCGTGGCAGATTGGCCTGTTGGCAGAGCGGCATCCGCATGTACCAACTGTCATGATCCATATGGGTCACGGACACGGTGTTTATATTGATGGAAGTCTGAATATGGCATATAAATATGACAATCTGTTTCTGGAAGTATCCGGAATGCCGATGGGCTGTCAGATCAAAAACGCCTATGACACCGTTGGCAGTGAGCGTGTAATGTTTGGTATTGATTCGCCATTCCACCATCCGAGCGTGGAAATCCAGCGTGTATATTCCTGTGGTCTGAATGATGCACAGCTGGAAGACGTATTTTATAACAATGCGAAGAAATTTATGGAGTTAAAGACCATTTAACAAAAAATGTGAATTTGGAGAAGTTCCATTTTTGAACCGAATGTAAATGGAGAATGATAAACTGTAATAAGAAAAAGTCAGACATGATTTTTGGGGGTAAATGAGAGGAGAAGACATATGAACGCACAGACAAATGTAAATAATTCCGGACAGAAAATCCGGACCGTAGATATCACAGTGACAGCTGCAATGGCTGCGCTGGTATTTTTAGGAACTTATATTTTTAAAATCCCGACGATCAGTGGTTATGTACATCTGGGAGATTGTATGATTATCCTGACGGTTGCTTTATTCGGTATGAAAAAAGGCGCGGTTGCAGGTGCTATCGGTGGCGGATTATCTGATTTTATCGGGGGATATTTTTACTGGGTAGTTCCGACACTGTTGATCAAATGTATGTGGGCACTGGTTATGGGACTGATCATGCATAAGATTCTGAAAGACAGAAAAGGAGCCTTTCTGATCGGTGCAGTATCAGGCGGTGTCCTTCACATCATTGCCTATACGCTGGTAAGAGCAGCCCTGTATGGCGGACGTACAGCTATTATTGAGATTCCGGCACTGGCATTCCAGACAGGTGCAGGTATCGTAATTGGTTTTGTTATTTATATGCTACTGAAAAAATCCGGCGTAGCAGGCCGCTTATCTGGTATGTTAGGTTAAAAAATGTCCGCTTTACCGGATATATGCCCTTTCGAGAAGAAAGGGCATATTTTTTGAAAGAAAAAATACGTTTCGTGTTGCGCGGGCAAGGTTAAGTATGTATAATTACTAAAAGGTAATCAGGGAAAGGTGTGTATTTATGAAAAACGAAATTCAGATTGATTTACAGCCTGTGCAGACAAGAAGGGCGAGTGAAGAAATATATAATCAGATCCGGCAGTTGATCCTGGATGGAGAAATTCATCCGGGGGAGCGGCTTCCGTCTGAGCGAAAGATGATGGATATGATGCATCGCAGTCGGCCGACGATCCGGGAGGCTATGCGTATGCTGGAGCGGGAAGGTTATATTAAGATTTATTCCGGCAGCAGCGGAGCGGTGGTGCAGGAGATTAATGTGGATAATGCGGTGCAGTCTCTTGAGACGATCATCCAGATGAAGCATATGAAGATTGAGGAGATTCTGGAATTTCGTCGTCTGACGGAGTGTGAGGCGGCAAGACTTGCTTCTGAGCGTCGTACTGCAGAAGATCTGGAGAAGATGAAAGAGATTCTGCAGCGTTCCGAGAATGTTCTTGGAGAGTCGGACGCATTCATTGCCTGTGATCTGGAGTTTCATCTGGCATTGGCAGATGCATCCCATAACGCAATGTATTCCATTATGATGCAGGTGTGCAGAAATGTGATCGGAGAATCTTTATCCGATATTCTGATAAAAGGCACAGAGGCAGAACAGAAGATGCGTTACCAGAGAATTCTGGATGTACATAAGGAGACGTATATCGCCATCAAGAATCAGCATGGCGCAGAGGCAGCCCGTCTGCTGACGATACATCTGACAAATGCAGAATCTGATTTTGTGGGAAGAAAGTACTGATTAGATAGAAAATTAGTAGAATAAGTCAAAAAGTAAATATGATAAGGAGAGAAGCATTGATTCTGGCAGAACTGTCAGTTTTGTTGCTTCTCTATTTTTGTGCAAAAGAAGTTGTATTTCGCAGCAAACAGTTCTATAATAGCTATATAACTGGTAAGACCAGACAAAAAGAATCAACACAGAAATAAAGTGCTGCAAAAGTGAGAAATTTTTGAACTACTGTGAAAAACAGTTTCAGCATCTGTCAAGATGATAAGAGGAAATGTTGGTTGAGAGGAGAAGAAGAATGAAGATCGTTGTGTGTATCAAACAGGTTCCGGGTACCAGTCAGGTAGAGATCGATCCGGAAACAGGTGTATTAAAACGTGATGGTGCAGCAGCCAAGATCAATCCGTATGATCTGTATGCATTAGAGACTGCGATGCGTCTGAAAGAGCGCTGCGGGGGAACCGTAACCGCAGTAACGATGGGGCCGCCTCAGGCAGAGGCTATGATGAAAGAAGCTTATATGATGGGTGTGGATCAGGCGTATGTATTTACAGACCGTACTTTCGCAGGTGCGGACGTGCTGGCAACCTCCTATACACTGGCTCAGGGGATTACATCCATTTGTGATTATGACATGATCATTTGTGGAAAGCAGACTACGGACGGTGACACTGCTCAGGTAGGACCTGCCATGGCAGAGTACCTTGGAATCCCATGTGCAGCATGGGTTGGTGAAATCACTGATGTAGATGAAGATTTTGTTACTGTCGGACAGGATTTCGTCAATGTACGTCAGCTGGCAAAAATGAAATTGCCATGTCTGATCACTGTGGAAAAAGATATTTACACTCCGCGACTTCCGTCCTATCGCCTGAAAGCAGCAACGAAGGATCGCAAAGTTGAGATGATCACGTTTGCAGACTTTAAGGATCAGGATGTGACACATTATGGATTGAAAGGATCTGCCACTTCCGTAGAACGCATTTTCCCGCCGGAAAGCCACGATGGGCAGATTTTTATGAAAGGATCTGCCGAGCAGACAGCCGGTGAACTGGCAGATATTTTTGCAGAGAGAAAATACATATAATTGTTCAGGCAGAAGCGAAAAATTTGTTATTGCTCATCACTTGCAGAAGTGGGAGCATGTCACGATGTATTCTCGGAAACGGAGGAAAAAGATGGCAACATTAAATTTTAACCAGGATCAGTGCATCCTTTGCGGGCAGTGTGTAGAAAAATGTCCCTTCGGAGCATTGGAGATCCTAGACAATAAGATAGAAATCAATGCATCCTGTAAGATGTGTAAACTGTGCGTGAAATCATGTCCGGTACAGGCAGTTTCGCTGGTAGAGGATGCAGTGAAACAGACAGTGGACAAAGACGCATGGAAGGGCGTTATGGTTTTTGTAGAGCAGGAGGAGAGCGGTATCCATCCGGTAGCGTTCGAGCTGATCGGAAAAGCGAGAGAGCTTGCTGCAAAGATCAATCATCCGGTGTATGCGGTGCTGATCGGCGGCGGGCAGGCAAAGGAACAGGCGCAGACGTTGCTGGAGTACGGTGTGGATAAAGTATATGTCTATGCACATGAAGCATTGGCACATTTCCGCGGGGATGTGTATACAAATATCATGGAAGATTGCATCAAAACTGTAAAACCGACGGTTGTTCTAGTCGGAGCAACTTCTCTGGGACGCTCCCTGGCACCGGCCTGCGCCACACGTTTCCGTACCGGTCTGACCGCAGACTGTACGGTACTGGATATGAAAGAAAATACCGATCTGGTGCAGATACGTCCGGCGTTTGGCGGAAATATCATGGCACAGATCATTACAACAAATACCAGACCGCAGTTCGCAACCGTTCGTTATAAAGTAATGAATGTTGCAGAAAAAACAGAACCGAATGGTGAGGTCGTAACCTGCGAAGTAACTGATGAAATGCTGAAATCCGGTATGGAAGTTATCAGTACAGAAATTGTGGAAAAAATAAAAGGGATTGAGGAAGAAGATGTGCTGGTTGTTGCAGGCCGTGGTGTGAAAAAACAGGAAGATTTAGGCCTGTTGCAGGAGCTGGCAGACGCCCTTGGCGGACAGCTGGCAACTACGCGCCCGTTGGTGGAAAAAGGATGGAACGATGTGACAAAGCAGATCGGACTTTCCGGACGTACCGTAAAACCGAAACTGATCATTACCTGTGGCGTTTCCGGAGCGGTACAGTTTGCCGCAGGTATGGATGGAGCGGAGTGCATCGTAGCCATTAATACCGATGCGGAAGCGCCGATCTTCAAGATCGCAAATTATTGTATTACCGAAGATTTATACCGTGTGGTACCGGCGCTGACAGCAGCAGTGCGGGCAAAACAGCAGTAAAGGGGGATGCCGAAAATGGAATATCAGGTAATTACACCGGAAGGTGTGGAATATTTAAAAAGTGTGACAGCCCCGGACCGTGTTTTTTACGGGGATGAGATCGAATATGATTATGCGCATGACGAGATGCCGGATTTCGGAATCCATGCGCCGGATGTACTGGTGGAAGTTCTGAGCACCGAGGAAGTCTCCAAAGTGATGCGTTATGCCTACGAGCATTGTATTCCGGTAACTCCACGGGGAGCCGGAACCGGTCTGTCCGGTGGTGCTGTGCCGATTTACGGAGGCATCCTGCTCTGTACGGAAAAAATGAACAAGATCCTGGAGTGGGATCTGGATACAATGACGGTTGTCATTGAGCCGGGGGTGCTGGTTATGGAACTGGCAAATGCCGCACAGGAAAAAGGTGTGTTTTATCCGCCGGAGCCGGGGGAAAAGACAGCTTCCGTTGGTGGAAATGTTATGACAAATGCCGGTGGTATGAAAGCCGTAGGCTATGGCGTTACGAGAAACTATGTGGTTTCCATGGAATGTGTGATGCCAAACGGTGACGTGATGCAGTTTGGAAGCAACGTAGCGAAAAATACATCCGGATATGATATTAAGGATCTGGTGATCGGTTCCGAGGGAACCTTATGTATCGCAACAAAACTGCGCATGCGCGTTATCCCGCAGCCGAAAGTATCTTATACCTTACTTGTACCGTATCCTTCACTGGAGCAGTGTGTGGGAACGGTGCCGAAATTCATCAATTCTGATCTGAATCCGACTGCCATTGAGTATATGCCGAAGTCTCTGCTGGATGAAGCAGCAGAATATCTGAACAAGATCATGCCGCACCGTACGGCAGATTCTTATCTGATCTTGATGTTTGACGGAAGTACCGTGGAAGATGTGGAGCGCAGATGTGATGCAGCAGCACAGATTTGTCTGGACAACGGAGCAGAAGACGTGTTCCTGTGCAATACCGATGAGCGAAAAGAAGCAGTATGGACCGTGCGAGGAGCATCTCTTGAAGCACTGAAAGCATCCACAACGGATATGGATGAATGCGATATCGTTGTCCCGAGAAACCGTATTGCAGATTTCTCCAAATTTGCCGGAACCAAGATGAAAGAGACCGGGATCCGTATTTCCATCCAGGGTCATGCCGGTGACGGAAACATGCATATCCAGCTGATGCGTGATGATATGGACAAAAAACTGTTCGGGGAGCGCTGCCCGAAACTGATGGAAGAACTGTATGCACAGGCAAAGATCATGGGTGGTCAGGTGTCCGGTGAGCACGGAATCGGCCACGCCCGTGTCGGCGCACTGGAAACATTCATGGGACCGCAGATGATTGCGTTGTATCAGGCGATTAAAAACGCGTTTGATGAGAAGCACATTCTGAATCCGGGTAAGGTCATCCGTTAAGTATGCGGCATGACAGCTATGTAAAAAATTGTGTTCGTAAAATTAAAAAGAAATGCAGGAATTTCCAATGAGGGGGTTCCTGTTTTTTCTATTCACGGAAGATTAAATGGAACGCATAAAAACCATATTTCAATGATTTGTGTAATATTCATTATGGTAAAATAATACATACGAAATACAGGAGAAAGATGAGTGCAAAAATAAGGTTTGAAAAAAAGCACCAATCTGACTTTGAGCGGGAGAAGGAGTGACGGAAATGCCAAAAGGGAGAAATCATCTGAACACAATCTACATATCGGAGCGTCTGCAGGAATGTCTGCGCCCGATTTCGCAGTGTGCGCTGACTACAGTAACTGCGCCGATGGGTTATGGGAAAACCACAGCAGTGAACTGGTATCTGAGCAGACAGTTGAAGGCAGAACAGGCGGTGCAGGTACGCATCAGCATTTATTCGGATAATCTGCCGATTTTCTGGAAAAGTGTACAGCAGGCCTTTGCATTTGCGGGACTGGATTTTCTGGATGGATGTGAATGCCCGGATGATGTGGCATCTGCGGGATTCCTCATAGATACTATCTGTTATGCACTGAGGGGAAGTTCCGTGTATTATATTTTCATTGATGATTTTCATCTGCTGACGGATGCGCGGGTGGCAGATTTCCTGTGTGATCTGGCAAATCGTCTGCCGGAGAATGTGCATCTCATCACAGCCAGCAGGGGACGGCTGCTGTCAGGGGAAGCAGTGCTGCGTCTGGGTGGAAAACTATGTCAGATTGAAATGGAGAACCTCTGTCTGAATCATACAGAACTGTCGGTGTACACCCATCGGTGCGGCATGGAACTGAGTGAACAGCAGATCGACAGGTTGCTGCACACCAGTGAGGGGTGGTTTTCCGCGGTGTATCTGAATCTGTGCGCTTTTTCAAAATACGGACAGCTGCCGGATCGGAAATCAGATATTTATGAAATGTTTGCAACTGCCATGATCGATCCGCTGCCGGAAGAATACCGGGAGTTTCTGACGGTCATGGGGCTGGCGGATGAGTTTACGCTGGAGATGGCCCGCCGGATTACCGGGTTGGCAGGTGCGGAGGAAATTCTGGTGACACTGACGGAGCAGAATGCTTTTGTGACCCGTTTGCCGGATAACCGCAGTTTCCGGTTTCATCATATGATGAAGGAGTGTACAGAACGCGCATTTGCGACATTGGAGAAAGGAAAACAGAGGCGCTACCGTAACCGTTACGGAGCATGGTATGAGGCAGAGCACTTGTATCTGCATGCATTGAAGTTTTACTGGAAAAACCGGGATTATGATGCAATTCTCCGGGTAATCCAGAATGATGCTGGAATTTTGCTGGCCTCTATGAAACCGGCAGAGGTGTCAGAATTTCTGGAACAGTGTCCGGAACCGGTGTTGAAGCAGCATCCGCTGGCGCTGCTGGTGCTGATGCGCCGGATGTTTACCTGGCGGCAGATTCCAACGATGATGAAACTGAAAGAGTTGCTGATGGCAGCCATTGCAGAACAGCCGGAGATGACTGCACAGGAGCGAGGCAATCTATTGGGCGAATGTGACCTGATCATGAGTTTCCTGATGTATAACGATATCACAAAAATGAGTCAGTTTCACCGCAGCGCGAGTGCCCGGATGTCGCGGCCGGCGATCAGTATCCGCAACGAGGGAGGATGGACGTTTGGCTCACCGTCTGTATTGATGATGTTTCACCGGACACCGGGAGACCTGGAGAAAGAACTGGTGGAGATGAATGACTGTATGCCGCACTATTACCGGATTACCAATGGGCACGGGCAGGGTGCGGAGCGCATTATGAATGCAGAGGCGGAATTTCTGCAGGGTCGCTTTGTGGATGCACAGATTTGCCTGGAAAATACTTATGTGCACATTGCGGAAAACGGACAGGAAAATATGGTACTCTGCTGTGATTTCCTGGCGCTTCGTCTGGCGTTGTGTACGGAATTAAGTCTCAGTTACACGATCGCGGAACGGCGGAAGGAACTGCTGCGCAGACACAACATCACATGGGTGACACTGTTTGACAGTGCGTGTGCATATTATTATGCGCTGTCCGAACAAATCACACAGATACCGGTGCTGTTTCGGGAACATCAGCTGTCCACGGTAAATTTCCTGGCACCGGGAAAACCAATGATGGAGCTGATCGAGAATCAGGTTTATCTGGCGCAGCAGGAGTATGCAAAAGTTATCGGCAGAAGCGAAGGGCTCCTGGCAGTATGTGAAGCGATGCATTATGCACTGGTGGCATTGCATGTACAGATTCAGACAGCAGCTGCGTATGAATGTCTGGGAAAACGCACGGAGGCCAGAAACTGTTTGAAACGCGCCCTTCAAATTGCTTTGCCGGATCAGTTTTATCTTCCATTTGTGGAAAATTATGAATATCTGGAAGAACTTCTGCAACGGGAAATACAGACAGCGGATGCGGCAGAGCATGTATTTCTGACGAAGGTTACAGAACTTGGGAAAAACTGTCAGAAACGATATGGTGCGCTCCGGAAAACGCATATGTTTCCGAAAATCGCTGCCGAGCTGACAGAGCAGGAACAGCGGATCATCGAATTGTTGGCGGAGCGGCTCAGTAACCGGGAGATTGCAGAGAAACTGTTTTTGTCTGAAGGAACTATAAAACAGTACATCAACCGGATTTACGCCAAACTGCAGATCAGTGGAGATGTCCGGACAAAACGCAGACAGCTGATCGAATTGCTGACAGCAGAGTGACCAATCAGGAATGAATTATTAACCTTTCGTTAATATCATTTTGGAATAATCCATCGTACAGTATTACTACAAAGTAAATGTGCGATGGATTTTTTGATGTGCACTTGCACGAGAAAAAGTTATTACTTTGTAATCGTGCTTGGCGAATGTAAATTAAATGGAGGGAGAGGTTATGGAAGAGCGAAACGCAAAAGTATATTCTGATGAGCAGCTTGCGTCAGAACTGAAAAACAAACGTGCAGCAGGAAGTGGTGCGAAAGCACTGAGTGTAGCAGGGGTCATTCTGGTGGTGGCCGGGCTGATGACTACTTTGATCTCTGTGGCGATTTTCGGGGTAATACTCTGTCTGATTGGAGCACTGGTGATGAACAGTCATGAGAAATCCATGAAACAGCAGATCGGGGATCAACTGGTGCGGGGGTTACTGGAAAGCGTGTTTGAAGAGGTGGATTATCAGCCGACGGGACATATTTCCGGAAGTGTCATGGATGCGGCAGTGCTGCCAGTAGAATTTCACACCGTGGAAGGCAGTCATGATGTCAAAGCCGTTTATAAGGGAATGCACATTGAAATGAGCGGTGTGACACTGATTCAGGAAAATGATTATTATAACGACGATGCCGGAATGTGGGAGACCGTCAAAGGGGAAGCATTCAAAGGACAGTGGCTGGTCTGCGATTTTGGTCATGAGCTTTCCACGGAACTGCGGGTCGTAGCACGCACCGGGATCAAGCGACTGTTTTCCGGTTCTGTGGTAAAAACAGACAATGAGGAATTCAATAAAAAGTTTATTATTCAACCGGAAGAAGAACAGAATGTCCGGGATATTCTGACACCGCATATTGTGGACTGTATTGTGGCAATGTCGTCCGGATATGGTGGGAAAATCTATATGAGTTTTTTGAAAAAAGGACAGCTGCATATTGCAATACAGACGGAGCAGCCATTTTTTACACTGAGCAGAGGAAAAATAGAAGTGGAGGAATTGCGTCGGAGGTATCAGAGTGAACTTCGATGGTTTACCGATTTTCTGGATGAATTAATGTGGGTGGATACCCTCTATCTTGGCCGGGAAAGTTCCGTCTGTGTTCAGTTTGAGCAGGCATCAGAGGAAGAGGAGGAGTTATGATGAAAAATGCAGAAAGAGTAACAGGGACAAAGAAAATGTTTCGGGAAAAACGATTCTTACAGAAAAAGAGACTGCTGGCGGTATTGCTGCTGACGGTACTCAGTATCTGTCTGGTCGGAGGATGTGGAAGCAAGCCTGTATCGACACAGGATGCGGATATCCTGTCTTCTTATATAGGATTTTGGCGCTATGAAGGCACACCGACATATGTGACCATCAATGACCAGTACCAGTGGGCGACCACAGATTTTTACGGCAATCAGCAGGATAGCGGTGTGATCACCACGGACGAGAACGGTCTGAACCTGAGCCGGGCAGACGGATCCTTTGTATCTACACTGGCAGTGACAGATACCGGACTGGTGGATGGAGGAGGGAATACGCTGGTGCCCAGCGAAGGGTTGGTATTTTTGCCGACGGCAGCAGATGCCCTGAATCAGACCATTGCATTTCCGGGAAATTTTGGAAATGTGACCATCAATTATCCGGCGCAGATGAATGCCTATCCATATGTGTCTTATACAGACTCTCTGGGATTTGATGCACTGGTGAAAAATGGAACGGACGATTACTATACGAATATTATGATTGGTTTTCAGCCGATCGCAGGCTATGACGACAACATGACCAAAGGACTGGCATCCGCACAGCCATATCTGGAAAATATGATGCAGACGTTACTTCAGAATATGTATGGTGCAAATATGACACAGTTCATTGGCGCCAACTGTATCGACGGTGGTGATCATTACAGTATTGTTGGTTCCATGTGGATGAGCAGTGGTATTTTCGGGGATGGATCATCTGTTCCGCTGCGGGCAAATATGGAAGTCCGTTACTATGGTCCGACAGGATATGTCATGGTGATCATGGTAATCGCACCGGAAAGCCGCCTTCAGAACTATGTGGATATTGCAAACAATATGCTGACTACCTGTGCCTATACTGCAGGATGGAGTACCGCACCGAAGGAAGTACCGCAGGCACCGCCGCAGGATGCAAAGAAATCTGACAGCGCCAGTGATGACGGAGTCTCATATTACTGGTATGACAGCGACGGTGATGTCTGGTACTGGGACGGATATGAGAATCATTTTATCGGATACGGAGATTCCGGTTATATCGATGATGATGGTTTCTATGATTATTACGATGACGGCTATTATGATGACTATGATCCATGGTCAGATCCGGGTGACTATTATGACGATGATGACTGGGATTATTACGACTACGATGATGATTATGCCTATGACGATGAAGGATGGGGCGATTATTTTGACTGAAACAGGCAGAGATGTGAGCCGGGTATCCTGTCTTTGATATGTGATGACAGAAAACAATGATAGAGCAGATTTTAGAAAGCAGAAAAGCAGGGAAGAGAAAACGGATGTACGGAAACGGCACATCCGTTTTCTTTTCGGGCTAGTTCACGAATTGCAAATTGCCTGAATGACTGCTTCATGGTATGATAATCATATTGAGTAAGAGAAGGAATTTTTTGGTTGTTACACACTGTGAAACAGGAGGCTGTTGAGATGAAGGAAATAAATATTCCGGTTGGAATTTCTGATTTTAAAGAGATTTGCAAAAATGGTTATTACTATGTAGATAAAACCTTTTTGATCAAAGAATTACTGAAGACAACAGCGACCAAAGTTACATTGATCACCAGACCGCGTCGCTTTGGAAAAACCATGGCAATGAGTATGTTGGCGACTTATTTTGATATAAGAGAAAACAGCCAGGATCTGTTTGATGGTCTTGAAATTTCAAAAGAAACAGATTTATGCAAAGAATGGATGAATCAGTGGCCGGTAGTATTTTTATCTTTAAAAGATATTGATGGATTGAATTTTGAAGATGCATATGAACGATTGGTTGTTCAGATTTCCAACTTGTATAAAAATTACACATATCTGCTTGAATATGACAAAATTGATCCGGATGACAGACAGATTTTTCTTGATCTGAAAGCGGGAAAAGCAGAAAAAGCACAGGTTTTTCAGGCACTTCGCACGCTGATGCGAATGTTGCAGATTTATCATCAGAAGAAGGTGATTTTGCTGTTGGATGAATACGATGTGCCAATCGCAAAGGCAAGCAGTAATGGGTACTACAATCAGATGCTGGATGTAATGAAAGGCATTATGAGTACGGCGTTAAAAGATAATACGTCATTACAGTTTTCTGTTGTGACAGGATGTCTGCGGATTGCGAAAGAAAGTGTTTTTACCGGGACGAATAATTTTGTGACAGACAGTATTACGGATTCCCGCTATAATGAATTTTTTGGATTTACACAGGCAGAGGTAGATCAAATCTTAGAAGATGCAGATGCAGGAAAACATGCGGAAAGTGTAAAATACTGGTATGATGGATATCATTTTGGAAATGTGGATGTTTATTGTCCGTGGGATCTGATGAATTATCTGTGTGATCTGCAGCGTAATCCGGAAGCAAAACCGGATAGCTATTGGAAAAACACAAGTGATAATGCAATCATCCGTTCCTTTATTGATTATGCAGGAAGCAGTATTACAAAAAAATTGGAGACACTGCTTGCAGGAGGCTATATCGTAGAGCAGATTGATGAGAGTCTGACATATGATTATCTGCATTCTTCAGAGGAAAATCTGTGGAGTATTTTGTATCTGACCGGTTATCTGACAACGGTACGAGAAGAAGATTTGTCAACTTCTGTACCGGATGGATTATCGGCACTGGCGATTCCAAATGCAGAGATTCAGGAAATTTTTGAAACTACGGTAATGAAATGGTTCAGTGACAGTGCAAAAACATGGAGCCGACAGATTTTATTCGATGCTGTATGGAAAAATGACTGCGAATTGCTGACACAGGAAATGAATAAACTGTTGCGAAAAACAATCAGTTATCACGACTATAAAGAGGATTTTTATCATGCGTTTCTTGCCGGTATTTTTGCAGGAGCAGGGTATTCGGTGGAATCCAATAAGGAACATGGGGAAGGGCGCAGTGATATCGTAGTCAGCGATATTGTCAATGGGCGCGTGGCAGTGTTTGAAGTTAAAAAATCAAATGCGCTGGCAGATTTAGTATCAGATTGTGAAGCAGCACTTGCACAGATTGATGATCGGATGTATGCGAAAGAATTTGAGGATGATTACGATGAGGTGTTGTGTTATGGGATTTCATTTTTCAAGAAACGTTGTCTGGTGAAAGGGATAAACTGTCAGCAATAATAAGATTTGTAACATAGATGATAGAACGATTTAGACAGGAGGAAATCATGTCAAAAGTATTCAATACAACTGCTGTATGTATACCAGAAGAACATTATATGGTAAACATTGCACAGCGTTTACAAGAGATAAAAGCACTTGTAGATGATGGGAAATACTTTACAATCAATAAAGCGCGTCAGTATGGAAAGACTACGACATTGATCGCATTAAAGCGATTGCTGGAATCAGAATATTATGTTGTATTGATGGATTTTCAGACATTTGGCAGCGCTGATTTTGCAAACGAAAACGTTTTTGCACTTTCTTTCTGTCATTCATTTTTACGGCTGTTCAAAAAATGCAAACCGACATTAAATGACGATTTAAAAGAAACGTTGAATGATTTGAAAAATCATGTAGACAACAGATATGATTATTTTACATTAAAACCATTGTTTGAGGGGCTTGGAGATATCTGTCAATTTTCTGATAAGCCGATTGTTTTGATGATCGATGAGGTAGACAGTGCATCGAATAATCAGGTTTTTTTGGATTTTTTAGGACAGCTTCGTGCCCAGTATATCAATCGTTTTCAACAGCCGGCATTCAAATCGGTTATTTTAGCCGGAGTGTATGATGTGAAAAATCTCCGACACAAGATCAGACCGGATGAAGAGCATAAATATAACAGCCCATGGAATATTGCGGCAGATTTTAAAATCGATATGAGCTTTTCGAAAACAGAGATTGCTGGTATGCTTCAGGAATATGAAAAAGATCATCATACTGGAATGAATGTTGATGAAATAGCAATTCTGCTGTATCAGCATACATCAGGATATCCGTTTCTTGTTTCGCGATTATGTCAGATTATGGATGAAGATATTGCTATAAATTATGACGAAAACGGATTGAAAAGTGTGTGGACCAGACAGGGATTTTTTACGGCAGTTCGTATGCTGCTGGCAGAGAAGAATACATTGTTCGAATCATTGAGTGAGAAGCTGAATCGTTACCCGGAATTAAATGATATGTTACAGTCATTATTATTTACCGGAAAAGCAATTGCTTACAATTATTATGAACCGGCGATCAGTGTGGCAACTATGTTTGGATTTGTGAAAAATAATCATGGCGTGCTGGCGATTGCAAATCGTATTTTTGAGACATGGTTATATAATTTATATCTGTCAACTTCAGAAATGCAAAAGCAACAGATTTATTCGGATGCTTTGTTAGATAAAAATCAGTTTATTGTAAATGGACATTTGAATATGCGTCAGATTCTGGAACGTTTTGTAATACATTTTAATGACTTATACGGAGATAGTGATGAGACGTTTATCGAACAGGAAGGTAGAAAATATTTCTTGCTGTATTTACGTCCAATTATCAATGGCACTGGAAATTATTACATTGAAGCGGAAACCCGCGAACAGAAACGGACGGATGTGATTGTGGATTATCGTGGAGAACAGTATATCATTGAAATGAAGATATGGCATGGTCAGGAATATAATACCAGAGGGGAGAAACAGCTGGCAGAATATCTGGATGCCTATCATGTGAACCAGGGATATATGATCAGTTTCAATTTCAATCAGAAAAAAGAAATCGGAGTACATGAGATTCTGATTGATGATAAAAAAATTATTGAAGCAGTGGTATAAAAAATATCGCAAAACCAATTTGTTCAGGTTTTGCGATATTTTTTTGCAACCAACCGGTAAGTTATGACAATATAAAGGTGTAAGGGTAATTAAGATTACCCAGGGAAGACGTCAGAAATGGGAGTTTTAATTAAAAATGGAGAAACAACAGCTGGAAAAATATATCAACGAATATGGCAGAGATATCTACCTGTTTTGCAAACGGCTGACGCAAAATAAAAATACGGCAGATGATCTGTATCAGGAGACATTTTTAAAATTGTGGGAATTGGATAACGTTAACGATACGGAGAATCCCAAAAGCTATCTGCTTGGTATTGCTGTGAATTTGTGGAAAAATCAGTGCCGCAAGCAAATGTGGCGAAAACAGATTGCAGACATTGTACCGGTTTCGGAAGAAAGTCAGATTGAAAATTTTTCGGCAGCAGACAGTGTGGAGGATACGGTGATCTCCAATCAGGAGAAAGTGCTGGTGCAGGATGCCGTAAACCGTTTGCCGGAAAAACTGCGGATAGTGGTGCTTTTGTACTACATGGAAAATCTGAAAGTAGCAGAGATTGCGGAGCAGATGCACGAATCGGTCAGCAGTATAAAAAGTAAACTGATGCGTGCACGGAAATATCTCAGAAAAGAATTGGAGGATTCTGTTTTATGAAAAATCTGGATGATGTATTAAAAAAATCCCTTACTCCGGCTGAATCGGAAGAAGGACCGGATTTCTGGCTGAATCAGAATATTCTGAAACGGGCAGATCGGCAGGAGAGGGGAGCCAAAACAATGAAAAAAAGAACATATAGACCAACAAAGGCAGTGGCAGCATTAGTGATTGCATTGAGTATTTCCGGAAGTGCGGTATTTGCAGCAGAAAAAACAAATTTATTTGGAAATCTGTTTGGTGAAACGAATATGGGACCGGTGGAATCTTATGTAAACGATACAGGTGCAAATGAGAATACAAAGGCATCCTACCATTATCAGGGAGCCGAGTATGAAGTGCAGATTGACAAGGTGGTTCGAAGTGCGGCAACGCATTCCGGAATTATGCAGTTTACAGTGAATCGTGTATCCGGAAAAGGAGAACCATGGTATATACTGACCGGAGATGTTTTACCGGAATATGACTACTGGACGATGGAAACCAGAAACTTACAGGAAATAAATCCGACCGACACAGATATATGGTTGACGGTGGGACTGGAAAGTTCCGGACAGGAAGCACCTGACTGGCGCATTTATTTAGAAAAGGATGCGAGTGATGATGAGACACAGGTGTTTTACATGGTATTTAACGTAATAGGAGCTGAACAGGAAGATGCGTCATTAAGTCTGATTTTTAAAGAATTGGATGGAACTAAGGATAGCAAAACTGAGCTGGTAAATATCACAGTACCAGAAAGTGAGAGCATTCCTTCTTTGACATGGAAGAATGAAAATAGCGAACAGCAGCTTGCGTTGACCAGCTATGATATGTTGATCACAAATCAGGGTGCATCCGATGTGGAACCGGAATATGATGAGATTTCCGTACAGATGAAAGATGGAAGCACTTATGTGATAGAGAGTAAGTCGCAGCGGGTGAAAAATGAATTTTACGGCGAATATGGAAAAAATAATGATCTGTGGATCGGATTTGACCATATTCTGGATCTGGAACAGGTAGAATCTGTGACGATTAATGATATGTTGTTTACTGTGGCTGATTGATATGACAGCAAAAGCACTTCGTGCAAACGATGCGCACTCGCACGAAAAGAAATTGTTGCTTCGCAATCGTGCTCGGCGCGGTCAAGAAAGATCTGTTATTCGTAATAGTAAGCGCGTAAGTGTGCGAGAGCACACTTTCTTGTAAAACAGTTATTTCATTTAACCATCTTCGTCCACATGGCGGCACGGGTCGTCTCTGCCCAGGGGTATTTCCCCATATAATCGCCCTGAAACAGTTCCGTCTGTCCCTGGAGATAATCATAATAATCACAGGTGAACTGTTCAGTATGTACACGCATTTTACCGTAGGCAGACTCCACGATCTGTTCCAGATGATAAGGTGCAAGCGCCTGTTTCAGCCGATAGAGGATCGTGCGGCTGTAATTTTTGGAGGAATGTTCCTCGCAGTTTTCCAGCAGACAGAATGTGATTTTATCAATCGGAACCCAGTTTCCTTCATAATGAACGAGAAGTGCAAGAAGTTCTTTTGCTTTCCTGCTCTTGAAGGAGACTGGGGTTTTATTTATAAACAGTTCAAAATCCGGGAAGCAGCGGATATGCGGGAGACTGTTGGAGTGCATTTGTGTATTCCTCTTTTCAGCTGTTGCATCTGGAGGGGTATGGCCATGATTTTCTGTGCCAAAACCGGTTTTTCCCTCAATAGATGCAGCAGATGTAATAGATTCAGCCGCGGCGGCATGGTATTTGAGGACTCTGTTTAATACCGCACCGATCTGCTTCGGGTCATATGGTTTCAGGATGTAGCCAAAGGCACCGATATCCCAGGCATCCAGCGAATATTCCGGAAATGCCGTTACATAAATGATTTCCGGTGGCGCAGGCAGTTCCTCACTGATCTGTTTTCCAAGAGTGATGCCGTTTAACATCGGCATTTCGATGTCGAGAAATACAACGTCCACAAGTGTCCTGCGGATAAAATCCAGTGCCTCGACAGGCTGGGTAAAGGTATAAATATGGTCATTTTCTTTTGAAAATCCATCAAAGCGGGTGAGCATGATCCTTAGCAGATTTAATGCTCTTTCTTCATCGTCTACAAGTACATAATTCATATGAAAAGCCTCCAACATACAGGTCGCAAAGCGACTGCGTTCATGAGCAAGTAGCGAAAGCGGATTGCGAATGTCCGCTTTACAAGATTTCGGGAAAATACCGGGTATCTTATGTTTGATTCTGATAGGGAAGCAACAGTTCCATGACAGTTCCCTCTACTCCCTCCTGCGAGTGAATAATCAGTGTTCCATGTAGCAGATAATCCATGCGGGAGCGGATGTTCTGGATACTGTGATGGGGATTGATCTTCTGTTCGTCAAAACCGGGACCGCTGTTTTTTACCAGAATACAGATGCCTTCAGCAGTTTGTTTCGTCTCCAGCCGGATTGTGCCGTGATTGCCATTTTTGCGGATGCCGTATTTTATGGCATTTTCAATCAACGGCTGGACGGAGAGTGGTGGAATCTGAAACTCTGTCACGGTGATATCTTTTTCAAATACCAGTGCATTGCCAAACCGGGTATTCTGTATATAAAGATAATTTTCGATATGTTCCAGTTCTTTTTCAAAAGGAATCAGGTCCGTGTAATCCATAAAATCAATATTGGTGCGCAGATATCTCGAAAAATGAACGATAAGATCTGCGGCCTGCTCCGGATCCGTATAGCACATTTCTTGAATTGTCGTCAGTGTGTTGTACAGAAAATGCGGCTGGATCTGGCTCGAAAGCATGGCGGTCTGGATGCGGGAAGCTTCTTTTTCCAGGGTCAGCAGGTTCTGGGTATGCGTCAGCAGCTGTTTCTGATAGAGTTTGCTTGCCGTAAAGATCAGAAAGCCGAAAGTGATGATGCACACCGGAAGCAGAAACAATGTTTTTCCGGGCAGACCAAAAGAGTTGTAAATATAATTTGCAAACATTCCAGTTAGCAGGTACAGGTAGCCCAGATGGAATAAAAATCCGTCAATAGAGAGCGCATCAAGTCCCTGCCAGGTTTTGATCAGCCAGCTGATCCCGAGGAACCGCAGAAGGATCTGTCCGGTTACGACGAAAACACCGGAAACCGGGAGGAACAGTGCCAGCGTAAAACAGAGGGCAGCGCCAAGGAGCAGCCCGGTAAACATGCGGTAGATTTTTCGGGAAAACCTTTGGGGACCGGTATGGTGGGAGATCAGGATGGCGAGTCCCCAGCAGGCCAGTACCAGAAGCCGTGAAATATAGGTCAGCAAAAACATTGGGATCACATTGGTGATGCGTTCCATATAGCCGATAATCCAGCAGTTGTTGATGAAAAAGTAAGCAGTAAAGAGCAGACCGGTCAGAAAATATCCCCGGAACCGTCTGGGGTCAATGCTGAAAATGGAAAACAGCAAAATCGCAAAGGTGGCGAACAAAATGGATGACAGGATGATAAAACTGTTTTTGTATGTATCAAAATAAGTCATCGTAAGGCCGAGGCTGGTCAGTCGTGGACAGATATTCAGAATTTCAGAAGTGTTGGACACTTCAATGACGACTTCAATTACCGAACTGTTGTCGATGCGGTACAGAGGATAAGACCATGGTGATACCATAAAGGCTTTTCCTGGTTTTCCGTTGATGTAGACACGGTAGTTGCCGGAGGGAAGACCTGGCAGACTGATAGCCATTTTATCTTCATCAATGTTAATATAGCGGTCTACCTGTATAATGGTGCGGTAGGAAGCACAGGTTCCTATCATGCGCTGGCGTTTCCAGGGCTGCGCGTAGGACGAAGGAATAAATATTTTATCTGCATCAGAGTTTGGCAGAGTAGAGGTAAGTGTTTTGGCATATTCTTCTGACGGAGCAACAGAAAGGCGGTTGTGATACCAGTCAGTAAATATTGTCAGGGGATTGGCGGATTCTATATTTCCCGGAACATTTCCATCAGAATTCGCCGAAAAAATCAACTTGTCCGGATAAAATTCCCATTCCCCAGCCAGTTCGTAATCGGCATAAAAAGGATTATCAGAGCGTTCAAAAGAAAAAACGCCGTCTGATGTCTGCCCCATTGCATTTTGTCTGCAGTTCAGGAAAAAGTAAATTGATAAGGTGCTAAGTAATAGGATACAACAAATAGCAGATATCAGAAAAGTAAGCTTTCGTTTCATAAATTACCTCAGTGTTTTTATCAGTATAAAAAAATATTTTTATACAGGTGGCTGTCATTTAGAGATCAATGTATGGAACCTGCATTTTTGCAGATACAAAAATCCAAGTCTATTGTAGAAAATTAGTAAAACTGTGTCAAGAAAAGTGACGGTTCTGTGACGGTCTGTTTTGTATAATGAGGATACAGTTTGCGAAACATATTTTCAGACAAAATTATGTTGGTAAAAATGGTAAAGAGTTTAGGTAAACTGAAGAAATGGAGGAGAATGAAATGTTGCGAAAAAAGATTACAGCATGGGTACTGACCGCAGCGATGCTGACTGGTCTGGGTGCAGCAGCACCGGTTACTGCATTTGCACAGACAGCTGAAGATGTACAGCAGAATCGCTGTTATATCAATGGTGATGAAGTGCGTGCGTATGATGTGGAGGATACGATCTATGTGGTAGTAGATGATTTGTCCGCATATGGATTTAACGTTCAGAAAAGCAAAAAATCTGTTACGATCACAAGTGGAACAAATGGTTATTACTTTGATGAGTCATTTAGTCCTAATACAGAAAGCAGTACCATGGGTACCGGCAGCGTAAAGACAAGTACCATCAAAGGCAAGGTGGCAGATCAGGCAGTTACCCTGTATACCATTGACAACAAACTCTGCATCAAGGCAGAAGATCTGGGTGGACTTGGTTATACAAAATATGACAGCGACAAAAATATTATGAATATCTATTCCACACAGGCCGGTTATACAGAAAATACAGAGCATTACAGAAATATCACGGTTAATGCGGGTGATCAGACCGGAACGATTAAATCTTTCCAGGGCGCACATTATGATCCGGGCGAAGCCGGAAGTGCAACATCCAAAGCTTATATCGAACTGGGTGTAGATATGGTGCGTACACATGATATCGACGGCACACAGGGCGATGGCCGCGGAATCATTTACAATCTGGTACCGAAATATTTTGATACAGATGACGAAGTGGATCTGAATGATCCGTCCAGCTATGATTTTGAAGAACTGGATAAAGTCATCGACAATATTCTTGCAACCGGTTCAGAGGTATATTTCCGTTTTGGTGCCAGCCAGAATGATGACAATAAGTTCCCGGAGGAAGGAACCGAGGAGTGGACACAGTTCTTACAGGATCTGACTACTATGGCAGAGCATATCGTAATGCATTACGATTTCGGCTGGGACGACGGATATTACAATACACTGGATTATTTTGAAATCTGGAACGAGCCGGATTTACAGGATTTCTGGCCAAATACAGCAAATCAGTATTATGAGATGTACAACAGTGTATCCAAAGCAGTAGAAAAACTGGATCCAACCCTTCCAATCGGTGGTCCGACACTGACAACTTTAAATGATGATGACGGAATCGAAGAGAGCTTTATCAAATATGTAAAAGAAAATGACTGTCCGTTGGATTTCTACGCATATCATTTCTATCCGTCCAATAACTGTGATCCGTATGATTATTCCCGCTGGGCATATCATCTCCACAGCATTCTGGAAGATTACGGATACGGTGATGTACCGATGATGCTTTCCGAGTATGGTACTGTATTATTCAACCCGAATGCGTTCAGCATGGCTGACAGTGCAGAGGCATCCTATCTGGCCTCTTTGATGATGTATCTGCAGGATACACCGGTAGAGAAAGCCAATATCTACAATCGTCTGATCCAGACAAATGAGGACGGAAGTGCAACGATTACAAAGACCGGTTATGGCTACAAAGCAATGGGTCAGATGAACCAGACAGAAAACCGTCTGGCTGTAACAGGCGGCGATAAAAATGGTATGGCTGTTATGGCTGGTATCAACGATACAGAGGATCAGATCAATGTCCTGATCAGTAACTATGAGATTCCGACTTCCCAGATGCTGGCAAACTCCGAATCCCATAACCCGATGATCAAAGATAACAAACTCTGCATCCCGGGTGTTGCAAACTGGTCACTTCCGATTGCACGTGTACTTACTTATGAAAACAATGCAGGTTACAATCTGACTGTTACAGATGTTCCATATGACACAGCAAATGTTGTAGTAGAGCAGTATCGTATCGATAATGACAACAACCTGGATCTGATTAATACTGTAAAAGTACCGGTCAGTGAAGACGGAAGTGTAGTATTATCCAATGCGTTAAATACATACAGTGTAGATCTGCTTTCCATCAAACCGGGTGACGCAAAAGTGACCGTAGACACATCCAAAAACGGTCTGGCACAGGATGAAAACGGAAACTGGTACTACTATAAAAACGGTGTTATAGACACTTCCTACACCGGAATTGCACCAAATGCATATGGCTGGTGGAGAGTCGTAAACGGAGCCGTAGACTTCAACTGTAACAGCGTGGAGGCAAATGAGTATGGTTGGTTCTGCATCCGCGGAGGAAAAGTGGATTTTGACTATACCGGAATTGCACAGAATGCATATGGCTGGTGGAGAATCGTAAACGGAGCCGTAGACTTCAACTGCAACAGTGTAGAAGCAAACGAGTACGGCTGGTTCTATCTGCGCGGAGGAAAAGTAGACTTTAACTACAACGGACTTGCCGCAAACGCATATGGCTGGTGGAAGATTACCGGTGGAGCCGTAGATTTCAATTATACTGGAATGGCTCAGAACGAATACGGTTTGTGGCATGTCGTAAACGGAATGGTAGATTTTTCCAGATAACACTATTGAATGTAAAATAAACGTTACAATTCATATGACGGATTCTGATGTATATCAAAGAACATAATTAAGGCTACCGGCAGTTGCTGTCGGTAGCCTTAAAACATGAAGAGGATTAAAATGTATAAAAATGTTTAGGAAAATTTTTATGTTAGCTTTTTATAATTATCTCTGAACACGTCCGGCGCCATCTGTATTCATCAGATTCAGAACTTCTTCTGCTGAGATAAAATTCAGATCTCCCGGAATGGTGTGTTTGATGGCAGCAGCAGCAAGTCCAAATTCAAGTGCCTTTTCATCGCCCATCTCTGCAAGAATTCCGTGGAGTACACCGGCAGCAAAGGCGTCTCCGCCACCGACACGATCTACAATGTGCAGGTCATAGGTTCTTCCATGGTAAAGTCCGGAATCAGTACAGATTGCTCCAGACCATCCGTTGTCGGAAGCACTGATGCTATTTCGCAAGGTCGTGATCAGGTGGGTAAATCCATAGTGTTTCATGACATTTGTCATATGGGTTTCATCCACACAGATGCTGTAATCACCATTGATAAAATCCATACCGTTTTCTGTATAGCCAAGGCATTTTGCCGCATCTCTGGCATTTCCGAAACAAATATCGACATATGGCATCATGTCGGAGAGCATCTGCTGTTTTTCTTCAATGTGATCTGTCCACAGTTTTGCGCGGTAGTTCAGATCAAAGGAAACAGTAACACTATGTTCTTTTGCTTTTTTCAGTGCGGTTAAGGTAAGGTCTGCAGCATCCTGACTTAAGACAGGTGTGATTCCGGAAACATGGAATAAATCCACATCATTAAAAATCTTATCAAAATCAAATTCGGTCGCTTTTGCCTGTGTGACAGATGAATCGGCACGGTCATATACCACGCTGGAAGGACGGATGGAGGCACCGTTTTCCAGAAAATAAATACCGAGCCGTTTTCCACCGCGTGCGATATATTGGCAATTTACACCAAGGCTTTTTAACGTGGCGATGGCTGCATCACCAATCGCATTTTTCGGGATTTTTGATAAAAAAGCGGCATTATTTCCCAACTGAGCCAGGGAAGCGGCTACATTGGCTTCGGCACCGCCGTAATTAACATCAAAACGGGAGGCCTGTGCAAAGCGTTCATACCCAGGTGGAGAGAGACGGAGCATGATTTCTCCGAGTGTAACAACTTTAGCCATTATTTCACCTCCCGTGCTGAACGGACAAGGGAAACAGCTTCTTTTGTTAAGGCAGTGATTTCATCAAATTTTCCTTCTTTGATAAGATCGCTTTTTACCATCCAGCTTCCACCGCACGCAATGATTTTGTCGTATTGTAGGTAAGGTAAAGCATTTTTTGCGTTGATTCCGCCGGTTGGCATGAATCTTAGTTTGTTATATGGTGCGGCGACAGCCTTGATCATGGCGAGACCGCCGGATGGTTCAGCAGGGAAAAATTTAACAACATCAAGTCCTAATTCAATCGCTTTTGCGATTTCACTTGGTGTAACAACACCCGGAGTGATCGGTATATTTTTCTCGATGCAGTATGTTACAATTTTCGGATCAAGACCCGGGCTTACGATAAATTTAGCACCGGCAGCAATTGCACGATCTACCTGATCGGTTGTAAGAACCGTTCCGGCCCCGACGACCATATCAGGATATTCTGTTGTCATAATCCGGATGGATTCTTCGGCTGCAGCTGTACGGAAGGTAACTTCCGCACAGGCAAGACCTCCGTCACAGAGTGCTTTTGCCAGAGGAGCAGCATCTGCTGCATCATCCAGGACAACGACCGGGACAATACCAAATTGTTCAAGTTTTTGTAATGTAGCGTTCATTTTTATTCTCCTCGTATAACGATAAAACAGTTCACATAACAATAAAACCGTGTTTATTTCAGTAAAGTTTTCATAACGGCATAGGTGCCGTTTTCATTAATCTGTGTCAGATAAGTGCATACAGCTGCTTCAAATCCTTCTAATTTTGTGAGATCCTCACCCCAGAAATCGGTATTTGTGCACACTGCGTGAACCAGACCTTTGCAGGAATCATCTTTGTGTGCCAGATAGAAGTCGAGTACCGCCTGGTCATCTTTGATCAGGTAATCGTTGTCGGGTCTGCTTCCGAGCAGTCCGTCTTCTGTCATGGTATGTCCATGGAAGAATGCAATGTAAAAAGCAAAAGATGCTGTGATACAGGATGGAAGTGTTCCTTTGCGTTTGATATATTCTTTCAGGGATGGCATAACACGAGCTTTCCATTTAGAGGTTGAGTTCAAGGAAATCGCAAGTAATGCGTGGTCGATAAACGGATTTTTAAAGCGTTCGGTCACTGCTCCTGCAAATTCTTTTAATTCTTCCTGTGGAAGATCCAGGGTAGGGATGATCTCGTCGTAAATGGTTTTATTCATAAACCCACAGATGACATCATCATTCATACAGTCTCTTACGATATCCTGACCGGCAAGGTAAGCTCCCAGTACAAAAGAAGTGTGTGCTCCGTTTAAAATGCGGACTTTACGCTGTTTATACGGTTTGTGGTTGTCTGTGATCAGGATTGGAAGTTCTGCTTTATCAACTGGAAATTCTTCTTTGATGGACTGCGGACCTTCAATTACCCAGAAACCGAAAATTTCTCCGGTATCGATCAGGTTGTCTTTGTATCCAAGTTCTTCACAGATGGCATCCGCTTCGTTTCGTGGATATCCGGTAACGATGCGGTCTACAAGGGTGGAGCAGAAAGTATTTTCGGTTTTTACCCATGCAATGAAATCTTCACCGAGATTCCACTGTTTTGCATATTCTAATACACATTTTTCAAGTTCTTTTCCGTTGTCATCGATAAGTTCGCAGGAAAGAATAATAAAACCTTTTCCCGGAACAGTTCCGAATTTCTCAAATCTGCGATACAAAAACTGTGTCAGTTTTCCCGGATAAGAAGAAGCGGGGATATCGCTAAACTGACAGGAAGGATCATATGCGATACCGGCCTCTGTTGTGTTGCATGCGATAAATCTCAGATCCGGATTGGAAGTACAGTCAAGAACGGCATCAAAATCCTGGTATGGGTTCAGACAGCGGCTGACACAGGAAATGATACGTTTTTTGTTGACTTTCTGACCATCCTGAAATCCACGGAGAAATAAGGTGTAAAGGCCTTCCTGCTCATTGATCATGTCTGCAAGTCCCGGTGCGATTGGCTGACAGAGGACAACTTTGGAGTTAAAACCTGCTTTTTCGTTCATGACATCGATAAAATAATCTACAAACGCACGAAGAAAGTTTCCTTCGCCAAATTGAAGTACGCGTTCCGGTGCTGATTCCAGAAGATATCCGGAATAGTTCTGTTCTTTTAATGTTTGATAAGAGAGTTGTTTCATTTCTATACCACCTTTCAACTAGTGACCAAGATTACAGTGTTACACCTTGCTTGAAGATTGCCATATCATGGAATCCTGCTTCTTCGGATTTTGCCTGTTTTCCGGAAGCAACTTCAATTACAAAATCAAGTAACTGATCTGCAAGTTCATCTGCGGGAACATCATCGACCAGAACACCGCAGTTAAAATCGATCCAGTTTTGCTTTTTTTGTGCAAGTGTATTATTAGAAGATATTTTTACCGTCGGTACCGGACAGGCAAAAGGAGTTCCGCGTCCTGTGGTAAAAAGTACAATGTGTGCACCTGATGCAGCAAGGGCAGTCGCTGCTACAAGATCATTTCCCGGGGCACTCAGCAGATTCAAACCTCTGGTGCTGACCGGTTCTCCATAGGCAAGCACTCCTTTTACCGGAGCGGTACCGGATTTCTGTGTGCAGCCAAGTGATTTGTCTTCCAGTGTGGAAATGCCACCTTTTTTATTTCCCGGAGAAGGATTTTCATAAATGGTCTGATCGTGACGTTTGAAATAGGCCTTAAAGTCATTGATCAGTGCGACTGTTTTCTGAAACAGAGATTTGTTTTCGCATCGATTCATGAGGAGTGTTTCAGCACCAAACATCTCCGGTACTTCAGTCAGGATCGTTGAGCCGCCCATGGCGATCAGGCGGTCGGAAAAACCACCAACGGTTGGATTTGCTGTGATGCCGGATAATCCATCGGATCCGCCGCACTTCATGCCGATTACCAGTTCACTGCAGCTGATGGGTTCTCTGTGGAACTGAGAAGCATAATCAATCAGTTCGCGAACAATTTCAGTTCCGGTCGCAATCTCATCTTCACATTCCTGTGCAACAAGAAATCGTACCCGTTCCGGATCATATTCACCGATATAATTTTTCAGAACATCAATATTGCTGTTTTCACAGCCAAGTCCGAGGACAAGAACTGCGGCTGCATTAGGATGATTGATCAGATCTGCAAGAATCTGTCTGGTATGTTCCTGATCATCACCCATCTGAGAACAACCATAAGGATGGGTAAAAGAAATGACACAGTCAACGTTATCTGCAATATCATTCTGGGCAGATTTTTCAATGGCTTGGGCAACATTGTTCACACAGCCGACGGTTGGAATGATCCAGACTTCATTTCGTACTGCGGCACGTCCGTCTTTACGGCGATATCCCTGGAAATAGCGTTCCGGCTGTTTTTGCTCTGTAATATCTTCTTTCTGATAGGTATATGTCAGCAGGTCGCCTAGACCTGTTTTCATATTATGGGTATGGATCCACGCGCCTTTGCAGATCGGTTGGGTAGCAATACCGATGGGATTTCCATATTTAATAATGGAAGAACCTTCTGCAAGATCGGTCAGTGCAAATTTGTGTCCCTGTGGAATATCTTCCGTTAATGTAATGGTAGTGTTGTCATCAATCGGAAGAACGCTGCCTTTTTTTAATGGAGTTAATGCAACAGCAACCGTATCTGTGGGATGGATTTTAAGATAATATTTCAAAAAAGATCACCTCGTATTTCATTACGCGAATAAGCGTAGTTTTTTTGAAAATTATATGTAAGCGATTACATAAAGAATATCGGAAAATTCAAGAACTGTCAATTGGAGATTCGAAAAATGTATAAAATATATTGCAAAATGAAATTAGTGTGATATAATTCAAAGTGTAAACGGTTACATTTTGGGAAGAAAATGAAAAGGTGGATGACAAAAATGAATAAATTTTTGGATCAAGATTTCCTTCTGTATACGTCAACGGCACAGAAGTTATATCATAATTATGCAGAACAGATGCCAATTCTGGATTATCATTGCCATATTAATCCCAAGGAGATTGCAGAAAATATAAAATTCGATAATATTACCCAGGTATGGTTGGGCGGCGATCATTACAAATGGCGTCTGATGAGATCAAATGGTGTGGACGAATATTACATTACAGGCGGTGCTTCGGATTGGGAAAAATTTGAAAAATGGGCAGAAACATTAGAACGTGCAATTGGAAACCCATTGTATCATTGGAGCCATTTAGAACTGCAGCGATTTTTTGGATATACCGGAGATCTGAATCGGGAAACAGCTTCGGAAGTGTGGGAATTGTGTAATCGAAAATTACAGGAAGAGGATATGCGGGTGCGCAGTCTGATAAAAACATCAGGTGTTACGCTGTTGTGCACTACGGATGATCCGGTAGATGATCTCCGATGGCACAAGATGATCAAGGATGATCCTGAGTTTGATGTTCAGGTATTACCGGCCTGGAGACCGGATAAAGTGATGAACATTGAAAAACCGGAATTTACAGAATATATTAAGACACTTGCAGATGCTGCAGACATGGAAATCAACGATTTTTCTCAGTTGAAAGAAGCGTTACAGAAGCGAATGGATTTTTTTGCAGCATCGGGATGCAGAGTATCGGATCATGGTATCAATTATGTAATGTATGCCCCTGCATCTGAAAAAATAATAGAAGAAATTTTTTCCAAGCGTTTTTCGCAGAAGATGCTGACAAAACTGGAAATGGAACAATATAAGACTGCGTGTCTGCTTTTTTTCAGCAAAGAATATAAAAAACGCGGATGGGTCATGCAGCTGCATTATGGATGCAAGAGAGATAATAATCAGATCATGTATCAGCAGTTGGGGCCGGATACCGGGTATGATTGTATCAATAATTATGCACCGGCAGAACAGTTGACTGATTTTCTGAATGCAGCAGAACTTCAGGGTGGATTGCCAAGGACAATTTTGTACAGCCTGAATCCGGGAGACGATACTCTGATAGACAGTGTGATCGGATGTTTCCAAAATAGTGATGCAATAGGAAAGATGCAGCATGGATCGTCCTGGTGGTTTAATGATAATAAAACAGGAATGGAAAAGCAGATGACATCTTTGGCAAATCTTGGAATGCTGGCAAACTTTGTGGGAATGCTTACTGATTCCAGAAGCTTTTTGTCTTATCCGCGTCATGAGTATTTTCGAAGAATTCTCTGTAATTTGCTTGGAACCTGGGTTGAGAATGGGGAATATCCGGATGATATGAAACGTCTTGGTAAGATTGTAAAAGATATTTCATATAATAATGCAGTACGTTATTTCGGATTTGATCTTCAGATACAGGAGTGATGATATACCAGATGTGCGATGATGTTCATCTCAGTCTGAGTTGAGACTCCCACTTCTGCAAGTGGTGAGTAATAACAAATCTTTCTCAGTGGGAGTTCAATCTCCGACTGAGATAAACGCTCCGCGAGGGCGCACATTGTCTGGGAGACAATGGTTTTGCGCCGACCGAAACGAAGTGTAGAGTGCAGTGATTCTGAGAAGAATATGTCAGCTTTCGCTGACCAGAATCACGCACCAAGTCTCACGTGCGTTCGACTTGAATCCTAAAGGTGATGAGTAACAAAATAGATGTATGATAGAATCAGGTTTAAAAAGAAACTAAAAAAATATTTAAAAAATGTATAAGGCATATGACAAGGGCTGACGGCTATGCTACAATGGAATCACTTAAATAACTATCATACGAAAAAAAGGAGGAGGGAAGTGAATAAGAAAAAGCAGATAACAATTTATGATATCTCAGAAGAAGCGGGTGTTTCAATTGCAACCGTTTCGCGTGTTCTGAATGACAGCCCGAAGGTCAGCAGAAAGACAAAAGAGCGAGTGCTGGACATTATACAGGCATCCGGATATGAACCGAATGCGTTTGCCAGAGGGCTTGGAACTGGTTCAATGAAGACGATAGGAATTTTGTGTGCAGATGTTGCAGATATTTATCTGGCAAATGCAGTATCGTATCTGGAACGGGAATTACGAAAAGAGGGATTTCAAACAGTTCTCAACTGTACCGGTTATTCCTATGAAGCAAAAAAAGATGGCGTTAAGCGGATGGAAAATCAGCGGGTAGATGCGATCATATTAGTGGGTTCACAGTATATAGAAGCAACCGAGAGAAGGAATCAATATATTCTGGATGCAGCAAAACAAGTGCCGGTAATGTTGGTAAATGGTTACTTAAAGGGAAATAATATTTACTGTATTCTTTCAGAAGACAAAGAGATGTTTTTTGAAGTCACCGGACAATTATTGGACCGGGGAAGAAAAAATATTGTATTTCTGATGCGTGAAGAAAGCTATAGTGGACGGAAAAAGAAAGAAGGTTATCAGGCTGCATATGCAGAGCGCGGTTTAGTATATGATCCGGAAATGATAATTCAGTTCAATGAGAAGATTGACAAAGTGAAATGTTTGCTCATAGAGTTTTATCAGGAACATCCACAGATCGATGCTGTTGTGGCCACAGATGACGAGCTTGCAGTTGGTGCATTGAAATTTGCATTGCAATCCGGCATAGAAATTCCGGAAAAAATGGAAGTGGTTGGATGCAATAATTCAGTGTTGTCTATTTCTTGTTATCCAGAATTGTCTTCGGTTGATAATATGTGCGAAGCACTGTGTGTTACAGTGGTTGCTTCCTTAATGCGTGTGCTGGAAGGCTCCGAGGTTCCGGTACGGACAATGATAGCATCAGAGTTTGTGGCAAGAGGTACTACAAATAACTAAAAAATTATACAGAAAATGTCAAGGGAGACGATATTGCAGGTCGATTGCGATATCGCCTTCTTTTGTTTAACAGGAAAATTGTATTGTGTAAGACAATGTTAAATAAAATGAAAACGCTTACAATTTAACTGTTGACAAAAGTGTTTATATGTACTACAATTAGCTTACAAACAAAATGTAAGCGGTTACAACTAAGAAAAGAAGGAGAAGGAATATGGAAGGTGAAGGCTCAATACTTGAAGTCACAGGCTTGGAAAAAAGCTATGGAAGAAACAAAGTTTTAAAAGGTGTGGACCTCACTGTCAGAAAAGGTGAAGTAATAGCCATTATCGGTCCTTCGGGCTGTGGAAAAAGCACGTTTATCCGATGCCTGAATCTTTTGGAAGAACCGGATTGTGGAAAAATTGTCTATAAAGGAACTGATTTAGTTTCTGCAGACAAAAAAACAAGATCAGAGACCTTGAAAGATATAGGAATGGTGTTTCAGCAGTTTAATCTTTTTCCACACAAGACGGTAATGGACAATGTTACAATGGCTCCGCAGTTAGTCAGCAAAATGTCAAAGGAAGATGCGGAAGCGAAGGCAGAAAAGTATCTGAAACTGGTTGGAATGGATCATAAGAAAAATTCTTATCCGACGAATCTTTCCGGAGGACAGCAGCAGCGTGTTTCAATTGCAAGAACGCTCTGTATGGAACCGGAATTGATCCTGTTTGATGAACCGACTTCTGCGCTTGATCCGGAAATGGTTGGAGAAGTTCTGGATGTTATGAAAAAACTTGCAGAAGAAGGCATCACAATGATTGTTGTTACACATGAGATGGGATTTGCACGAAATGTGGCGAACAGGGTTGTATTTATTAATGATGGGGTGATTCAGGAAAATACGACGCCGCAGGAATTCTTTGAAAATCCGAAGAATGAACGTTTAAGAGAATTTTTAAGTAAAATGATTTAATATCAAGGAGGAAAACATGTCAATTGTAAAAATCGCAAAAAGAAAAGATGTAACATTTGAGTATGACGCAAATGGATTTGCGCAGGAAGAAGTACTCAAGGGGGAATGTGATCAGGCAAAATTCATCCGCTGTTCTTTACAGCCAGGAAAATCTGTAAAACCGGAACTTTATTCCACGGTAGAGCATACGCAGGTTTTTCTGTTTCTTGAAGGAAAAGGGTATATCACAACTCCAAGAAAAGGATTTAACATTAAAAATGAGTTTGCTGTATTTGTTCCGGATTATGATACAGAGGAATTTGAAATCACATGTTCTGCAGATAGTAAGAAGCCATTGGAATATATTCATATTATCACAGAGCTGAACGATTATGATAAACATTGCCTGTATGCATCTAAAATGCGTCTTCCGAGATTCCGTACCATGGATATGGCATGGAATTATTATGAGGATTTCAAAGATGATAGTATTGAGAATAAAATGCTCTTAGAGCATAGAAATCTGGGCCGCGTATCCTGCGGAGCAGTGCTTGGAAAAGGCCCATCGGTTGTAGGTCAGCATATCCATGATGCATTAATGCAGTGGTACATCATCCTTCCGGGATCAAAGATGACATATACTGCCGGAGACGAATCTCATGTAATGGAAGGTGGAGATATCAGTTATACACCGACCGGATATTACCATGGCAGTGAAGTAAAAGAGGGTGATACCTTAGATTATGTGTGGTTTGAAATGGTTATGGAATGTTATCCGGGAGAGATTGAATAAAGGCTGAGGAGGAAGAAAAAATGTCATTTGTAAAGGTATCAAGAAACGCAGATATTGTATATAACTATGATGAAAATGGTATCGCACATGTGCCGATTCTGGAAGGCGAGTGCAAGGACTGTGCATTAGAGAGAGTATCCATTCAACCGGGATGTGAATGGAGTCCGGATGTTTATAAGCTGGAAGAACATAATCAGGTATTTCTCTTTATGTCAGGTACCGGTTATGTTAAAACACCGCGAATGGTTTATAACATTACCGAAGTTGCAGTGTTCGTACCGGAATTTGATAAAGAAAAATTTGTCATTCGTTGTGCGGCAGACAGTAAAGAGCCTTTAAATATTTTACATGCAGTTTCTGAAATTGCCGAGTATGATCTTCAGTGTCTCAAACACGCAAGAATGAGTCTTCCGCGTTTCCGTGGCATCTCAGAGGCATGGTTATACAAAGAGTTTAATACCGCAGAAAATGTGCAGCAGCTGACTCTGTTGGAGCATCGTAATCTGGGTCGTTTATCCATGGGTGGAACCATTGACCAGGGTCCTACAAAAGTAGGAACACATATTCATAATGAACTGGAGCAGTGGTACATTGTTCTTCCGGGCTCTGAGTTTACTTATTATGCAGAGCATGACGGAGAAAAAGAAGAGATTCATGTTACAGCCGGTGATATTACATTTACGCCGCATTCCTCACATCATGGAAGCTGGTGTGAAGAAGGAGAAGCATACAAATATATCTGGTTTGAATTATGTACGGATGGATATCCGGGAGATCTGGCATAGATGAATGATAGTCATATGAGATTTCTGGAATCTAACAGTCAGTATATCCGATATTCCATGACGGATTTTTTGAAAGTACAAAAGGAATTGGAAAGCCATCATATTGACCTGGTTTTGCAGAGCCCGCATATTTATGTGGATTGCGAGGAGTATGGTCAGATTCGGAAATATCAGAAGGATTTCGAACGGTATCAGATTTGTGTGGATTGTGTGACACCTTTGCCCTATCGTTACAGTATAGGATTTCATCCCAACAGTCTGATCGGACAACGAAGTCGACAATATTATGCGAACTGTATTCGCGCAGCACATCTTTGCGGTAGTCAGTATCTTTGTATTACAGCAGCCAATGCGTGTTTTGATGAGCCGAAGCAGAAATTGATGGAATATTGTATAGAAAATCTGAATGCTCTGGTGAAAGTAGCAGAGGAAGAAAATGTTATTCTTTTACTGGGAACCGTGATGGGAATGGACAGTCCATGCAATGCATCCACACCGATTGTACTGACTGTAGACGAAGTAGCTGAGATCATTGAACAGATTGGAAGTTCTTATCTGGCGGCTTATGCGGATACACAGGTTTTGAGTATCCGTGGAGAATCTCTGACAGACTGGTTTGACAGACTGGGAGAAAAAGTTCGGCTCGTTCGGTTTACAGACGGTAATTATAATGGATATCGAATCTGGGGAAAAGGTGTACTTCCTGCCGAAAAACTGGCAGAAGAGATATACCGGACGGGATTTAATGGACTCATATCGTTTCAGATACCGGGAGAACGCTATTGTGAAAATCCAAAAGATGCACAGAAACAAAATCACTTCCGTGCATTAAGCGCATGGAGGGAGGTAATGGATTGCCAACGATAAAAAGAGAGCAGATTGTTTCGATGAATCAGCATTATCGGCGTTTTTCATTGGATTACTATCTGGAATGTCAGGAAAAGCTGGGTGTTGAAAACATTGAATTCTGGCTTGGTGCATCTCACTTTTACGTGGATTCGAAAGGATATGAAGCGATTCAGCCAGTCAGAAAAAAGTTACAGGATCATCATATAAAGGTGGTATCAGTTACTACTCCGAGTTGTGCTTATCAATATCAGTATGCATCACAGGAAAAAGAAATTCTGGAAGAAAGTTTTCGATATTTCTGTAATGGACTTCGGGTCGGTGCAGAGTTGGGAGCAGATCGTGCAGTTGTAAATTCCGGATGGGGATATTGGAACGAATCGGAAGACGACAGATTTCGACGTTCCCAGGAAAATTTATATCGCATTGCAGAGTATGCTCAGACATTGGGAATTACCTGCATGATGGAATCCATGCGAAATGATGAAACAAATATTGTGTATGATATTCACAGTGCAAAGCGAATGTTTGATGCAGTCAACCATCCGAATTTAAAGGTTATGGTAGATAATATTGCAACCGGTAATGCAGGAGAGACATTGGAAGATTGGTTTGAAACGTTCGGAACGGATCTGGTACATATGCATTTCCTGGACGGAGATCCATATCTTCACAATGTGTGGGGAGATGGCAATACATCCTTGGAGCAGCAACTGGAAACAATCAACAGATATCATTTTGACGGATATCTGGTTCAGGAAATAGCAGACGAAAAATATTTTTGCAATCCATACTATGCAGATGTAAAAAATATGCGTATACTGGAAAAATTTATGGGGTAAATTTTCTGAGAAAGGAAAAGAAAAATGAAAAAGAGATTATTAGCAACTGTATTGGCGGTAGCAATGATGGGAACTTTGGCAGCATGTGGTAATGGTACGAAAACGGATTCTGCGGGAAATGATGCAAACAGCAGTAAAACAGAACAGGTAAGCAGTGAGGCCGAACAGAACGGAACCGATGATTCGCTGCAGCGTGTGTTGGATGCAGGTGTGCTTTCTGTAGGTGCAGAAGGAAACTGGGAACCATATGTGTATAATCAGGACGGAACAGGCGAATTAGACGGATTTGAAGTTCAGATGGCAGCAGAGATTGCAAAGCGTCTTGGTGTTAAAGTAGATGAAGCAGATAATATTGTCGGAGATTCTTTCGATGGTGTTATTGCCGGATTAGATGCCGAACGTTATGACGTTGTTATCTGTGGTGTATGCCCTACACCGGAGCGAAAGGAAAAATATAACATGTCAGATCCGTATGGAGAGCAGCTGATCGCACTGGTTGTAAAAGGGGACAATGACACAATTAAAGGTTTTGATGATTTGAAGGGAAAAACATCTGCAAACTCACTTTCCTCCAGCAGTGGAAATATCGCACGTTCTTATGGTGCGGAACTTACAGAGGCTTCTCTTGAGCAGGGAATGTTATTGATCCAGCAGGGAAGAGCAGATTGTACCATTAATGATGCAGCATCCATCAATGCTTATATGAAAGCAAATCCGGATGCAGATGTTAAAATTGCAGCATATTATGAACCGGAGAATGAGTATGAAATCCAGTCTTCCGTAATGTGCAGAAAAGAAGACAAAGCTTTATGTGATGCAATCAATAAAGCAATTCATGAAATTATTTCTGATGGAACAGCGAAAAAACTGGCAGAACAATATTTTGGTGAAGATTTTGCAAGTAATGTGTCACTTTACAAATAAGATGAAAACTATTTCTGAATTTGCCAGGCTATTTTAGCCTGGCAGACTCAGAAATAAGGAGGATTTTTAAATGGTAAAATTATTTTTGGATTCATTTTGGCCCATGGTTCTGGCTGGTATTAAATATTCGATACCGATGATGCTTATCTCTTTTGCACTCGGTCTGGTAGTCGCTTTATTTGTTGCTCTTGGGCGCAATAGTAAAATAAAAATCATATCCGGTATTTGCGCATTTTATGTATGGATTATTCGTGGAACACCACTTCTGGTGCAGTTATTCATTATCTTTTACGGTCTGCCAAGCGTTGGTATTGTATTTACTCCGTTTGTATCGGCAATTCTCGGATTAACAATCAGTCAGGGTGCATACAATTCAGAGGTTATCAGAGGTGCCATTGCAGGTATTCAGAAAGGACAGTATGAGGCACCGAAATCTCTTGGCATGACGAAGGGACAGACGCTGATTCATGTTATTTTACCGCAGGCAGCACTTACTGCTGTTCCTGCACTGGCAAATTCCTTTATCAGCTTGCTGAAAGATACGTCTCTTTGCTCCATTCTGACTGTACAGGAGATTTTTATGGTTGCAAAACAGATTTCAGCAATTCAGTATCAGCCGCTTCTGCTTTACATAGAAGCTGCAATTGTATATTTGATCTTTAGTACAATCCTGACTTTCTTCCAGGGCAAGATTGAAAAACGTCTGGGAAGACATCTGGTACCGGAGAGCTAAAAGGAGATTGGAATATTATGGAAATGACATTACGATGGTACGGTGAAGGATATGATTCCGTAACATTAAATCAGATTCGTCAGATTCCTGGTGTGACGGGTGTGATCTCTACCTTATATGGGACACAGCCCGGTGAGGAATGGAAAGACGAAGAGATAAAAAAATTAAAATCCCAGGTGGAAACTGCAGGGCTTCATCTGTCCGGAATTGAAAGTGTAAATATTGCGGATGAGATCAAGACAGGAGATAGCACCAGAGATTTGTATATCGAACGCTATATCCGCACATTGGAAAAATTAGGTCAGAATGATATTCACATGGTCTGTTATAATTTTATGCCGGTATTTGACTGGACACGTTCCGATCTGGCAAAACCAAGACCGGACGGATCCAATGTTCTCGCATATGATCAGAAGCAGATCGATCAGATCGATCCGCAAAAAATGTTTGAATCAATGGATGCAAAATCAAATGGATTTATTATGCCGGGATGGGAACCGGAGCGTCTGGAAAAAGTAAAAGAACTGTTTGAAAAATATGCGGAGATAGATGAAGAAACATTATTTGAAAATCTGGTGTATTTTTTAAATGCGATCATGCCGGTCTGTGATAAATATGATATTAATATGGCAATTCATCCGGATGATCCTGCCTGGCCGGTGTTTGGACTTCCGAGAATTGTGAGAAGCAAAGAACATATCATGCGCCTGCTGAATCGTGTAGATAATCCGCATAACGGACTGACATTTTGCACCGGTTCGTTTGGATCAAATCCAGATAATGATCTTGTTGATATGATTTACGCAGCCAAGGGACGCATCCACTTTGCACATGTGAGAAATATTAAATATACAGGTGACAGGCAGTTTGAAGAGGCAGCACATCTGTCTTCTGATGGCTCACTGGATATGTATGCCATTATGAAAGCATTGTATGATACAGGATTTGACGGACCAATACGCCCGGATCACGGACGGATGATCTGGGATGAAAAAGCGATGCCGGGGTATGGCTTGTATGACCGTGCACTCGGTGCTGCTTATCTGAATGGTATCTGGGAGAGTCTCAATAAGGAGAGTCGTAACATATGAAGCTGGAAAAGAAAAGTTTAAGAGAAGCTGAAGAATGGAAAAAAGCAGGTTATGAACTGCCGGAATATGATCTGGACATCATACAGGCCAATACAAAGAAAAAACCAACCTGGATTCATTTTGGCGCAGGAAATATTTTCCGTGCATTTATGGCAGTTGCCCAGCAAAAATTGTTGAATGAGAAAATTTCTGACACAGGAATTATTGTATGTGAAGGGTATGATTCAGAAATTATTGAAAAAGTGTACCGTAAATATGATAATCTGACTATTGCAGTTTCTATGAAACAGAATGGCAGTATGGATAAAATGGTAGTAGGAAGTGTCGCAGAATCGTTACTTTTGAAACCGGAAACATCCGACTGGCTGCGATTAAAAGAAATATTTGAAAATCCCGCTTTACAGATGGCAACGTTTACCATAACGGAAAAAGGTTACCAGATAAAAAATGCGTCCGGTTATCTACCGCAGATTAAGGAAGATATGCAGGTGGGACCGGAACAGGCAAAAAGCTATATGGGATGTCTTACCGCATTATGCTATCTTCGATATCTGGCAGGCAAACTTCCACTGGCGTTGGTTAGTATGGATAACTTTTCACATAATGGTGATCGGTTAAAAATGGCTGTTTTGACCATTGCGGAAGTCTGGGAAAAAAATAATCTGGTAGAAGAAGGCTTTTCTGGTTATCTTCAGGATGAGACAAAAATCAGTTTCCCGTGGTCAATGATAGATAAAATTACACCACGGCCTGATTCGAAAATCAAAGAAATGCTGGAACGTACCGGCTTAGAAGGAATGGATATTTTTACAACATCAGCGAATACGTACATTGCACCATTTGTAAATGCAGAAGAGACGGAATACCTGGTCATTGAAGATAATTTTCCAAATGGAAGACCGAAGCTGGAGCATGCGGGTATTCTGTTTGCAGATCGCCGGACCGTAGAATGCGTCGAACAGATGAAGGTTTGCACATGTCTGAATCCGCTTCATACAGGACTTGCCATATTCGGTTGTCTGCTATCCTATACTTCTATCAGTAAAGAAATGGAAGATCCGCTGTTGCGGGAACTGGCCGTGCAAATCGGGCAGGAAGGAATGCCGGTTGTTGTGCATCCGGGGATACTGGAACCAAAACAATTTCTGCATGAGGTCTTATATGTCAGACTGCCTAATCCATACATTCCGGATACGCCTCAGCGGATCGCAACGGATACTTCCCAAAAATTATCCATTCGTTATGGCGAAACAATCAAAGCATATCAGAAAACAGGAAAAAGTTTGGAACAGTTGCGGGCAATACCGTTGGTCATTGCGGGGTGGATCCGTTATCTTACAGGAGTGGACGATTTCGGAAATGCAATGGAACTCAGCCCGGATCCGCGTATGACAGAATTGCGAGAGAAAATATCCGATATTGCGGAGAAACCGGAAATGGTGGCCGGATCGATTCTGGCAGATGCATCTGTATTTGGGCAGGATCTTTCAAAGACGGAGTTGGCAGAGCCGGTGATCGGATTTTTGAAAGAAATGCTGACGGGTCCTCATGCAGTACGGAAAACATTGGAAAAATATTTGGGACAGTAAATTACCGGAATTTTCGAAATAGATAGGAATCAGATAACATCTACACTTTTATAATCCACATAACTCATTCAGGTGTATAATAAACAGGCAACTGTATACGACAGCTGCAGAAAGCGGGGATGAAGTTATGTGGATTTTATTTGCATTTGGCTCTGCCGTTTTTGCAGGATTGACATCGATTCTTGCAAAATGCGGAATTCGAAAGACGGATTCGGATGCGGCGACTGCCATTCGAACAATCGTTGTATTGATTTTTTCCTGGATCATGATGCTGATCACAGGATCCATCGGAACAATCAGTTCATTAAGCAGCAAGACATGGATGTTTTTAATTTTATCCGGAATCGCGACCGGAGTATCCTGGCTGTGCTATTTCAAAGCATTACAGCTGGGAGATGTCAATAAAGTTGTGCCGATCGACAAATCAAGTACGATTCTGACGATCATACTTGCTTTTATTTTCCTTGGAGAGCCGATCACGCTGGTGAAAGGTATCGCAGTGGTTCTAATCGGTATCGGTACGTTTATGATGATTCAGAAAAAAGAGACGGTGGATGAGCCTAAGAAGCCCAAGGGAGGTTCCTGGTTGATCTATGCATTGCTTTCTACAGTGTTTGCCAGCCTGACCGCTATCCTTGGAAAAGTCGGCATCGAAGGTGTGGAGTCAAACCTTGGAACTGCCATCAGAACCTGCGTTGTCCTGGTGATGGCATGGGTGGTTGTATTTGTCAAAGGCAAACAGCATACAATCCGGGAAATTCCGAAAAACGAGCTTGGCTTTATCTGCTTATCAGGCCTGGCAACCGGCGGATCCTGGCTGTGTTATTACAGGGCACTGCATGACGGAATGGCGAGCGTAGTTGTTCCAATCGATAAGCTGAGCATTTTGGTATCAATCGCATTTTCCTATATCGTGTTCAGGGAGCGTCTGACGAAGAAAGCAGTGGTTGGCTTATGTCTGAACGTGGCGGGAACGCTGATCATGTTATTGTAAAACTTTACATTGACATTTCCAAATACAACTTTTATAATAATGGACATGTGAAGACAATTGCAAACAGCAACAGCAATGACTGAAAGAAGTAAGTATGAGCGGAACATACAGAGAGCTGCCGGGTGGTGAGAGGCGCATGGAAAACTGATACCGAATACATTCACAAGCTGCGCATTGAACGTTATCAGAAATGATTTTGATGATCAGTAGGCTGCGCCGGGAGCAACCGTTATATTGCAGAAGTATTGTCAGATACTTGGTGAGGCGGATCGTGTGAGCGGTCTGTGAATTAAGGTGGTAACACGAGATTTTATCCCGTCCTTATGCATGCGCATTAGGATGGGTTTTTTTATTATGAAGAAGGAGAGTACATTATGACAGTTTATGACGAACTCGTAGCCCGTGGTCTGATTGCCCAGGTTACAGACGAAGAAGAAATCAAAGAATTAATCAATAACGGAAAAGCAACATTTTACATCGGATTTGATCCGACCGCAGACAGTCTTCATGTAGGACATTTCATGGCACTGTGTCTGATGAAGAGACTGCAGATGGCAGGAAACAAACCGATCGCACTGATCGGTGGCGGTACAGCTATGATCGGTGACCCATCCGGACGTACTGACATGCGTCAGATGATGACAAAGGAAACAATCAACCACAACTGCGAATGCTTCAAAAAACAGATGTCACGTTTTATCGATTTTTCCGAAGGAAAAGCATTAATGGTAAACAATGCAGACTGGCTGCTTGACTTAAATTATGTAGAAGTACTGCGTGATATCGGACCGCATTTTTCTGTAAACCGTATGCTTTCTGCTGAGTGCTACAAACAGCGTATGGAGCGTGGATTAAGCTTCCTGGAGTTTAACTACATGATCATGCAGAGTTATGATTTCTATGAGTTATTCCAGAGATACGGCTGTAACATGCAGTTCGGTGGTGATGATCAGTGGTCCAATATGCTTGGCGGTACAGAGCTGATCCGTCGTAAACTTGGTAAAAATGCATGCGCGATGACGATCACACTGCTTCTGAATTCTGAAGGTAAAAAAATGGGTAAAACCCAGTCCGGCGCTGTATGGCTTGACCCGGAGAAGACCTCTCCTTTTGAGTTCTACCAGTACTGGAGAAACGTTGGCGATGCCGATGTATTAAAATGCCTGCGTATGCTGACTTTCCTTCCGTTAGAGCAGATCGACGAGATGGATAAATGGGAAGGAAGTCAGTTAAATACGGCAAAAGAAATCCTTGCATTTGAGCTGACCAAACTGGTTCACGGAGAGGAAGAAGCTGCAAAAGCACAGGAGAGTGCACGTGCACTGTTCTCCGGCGGAAATGCAGCAAATATGCCGACTGCAGTTATTACAGAAGAAAATCTGCGTGACGGTGAGATCGACATCATGGGTCTGCTGGTTGCTTCCGGATTATGTGCATCCCGTTCTGAGGCACGTCGTGCGGTACAGCAGGGCGGAGTTGCTGTAAACGGTGAAAAAGTAGGATCAATTGAAGCTTCTTACAAACCGGAAGACATCAATAAAGAGGACTTTGTATTACGCCGTGGTAAAAAGAACTATCGTAAAATTATTTTTGAGTAAAATTTAAGAGAGGTCGCTACTTTCCGATGATTTATCGAAAAGCGGCGGCCTCTTTTTCTGCTTCACAACTTACGTTATTACAATATCTTTCGGATTGGTGGGATTTTTCGCAGTGCGAAAATCGCCAGAAAGTACAGCAGTAACTGCAGTACAATGGATAACAGACTGCACAGGTAGGGACCTGCGGAATGCGGAAACCAGGATGCTACAAAGTCAAAAATCTGTTCTGAAAATCCGGTGTGTGTTTCAATCAGGAACATGCCGAACGTAGCTGCTGAGAATTCTGCCAGCACTTTTCCTGAGAAAGGCAGCCGGATGGATTTTCCGGAAAAACCTTCGTATAAACCATAAAAAATAAAGCAGCAGGGAAACAAAACAGCATGCTGTGCGATCAGTTCCATATGTTTACCGTGCTTTGCGGTCAGATCATAATTCATCAGAAGCATGGCGATGACCAGGCTGGCGATGGTACCGATCAGAAGTATCAGAAGCATCCGCTTTTTTCGAGCCGGGTTTTCTTCGTGTTTGGAAAAACTGACCAGACAGTAGGCAAGTACCGGAAATGCCAGGTTCCAGCAGCTGCTTCCGAAGGGTGAACTGAAAATGGGAAGGAATCCGGTAAATGCTTCTTCCACACCTCGAAAAGGAATCAGGATGCCGCTGACGGAGTATGCGATAGCTGTCAGGATAAAAAACAGTCGCATATCTTTTCTTGTCATATGGTTTACCAGAATCCGCAGAAACGGGAGCATCAACAGGTAACCTATATAGGCATACAGATACCAGTTCAGTCCGGAAAAAAATGTTTTGAGAAAGGAATCCGAATCCGGGATCAGTGTCACGATCAGGATGCTTAGGATCACCATTACGATTAAAATCCGTAAAATACGGTGCTGAAAAATCCGTCGGAAAGATTCTTTTTTGTGAAGGATCAGGGCACCGGATACCATAAAGAAAAGCGGTGGTCCGCATTTGCAGAAAGCTGCTCCGCACATGGAAAGAATGTAGCGCAGTCCCATGTGTGGCACATGATGATAAAAGATATAAGTTTCGCGATGATTGTACATGACAAGAAAAATTGCCAGAATACGAATCAGATCGAAGCTGATGTTGCGTTCCGAATGTCCGGCGGTGACCGGATGCGGCGTTTTTGCCGTGTTTGTCATAATGTGATTTCCCCCAAATAATAGATTTTATAACCCCATGCAGTTATTTGTTTAAGGTAACACCATTCTAACACAATGCGAAAAATTCGGAAAGATATATTGCAATTAAAAAAGTGCAGTGCTATAATGTCGTCAGTTAATGAGAGTGTCTGAGATGAAACATCAGATAATAATTGACCGTATGTTTTGCAGGAATTGTTCTGTGAAACCTGACAAGAGAATAAATGGGGAGCTTGCCGACAGCAGGCTGAGAGCAGACTAAGTGGTCTGGACCCGTAACCTGATTTGGATAATGCCAACGTAGGGATACAGCGGATGCAGTATTTTTTGTATTGTTTATTAAGCGGATATGCCGATTTTGGTGTATCCGCTTTTGCGTTCATTGCTTAAAATGATGATTATAAAATAATACTGATCGTGTGTTTTTTTGATGGTAAATTGCTTTTAAGGAGAAAAATAAAATGTTAGGAACATGTCTGGAAAATGTGAGAACGCAGGTACCTCTGGTACACAATATCACAAATTATGTAACCGTAAATGATGTGGCAAACGTACTGCTTGCCTGTGGTGGAAGCCCGATCATGGCAGATGAGGCAGAGGAAGTGGAAGATATCACCAGCATCTGCGGCGGCCTGAATATCAATATCGGGACGTTAAATAAACGAACGATCGCAGGAATGTTGCTTGCAGGAAAACGGGCAAAAGAGCTGGGACATCCGGTTTTACTGGATCCGGTAGGAGCAGGTGCATCCGCACTTCGCACCGGAACCGCCATTGAGCTGATGGATACTTTACATCCGACTGTGATCCGTGGCAATATTTCTGAGATTAAGACACTGGCATCCGGAAGCGGCACCACAAAAGGTGTCGATGCAGATGTGGCAGATGCTGTGACAGAAGAAACTTTGGATCAGGCAGTTGCATTTGTGAAAGCGTTTGCGAAAAAGAGCGGTTCTATCGTAGCCATCACCGGAGCCATTGATCTGGTGAGTGACGGAGAAACATGTTATGTCATCCGGAATGGCAGGCCGGAAATGGGAAAAATCACAGGAACCGGTTGTCAGTTATCCGGCGTGATGACCGCATATATTACCGCAAATCCGGATAATCAGCTGGAGGCGGCAGCGGCAGCAGTGTGTGTCATGGGACTTGCCGGTGAGATTGGCTGGGGCAACATGCAGGAAGGGGATGGCAATGCTACATATCGTAATCGTATCATCGATGCCATTTACAACATGAGCGCACAGATGTTAGATCAGGGGGCAAAATATGAAATTCGATAGAGATATATTGACAAAGGATCAGTTACTTTTATATGCAGTGACAGACAGCCACTGGTTAAATGGAAGAACGTTACATTCTGTGGTAAAAGAAAGTCTGGAGGGTGGCGTAACCTTTGTACAGTTAAGAGAAAAACAACTGGATGAGGCGCATTTTATGGAAGAAGCAAAGGATTTGCAGGTGCTTTGCAGAGAATATAACGTACCGTTCATTATCAATGACAATGTGGATATTGCACTGGCCATGGATGCAGACGGTGTGCATGTGGGACAAAGTGATATGGAAGCCGGGGATGTCCGTGCAAAATTAGGTCCGGATAAGATCATCGGTGTGTCAGCTCAGACAGTAGAGCAGGCGATTCTGGCAGAAAAGCATGGGGCAGATTATCTGGGAGTCGGTGCGGTATTCCCGACCGGTTCCAAGGATGATGCCACAGAGGTGCCGCATGAGACATTGAAAGCAATCTGTGAAGCGGTATCCATTCCGGTTATTGCCATCGGCGGTATCACACAGGAAAATGTGTCCACACTGGCTGGAAGCGGTATTTGCGGTATCGCGGTGATCAGTGCGATCTATGCGCAGCCGGATATCAGAAAAGCAGCACAAGATCTGAAAATTGCTACGGCAGAAATGGTGAAGGCATGATTCAGAAAGAAGTAATGCAGGAGAATTTGACTCAGAAAGATATCACACGGAAAGGTGGAATTCCAGAAACAGAAATTTGCGGTGCAATTTTTGACCTGGATGGTGTATTACTGGATTCCATGGCAGTCTGGAATGACCTTGGAGTTCGGTATCTGCAAAAACGTGGTATTCAACCGGAAGCAGGTTTGAGTCAGATCCTGTTTTCCATGAGTATGGAGCAGGGTGCGGATTATTTGAAAGAACAGTATCAGCTTCCGGATACACCTCAGGAAATTTTAAATGGAATTGAACAGATGATCCGGGATTTCTATTTTTATGAAGTACAGCTCAAAGAAGGGGCGAAAGAACTGTTGCACTTTTTGCAGGATCAAAATGTAAAAATGATCGCAGCAACTTCCAGTCCGCGGGAGCATGTGACAAAGGCATTGCAGCGAAATGGTCTGTATGGGTATCTGCAGCAGATTTATACCACCGGGGAAGTGGGAATCAGCAAGCATGAACCGCTGATTTATCAGCTGGCAGCAAAAAGTCTTGGCACAAAACCAGAAGAAACACTGGTTTTTGAAGATTCTCTCTATGCGTTGAAAACCGCAAAAAATGCAGGGTTTCGGACAATTGGCGTATACGATGCGGACGGTGAGACCGATCAGGAAGGCGTGCGTGAGACAGGGGAGCTGTATTTGACTTCATTGCTGGATTTCCGGCAATACTGGATGAAACAGTAAATCGTTGTGACAGATCAGAGGAGGTGAAGTATATGAAAACAGCAGTAACAATTGCCGGAAGTGATTCCAGCGGAGGTGCCGGCATTCAGGCGGATATCAAGACAATGATGGCAAATGGTGTATATGCCATGAGCGCGATCACAGCCCTGACTGCCCAGAACACGACCGGTGTCATGGGAATCTTAAATGCAACGCCGGAGTTTCTGGGACAGGAACTAGATAGTATTTTTACGGATATTTTTCCGGATGCAGTCAAGATCGGAATGGTTTCCGAGAAAGGGCTGATCTGTGTGATTGCAGAAAAACTGGAGCAGTATAAAGCAAAAAATATCGTAGTGGATCCGGTGATGGTGGCGACCAGCGGGGCGCGGCTTATCAGTGAGGATGCTACGGATACGTTAAAACAGAAATTATTTCCACTGGCCACTGTTCTGACACCAAACATTCCGGAGGCAGAAGTGCTGACCGGAATGAAAATCAAAAGCGCAGAGGATATGATCCGGGCAGCAGAGCAGATTTCAAAGGAGTATGACTGTGCGGTGCTTTGCAAAGGCGGACATCAGATACATACGGCCAATGACCTGCTTTTTGCAGATGGCACGTATCACTGGTTTGAAGGAAAACGTATTGACAATCCGAATACCCATGGAACCGGATGCACTTTATCCTCAGCCATTGCTTCTAATCTGGCAAAAGGTTATGATCTGCAGACGGCAGTAGAACGTGCAAAGAAATATATTTCCGGTGCGTTGGCAGCCATGCTGGATCTGGGATCCGGCAGTGGACCGATGGATCATGGATTTGCGATAAAAAACGAATTTACGTCAGTAAATTAAGTGATGAAAATAAAAGATTTTTACCGCCCAATATACTTTATGATAAATGAGAGCTGTATTCAGGTGGAAAAAATAAATAAAAAAAGCATAAAAAGGAGGTTAAGAGAAAATGAAACAGAGTGACACAGTGAAAAAACTTGCGATGGCGGGTGTTCTGACAGCGGTTGCTGTGGTAGGAAGCCTGCTCAGTTTTCCGATTTTTGGCAGCAAATGTGCACCGGTGCAGCATATGGTAAATATTCTGGCGGCGGTTGTACTTGGACCGGGATGGGGGGTCGGCATTGCATTTTGCGCAAGCCTGCTCCGTAATCTGCTGGGACTGGGAAGCCTGATGGCATTCCCGGGAAGTATGATCGGTGCATTATGCTGTGGTCTGGCTTATATGGCATTCCGAAAACTGTGGCTGACCTGTATCGCAGAGGCATCCGGAACCGGAATCCTTGGCGGTCTGGCTGCTTATCCGGTTGCAAAACTGATGATGGGATTAAATCCGGGAGGTTTGTTTGTATACATTGTGCCATTTCTTGTTTCCACAGTAGTAGGAAGTATCCTTGCATATTTTCTTGTAACTGCGCTGCAGAAAGGCGGCGTGATCAGTATGTACAGACATCCGGCGAAAAAAGAAATGAAAATGAGCCAATAAAAATAAGAAAATACGTATGCAAGCGTGATCAAGTAGCGAAAGCGGATTGCAAATGTCCGCTTTACTACATGTGATCAATGAACAGTAACGTAAAAAGGTAATGCATAGCGGCAGATTGGAAGCACCACCTTCTGTCGCATAAGAAAAATGTTGTGAAAACGACTCTGTGTGAAAATGCAAGTCAAACATACGTGAGACCTGGTGCGTGATTCTGGTCAGCATAAGCTGACATATCTGTTTCAGAATCACTGCACGTCCTCGCTCACCGGAGTTGTTATGAAAATCCATAAAATAGAAGAAGGAGAACAAGATGAGAAATTACACAACACAGATGGACGCAGCAAGAAAAGGAATCGTGACACCGGAGATCGAGGCTGTTGCGAAGAAAGAACATATGACGTCCGAGGCGCTGATGAAGCTGGTAGCAGAGGGTAAAGTAGCCATTTGCGCAAACAGGAATCATACCTGCTTGAATCCGGAGGGAGTCGGCAGCATGCTGCGTACCAAGATCAATGTAAATCTGGGAGTATCCAGAGACTGTAAAGATTACGATATTGAGATGCAGAAAGTAATGAGCGCAGTAAATCTGGGCGCTGAGGCAATCATGGATCTGTCCAGCCACGGAAATACCCAGCCATTCAGAAGAAAGCTGACAAGCGAATGTCCGGCCATGATCGGTACCGTTCCGGTTTATGACAGCGTCATCCATTATCAGAGAGATCTGGCTACATTGACAGCCAGAGATTTTATTGATGTCATTCGGATGCATGCCGAAGATGGAGTGGATTTTGTGACACTCCACTGTGGAATTACAAGAAAGACCATTGAACAGATCAAAAAACATAAACGTAAAATGAACATCGTAAGCCGTGGCGGAAGTCTGGTATTTGCATGGATGAGCATGACCGGAGAGGAAAATCCGTTTTACGAGTATTATGATGAAATCCTTGATATCTGCGAAGAGTATGATGTGACCGTTTCTCTGGGTGATGCCTGCAGACCGGGTTGTCTGGCAGATGCCACAGATGTATGTCAGATTGAAGAGCTGGTAAGACTTGGAGAACTGACCAAGAGAGCATGGGATCACAACGTACAGGTTATGGTAGAAGGCCCGGGCCATGTGCCGCTTGATCAGGTAGCTGCAAATATGAAAGTACAGCAGAGTATCTGTATGGGCGCACCGTTCTATGTATTAGGACCGATCGTAACTGATATCGCACCTGGATATGACCATATCACAAGTGCCATCGGTGGTGCTGTGGCAGCAATGAATGGAGCAGCTTTCCTGTGTTATGTCACACCGGCAGAGCATCTGGCACTTCCAAACGTAGAAGATGTAAAACAGGGAATTATCGCATCTAAAATTGCAGCTCATGCAGCAGATATTGCAAAAGGTGTTCCGGGAGCCCGTGATATCGACGACAAGATGGCAGAGGCTCGTCAGAAACTTGACTGGGATGCCCAGTATGCATGTGCATTAGATCCGGAAACTGCAAAAGCAATCCGCGACAGCAGAAGCCCGGAAGAAGATCACAGTGACACATGTAGTATGTGTGGAAAATTCTGTGCAGTGCGCAGTATGAATAAGGCACTTGCAGGGGAGTATATTGATATTTTATAATCAAAATTTAGAAAAAATAAGAGAAGCTGTCTTTCGAATGAGAGACAGCTTCTTTCAAAGTTTACACTTATATTTTCATGAACAGGATTATTTATTCGCACTGTCTGCATCAATGACAGACTGAATCTGTTTCATCAAAGTATCATAGTTCTTCTGATCATCAATTCCGCCGAGCATAGGCTCACCTACAATATTGCCATTTCTGTCGACCAGGATTGTTGTAGGAAAGGCCATGATATTGGAAGCGTATTTACCTGCAGCAGAAGAAGAATCAACGGAAAGATTGCGATATTTGGCGCCCTGGCTTTTCAGGATATCTGCAGCTTCTTTTATGGCTGTTTCATTTCCGTCGAAGGTTTCTGTGTTGATTCCTATTACTTCACCACCGGCTGCTTTGATAGCATCGTTCAGTTCATTCAGTTTAGATAATTCAGCAACACAAGGTTTGCATCCGGTAAACCAGAAATTAACAGCGGTTACGGCATTTTTGGAAAACAGGCTTTCATCAACAGAATTGCCATCAAAATCCTTTGCGGAAAAATCTTTGAAAGGAGATACATCGTCGGAATTGTTTTTCTCGCTGTTGCTGTCAGATGCAGCATTTTTCTTTTCGATTGCGGCGATTTTTTCTTCAATTTTTCTAATCGTTTCAATATCATCATTAAGTGTTTTCAACTCATCCTCTGTGAAGGAGTCTTTGTTTGATTCCACAGTGCCTGCCAGATAATCGGCATAATTTCCGCTTGGATCAGCAGTGCTTTTGCTCATCATGCCAAATACCTTGTCCCATACGTCTTTATGATCTGCAAAAAGCTGGTTTTCCTGCTGATATAAATCATCCAGTTCAGAACTGGAATCATCAGAAGAAGCTGCACTGGATTCTGTCTGGGTATCCTGCGGCTTTTCTGTGTTAGCAGGTTGTTTTCCGTTACATGCAGTAAGCGATAATGCTGCGCAGAGTGTAAAAATAAGTAAGAAAGATCTTTTTGTTTTCATGAGTAATTGCTCCTTTTCGTAATGATATGATGTGCAGTGATTCTGCAAAAAATAAATAGTTACCGGTTGTCTGTTACTGACTGCTGTGCTTCTTTTTCTTACAGGGTTTTCCCATAAACTGATAGTGGATGGCATCTTTCGGACAAGCCTTTATGCAGGCACCGCATCGTATGCATTCCGGATGATCTGGCGTCTTACATACATCCACATCCATTTTACATGCGGTTACACATTGATTACATCCGACACATTTGCTGTTCTCAACTTTGATCGTGAGAAAGCTTATCTTATTAAACAATGAGTAGATTGCGCCAAGAGGACAGATCCATTTACAGAAAGGTCTGTAAAACAAAATACTTAACACAACAACCGTAATTAAAATAAGGCATTTAAAGGAAAAAAGAGTTCCCAGTGCAGATCGTATCGCAGCGTTTCCAAGTGAAAGTGGGATAGCCCCTTCCAGAACACCTTGCGGACAAATATATTTACAGAAGAACGGGTCTCCCATTCCGATTGAGTTCGTTATAAGCATCGGCAGAAGGATAACGAAAACAATAAGGATGATGTATTTCAGGTATCTGAGTGGCTTCAGCCGGGCTGTTGAAAACTTTTTCCCGGGGATTTTATGAAGCAGATCCTGAAACCATCCAAACGGACACAAAAAACCACATATAAATCTTCCAAGTGTCACACCGAGTAAAATAAAAAAGCCGGTGATGTAGTAGGAAAATTTAAATCTGGATGATCCGACGACCGCCTGAAAGGCACCGATCGGACATGCTCCCGTTGCAGCGGGACAGGAATAACAGTTTAAGCCCGGTACACATACTGCTTTTGCGTTCCCTTGATATATTTTGCCCTTAAATAAATTTGGAATGTGGATATTGGTAAACAGCGTGGCAACTGCCTGTATCCATCCACGAATTCCGGCTATTTTTTTTGATCGTGATTTCTTTTTCTTATCCAATTCCGACACACTCCAGACATAATTTTATTGCTTTAGCAAGCACAGTAGCCGCTTCCCCCCGGATCGCACCATAGCTCACCATAGTGATCCCTGCGATGAGCACAAACATTTGACCTATTTTTTTACATTTCAAGATATTGTTGCTCCTTTGTTTGTTGTATTTGTTGACCAGCTGACTTTGGTATTATACAATAACTGTTGTAAAATTTTTGTTAAGAAACAGGTGAAAACATTTTGAGATTATTAATAGTTGAAGATGAAAAACAAATATGTGATACAGTTGCAAAAAGCTTGTATGCTGTCGGGTATGAAGTGGATACCTGCTATGATGGGGAAGAGGCTTTTGAATGTATTCTGGCAGAGAATTATGATCTGATCGTTCTGGATCTGAATCTGCCCGGGATGGATGGGATGGAGATCCTGAAGGAACTCAGACAGAGAAATGAGGAGACAAAGGTTCTTATATTGTCAGCAAGAGGACAGATCGCAGATAAAGTGGAAGGACTGGATGCAGGAGCAAATGATTATATGGAAAAACCGTTCCATCTGCAGGAGCTTGAGGCACGTATCAGAAGCCTGACAAGAAGAAAATTTGTGCAGAAGAATGTATGTCTGGAAAGTGGCGGGATAAGGTTCGACACGGTAAAACGTGAGGCATATGCAAAAGGAAAACCGGTTCCCCTGACAAGAAAAGAAAGTGGTATTTTGGAATATTTGCTTCTGAATCTGGGCAGACCGGTAAGCCAGGAGGAACTGATCGAGCATGTCTGGGATGCAACTGCGGACAGTTTTAGTGGATCCATCCGGGTGCATATGTCTTCTCTTAGAAGAAAACTTAAGGCTGTGCTGGAATATGACCCGATTTTGAACAAAGTGGGTGAGGGCTATAAAATACGAGAGGAGTTCGATCAATGAAAAAAATGTCGCTGCAGTGGAGACTGACCTGTATCATTACATTATATATTGCAGTCATATGTGGCTGCCTGACAATGTTTGTCTATAAAAATGGTGTGTATTATATCGACTCCCTGCAAGAGACCGTTGATGCCCGGGAAGGTGATAATGAGAATAATTCGAATGAAATATATATCAGCATTCCTGAGGATAAGTGGGATGAGTTTGCAAATGACTTTTCTTTGCAGGTGTACAATAATAAGGCTGACTATAAAAGAAACAGTTTTATAATCTCAACTGTACTGGCGTTTATGGGTGGGGTAGTGACCTATTTTATAAGCGGGCATGCACTCAGACCAATTCGGGAGTTTTCTGATAAAATCGAAGAGGTAGAGGCACAGAATCTGGCAGATTCACAAATAGAAGAAAACAAAGTGAAAGAACTCAACCAGCTTAGTATTTCGTACAACAAGATGCTTACGCGTCTCTCGGATGCATTTGAGATACAGAGACAATTTACTGCAAATGCAGCGCATGAGCTCAGAACGCCGTTGTCTCTGATGCAGCTACAGCTTGATTTATATAATGCAACCCGGCATCCGGGAAATGATGCAGATACTATGCAAACGATAAAAATGGTTACCGAACAGAACGACAGACTCAACAAAATGGTAAAGACGCTTCTCGACATGAGTGAACTTCAGACTGTGGGACGGGATGAGGTAATTGCAGTGGATGCTCTTGTAGATGAGGTATTGGCGGATTTGGAACCTCTCGCACAGGAAAAAAATATAAAATTAATTGGAAAATGCAAAGATATAACGTTGCGAGGAAGTGATATCCTTATTTACAGGATGGTATACAATCTTGTTGAGAATGCCATAAAATATAATCATTTGGATGGACAGGTTACCGTAACTGCATATCAGGAGGAAAATCAGGTGCATCTGTCCGTGGAGGATACAGGAAGCGGAATCCCGGAGGAGCTTAAGGAGCGTGTGTTTGAACCGTTCTTTCGCGTAGATAAATCCAGAAGCCGGGAACTTGGCGGTGTAGGGCTTGGACTTGCCCTGGTCCGGGAAATTGTGAGGGGGCATGAGGGCAGTATTACCGTCAGATCCAATCCGTCCGGAGGGACAGTTTTTGAAATCATTTTATGATGAGTTTGTATGATGAAATGGTTAAAAATATTGACAAATCCTCCTCATTACGATATAGTTGAAAGAACTTCGTGAGGGAGTAGTTTGCACAGTAAGAATTGTGTGATTTGTCAACAACCTGTTTATCATTTTTAGGATAATCTGGCAAATCTTAATGAATGAGACTCATGTATGTCAATAAGGATTATTATTTAATTCTATGGCATACCTGGGTCTCTTTTTTCGCTTGAGAGAAAATTGTGTCAAAGTTCCTGTCAATGATATTCCCTGATGCGAGCTGTTAAATCATACATTATGGAGGAAATTGAATTATGGGTTACTTGGAACTGGCACTGATCGGTGTCGGACTTTCCATGGATGCCTTTGCGGTATCTGTCTGTAAAGGCTTGAGCATGCGAAAAGTAGATAAAAAGTATATGTTTGTGCTGGCAGCATTTTTTGGAGGATTTCAGGCGTTGATGCCGGCATTGGGATGGCTTCTTGGAAGTCAGTTCCAGTCTTATATTACAGCCATTGATCATTGGATCGCATTTATACTGCTTGTACTGATCGGTGGAAAAATGATCCTGGATGTGGTCAAAGAAAAAGGAGAAAATGAAGAAGTCTGTCCGGAGGGTAGCGTGCGGATCGATCTGAGAGAATTTTTTCTGCTGGCAATTGCCACAAGTATCGATGCACTGGCAATCGGTATCACATTTGCTTTTCTGCAGGTGAGACTGATCACATCGGTAACAATCATCGGATGTATTACTTTTTGTTTTTCGATCGCAGGTGTGTTGATCGGAAATGTATTTGGAAGTAAATTCAAGGATAAGGCAACGATTCTGGGCGGCATTATCCTGATCGGAATCGGTGTGAAAATCTTAATCGAACATCTTGGACTTTTCGGATGATCAGAAGCTGGATGAAAAGGAATATTGTGAAAAACGATATGGAATATAGAATCAGCAGAAACGTGATAGAATAGATAAGATACAGTATGTAGTGAAATAAGTGGAAGCAAGAAAGGAAGATAGATATGATATTAGCAATTATAGGTGTCATTATTGGATTTGTACTGTTGGTTAAGGGCGCAGATTTTTTTGTGGAAGGCAGTGGTTCTGTTGCAAAGAAATTTAACGTGCCGGTGTTTATCATCGGTATGACCATTGTGGCAATGGGAACAAGTGCACCGGAATGTGCGGTCAGTATTTCCGCATCCTTACATGGAAGTAATGGAATGGCCATCAGTAACGTCATCGGGTCAAATATTTTTAACCTGCTGGTAGTATGCGGCGTCTGCGCTTTATTTCAGCCGCTGGAGATTAAAAAAGAGACATTGAAAAGAGAGTTTCCGTTTTCCGTACTGGTTGCTGTGATTATCGGAATTATGGGATTGATCGGAATGAAAGTCGGACATGTGGAAGGTATCATTCTGGTTGTGCTTTTTGCAATATTTTTGTATGGTATGGTTCGGATTGCCAGAAATACGAGAAAAGCCGGAGAATTGGTTGAGGAGGAAGAAATCAAAGATCTTCCGTTATGGAAATGTCTTGTCTTTATTGGCGGAGGTCTGGTAGCGATTGTGATTGGCGGACAGGTCGTTGTAAATTGTTCGGAAACAATTGCCCGCGGATTTGGACTGAGTGAGACGTTGATCGGTCTGACGATCTGTTCCATTGGAACATCTCTTCCGGAACTTGTGACATCTGTGGTTGCGGCAAAGAAAAATCAGGCTGGAATGGCACTTGGAAACGTTATTGGTTCCAATATTTTCAATATTTTGCTGGTAGGTGGACTCGCATCCGCAATCAGCCCGATTGCAATGAACATGAACAATCTGATCGATATTGTGATATTGGTGATTGTCAGTGTATATATTATGGCTCTTGTATGGAAAAAACAACTTCTGACACGGGCAGGTGGTGTGAGTATGCTTGTTGTTTATGCAGCTTATATGGTTTACATTTGCGTCAGAGAAGTACTGTAATCCTGGATTTTACGGATCACAGCCTGCATTCCGTGAAAACGATCCGTAGAGATCTGTTCTTTTAACGGAGTTTTTTCAAGAAAATCAATATGTGCCCCGCAGATTTCCTGCGGGGTACGTTTGTCAAAGAGGGCAACGATGACAGCGACAATGCCTTTCACGATCAGAGAATCACTGTCGGCACGGACGTGAACAATTCCGTTTTCAAAGGAAAGAATGATCCACAGATCGGCCTGACAGCCGGAGATTTTATTCTGCTCATTTTTTTCCTCATCTGACACCGGTTCCATGTCTGTGGTTAATTCCAACAGACAGCTGTATTGCATCATCCAGTCATCAAATTCGTTAAAATCATCAATAAATTCTGCCTGTTCTTCTGCGATGGAAAGTCGTTGTTCTGTCATACTGTACTCTCTTTCTGACAATGCCGGATCTGGGTTCAGGAATGCCCTCGGCATTGACTGTTTATTACCTATCCTAAGTGTTAAGCGGATATTTATAATCCGCTTTTGCGGTTTACTTATAAACGCAGTCACTTTGCGGTCTGCATTCAAATGCTGCTTATTTCTGCAATTCTTTTGTAAATGCTTCTGCTTCGCATTCCGTCATAAAATCGCGATTGTACTGATGCTCATTGATGAAAAGTACAATGATAACGACAACGATAGAAGCAATGGCTGCAATGACATAAGACATTCGCAGGTTTCCGGTTGCATTTAATACATTTCCATTGACACAGAAGCCGAAGGAAGATACCAGCGCCTGAATCGGGAAAAGTACAGAGTTTACTTTTTTGAATCCATGACGTCCGAATACAGCTGCAGGCAGGGAAGTCGTAAAGTTTGCGGAACCGCCCAGAGCCAGTGCGAACATGATCAGGAAAACGATGACCAGCGGACGTTTTTCGGTGACTTCCAGAAGCAGGGCAACTGCATACCAGATACCAAAGAAAATCATGGTTTTTTTTGTGCCGAGTTTCTGATCCATAGCACCGATGATCCAGGAACCGACGATACCGGCGAAGGCAAGGATTGTCATAATAGTAAGTGCCTGAGCCTGTGTAAAGCCTACTTCCTGGTTACGAACAACAAGCTGTGTAATAATGATGGTGGATACAAATTGGAATCCACCGGAAGCAACTGCAACCAGCCAGAATGTTTTTTTGGAGAATAATTTTTTTACTGTCCAGCCGCCATCTTCATCAATTTTTTCGTTAAAGTATTCATTTCGATATTCTTCATCAGATACGTTATCTGGGTTAATGCCGCGTTCCTGCGGAGTATTTCTCATAAATACAAGTCCGACAAAAGCAAGGATCACGATTAAAATTACTGGAAATACAACAGCATTTGTAACGCCCATTCTGGCAACCAGCATGGTGATCAGCGGTACAAAGAAGCCGGTGGACATGTTGTGGCCCATGGTTGTGTAACCCATAACGATACCCTTTTTCTTAGGAAACCACTGAGCCACGAAAGCACCGCCGGAAATATAACCGGCACTCATACATCCGATGGTACAGATACATAATGCGATGGCATACTGAGCCAGACTGTTGGCATGTCCCATGCCGAAGTATCCGATACCACCAAGGATCAGACAGATAAAACTTGTCACACGCGGTCCAATCTTACGGTTTACCGCACCCATGACGAAGAAGAAGATTACGCCGACCATGGCAGCTACGGTACCCATATTTAATACATTACCGGCAGGAATGCCAAGTTTTTCTGCAACTGCAGGAGCGACAACATTGGAACTGTCATTCACCATACCGGCATAAAACCAGAACATCAGCAGACAGAAGATAATGGTTCCCCATCCTTTTCCAAAATTAAATAATTCGTTTTTGTTCCCTTTTTTCATTTTTCAACCTTTCCCCTAGTAAAATGCTAGGCTTTCCCTTAGCGTAAGAAACACAATCTGCCTCTGGTGGAGACACATTGTGTTTCAAAAAATATGATGGTTTTGTTATTTATAAGTTAAGCAATTTCCAGACTTCCTGTGCAATGAGACGGGTATCTGTCAGATTGGCAGTGTTTTGGGCTGAAAATTTTATATTCAGCCCTTTTTGCAGAGCCATGAGAAGCAGTACTTTTTTATTCATGGCAGAGGTGGTTCCTTCACAGGAATGTGCGCCATCTAACTGTTTACTGTCTTCTTTTGGCATCTGAATGGTTTTTGCGACACTTAATTCAGCAAGTTCTGTCAGATCATAAATATCAGTGACATCACCAAGCAGTATATATTTACTCAGGATAAATCCGTACAGATCCTGATGCAGAGATTTCCAGTCCGGATAAGGCGTGGCTTTTATTTTTTCCATATATTCGGCAGACTTTTTCTGATACATGAGAAGCCCGCTCTTTTTCTTGATGATGGACATTGCTCGTTCCTCTTTCTGTCAGATAATCATAAATTCAAATCGAACGCATGTGAGACTTGGTGCGTGATTCTGGTCAGCATAAGCTGAGATATTCAACTCAGACTGAGATGAAAGCTTCCATTGCACATGGAGTTATGCTGCATTTAGGCTGTTACAACTTCCAGTCCGAGGCTCTCGCCGAGAAGCTGTAATTCCTTAATGTAATCGCCGTATGTAACAACCAGGTGATTACCAAAATTAATATGTTTGTAGAAGAAGTCTTCCTGGTTTGCAATTTTCATGAAAAATCCTTCATCACAGTTTGTGCGCTCTGCACCGGAGCCTGCAAGAATGGTTCCTTTTGCTGCAAACAGCTTTTTCGCATCCGGTGAGATACGAAGCAGAGTTACTTCCTGACCTGCATCCTGTGTAAAGTCATAACGGATGGTTGCGCCGAATCCCTGGTCGTTTGCAAATGGAGCAAGGCTGTACTCTGCTTTAGACGCCTCTTTGTAACCGTGCAGTTTACGATTTGGAGTGGAGTGGAATACCAGATACAGATCATCACGCTCATCGGTAGCAGCCGCCAGCTGATCCTGGCCGAATCCCTGCATAGTAACCATTTTGCCGTCGCGGTACAGTACCGGGTTGGAGTTACCCATGTAAACTGCTTTGTCAGACAGGTTTTCCATGATTGCCATAGCCAGTACGGAGTTGATATCCATCTCACAGGAGGAAGGAACCTGATTCTCGTTGTTCAGAGAATGTGTCAGACAGAAAGTAAGCTGATCATGATTTAATCTTCTTGTGGAACAGCAGTCCGGACATGGCATGGTGTATGCGTTGCATCCGTTGCGATCAAGCAGTTTCTGAACTAATACATATCCTTTTAAGGATTTTTCAAGCATCTCACGCTCCATGCGGACTTCTTTGGCACCTGCGATCAGCTCATCAGCCAGACGCTCAACTTCTTTCATATCTTCCTCTGTCAGATTGCATGCTTCACGTCCCGGAAGTGTCGGGTTTGTTTTCGGATCCCTGACTGTCAGCATATCCATCAGTTCGTGGAAGTTCTGATAACGGAACTGTACGCCAAATTTCTCTGTTACGTAATTCAGATCTACCAGATTGTCGGAAGAACTGAAGGAGCGGGAGGAATTGAAACGAGTCACAACCATAACACGGGTGCTTGCCAGTGCTTTTCTTGCTCTTAATACACGCATATGTCTTCCTAATTCTTCCCAGCTGCGGTATGCATAAGCTTCCAGTCCTCTTGCGCGGACAGCGGAAGTATTTACGGTTGCCTCACAGCACTGGGCCGGCATAACGCCCTGCGGTTTGTGATATCTCTGAGCAAACTCAAGATAAATATCGCCGCGGCCGATACCGAAGGAAAACAGGTAGTAATCAACCTGGTCAATATCTTTTGCCATCGTGCGGAACATGTCCTCGTCTGTTAAAAACCAGTCATCACGTTCTACATAGATTGGCTCCATCATATTGACTGCGTCCAGTGGCATATTTTCTGCAACATCTTTCTGGAACTGACGGTATAGCTCGGAGTTCATAAATACATCATAGTCCTTCTCCAATTCTTCGCCTTTTCCGAAACGGCATGGTCCTTCATAGTAGTACTGGTGTACAAGACCGATAAATACCGGACGGACATTCAGTTTTACATCAGTAATTTTTTCAATCATGATTCTTCTCCTTTACATTTCGTTTTTTGATGTTATAATGATGCTAATTGAAAAATATAGGAAAGAAAAGCGAAGAAAACTGCTAATATCATTCGAAAATGGAATAGATAAGAAGAAGAAACAATAAAATGTATCAAAAAACGACATATATTCGAAAATGGAATCATATATGGCATTTTTTTCTTTGCCTGGAATAAAACATATAATTTTACTATGATTCAAGAATGCTCTTGGCATTCTTGCTGCGAGATGCATGTTATGCAATGTATGACAGATTTCTCTGTGCATCTCTGCAATCATAAAGGAGGGAACATATGGAGCCGAAAGAATATCCCAAAATCAACATGTTGCAGATCCATTACTTTTTGAAAGTGGCGGAGAAAGGCAGTTTTACCAGTGCGGCGAAGCAGTTGTATACGACCCAGTCGACGCTTAGCAAGACAATTATCTCAATAGAGCAGACGTTGGGACTTACGCTTTTTATCCGCAGTCACAAGCGGCTGATTCTGACAGATGCAGGAAAACATCTGTATAAGAAGTGGAAGCAAGTGCTGGAAGATTTTGATCATTCTGTGGAGGAATGTCGGATTTTACAGAGTGGATATCAGAGTATGCTGTCCATCGGGATGCTGGATTCTCATGATCCGGAAAAATTTGCCCTGCCGCAGATCCGGAATTTTATGCGGCACAAACCGGATGTGTATCTGAGCATTCACAGCAATCCTGTAGAGGCAATCCGATCAGAAGTACTGACCGGACATCTGGATCTGGGTTATACGGTATTGTACGATGTGGAACAGCTGCAGACGGAGGAACTGGATTATTGCGTGATCAATATCTGTCCTCATAATGTAGGTATGCTGTCCAAAAATCCGTTGGCAAAGGAGGAACTGATAGAAATAAAAGATTTGGCGAAATATAAATTTGTTTCTATTTCACCACTTTATACGCCAAGTTATAATGGCATGATCGATGATCTGTGCCATCAGGCAGGATTTGAACCGGATTATGTGCGATATACAAATAATGCGACATCACTGCCTTTTAACCTGATGTCAGAGCAGGATATATTTTTGTGTGATCGTAATTTCAGGGGATATGCAAATCCAAGTTTTGGGGAGATACAGTTCCGACCGGTGGCAAATACCAGAAGCGGTGTGGCGCTGATCTGGCGTAAGGCGAATAACAAACCGGAGTTAAAGGAGTTTATTGACAGTCTTGATGTCAATCCGGATATGTGGTTTTGAACAATATGAATGTACTCTCAGAATTCTTCATTTAAAAGATTCCGAGCGTACATGTGAGTAAAAAGGAGAGAAAACATGCGTACATGGGAGGAAATTCGGGAAGATTTTCCGATTCTAAAAGAAAAAATACATGGAAAAGATCTGATCTATCTGGATAATGCGGCGACGACACAGCTTCCGCAGCAGGTGCTGGATTGTTTTGTGGAGCATTACACAAAGTATAATGCGAATGTGCACCGAGGAATCCATTATTTAAGTGAACAGTCCACGATGCATATGGAAGCAGTGCGGGATAGGCTAAAAGCTTTTTTGCATGCAGAGGCTCAGGGAGAGATCATCTTTACTTCCGGAGCGACGGATTCTGCAAATCTGGTGGCGCAGAGCTTCCTGCGTCATGCATTGCAGCCGGGCGATGTGGTGCTTTCCACAGAGCTTGAGCATCATGCCAACTTTGTTGTGTGGCAGCAGGTGTGTCAGGAATGCGGAGCAGACTTTCGTATGATTCCAACCGTGGATGGCGAATTGGATATGAATGCAGCACACAAGATGCTGTCAGATAAAGTGAAATTGCTGGCAGTCACCGCTGTATCAAATGTAACGGGAACCGTGGTTGATATCGAAACACTGATCGCATGGGCGAAAGAATATGAAATTCCGGTGTATATTGATGCTGCACAGGCGGTGCGCCATCGAACTTTTGACCTGGCAGGATTGCAATGTGATTTTCTTGGCTTTTCCGCCCATAAAATGATGGGACCGACGGGTGTCGGCTGTCTGTTTGTACGTGAAAAATGGCTGAATGAAATGCAGCCATATCGTTACGGTGGCGGCATGATCGACATTGTGACAGAAGAAAAAACAACGTTTGCCGAGCTTCCGGCGCGGCTGGAAGCAGGCACACCGAATTACAGTGGAATCATCACCTGGGGCGCGGCCCTGGATTATCTGATGGATATCGGAATTGAGCGAATGGCTTCCTACGAAGAAGAACTGTTAAAGAAAGCAGAAGAAGTTTTAGCAGCTATTCCACAGGTGAACATATTGGGGCATCCAAAACAGCGGGCAGGCTGTATTTCCATTCAGATCGATGGTGTGCATCCTTACGATTTTGCAAGTATGATCGACAAATATGGTGTGGCAGTGCGGACAGGAAGTATGTGTGCGCAGCCAATCGTGAATAAAATGGGATTAGACACAGTGATTCGTATTTCTCCGGCATTTTACAATACGATGGAAGAAATGGAAAAACTTGGCGAATACACAGAAAAAGTAATTGCTTTTTTTGAGAGGATAAAACGATGACAATGGAGCAAATGCGTACATTTCTGGCGGTGGCAGACTGCCTGAATTTCACAAAAGCAGCAGAACGATTATATTTGTCTCAGCCTACCGTCAGCAGACAAATTCAGTCTTTGGAAGAAGAATGTAAGACACCACTTCTGGTTCGGACACGAAAAGAGGTGCGCCTGACACCAGCCGGGGCTATTATGGTCAGCCATTTAAAAAAATCATTGGAAGAAATTGAGGCCGGATTAGAAGAGATTCAGGCTTCCAGCAACGGTATTACAGGAAAACTTAATATCGGCGTGCTGGAAGGCTTTGAGACAGAACCACGGGTTTTGAAACTGCTGGTGGAGTTTGGAAAAAAATACAGTGAGCTGACAGTCAATATCAATTACTGTTCCTTCGGCGAATTGCGCAGGGGGCTGAAGGATGATAAGTATGATCTGATTTTTACGATGGGATTTGAAGCCAAAAACCTGTCATCGACATTGTCAAGAAAGCTGTGTCGGCTTTCTCCCGGAATCATTGTGTGTGCCAACAGCGCATTGGGAGAACGGGAGAATTTAACAATTTATGATCTGAAGGATGAGACATTTATTGCACCGGATGAGAAGGATTCTCCATTCCGTCTTGAGGATACAAATAATCTGTTGAGTCACTATGGTTTTCAATGCAAGAAGATGAAGTATGTGAAAAATCACGAATCCCAGCTTTTAAATGTGGCAGCCGGAAATGGTGTCGCGATTGCGTGTGGTGATGTTCCGCAGGTGAAAAACAGCATGCTGTTTCATTTCATGGAATTATCGAAAGAAGAGCATGTGCTTCATATGATTTATGCCTGGAAAAAAGAAAATTATAATCCGGCGTTGGCATTATTTTTGAATGGATTGTCAGAAGAAGACGAAAGTTAATATAGTAGAAGCATACAGATGGTGTGAGAAAAACTCCTGAAAGGATCGTGATTCTGAGATAGCAGAATCACGATCCTTTCAGGAGTTTTTTGCGGCCTTGTCCGCTTTAATAGTGACAGCAAGCGATATTTAATTGCGCAAAATAGATATAATACCGATAGAAATGATATGAACTTTATGTAGATTGTGTATAAAATGATTACTTATTCTCATTTCGCTGGGAGCAAAGTTTTGTGTTATGGTAAAACCATGCTAAAGATAACAGTGATTTGTAAGGAGGTACAGCATTTATGTATGATGTAAAAAAGAGTATTGATGTGGAATTAAATGTTCAGCTTGTGTACACTGCGCTCATTCATGAGTATGCATATGAAGGACCATGTCGTTTTGGCCCGCCAGAGGCATTGACACAGGAATTTGATCTGATGAACCAAGCTGAAATCTTCAAAATGTGGACACAGGGATATGGCGGAGCACTCAGCCATATTCCGGGCATTCATTTACTTGATCCTTTATATATCAAAATGTCAGATGAATTTTTCATCACAGAGGAAGAAGAACAGAAACTGGTAGATCGTGTCGGAAAAGCAGATATCTTTATTTTTACCGGAATGCGTGGAGAAGGTATCATGAAAGAATTTGCAATGCGCTATCATGTACCGGTAGCCGGCGAAGGAATGTTCGTATCTACAGCTGAGCATGCGGTACTGAATGCCAGGGGTTATGAGAGTTATGCGATTCTGGATCTGCCGGATGCCACCCGTCTGCTGAAAGCACTTCGTGCCAGAAAAGCACTACAGCGTACAAAAGTCCTTGCGGTGACCAGAAATAATTCCCACTACTCCATGGGTGGACAGGATGCCTTTATCAGTAATGATATGGTGACTAAAAAACTTGGGGCACGCTTTAATTATTTCAGTTTCCATGAGTTCCTGGATATGATGCATGTCAATGAACATGGAAAAAATCATACTTTACCGGGACGTCAGGTATACAATCTGACAGATAAAGACATGGAAGAAGTAAAAGCATGGTCAAAAGAACTGGCTGATGGTTCTGTTGAGAATGATGTGCAGGAGCATTACATTGAAAATTCAGTCAAAGCAGCAGTGCTGATCCAGAAATTATGCGAGCATTTCGGATGCAATGCGTTTACAGCAGTATGTCCGGATGGATGTGCAACAAGAAGAATGAATGAAGAGCAGTTTACATTTTGTTTCAGCCACTCTCTGTTAAATGAGATGGGAATCCCATCCGGTTGTGAGTACGATCTGCTTGGTACATTATCTATTGTAGCACTTGCAAATCTGACAGGAAAAGCACCATATATGGGAAATACACAGCCATGTATCTGGAGAGACAAACAGGTAGAGGGTGAATTTGCCGGAATCGGTTATATCGAAGACATGGATCGCACACAGAATATCTACTACAGCGGACATGCGACACCAAACCGTCTGATCCACGGATTTGATTCAGAAAAAACAGCATATTCTCTGCGTCCATTTACACATAGTGGCTGGGGTGCAACTATGAGAATTGATTTTTCACAATTCAGAGGAGAGACAATTACTCTGATGCGTTATGATCCGTTATGCGAGAAGATCATGGTGGCAAAAGGAACGGTACTTGGCGGTTTTGGTTATACAACGACCGGCTGTAGCGAAGGTGTTTATTTTGAAGTTGCAGATAAATACGAATATTTCCACAAACAGGCTAAATTCGGTCTTCATATGCCACTTGTATTTGGAGATCATATCGAAGATGTCAAAATGCTTGGTGAAGTACTTGGAATGGAAGTAGTGACTGCATAATGCGAAAAGCCATCAAAGAAAAGATTTTGCAGCAGAAAAAAGGCAGTCAGTTTTATGTAAAAATGATCTGTGAGGGGCAAAGCAGCCTCTCACGGGAAGTTTTTGGAAGGTTGTTTCTGCAGTATATGTGTGCCAAATTTTTGCTGGAACCGGAAGAAATAACAACCGATAATTTCTATGAAATCTGCCAGATTTCTGCAGAAAAAGCGGCAAAACGTCCACATGGAGAACTGGATGCAGCGGAGGCTGCGTCAAAATGCGGTGGTGCAACGACTGCAATGAACAAAAAAATACTGTTTTTGTTGGCGGTAAACCGGGAATATGGTATCAATGTAACAGCAGAAGACAGTGTGCGGATTGATACATTTACACAGCTGTGTGATTGTATTTATCAGAAACTGGAGGAGAAGCAGGTATGAGTGAACAGAAGCGGGAAAGTATGAAGCAGATAGAAGACGATATCCTTGCCGACCTTCTGGAACTGGAAGATCAGATGAGCCAATATACATTTCTGGTAGAATGCGGTCTGGAATTGCCGGAATACCCGGCAGCATTAAAAACAGATGAATATTTGATTCATGAATGTCAGGTCAACACCTGGATGCATCTGGAATGGATCGATGATTGTTTAAATTGGCAGGGAATCAGCGATTCCCTTGTCATTTGTGGAGCATTATCGCTTCTGATGGAGATTTATAACGGAAGAACAAGGGAAGAAATTCAGAACTTCCATTGCAGCATATTGGAACATCCCTGTTTCCGGGTGCATTTTGCACAGGAGCAGTTAAAAGGACTGGAATATATGGTTGCAAAACTATATGAACATAGGTTGCAAAGCGACTGCGTTCATGAGCAAGTAGCAAAAGCGGATTGTGAATGTCCGTTTTACAAATAAAAAGACAGAGATGCGGGAAAGTATTTTTGTCAGCCAGAAGGCGGAGGAACGTAGGATATTATGGAAACTAAGAAGAGTATTGGTTTTGGATTCAGAGGATGGCTTTTGATTATTGTATTGTTTTTCGGATTTATGATGTTTCAGGTATTTACGAATTATCCGTTAAACATTCTTGCTGATTTTTACGGCGGGGCTGAGAAGGTAGCAATGCTTATGACAATCGGAACCGGAATTGGAATTGTTTTGCAGATTGTTATCTCAAACTTTATCGGAAAGATAAAAAGTATTAAAAAGCTGACAGCGGTCATCGGTCTGGTAGCAGTTGTGGCTGCATTTGGAGTTGCAAGAATTCCGTTTGTACAGCAGACTGTCTGGTCCGTAGTATATTTGATTGAAAACGTTGTAGTTACAATGTATGCATTATTTTTCCTGAGTATTATTGCAGGTCAGTGGTTTCCGACCAGAAAAGGAACCGTTATGGGTATTGCAACCATCGCTTATCCGGTAAGTAATGGTGTGATCGGATTTTTTGCAGCTACTGTTATGGGACCGCTGGCAACAGGCGGAATGCCTGCAATATGGAAAGGGTTTTTGCCATTTCTGATTTTAACAACACTTGGATATATTTTATTCCTGATTTTTGTAACAGATTATCCGGAACAGTGTGGTGCGTATCGTGATAATAATAAAAACATCACACCGGAAGTTGCAAAACAGATGCTGGAAGAAGAAATCAAAAATAAACAGACAACCGTATGGACCACCGGTCATATTTTCAAAAGCCGTGATTTCTGGTTTGCAGCAGCAAGCTGTGGACTTCTCATTATGGGCGCTGTTGGAACAATGACACAGTCCAATGCAATTATTTCATCATTTCCGGAGTTAAATTATACGATCATTATGCTGATGGTTGCGATATTTGGAGCAATCGGAAGCTGGCTTCTGGGTGTGTTTGATACCCGGTTTGGGACAAAGAAATCTATGATCATGGCAATGATCCTTATGATTTTATCCGGTGTGTGCGGTGCACTGGCAACTGCAACAGGAACAGGTGCGCTGGTTGTTATCGCACTGATCTTTGTAGCTATGTTTATGGGAGCATCTTCAAACTTTACAGTATCTGTAGCAGCACAGTATTGGAGACGAGAGGATTTTTCCGGTGTGTTTGCCTGTGTAAATCCGGTTTCCAACATTTTCAATGCAGTTGCACCAACCATCGTTGCAATTTTGATCGCAAGCGTAATGGGCGTGCGTGCAGTATTTATCTTTCTGCTGGTTGCAGGAATCATCGGTCTGATCCTGATGCTTGCATTTAATGGTGCTCATGTAAAAACTGTGGATGATACATATCGTAAAGCAGCCGGAAAACCATTGGATGATGCATTGGTTGGAAGGAAATAACCGAGAAATTCAGTCTAATACCATAAATCACTATCGAAAAGGACAGCACCTGCGCGTGCTGTTTTTTTCTGCATGGGAACCGGTTGTAATTAATAAAAAGTTTATAGAAAATTCCTTGTGTCATGGCGAAATTGCGGTATAATATAGAAAAAGTTATCACAATTAATGCAGAATTTCACAGATTTTTTTACTGGTTGAATCTGCAATAACGCAATGAACGTACACAGAAAGGGGTTTTGAAAATGGCTTTTTTTGACAAATTAGGAAACACAATTTCAGCAGCAGGAAAAACAGGATTAAGCAAAGCAAAGGAAATTAAAGATACAGCGCGAATCGCATTAGATATCCAGGAACGCGAAGGTGCAATCCGTAAACTTTATCAGGATCTGGGTCAGGCATATTATCATGCACATAAGGATGATGAGGATTCCGAATATACACAGATTGACGAGATTAAAGCAGCGTTTGAAGAAATCGGTGAACTGAAAGCTGCGAAAGATGGCATTCGCGGAATCAGAAGATGTCCGGAGTGTGGCGCAGCTATCGCTGATGATGCGAATTTTTGTTCTTCCTGTGGTGCAAAATGTGAGAAACCGGAGCCGGAAGTATATGAAGGTGAAGTAGTAGATTCTGAGGAAGAAGCAGATGAGGAAACTGTGGAATCAGAGGAAGAGGATGCTCCGGTAGAAGAGGAAGCATTCGAAGACGAAGAGAAGACAGAAGAGTAAAAAGTGATGCAAGAATTTGTTTGACTTTTTAAAAAATAGGAAATATAATAACTAGAAACGAGTGGCGAGTAAGCGTAAATCCAGTTTACCGGCTACTCGTTTTTCTGTTTGGTAGAAATCGCATCGAATTTCCTATCAAATAGAAAGCACTTCGTGCAGACGATGCGCATTCGCACGTAGTTAAAATGAATATTTGCAAGAAAAAGTGTGTAGCCTGTCAGCGTAAGTCCAACTTATACGACAGAGCTGCATTTTTTGTGCAGAAAAGGGAGGAATGAAAATAAAATGGCAGAAAGTAACAAGATGAGAGATATGCCGGTGAATAAGCTGATGATTCAGATGGGAATCCCAATGATTCTATCAATGGCATTACAGGCGGTTTACAATATTGTAGACAGTGCATTTGTAGGAAATATGAAAGTGGGCAGTGAAGCAGCATTAAATGCTCTGACTTTGGTATTTCCGGTTCAGATGCTTATGGTTGCAGTTGGAATTGGAACAGGTGTAGGAACAAATGCACTTCTGGCACGGACACTGGGGCAGGGAAACAGTAAAAAAGCTGCGAAGGTAGCAGGAAACAGCCTGTTTCTGGGTGTAATCATTTACGTCGCATGTTTTCTCTTTGGCATTCTTGGAGTGAAAGCGTATATTTCATCTCAGACAGTAGATACTGAAGTGCTCGAAATGGGTGTCAGTTATCTGAGAATATGTTGTGTAATTTCTTTTGGAATTATCTTCTTTTCTTTATTTGAAAAATTACTTCAGGCAACGGGCCGTTCTCTTTATTCCACAATCGGACAGGTGGTCGGAGCAGTTGTAAATATTATTCTGGATCCAATTATGATCTATGGTATTGGACCAGTTCCGGAAATGGGTGTAAAAGGTGCAGCTTACGCAACCGTGATCGGTCAGGTGGTATCTGCAGTTTTATTATTCATTTTCCATATGAAACTGAATAAAGAATTTGAACATGGGGTGAAATTTATGAAGCTGGATACGGAGATTATAAAGGAAATCTATGCAATTGGTCTTCCGGCGATCATTGCGCAGGCATTGATGTCTATTATGGTTTATGTAATGAATCTGATTCTGAAGTTTAATCCGTCAGCACAGACAGCATATGGTCTGTTCTACAAAGTGCAGCAGTTTGTTCTGTTCCTTGCATTTGGACTTAGAGATGCAATTACTCCGATTCTTGCATTTGCCTATGGAATGAGAAGCAGTAAGAGAATCCAGGATGGAATCAAATATGGTCTTATCTATACCACTGCATTAATGATTCTTGGCATTGCAATTACAGAGATTTTCTCTGGGGCATTTGCAACGCTGTTTAATGCGGGAGAGTCACGAGTATACTTTATCAGTGCAATGCGGGTGATTTCTGTCAGCTTTTTATTTGCAGGAATTAATGTTGCTTATCAGGGTATTTATCAGGCACTGGATGGTGGTGTGGAATCATTAGTCATTTCGTTATTGAGACAGCTTGTGATCATCTTACCGTTGGCTGGGATTTTTTCTCTGTTTGTCAGAAATGGTCAGATAGGGATTTCGTTAATCTGGTGGGCTTTTCCCATTACCGAAGTGATTGCGTGTCTTGTGGGATATCTGTTTTTAAAGAGAATAAGAAAAAATGAAAGCAATAAAATGTGAAAAAACTGTGAAATTAGCACTCAGGTGTTGACATGGCTAGTAATAGGTGCTATAGTACAGATAGAACAAAGGAAGAGAGATAAAAGGAACAAAGAAAAGTTCCGAAGATCCAAAAATCCAATGCTCAATGAGAACAACACTTCGGTTACTCCGAATGTGCAGACAATAAAGACAATTACTGAAAGGAGTAATGACTTATGATGATGCCTAGAATTTTTGGAGAAAACTTATTTGATGATTTTATGAACGACTTTGTATTCCCGGATTTTACAGACAGTGCAAATATTGAGAAAGCTTTGTATGGTAAACATGCTAAAAACATAATGAAGACAGATGTCAAAGATACCGAAAACGGATATGAAGTAGATATCGATCTTCCGGGCTTCAAGAAAGATGAGATCACAATGAAACTGGAAAACGGTACATTAACCGTCAGCGCAGCAAAAGGTCTTGACAAAGATGAAGAGCAGAAGGATAAGAAATATGTAAGACGTGAACGTTACGCAGGTGCTATGAGCAGAAGCTTCTATGTGGGCGAGCATGTAGCAGTAGAAGATATCCATCCGAAATATGAGAATGGTATTTTAAGCTTTACCGTTCCGAAAAAAGAGCAGAAAGCAGTAGAAGAGAAAAACAAATTTATTGCCATTGAAGGTTAATCTGAACGCTTTATCTCAGTCGAGAAGACTCCCACTTCTGCAAGTGGTGAGTAAAAACAAGTCTTTCTCAGTGGGAGTACAATCTCCGACTGAGATAAACGCTCCGCGTGGATGTGCAGTGATTCTGAAAAGAATATGTCAGTTTTCGCTGACCAGAATCACGCACCAAGTCTCACGTGCGTTCGACTTGAATCTTAAATGAACTCTCCCTAAATAAAAATCCCTGGCAGGAAATAGATTCTGCCGGGGATTTTTTTGTCAAAGAATTACAAAGAGATATTTTGCGTTGATGCTTGTTTTGGAAACGCTGTTTTGGTATAAACAACCATTAATATTGCACCGATCAACCAGGAAATCGGATATACCATGTATACACCATCAATGGTTGGAATATGTGGTACTGCCAGCCGGATCCAGATCACGCGGTAAACACAGAGTGAGAACAGGATAATGACCATTGGCGGAACAGATTTTCCGATTCCGCGGATGGCGCCTGCCAGTCCATGCATAATGGCCAGCAGGAAATAAAATGGGCAGAAATACAGCATGGCTCTTACACCAAATTCGATAACCGTCGGATCTTTGGAAAAGATACCGATCAGCGGATGTGCAAACAATAGCAGGATACTGCCGACGCAGATACAGTAAATAACACCCATGGCAACAGTGACCCGCATGCCTTTCCGCACACGCTCCATATTGCCGGCTCCGTAATTCTGTCCGGAAAAAGTAGTAGCTGCCATACTGAAACTCATGACGGGCAGAATGTTAAATCCGTCGATCTTGATATATGCCGCAAATCCCGCCATGGCGAGCGCACCATAGCTGTTGACACTGGCCTGAACCAGAACATTTGCAAAAGAAATTACGGTATTCTGGATGGCGGTCGGTACACCAACCTGGATAATACGGATAGCAACCGTTTTATGAATCCGGATTTTTCTCAAGACTACTTTGTAGCTTTCATTTACACGCATCAGATAAAGCATACAGAGTACGGCAGAGAGCAGCTGACTGATATCTGTCGCAATCGCAGCGCCGGCAATGCCCATCTTTAAGACGGGGATAAATAACAGATCCAGTATAATATTGGTAAAAGAAGCAATTGCCAGATATAATAATGCACGCTTGGAATTGCCGACAGCGTTTAAAATGCCACTTGCCATATTATAAAGAATACTGAAGATCACGCCTGCGAAATAAAGCCGCAGATAAGTGATGGATTGAGGCATAACTTCTTCTGGTGTGCCCATCCAGCGAAGAATCTGCGGAGACAGAATAAGACCGGCAGCGGTCAGGACAACGCCGAGGATCAATGCAATTGCCAGTGCAGTATGTACGGACTCATGGATTCCTTTTTTGTTCTGTGCACCGATAAACTGGGAGACAATGACACCGGCACCGGCAGCGGCTCCCATACTGAAAGAAATTAGCAGCATGATCAGGGAAGAACTGGAACCGACGGCAGCCAGAGCTTCACTTCCAAGGAAATTTCCGACCACGATCGAGTCGACCGTATTATATAACTGCTGAAGCATATTTCCCAGAATTAGCGGAATAGAAAAAAATAAAATATGTTTCCAGATACTTCCTTCTGTCATCAGGGTAGAATGTGATGTCTTTTTCTTGTGTAATGCAATCCCCATATTTGATAGACTCCCTTCTGTTGTAACTTGTATAAAAGAATGTTTCACGCAAAATAAAGTTCCAGAAAAAATACTCATGTGTTATGTATATAAGTATGTATTGCATTTTCCCTGAAACTTTATAGAATTTTTTCATTGAATCTATTATAACGCTTCTTATTTGTAAGAATCAATATAGAAATATGCAAAGATATAGCCTCCGGCAGAATTGCAGAGTAAATGAGCATTGCTTTGTAAAAATCTTTGCTGAAAACCAGCTTTATGCCTGTCTGCTTCATTGACTTTTCAGGGTGCCTGTGATACGCTTAACTACTAGGAAAAAAAGAAAAATTCGTCCGTATAAAACCCAAAAGGAGTGATTTGATTATGTGTAAAACCTGCAAAGGAAAATATTATATGACAACAGCGATTGCCTACACATCAGGCAAACCGCACATTGGAAATACTTATGAGATCGTACTGGCAGACAGTATTGCCCGTTACAAACGACAGGAAGGTTATGACGTATACTTCCAGACCGGAACAGACGAGCATGGTCAGAAGATCGAGTTAAAGGCAGAAGCAGCCGGTGTGACACCGAAGGAGTATGTCGACAAGACTGCCGGAGAAGTAAAACGCATCTGGGATTTGATGAATGCTTCTTATGACAACTTCATCCGTACAACGGATGAAGATCATGAGAAACAGGTGCAGAAAATCTTCAAAAGACTGTACGATCAGGGAGATATTTACAAAGGATATTATGAAGGAATGTACTGCACACCGTGTGAGTCTTTCTTCACAGAGTCTCAGCTGGTAGACGGCAAATGCCCGGACTGTGGTCGTGAGGTTCAGCCGGCTCAGGAGGAAGCATATTTCTTCAAAATGAGCAAATATGCGGATCGTCTGATCGACTATATCAATACACATCCGGAATTTATCCAGCCGGTTTCCAGAAAAAATGAGATGATGAACAACTTCCTGCTGCCGGGATTACAGGATCTGTGTGTATCCAGAACTTCTTTCAGCTGGGGTATTCCGGTAGATTTTGATCCGAAGCATGTCGTATATGTATGGCTGGATGCGCTGACAAACTATATTACAAAGATTGGTTACGATGCAGATGGAAATTCTTCAGATCTGTTCAAGAAAAACTGGCCGGCAGATCTTCATCTGATCGGTAAAGATATCATTCGTTTCCATACGATTTACTGGCCGATCTTCCTGATGGCTCTGGATCTTCCGTTACCGAAACAGGTATTTGGTCATCCGTGGCTGCTTCAGGGCGATGGAAAAATGAGTAAATCCAAGGGCAACGTACTGTATGCAGACGAGCTGGTAGATTTCTTCGGTGTAGATGCAGTCCGTTACTTCGTGCTTCATGAGATGCCGTTTGAAAATGACGGCACAATTTCCTGGGAACTGATGGTGGAGCGTGTAAACTCGGATCTTGCTAATACGCTTGGAAACCTTGTAAACCGTACGATCTCCATGAGCAACAAATATTTTGGTGGCGTGGTAAATAAAACAGGCGTTGAGGAAGACGTAGATGCTGACCTGAAAGCAGTTGTAACAGGAACCCGCGACAAGGTAGCTGCAAAAATGGATCAGCTGCGTGTGGCAGATGCAATTTCAGAAGTATTTACCTTATTCAAGAGATGCAATAAATATATTGACGAGACGATGCCTTGGGCACTTGCAAAAGATGAGGCAAAACAGGATCGTCTGGCAGAGGTTCTCTATAATCTGGTAGAGAGTATCAATATCGGTGCAGAGCTGTTAAAGAGCTATCTGCCTGAGACATCTGCAAAAATCCTTGCTCAGATCAACGGCGCAGAGCGTGATTTTGATGATCTGGCAACCTTTGGTCTGCGTGAGAATGGTCTGAAAGTAACAGATACACCGGAAATCCTGTTTGCACGTCTGGATCTTGCAGAAGTTATGAAAAAAGTAGAAGAACTTCATCCGCAGGTTACAGAAGAAGCACCGGCCAGAGAAGCAGAAGCTGATGAGGAAGTGATCGACATCGAACCAAAGGAAGAGATTTCTTTTGAGGATTTTGGAAAAATGCAGTTCCAGGTTGGTGAGATCATTGCCTGTGAAAAAGTGAAAAAATCCAAAAAACTGCTTTGCTCCCAGGTGAAAATCGGAAGCCAGGTAAAACAGATCGTTTCCGGAATCCAGAAACATTACACACCGGAAGAGATGGTTGGCAAGAAAGTGATGGTACTTGTAAACCTGAAACCGGCAAAACTGGCAGGTGTGCTTTCCGAAGGTATGCTGTTATGTGCAGAGGATGCAGAGGGTAATCTGTCCCTGATGACACCGGAGAAAGCAATGCCATCCGGAGCGGAGATCTGCTAATGATTTTTGATACACATGCACATTATGATGATGAACAGTTTGATACAGACAGAGATGCTCTGCTGCGCGGAATGGCAGAGCAGAATGTCGGCACGATCATAAATGTCGGTGCGTCTTTGGAAGGCTGTTGGCGCAGTGTGGAGCTGGCGCATCAATATCCCTTTGTCTATGCGGCCGTTGGCATTCATCCGGATGAGGTGGGAGATTTAAATGAGGAGTCTTTTGCCCGTCTGCGGGAAACCGCCCGCATGGAAGAAAAAGTAGTCGCTATCGGTGAAATTGGTCTTGATTATCATTGGGATGTTCAGCCGCACGAAGTGCAGAAGTACTGGTTTGTAAAGCAGATGGAACTGGCGAAAGAGCTGGATCTGCCGATTGCGGTGCACAGCAGAGATGCGGCAAAAGATACCTTTGATCTGATCGCAACCAGAGGAAAAGGTCAGCGTGGCGTGATCCATTGTTATTCCTATTCTCCGGAGATGGCACAGGAATATGTAAAGCTCGGATATCATATCGGACTCGGCGGTGTGGTTACATTTAAAAATGCAAAAAAGGCAAAAGAAACTGCCAGACAGATTCCGCTGGAGCGCATTTTACTGGAAACGGACAGCCCGTATATGGCACCGACACCATTTCGTGGAAAACGTAACAATTCCGCATACATTGATTATGTGGCGCAGGAAATCGCAGATCTGAAAGGAATTTCCAAAGAAGAAGTGATTGCTGTTACCGAAGAAAATGCAAAGAAGTTATTTGCAATTATTTGATAAGATGGCTCTGAATCGTTGAAATATAGGAGAATCATATGAGTGAAAACAGACCAAAACCGTATCTTGGAAATCCGCAGGAGACCATTGCGGTATTAAACCGTTATAAATTTGCATTTCAGAAAAAGTTCGGTCAGAATTTCCTGATCGATACCCATGTGCTGGAGCGCATCATCGATGAGGCTGGTATTACACCGGATGATTTTGTGCTTGAAATCGGACCGGGTATCGGTACCATGACCCAGTATCTTGCCTGCGCAGCCCGTGAGGTTGTGGCAGTGGAGATTGACAAAGTGCTGATCCCGATTCTGGAAGGTGATACGCTGAAAGCATTTGACAATGTAACTGTCATCAATGAAGATATTTTAAAAGTGGATATCAACAAACTGGTGGAAGAGAAAAACGGTGGCCGTCCGATCAAGGTGGTGGCAAATCTGCCATATTACATTACGACACCGATCATCATGGGACTTTTCGAGAGTCATGTACCTATCGAGAGCATCACGATCATGGTGCAGAAGGAAGTTGCAGACCGTATGAAAACCGGGCCCGGTTCCAAAGAATATGGTGCCCTGTCTCTGGCGGTACAGTATTATGCAAATCCGGAGATTGTAGCAAATGTTCCTCCGAACTGCTTTATGCCTCGGCCAAATGTCGGTTCCGCAGTGATCCGTCTGACAAGACATGAGACACCTGTGGTTGATGTCAAAGATGAGAAGCTGATGTTTCGTATTATCCGTGCATCCTTCAATCAGCGTAGAAAGACACTGGTCAATGGACTGAAAAATTCCGGTGAGATTAATTTTAGCAAAGAACAGATCGAGGCGGCGATCACAACCATCGGCAAACCGCTGACAATCCGTGGAGAGGCTCTGACGCTGGCTGAATTTGCAGCGTTATCCAATGCTTTTTCTGATATGTAATGATCAGATAAGAATATCTCATGCGTTTGGCTTGAAGGAATCAAAGGATTTTGTATAAGAATAAAGTATCTGTGGAATAAATAATAATCTGAGTCATAAAGTTTAGAATGAAAGAAAAATTCAAACTTTATGGCTCAATTTTTATATTGGTTATTTTTGTTCCCTTCCTGTTGATGCTCTGGGTAGAGGGAGGCTTCGGAGGGAGACAGGCGGATCCTGTGCAGCAACAGATCGAAGAGGCACTGCCTTTTGTGGTCGCAAAGGAGGTTTCTGTGGGAAGCAGAACAGAAACACTGAAAGCGCAGGCAGTCATTGCCAGAACGAACCTCTGGGGAATGTATCTGAAAAATCAGAGTGATGATGCGCAGGGGAAAAGAGATTGGCTGGAGCCGGGTGGAACAGAAGACTTAATGACATTGTGGGGAGCATCTGCCTATGAGAAAAATATGGAGAAATTCAGACAGGCTGTGAAGGAGACGCGTGGTGAGATCCTGACCGTTGAACATCAGCCGATCCAGGCGGCATACCACTATGCGGCAAATTGCAAAACCCGAAATGCATCGGAAGTTCCGGGGCAGGAAGCTGCAGTGTATCTGCAGAGCGTGGATAGCCCGGATGATATGCTGGCGGATGGATTCTTAAGCATCAGCTATATGGAAAAACAGCAGATGGCAGATGCATTGGCATCGTTGTTTCAGGAGGATGCTCCGCAGGCGGAAAATTTGCCGGGAGCACTGGAACTGACAGTCAGAGACAGCGCCGGTTATGTGACGGAGGTCACCTGTGGAAGGACGGTGGCAAACGGCGAGGCAGTACGTCAGGCACTGCATTTGAATTCAGCCTGTTTCTATTTTTCAGAGCTGGATGGAAAGATACGGATTTTGACAAAAGGCATTGGACATGGGCTCGGTCTGAGCCAATACGGTGCCAACGAACTGGCAAAACAGGGAAAGAATTACCAGGACATTCTGAAATATTATTATCAGGATGTTACGTTAGAACACTGGTAATGATTATATGATTTTACATAATTTATGATGCCAGGGTCAAAAGCCTGAAATAATTAATTTCTGTATTGAATAGTTTTTCATTTTTCCGGAAAGAATAAAAGTAAAACAGCAGCCGATGGCGGAATCTGGAGGAGAAAAATGGAAAAAAAAGAAAGACGACGGGTACTTATTCATAGACAGAAATCATATTTGACAGCAGGCGTGGTCACATTGGTGGCAGTAGTGGCCATGATGGGCGCATATCAATACGAAAAGCGTGCAGAAAAACAGGAACAGCAGGAGCAGGTGACTCTGGCGGAGCAGACGGATACCGCTGAAACACAGAATACCACAAATGCGGATGATACGCAGGAGACCATGGTGACACAGAAGCCGGATCAGCAGACTGAAAATACGGTCAGCAATCAGGCAGACAGTTCTGCCCTGGCGCAGACGGATACCGTGCAGGGAAGCACAGACACGGCGGCAGTATATCAGCAGGTACAGACCAATGAAGAACCGGTGCTGCACTTTGCGGCGACAGATACCATTGGCTGGCCGTTGGAGGGCGATGTAATCCTGAATTACAGCATGGATCGATCGGTATATTTTGCCACATTGGATCAGTATAAATATAATCCGGCACTGATCATTGCCGGGGCAGTAAATGACCGTGTAGTGTCTGCTTCCGATGGACAGGTTATCGGTGTGGATACCACCGCAGAAACCGGACAGACGGTGACCATTGGGCTGGGAGACAGCTATCAGGCCATCTACGGACAGCTCAAGGAACTGGAAGTGTCAGCCGGTGATTATGTCAGCCAGGGAGACACCATTGGATATCTGGCAGAACCGACAAAATACTATTCCGTGGAGGGAGCCAACCTGTATTTTGCCATGACAAAAGAAGGAAAACCGGTGAATCCAATGGATTATATAAGGTAAGCAATGATTCTGAGATGAATATTTCAGCTTATGCTGACTGGAATCACGCACCAAGTCTCACATGCGTTCGACTAGAATTAGAATGTTTTGCGGATCGTATTTGCAGCACACATTTTATTCGGAATTGTGTATAATAACAATATAGAGATCAAAATTCGCAATCGATATAAAAATGATACAGTTTTACTTCAGAAAAAGACGGTTATCTCAATCTGAATTAAGATTCCGCTTCTGCAAGTGATGAGTAATAACAAATCTTTTTCAGTCGGAGAACCGATTTCTGACCTGAATAAAATACAGTACGTCGATTGCTTTTTATAAGAGTGCCTGAGATGCCATGAATGATGGAAAACCAGAGATTTTGATGTGGCATCTCGGGATACAAAAATAAAAAAAGCAATAGTATAAATACCTGATCGTACAGATGCAAAAGCATACTACAAAGTGAGATGATCAGAATAAAAAATGGGAATAAAATGAGAGTGACAACAGAGAACACAAAAAAAACGGCAGAGACAGAAACAAAAAATGCCTCCGTAAAAAAAGCAGATGAACAATCAACAGAATCTGCAAGAAAAAAAGCGGAAAAACCGAGCGGGAATGCAGCTGCAAGAAACTATACATATATTTTGAAATGCGGGGACGGAAGTCTCTATACCGGATGGACAAATGATATTGCAGCACGTCTGGAACAGCATCGCAGTGGAAAAGGAGCGAAATATACCCGGGGACGGGGACCGCTGGAACTTGTGTATCTGGAAGTGCATGATACAAAGTCAGAGGCAATGAGCCGGGAAGCGCGGATCAAACGATTTACAAAAAGAGAAAAACTGAATCTTCTTGGAACAGAAGAATGGCGTTTGGAATTGACAGGAACAGAACTGGAGTTGCTGGGATAAAGTTTTGCGAGAAAGAGGAAACAGATAAAAAACTGCCTTTGGGGGCAGTTTTTTATCTGTTGCGGTCTGGTTATCGGGAAACAATAAGTTTGCAGATCGGATTTCCCATAGAGGAAAATTTCTGCTCATATTCAGTCATGACATTTCCCTGATTCAATGTTTCATCATGGTGCAGATCCCAGGTGAAGGCATCCAGATGCCAGCCTGCCGGTTCCACCTGCTCCAGAGAAAACTGAAACAGATCTTTGTTATCGGTCTTAAATTCTACATGACCTTCCGGTTTCAGGATCTTATCATATCTGCCGAGGTAAGTCGTGGAAGTCAGACGTCGTTTCGCATGTCTGTCTTTGGGCCACGGATCGGAAAAGTTCAGATAAATGCGGTCTACTTCATGTTCAGCGAACATATTGCAGATATTTTCAGCATCCATACGGACAAAACGCAGGTTTTCCGGCAGTGTCTCCAGTGCATCTGTTTTTTCCAGAGCACGGATAAGCACGCTGGAATATTTTTCAATACCGATATAGTTGATTTCCGGATTCTGCTGTGCCAGTGTTGTGATAAACTGACCTTTTCCCATACCTACTTCAATGTGGATCGGATGATTATTTCCAAAAACTGTATGCCAGTTTCCGGCCTGAGGATTTTCCTCGAGAATACACAATGGATGCTCGGCGATAGCCTCCCGGGAGCCGGGTACATTTCTTAATCTCATATAAAATTAGTCCTTTCTTTTGTAAAGTTTCAACATATCATTGTAAAAACAAAGGAATCGCAATCGTTCTGATTCCCATGATTGAAATGTCAGATGTAAAACAGTTTTATGTCTGTCTGGTATTTTACTATAAGATGCGAATTGCGACAAGTAAATTACAGCTGTTTAGAGAATAAATGCAGTGCATTTTATTAAGATATCATGAATTTTGCATGATATGTCCTGCTTCCTGGTGCGGAAGCGGTGTTTTTACTGGACGGAATATCGAAATTTTGCTATGATAGTAGTTGTGTGAATTCCAAATTTATACAGATTTTTCTGCATGTATCTGAGAAAAAAGATGATAATCAGCAGATTTGTGGGAAAAATAGAGTGAAAGATACAAAGTATGCAAACGCGATGGATAATGGTGCTGTTTGCCATATTTGGAGGAAAAAATGAGAAAATTTTTAAAGAGAATGACAGGCATTTTTCTGTGTGTGGCGATGGCAGCAGGTATTTATGGTGCAATTCCGGCATATGCAGAAGGCACGGATACAGGTACTGATATCCAGGCACAGGCTGCACAGTGGCCAACGGGACCGGCGGTTCAGGCAGCCAGTGCAATCATCATGGATGCGTCCACCGGAACGGTTTTATATGAAAAGGATGCAGACACGCCGCGTTATCCGGCAAGTATTACCAAGATCATGACGACACTGCTGGCATTGGAAAATTGCAATCTCGACGAAATGGTGCATTTTTCTGCGACAGCTGTATATGAAAATGAGGGCGGTACGTCCCATATTGCCAGAGATCTGGATGAAGAAATGACACTGGAGCAGTGTCTGTATGGTATCATGCTGGAATCTGCCAATGAGTGTTCCTATGCAGTGGCAGAACATGTAGGCGGCGGTGATTATCAGAAATTTATCGATATGATGAATGCCAAGGCAGCAGAACTTGGCTGCACCAATACACATTTTAATAACTGCAACGGTCTGCCGGATCCGGCGCATGTGGTCAGTGCCCGTGATATGGCGCTGATTTCCAGAGAGGCTATTAAGAACAGTATGTTCCGTAAAATCGTAGGTACAGTGCGCTATGAGATTCCACCAACGAATAAACATGCGGATCCGACGCCGTTGAACAACCACCACCAGATGATCAGCGCATACAAAGGCCGTCAGAATCTGTATGAATACTGTATCGGCGGCAAGACCGGATGGACATCCGATGCCGGAAATACACTGGTTACGTTTGCTGAAAAAGATGGTATGACACTGATCTGTGTAGTCATGAATTGCACGGCAGGCGGTCAGTATGCTGATACGAGAACATTGTTTGACTATTGTTTTGAAAACTTCAAACTTTATAATGTGGCACAGAACGAGACACGCTATGAGAATACAAATAAACAGGAAAACACGTTGTTCACGGAATGGAATGCCTTTGCAAAAGTGGAAGATGACGCACAGATCATCCTTCCGGCAGCTGCTAATTTTCTGGATACCCAGACAGAAGTGAATTACGATCAGGCCGGGGGAAGTATCCTCGGAACGTTGGTGTATTCTTATGGTGGCCGCCAGGTGGGAACTGCGAATGTAGTGACGACCGGAGCAAAAGTGGCGGAGTATCCGTTTGGAGAAAAATCCGAAACCATTCAGAAATCAGAGAGTGCGAGGGAAAATGATACTTCTGTGGCAGCAGATTCTTCAGATAAGACAAAGTCAGATGCAGCAAAGAATGACACCGGAAAGAAAAAAAGCCTTTCTATCAGCAGAAATAAATTGTTGCTGGCAGGCGGCAGTGTGGCTGTTGCCATCGTGATCGTACTTGTCATCTGGTTCCTGGTAAATAACCACAGACGGATCTGGCGCAGGAAAAATACGCGGGACCGCCGTTATAAAACTATCCGGAACAACCGGAAGTGGAACCGCCGGGGTGGCCGGAAATAAGACATAAAATTAAATATAATATAAATCATATAAGACAAAATCGGAGAAATTTTTCTCACTCGCTAGACGCTCGCTGAGGAAAATTTCTCCGATTTTGCTATTTACGTTAGTATATTAGTATGAGTTGCTTTAGATTGCCGGGAATTTCAGCTCTTTATATTTGCCATATTTCTGCTGTACCACGTCCATATGTTCAAAGAAATCAATTCTTGTCTTGATGATCTCGTTTAAGTGCTCAGCACGGGCAGCATTTACATTTCGGTCACGGATCAGTCCGTTCTCAGCCAGAACAAATTTATACTCACCGTTCTCATCTTTTACAAGGTCTCCGCCTGCACCACAAACTGCGCACTCAAACGGGAATTCGATTCCATCCCAGTGCTTGTCGCCTTTGTAGATCAGTGCGGAATGACATCTCGGGCACATTCCCTGATCTGCATCACCGAGCCATCCACGCTCTTCTACCGGAGTGTTGATTGCTTTGATGATATTTTCCCCCATCTTGTGGGCACGTTCAATCTGCTCGTTACGGAGTAATACATTACCCGGACGTCCGTTTCTGGTAGAAAGCATCTGGTCAACAACCTGTACAGACTGAGTGAACATGGTAGCACTCATGCCTTCGAGAGCCAGTGTCTGCCAGTCGTGACAGGAACCGCCCACTGCGATGAGTCCGCCGACCATATGCGGATCTTCTTTGACTGCGCCGATCTCAAGCAGGAAAGAAAGCTCGTAAGCCAGAAATCTCTGCGCGAATTTCAGATACAGGGAGCTTGGAGTCAGATCATATGTAGGAACACCAACGATGATAGCATTGCAGGTGTACATTTCCTGAACAATCTTGTCCATGTCATCTTTGTCTTTCAGGATACAGCCGTTGTATTTGTCTGCTTTTCCCATTGCTACGTTACCCATCTGCATGGTACATCCCTCGCATCCAGTACAGTGCTCGATGTTGTAATCAAATAAGTTGATGAGTTTACACTCAGCACCGGCCTCCTGACAGGCAAGCAGAGCTTCTTTCACTAAAATTTCGCTGTTTCCGTTGTGGCGTCCTGCCACGATACCTAAAACCTTCATTGTAAAACCTCCTGTTTTTATATCGTTTACTGGTTTGAACGAACAGGTCGCAAACCGACTGCGTTCATGAGCAAGTAGCGAAAGCGGATTGCGAATGTCCGCTTTACAATTGAATATAGAATCATGTAAGGCAATCTGGCTGTTACTGTCGATTGCCCTGATAAATCCAGTGTAACATGAAGGAAATTGTGTGCCTAGTGATGTATTCTTATCAATACATGCAAAAGATTTATATAAATATGCCTTTTGGTAATGGAAAAGTTGCATTTGGGTTATGAATAAAGATATAATAGGAATCAAGACATGATAAGTGCAGAAAACATGAACGTGATGGAGTGTAGAGTGCAGTGATTCTGAGAAGAATATGTCAGCTTTCGCTGACCAGAATCACGCACCAAGTCTCACGTGCGTTCGACTTGAAAGAATAGATATAGGGATAAAATCGGACATAGGGATGAATGAAGACTGAAATAGAAAGAATCGGACATAGAAACGGAGCATATAGATACAGGGAGGAACAGAGGAGATGACTTTTAATCAGATCAAATATTTTGTAACGGTGGCGGAGTGTCTGAGTTTTACAGAAGCCGCGAAGTGCTTGTTTATCACGCAGCCGGCGCTGAGCCGTCAGATCAATGCTATGGAGGAGGAACTGGGAACCAGACTTTTTATCCGGGAAAAAAAACGTCTGAAGCTGACACCGGGAGGCAGTGTGCTATACAACCGGCTGCCGAAGGTGCTGTCGGATTATGCAGAGGCTGTAGAAGATGCAAAGCATGCAAATTCCGGTTATGAGGGAGAACTACGCATTGGTTTTCTGGATATTTATGATATTTCGGAACTGTTCGATGATGTGATCCGGGAGTTCCGGGAAGCATATGAGCAGATTGCGATGAGTCTGGAGCGGTTTGCCCTGGGAGAACTTCCGGCCCGTCTGGCTGCCGGAGATCTGGATCTGATCCTGACTTACGGTTTTTCGCTGTATGACAAACCGGATCTGGTGACGGTGAATGTGCAGAAATTTGACTCGTGCATTATGCTGAACCGAAACCATCCGTTGGCGCCGCAGGAGACGGTGGCGCTGGCAGAGTTGAAAGATGAGCGGTTTATCCAGCTTGGACCGAAGGCCAGTGAAGAGGGATTTCGCTATATCACAAACCTCTGTGCCCGCTGCGGGATCCACCCGGATTTTCTGTTGGTGGAAAAGATGGAGGATGTCATGCTCTGGGTGCAGACCGGGAACGGCGTGGCAATTACGTCAGACCGGACGATCGAGGGTCAGAATCCACATGTAGTGCTGCGTAATATTGATATGCCGGAGGCGAAAAATCACAACATTACTATGGCCTGGAGAAAGAATAATTATAATCCGGCCATTGCCATTTTTATGGAAATGCTCGAGAAAAAATTAACAAAAATTTAATACAAATCGTGCATGATATATGAAAAAGCGGAGAAAAGTTTGAAAAAAGTACAGGAATAAAAACAATCTTGGGGGAAAATAACAGATTTTGTCATAACAAAAATGGATTAAAAAAACAGGATCCTCTAAAGAAAATGGTAAAAAAGCTTTAAAAATGGTAAAAAGCAAGGAGTTACATCCAAAAAAAAGATCATAGTAATGCAGAAAATGCATTATAATATACAGCATTTGTGCAATATGCATATAAAAGCAGCGGACATACCAATGCGGTTTAGTGAAATGTGTTGACTTTGAGAATCTTTTAAGATAAAATAGCGGTGTTTTCAGGGCAGATAATGATGTATTTATCTGTTCCGGTGAAGTTGTTTTTGAAACAAATAAAAAATGGTTTTATGGTGTTTAGGAGGAAAGTTGAAATGAACAACAAAAAGACAAGCAGCTGGAACCTTGGTGTAAAAGGTTACATCATCGTAATTCTGGCATTTTTCTCATGTTATGTGTATTCAGCACTGACATCCGATTCTCTGAACGTAACCCGTGACGTATTTATCGGTCTTGGTATCAACCAGGCAGCGGTTTACGCAATGTCAACAATCGCAGTACCGTTCGGTATCATCGGTAGTATCATTCTCGGTCGTCTGATCAACAAACATTCAATTCGTCTTTACTGGGGACTGAGCATGATCATCACAGCTGTATTTACAGTTCTGATCGGTCAGGTACACAATACCGTTGGTGTTGTGGTATGCTATGTAGTAATCTACACATTCTCTCTTGCATCCGCTATGTTGCTTGCAGGTGAGATCATCGGACACTGGTTTCCGACAAAACGTGGTGTAGCTATGGGTCTTTGTACCGCAGGTTATCCGTTGTCTGCAGCTACAACATCTGCAGTAGCAGGTATGTTCGTCGGAACAGTTGGATATTCCGCATATTATATAGCAATCGCAGTTATCGCAGTTATCGTTGGTATTGTCGTTATCGTATTTGTTCGCGATTTCCCGGAAGAAAAAGGTGGTTACCCGGATAACAATCCTGCATTTGATGGTGAAAAAGCAAAAGCTGAGCATCAGGCAGCGCTTGAGTACTTAAAAACATCCAAATGGACTGCTTTAAAATGTCTGAAAACAGGACGTATGTGGGTGCTCTGGATCGCAGTTGGTATCACAGGCTTCATGTCCATGGGTATCATGTCCAACTTCGTAACAAAATTCATGGTTATGGGTTATGAACTTCCGACCGTACTTCAGATGCTTGGTATCGCAGGTGTGCTTGCTATCCCGGGATCTATCGTAGTAGGTTGGTTAGACGTTAAGATCGGTACAAAGAAAACAGGTATCCTGATCAATGTTCTGGCATTTGTAGCAGTTCTTTGCTGTTTAACACATGTAACTGTATTACATTACATCTCCCTTCCGATCCTTGCTGTAATGTTAGGTGGATCTTCCAACTTAATGGTATCCTGTACAGCAGCTATCTGGGGACGTTATGATTTCAAAAATGCATTCTCTGTTATTCAGCCTCTGAACTCTGTAATGACAGGTGTTGGTATCACAGTAGTATCTGCTTGTAACTCAATCGATCCTACTTGCCAGCTCGCTTACATTATCATGGCTGTTATGGCTGTTATCGGACTTATCGCTATGTGTGTATTAAAAGTAGAGCCGATCGACAGTGAGGTACGTTAATCGAATCTCGTCTGAGACATTAGAAAAGTAAATACATCGTCTTTATAAAAACATATTTATAAGATGTTCGGACAAAAAGAAACCTGTCGGCATGTGGAATTACCATGTACCGGCAGGTTTTTTCGCAAAAATAAGTATATCGACAGGTGAAAATATGGTATGATAACAGGTATGTTCTGGCTTTCGATAGTGTCAAATGGCCTATGAAAAAACAGAGACAAAGAAAAAGGCTCAATGAACCTTGAGAATGGTACATTATTTTTAAGGGGGAAAATACATGTATAACGAACAGCAGATACAGGCGTATCTGAACCGGCTTCACTATAATAAGGAGATCACGCTGACACGGGAGGTGCTGGATGAACTGATCTATGCACATCAGTGTTCCATTCCTTTTGAAAATCTCGATGTCTATGATTTTCAGAAGGAGATCTCGCTGACGGAGGAAGCGTTATATGACAAATTTATCGTACAGCGGAGGGGCGGTTACTGCTTTGAGACGAACGGATTTTTCTGTGTGATGCTTCGCTCTATGGGATTTGACGCACGCCCCTGCCTGTGCAGAGTTATGTTTGGTCTGACGGAGCCGTCGCAGAATCTGTTTGATCACCGGGCAACCATTATCACGCTGGATGAAAAAGACTATTTCTGTGAAGTCGGTCTGGGCGGAGCCATGCCGCCGGCATCTATGAAAATTCCGGATCAGGGACTGTGGACAGCGGATACCGAAGATGTATGGCTTGAAATGAAAGGAGAAGAATTTTCTATCCGTGCCATCGAACCGGGCTGGTATGGAACGATGCGCCGGGTACGGTTGAATCGGGATATTTATGATGATCCGATGGATCGAAAGGAACGTCTGGAGGTTATGTTTACCACGATTGCAGTACATGAGATGGATTTTACATCTTTGAATTATTATCTGTCTCATGCAGAGAAATCGCTGTTTCGCTGCCAGCGGATTGTCAATCTGCGCACAGAGCGTGGATATCGTGCACTGACGGGGCTTGTTTATCGGGAAGTGACAGACGGAATACGCAGAGAGCAGACACTGATGCCGGAGGAACTTTCGGTGATCCTGAAGGAAAACTTCGGAATAGAACTGACAACAGAGCAGATTCGGTATTTTGCGGGATAAGTAGAAAATAATCAGAAAGAGCGGTGATACAATCAGATGGAACCTAAGCAGAAGACAGAACAGGATACGACAGTTGGAAAGGAACATTTTGTCCAAAAAACAGAATATCTGGATGAAAAACTGCTGGCATACAGCCAGACAGATGCCTATCCATTTCACATGCCGGGACATAAGCGACAGTCTATGGGAAACTGGACCGGAGAAGCAATTGACATTACGGAGATTACCGGTTTTGATAACCTGCATCATGCGGAAGGGATTCTGCAGGAGGCGCAGTGCCGGGCTGCGGAAACGTTTGGCGCGGATAAGACCTTTTTCCTGATAAACGGAAGTACGGCGGGGCTGCTATCTGCCATCTGTGGAACCGTCAGGAGAGGAGGGCGGCTGCTGATGGCACGCAACTGCCACAAAGCCGTCTATCATGCGGTCTATCTGATGGAACTGAAGACTGCATATCTATATCCGGAGCAGACAGACTTTGGCATTCAGGGAAGCATCTCACCGGAACAGGTGCGTGATATGCTGGAACAGTATCCGGACACGGAAGCTGTTTTGCTGACTTCCCCGACCTATGATGGTGTCGTTTCCGATATTGCAGCGATTGCAGCTCTGGCGCATGAAAAAGGTGTACCACTGATCGTGGATGAGGCCCACGGTGCGCATTTCGGTTTCTCACAGGGATTTCCGCAGAAGGCGCTTGCCTTTGGCGCGGATCTGTGTATCGAGAGCGTGCACAAAACGCTGCCTGCCTACACCCAGAGCGCACTGCTTCATTATCGGAAAAATCCGTGGATCAATCTGGAGCGGGTAAAACAGTATCTGGGAATTTATCAGACCAGTTCTCCATCCTATATTCTGATGGCTGGGATTGATCGCTGCACCCGGATCCTGCGGGAGCAGGGAACGGAACTTTTTGCGGCATACGAACAGCGGCTGCATGATTTTTATGAAAAATGCAGAACATTACAACGGATCACTGTGCTTTCACCTGGTGGGGAAATCGGAGAAAACGGGGAAAATGATCCGGGCATCTGGGCGCGGGATCCGTCCAAAATTCTGATCTGTGCCGAGGACGCGGGACTGCACGGGCAGGAACTGGCGGAACTTTTGACGGAGCATTATCATCTGGAACTGGAGATGGCTTCCGGTCACTATGCGACGGCCCTGACAACGCTTATGGATACACAGGAAGGGTTTGACCGGCTGTTCGCTGCACTGCAGGCGATTGACAGAAAGAATCGTAAAAGCGGGATGCTGCATCAGGGGCAGGAATTGGAGACAGCAGATTTATTTACCACAGATGACATATACTGTGAGGCAGAAAAAGTGCTGGATATTGCAGAGGCAATGGATGCACCGAAGACGACAATCCCTCTGATGAGTGCGGCAGGCTGTGTATCCGGGGAGTTTGTCTATCTGTATCCGCCGGGAATCCCGATCCTGGCGCCGGGTGAGCGTGTGACGGAGGAGATTCTGGAAACGCTGCGCATCTGTCAGGCACGGAACATGCAGATAGAGGGAATGAAAGATTACAGTGGACAAAGCTTGGAAATCTGTAATATACTGTAATCATAATGAGATTTTAGAATGAAAGAGAGACATGATCATGGGAAACATCTATTGTCTGATGGGCAAAAGTGCATCGGGAAAAGACACGATCTATAACCGCCTTCTGGCAATGGAGAAACTGCATCTGCGGCGTGTTGTTCCTTATACCACCCGTCCGATGCGCTCCGGGGAGACCGACGGACAGACGTATGTTTTCTGTACGGAGCAGCAGGTGGCAGATTTTGAAGCGGCGGGAAAAATCATTGAACTGCGTGCATACCATACGGTGTATGGCATATGGAAATATTTTACCGCGGATGATGGACAGATCTGCCTGGCGGAGAGCGATTATCTGATGATCGGAACACTGGAAGCATATGAACAGATCCGTAATTATTTTGGCACGGACAAAGTGTGTCCGGTGTATGTGGAAGTAGACGACGGACTGCGTCTTCAGCGTGCACTGGATCGGGAACGTGCGCAGGATCAGCCCAAATATGCGGAGATGTGCCGCAGATTTCTGGCGGATGAGGAGGATTTTTCCGAGGAAAATCTGGAAAGAGCAGGGATCACAAAGCGGTTTCAGAATACAGATCTGGATCAGGTCACACAGGAAATCGCTTCTTATATGAAGTAGATAGCATTTCTTTTTATTTTACGCACCGTTTATAGGAGAGCGTATTTTCGTCTGAGATAAACAGCAGAAGGAATGATTCGATTTTTTAGGAAACGGAACGAACAGATATTGGCAGTAAGGAGCAGTAATGGCAGGATTTCATGAGATTATCGGACATGAACAATTGATTGCGCACTTGCAGAGTGCGATTGTAATGGATAAAGTATCTCATGCATACATTATCAACGGTCCAAAGGACAGTGGGAAAATGATGCTGGCACAGGCATTTGCCATGGCGCTGCAGTGTGAGACTTCCATCCGGAACCGGGAGGGAGCGACAGGTCGTCCAGAGGAGAAACTGTCACCGGAAATCCTTGCAGAGCCATGTCTGGAGTGTCATTCCTGCAAACAGGCACTTGGGAATAACCAGCCTGATATTATTTATCTGACGCATGAAAAGCCGAATACGATCTCTGTGGCGGACATCCGTGAGCAGATCAATCATGATATTGAGATCAAACCTTACAGCAGTAAGTATAAAGTATACATTGTGGATGAAGCAGAGAAAATGAATCAGCAGGCACAGAATGCGCTGTTGAAAACCATCGAGGAGCCGCCGGCTTATGCGGTGATCCTGCTTCTGACCACGAATGCGGATGCATTTTTGCAAACGATCCGTTCCCGGTGTGTGATGCTGGACATCAAGCCGGTGAGCGACGAGAAAATCCGGGAATTTCTGATGAAGAAACGTCAGGTACCGGATTACAAAGCGGAGGTATGTGCAGCCTTTGCCAGAGGCAATGTGGGCCGTGCGGTGGCACTGGCTTCTTCCGAACGGTTTAATGAACTGAAGGACGTTACCGTTTCGCTGCTGCGCAGACTGGGTGATATCCGCAGATATGATATTTTACAGGAGATAAAACCACTGAACGATTTCAAGGACGATATCAGAGAATTTTTTGATTTGGTTTTGTTTTGGTATCGGGATGTGTTATTATATAAAGCAGCAGGTTCCGAAGAACAGCTGATCTTCCGGGAACAGGCGCTGGAAATCCGGCGTCAGGCAGAGAAAAGCACTTACCATGGCCTGCAGCAGATTTTAGAAGCAATAGAGACAGCGGACCGACGGATCCGGGCAAATGTAAATTTTGACCTGACCATGGAATTGCTGGCAATGACGATCAAGGAGAACATTGGATGATAAAAGTAACTGGAGTCAGATTCCGTCAGGCGGGAAAGGTGTACTACTTTGACCCGAAAAACCTGAAACTGGAGCGGGGCAGCCATGTCATCGTGGAGACAGCCCGCGGTATTGAATATGGTACAGTCATTGTACCGCCGAAAGGCATTACAGACGATGAGGTGGTTCAGCCGCTGAAGGCGGTGATCCGTGTGGCAACACCGGAGGATGACCGCATTGAAGAGAGAAATCATGAAAAAGAGAAAGAAGCATATAAAATTTGCCTGGAAAAGATTGAAAAACATGGTCTCGCGATGAAACTGGTACAGGCAGAGTACACGTTTGACAACAATAAACTGCTGTTTTATTTTACCGCAGACGGAAGAATCGATTTCCGTGAACTGGTAAAAGATCTGGCAAGTGTGTTCCGTACCAGAATCGAATTGCGTCAGATCGGTGTCCGGGATGAGACCAAGATTCTGGGCGGTATCGGTATCTGCGGACGACCGCTGTGCTGTCATACATTTCTGACCGAGTTCGCACCGGTGTCCATCAAGATGGCAAAGGAACAGAATCTGTCCCTGAATCCGACCAAGATTTCCGGTGTATGCGGCAGATTGATGTGTTGTTTGAAAAATGAGGAAGAAACTTACGAATACCTGAACAGCCGTCTGCCGAATGTGGGTGACCGCGTGACGACTGTGGATGGATTGAAAGGTGAGGTACAGAGTGTCAGCGTACTGCGCCAGCTGGTGAAAGTGATCGTAGATATGGGAGATGAAAAAGAAATCCGTGAATATCCGGTCAGACAGCTGAAATTCCGTTCCAAGCGCCGCAGAGATCACGGCGAGCGTCTGAGCAAAGAGGAAATGCGCAAACTTGCTGAGTTAGAGGACAAGGGAGGACATTCCAAGTTAAATGAGTAATTTATTGCCGGGAGAACGAATCGACGAATTACAGCGAAACGGCTACCGCATTATCCAGAATCCGGAACGATTCTGCTTCGGCATGGATGCGGTGCTGCTGTCCGGCTTTGCCCGGGCAAAAAAACAGGAACGCTGTCTGGATCTGGGCTGTGGAAACGGGATCATTCCGATCCTGATGGAAGCAAAGACAGAGGGAAAACATTTTACCGGACTGGAGATCCAGCCGGAGAGTGCGGATATGGCGAGACGCAGCGTGGCGTTGAACGGGTTGCAGGATCGGATCGACATCGTAGAAGGTGATATTAAGGATGCTTCAAAGATTTTTGGAGCATCTTCTTTTCATGTCGTGACGACAAATCCACCGTATATGACCGCACAACACGGACTGACAAATCTGTATGAGGCAAAAACCATCGCAAGACATGAAGTATTGTGCAATCTGGAAGATATTATCCGGGAAAGTGCGAGACTTCTGATGCCGGGAGGTCGTTTTTATATGGTGCACCGGCCTTTCCGGCTGGCGGAGATCATATCTCTGATGGTGCAGTACCGCATGGAACCCAAACGGATGCGTCTGGTGTATCCTTACGTGGACCGGGAGCCGAATATGGTGCTGATCGAGGGACTGCGGGGTGGAAAAAGCCGAATGACCGTGGAAAAACCATTAATTGTATACAAAGAGCCTGGAAAATATACGGATGAGATATATGATGTATATGGTTATTAAACTTGTTTATCGTATATCTTTGAATGATTGATTCTGTTTTGTACGATAGATAGTAATGCAAAAAGTGAAGTATATGAAAAATGTAAAGATACAATTTTTATCGGACTGTGAGGTGAAAAAAGGTTATGGCTGGAAAATTATATTTATGTGCAACACCGATTGGAAATCTGGAGGACATTACGCTGCGGGTATTACGCACTTTAAAAGAAGTAGATCTGATCGCAGCAGAGGATACCAGAAATTCCATCCATCTGCTGAACCATTTTGATATAAAGACACCACTGACCAGCTATCATGAATATAACAAAGTGGACAAGGCGTATCAGCTGGTGGAAAAGATGCAGCAAGGCACAAATATCGCGCTGATCACGGATGCGGGTACGCCGGGTATCTCCGATCCGGGCGAAGATCTGGTGCGGATCTGCTATGAACAGGGTATCGAAGTGACATCCCTCCCGGGAGCAGCGGCATGCATTACCGCATTGACTCTGTCCGGGCTTCCGACACGTCGTTTTTCCTTTGAGGCATTTCTGCCAAAAGAGAAAAAAGAACGCGCGGCGGTATTGGAGGAACTGAAAAACGATACAAGAACACTGATCGTATATGAGGCGCCACACCATCTGCTGGGGACGTTAAAAGAACTGCAGAATGCACTGGGAAACCGCAGGCTGACAGTTTGCCGGGAACTGACAAAAAAATTTGAGACAGCGTTTCAGACCACATTTTCGGAAGCAATCCGTTACTATGAGGAGCAGGGGGTTCGCGGAGAATGTGTTCTTGTTATCGAGGGCAGAAGCCGTGAGGAACTGGTGCAGGAGGCACAGCAATCCTGGGAGGCAATTTCGGTGGAAGAACATATGGAGCATTATCTGAGCACCGGTATGGATCGGAAAAGCGCAATGAAACAGGTGGCAAAAGACCGGGGCGTTGGAAAACGCGAAATTTATCAGATGTTGTTGAAAGCAGAGAATGAGTGATATCGCACAAGTTTAGCAGAAGTACAGAGATATGTACAAGAATAAAGGCTATGCCTGGAACATTCTTAGGCTTATAGGGGAAGGAGTAGCTATGACAAAAGACTTGACTGTTGGAAGCCCGATGAAACTGATCTGGCAGTTTTCCATACCGCTGGTACTGGGAAATCTGTTTCAGCAGATGTATAACATGGTAGATACGGTAATCGTAGGCCGTTATTTGGGGCTGGATGCCCTGACCAGTGTAAGTTCTACCACATCTATTACATTTCTGATCATTGGTTTTTGCCTTGGTACCTGTACAGGGCTGGCGGTTCCGGTGGCACAGAAATTTGGAGCAAAAAGTTACAGTGAAATGCGTAAATTTGTGATGAACGCAGCCTACCTGGCGATTTTCCTCGCCGTAATCATGACTATCGTGACCTGTGCGCTGTGCGGTTCCATCCTGACCTGGATGAAGACGCCGAATCAGTTTTATCAGGGCGCGTATGATTATCTGTTTGTCATTTTCCTTGGAATCCCATTTACGTTTTTATACAATGTAGTGGCTGGTATCATCCGTTCACTGGGAGATTCCAAGACACCGTTTTATTTTCTGGTACTGTCCGCAGTGATGAATATTTTTCTGGATATGCTGTTTATCATTGTATTCAAACTTGGTACGGCGGGGGCTGGATGGGCGACCATTTTATCACAGGCAATTTCCGGAGTACTTTGCTTTCGCTATATGAAGAAAAAATATGACATTCTGAAGACAAATCGTCAGGAACGCAGACTGGATATGCATTACATAAAGACACTGTTTACAATGGCTGTGCCGATGGGACTGCAATTTTCCATTACTGCCATTGGAAGTATTCTGCTCCAGAGTGCGGTAAATACACTGGGAGCAGTTTATGTATCTGCATTTGCGGCAGCTACAAAGGTAAAACAGCTGGCGATGTGTCCATACGATGGATTTGCCACAGCCAGTGCAACCTTTGGCAGTCAGAACCTTGGCGCCGGCAATCTGAAACGAATCCGGGAAGGATTGAAATCAGGAATTATCATTTCTGTGATTTACAGTATCGCCATCGGAATCGTGCTGATTTTTGCAGGTTCCAAGATTGCCCTGATCTTTGTATCAGGAAGTGAGACAGAAGTGCTTGGCTATGCACAGCAGCTATTGACCTGCGCAGGATTTTTCTATTTCTTTCTGGCATTCCTGAACTGCACACGACTGACCATTCAAGGGCTCGGTTACAGTGCCATTGCCATGTGTGCAGGATTAAGTGAACTTCTTGCCCGTGGTCTGATGTCTGTCTTTGTCATTCCGAAATTTGGATATACCGCAGTATGTTTTACAGATCAGACTGCATGGATCGCGGCAACCGCCGTGGTAATGCCGGTATTTTTTGCAATTATGAAACGTCTGGAGAAACGGCAGGCGGAAGTTACCGGTTCTCCAACACATAATCCCGCAGCACATTGAATGATGCCGGGCCGATTTTTAATACTTTTTCATAAAAGGCAGAGTCCGTATAAGTATTCGGATTCTGCTTTTTCATTTCTTCCTGCAGATCATGAAATTCCAGATATCCGATATAATATTTCAGATAGTTGGCAGGTTCGGATACGATCAGTTCAAAAATATCGCGCAGTACTTCCTCATCAGTGAATCCGTAAGTGGAAAAGAAGGCTGCTGTATCGTCCAGCGTCCATCCTTCATAATGAATCCCCATATCCGCAGTGGCGTAAAGACTCAGGATTGCAGCCTGATTTGCAGCGCAGAGTTTTGCAGCATCTTTGGACAGTCCGCTGTAAATATAGGAATGTAATTCTACGAATGTCGCCCAGCCTTCTGTGTAGCCGGGATAGCCAAGCAGTGACCGGATAGGCGGCACATCCTGGCTGTGGAAGTAGATGTTTTGATACAGATGTCCCGGAAAACCTTCATGCGCCAGTGTCGTGAACAGCCGGATTCCTTCATAACCATTTTTCTGATTGATGTAGATGGTGTTTTCTGTCAGCTGATCCAGTGGGGAAGTCAGATAAAATGCCGGGGAGAGATAATCTTCCATGGCAGCATTGATATATTTGACTGTTACATTGCAATCTGGGAGGGAAGGAAAGTCGGCAGTGATCGCCTGCTGCAGCGTAGCCAGCATTTCTTCGGGAGACTGTGCGGAGAAATCGAGTCGTTCTGGCTCCTCGGTGAGATCCGGGTGATCTTCCAGCAATTCTGATACCAGAAGCAGATCTTTTTTGCGCTGGCTGGCGGTACGTTTTTCCAGTGTGGCGACGGAGTCATCGCTTCCGGTATAGCAGTGCACCAGATATTCATAATAGGTATTCCCTTCCGGAAAATGACAGAGGCCGGCATCGTTATATCCGCTATTCTGTAATCCGGCAATTGTGTTGGAAAGCTGTTCAAATGCCGGAAATACCTGCTGTTCCAGAATGTCGCGATTTTGGTTTTGATAGGCAGCACGTTCGTTTTTGGACAGTTCACTCATGGCATCTGTTTTTTCGTTGAAGGTAGCAACAAGATAATGGGAGTTAAGATCTGCCGTGAAGTCTTTGCACTGTTGGATCAGACGTTGGGCGGCAAAGGATGGCATAAAACGCCCGGCGGCAGCTTTTTCCTTCTCATACGCGCTGATCTCAGAAAAATACCGTGGAATGTCGGACAGTAACGACAGGTAATCTGTGATGTCCCTTGTATTCCGAAAGGTATATTCTGCCAGCAGGATGGGAATCTGGGATTGCAGTCCGGTAGTGGGAGTCAGCGGCTCTTCATAACAGTACCAGTTGGCACCGTTTTTTGTGAGATCCAGAGATTCTGACAGAATATCCAGGGTCAGCCGATTTTCAGCCGATAGTTCAGCCGATTGAAATTGTTGCAGTCCGGCAAGCAGATTTTCAGCAAAGGCTGCAGCCAGGGCAGGAGAATCTGCAGAGCAGGTTCCGAGAGATGTCTGATAGTCCGTGATACCGTAAGCGGCAGGATCTGCCAGTGTGTAATGAAGGTTCAGCAGATTTGCGGAAGCTTCCTGCCGAAAAAGTTCTGTTACATAATCCGTGAAGGCGGCATTCAAAGCAGTGGTGTTTTCGGATGATGCGTCAGAAGCCGATGCAGCATCCGGTGCATCGGCATCAGAAGAACTTTTGCCGGAATCTGCCTGCGGATTCGTCAGAAACTGAACAATCCAGGTGTCGGAATCTGCACATTTACAGACGGCGGCGCAGAAAATTCCGAGACCAATGAGAAACAGGGAGAGACAGAGGGAAAAACGGATTTTACGAAAAAAATGAAAATGACAGTGGCGCATGGCAGGTACCGGCTATGATTATAATTATTATTAAAATATGTGCCGTCAGGCAGGAATATGACGGGGAAATTGTAATGTTGTGTTAATTGTGGTAGAATAAGCCCGAGATGAGACTACATAAGAAAGGACAACATACTATGAAAAAATTAAACGTATTTATTTGCTTTTTAGCAGTTATTTTTGTATGTGCAATGGCAGAAATTACTCCGGCCCGAGCAGAAGAACGACAGTCTGCTGCTTCCGGTGCTCAGACGGTTGCGCAGGATATTACTTTGTATGGGCTGTCAAGCAGCTATGATGGGGTGATCGCGATTCCTGCGGATATGGATACGGAATATCAGATCCATGCAAACGGAAGAGATATCAGCTATACAGTAACGGATGGAAATAATATTACCGTAGATGATCGTGGTGTCGTGCGGATAAAATATACGACGACTTATTGGTATGGAAATATAGGATATTCTTATCCGATCCAAGATAAAACACCTACCAGTGTCGAAAAAAGTTTTGATGCTGGCGATGCAACAGTGACGGTGACAGCAGACGGGGTGCAGACAAATATAACAGTTCATGTGGCAGACTATGCGCAAAAATATGCGGATGATAAGATTTTACAATACATAAATGAAAATATTGCAGGAAAAAATCTCAGTGATATGGAGCTGATGAAAAAAATTGCTGCATATCCGGCCAGCTTTGATTATGGTGCATCGCATTCCGGATATGTGTCTATGATTATTTATGGAAATGGTGACTGTTGGGCGAGTACATCTACCATTATCAGAACTTGTGAGTTACTCGGAATTGATGCCTGGTCCAGAAACGGGAACAAGGATTACGGCGCAGGAAGCGGTCACATGAATGCAATGGTATATTATGATGGCAAATATTATGAACTGGAAGCCGGTTACAGCGGAACAGCACCGCGATATTATTCTGCTGAGGAAAGAGATTCGCTGTTTTGTTTTCATGATAAAGATGATGGGACCTTGTCCATTTATCAGTATGACGGACAACTTACATCAGGTGATACTTTGGAAATCCCGGCAACCTATCAGGGAAAAACAGTTACGGAAATTGAGGATCAATTTTCACAGGGGTCAAACAGAACATGTGGAACAATCCATCTTCCGGATACGATCACAAAGATCGGAGCATTTGCATTTTCGGGTTTTGAACAGGCGACATCCATCAATATTCCGGCCAGTGTAAAGGAAATTGGAACAGGTGCTTTTGCACAGTGCTTATCGTTAGAGAACTTTGAATGCACAGGAATTGGAAATAACTATGCCTCCCAGAATGGTATTCTGTACAGCCGTGATAAAAAGATTGCGATCAGCGGCCCGGCGGTAAATAATCCGCAGTTTGCATCGGGCGTTCATCAGATTGCAGAGGGTGCATTTAGTTATAATACAAATCTTGTAAAAATAGTAATTCCAGAGAGTGTAACAACCATCGAAGATGCTGCATTTTTTGATTGTTATAGTGTTAAGAATGTGACGATAAAAGGAACTGATATTACATTTGGATCAAATGTGTTTTATAATTGTTCAGAGCTGACATTACGCGGAACAGTCGGTTCTGCTGTTGAGACTTATGCAAATGAAAATGGAATTGCATTCAGAGATATTCAGGAACCTCCAAAGAATGGGTTGTATCAGGAAGGGGATTCCTGGAACTATTATGTGGATGATGAGATTGCAGAAGACGTTACTACGCTGGTAGCCTGCAACGGTGACTGGTGGTATGTAGAAGATGGAAGAATTAATTTTAATAAATGGGGATTGTATGAATATAACGGAAGTCTATGGTACATTGAGAATGGAAAAGTAAACTTTTCTGAGACGACAATCTGTTATTATGAAGGAGAAGACTGGTATGTAAAAAATGGTTGTGCGGATCCTCAGTACAATGACGTGATTTGTATGAATGACGATTGGCTGGCAGTCAGAAACGGAAGGATTGATTCGAATTTTAACGGGATTGCAAGCAATGCATCCGGAGAATGGTACTGTGAATATGGCCAGGTACAGTTTGATGCAAGCGGCCTTGTAAAATCGGAGAATGACGCATTTGACGGCTGGTATTATGTTCGGAATGGCTGTGTGCAGAAAGGCCAGGAGACCGTAGTGCAAAACAGCAGTGGCTGGTGGTATATCGGAACAGACGGAAAGGTTGATTTTCATAAGAATACAGTAGCACCGAATGAGTATGGCTGGTGGGCTGTGCGAAACGGAGCAGTAGATTTTCAATTGAACGGAATCGCATCCAATGAGTCTGGTGACTGGTATTGCAGAGGAGGTCAGGTAGATTTTGGCGCAGCCGGTGTGCTGGAATCAGAAACAGAAGGATTCTGCGGCTGGTATTATATTCAGAATGGCTGTGTGCAGAAAGGGCAGGAGACAGTAAAACAAAATAGTAATGGCTGGTGGTATATCGGAACAGATGGAAAAGTTGATTTTGGATTTTCTGGAATTGCATCCAATGAAAACGGTACCTGGTATATTGAAAATGGAAAGGTTAATTTTACTTACTCCGGTACTTATGAAGATGAGAATGGACGGATTTATGACATTAAATCTGGCAATGTAGCCTGACGGAAATTTTGTGTAGAACCGGATTTGTCCCTTGCGAAGTTTTCACAGATTATGTATAATGATATTGTTAATCAATCAAAATATTTGATATGCAAAATATTGGAGGAGCGCATTGGAAGGATACGATACACTTCATGACCTGCTGGTCAAATTATTTAATGAAATTATGAATATTGAGGAAAAGGCAATCATCACGGAGGAGTTCAAAGATATTTCCAATAATGATATGCATATCATTGAGGCAATCGGTCTGGATGAACCGCGGAGCATGTCTTCGGTAGCAAAGGATTTGTCTGTTACTGTGGGAACACTGACGATTGCGATCAATAATCTGGTGAAAAAAGCTTATGTCAAACGTGTCAGAAGTGAGAAAGATCGTCGTGTCGTTCTGATCTCTCTGACAGAAAAAGGTGTGAAGGCATACCACCATCATGCAGAGTTCCACGATGAGATGATAAAAGCTACACTGAACGGCCTTGACGAAGAACAGACAAAAGTGCTGGTTAAAGCATTGACGAATCTGAGCGCATTTTTCCGCACCTATGGAAAATAATAGGCACATTGGAACTCGCGGTCAGACCGTCTGTAAAAACTGTTTCCGGTGGATTTGTGAGTATGGAAAGATAAAAAAGTAATAAGTGTTTGTGATTCAGCATACGTTGTTAGAAAGCCCGGAAGGGAACTGACAGCGTATGCTGAATTTTTTATGGATTTTTATGATTCTGGCAGGAATTGTATATGCGGCATTCACCGGTAATCTGCCGGCAGTAACGGACGCGGCACTGGATGCAGCGCAGCAGGCGGTGACGTTGTGTATCACCATGGCGGGAGTGCTGGCGTTCTGGGTCGGTCTTATGCGGATCGCAGAAAATGCCGGGATGATGCAGCGGGCGGCAGACCGGATCTACCCGTTGCTTCATTTTTTGTTTCCGCGTATTCCGCGGGAACATGCAGCATGCAAATCCATTGCAGCCAACTGTATCGCCAATTTTTTCGGACTGGGCTGGGCGGCAACGCCGGCGGGGCTGCAGGCGATGGAAGATCTGGATGAACTGGAAAAGGAACGGACGCTGTTACAGGCAGTTCATCAGCCTTATCGGAAAAAATTTGATTTTACTTCCGACCGTATCCGGCACACACATGTAAAACGGGAAAAAGTGGCTTCCACAGAAATGTGTACATTTCTGGTGCTGAATATTTCGTCACTTCAGCTGATTCCGGTGACCGTGATTGCTTATCGCAGCAAGTACGGCTCACCGGATCCGACGGGTATTGTGGGAGCAGCCATTGTGGCTACGGCATTTTCTACGCTGGCGGGAATTATCTTTGCAAAGATCATGTCAGCAGCAGACCGGAAACGGGGATACTGAACGCAGATAAAAAAATCAAAAGATGTGGATGAGTGAGGACTGGATGTTATAAAAAACAGAAGGGATGGAGATATTATTTGTATATGCAGCGTATATTACTGTTTCTGTCAGATGTTATCATTCCACTTTTTATTGTGGTGATTCTTATGGCCGGACTGCTGAACCGGCGGAATGCCTATGAAGATTTCGTAAAAGGTGCGAGAGACGGTCTGAAGACGGCGGTGGATATTTTACCCACCCTTGCCGGTCTGATGGTTGCTGTAGGCATTCTGCGCGCTTCCGGTCTGCTTGATGCACTGGCCGGAGTACTTGGAAACTGTGTAGACCGTATTGGATTTCCGTCACAGCTGGTTCCACTTGCGGTGGTGCGGATGTTTTCTTCCTCAGCCGCCACCGGCTTGCTGCTGGATGTCTATGAGCAGTTCGGAACCGATTCCAGACTGGGGCGGATCGCATCGGTCATGATGAGCAGCAGTGAGACGATATTCTATACGATGAGCATTTATTTTATGATAGTAAAAGTGAAAAAGACACGCTGGACTCTGGCCGGGGCATTGGTAGCGACCGTGGCCGGGATCATGGCCAGCGTGTTGCTGGTTGGGTGAAAGAAGAATATGTCAGGTGTGTAAAATTGTAAAGCGGACATTCGCAATCCGCTTTCGCTACTTGCTCATGAACGCAGTCGCTTTGCGACCTGTCAGTGGGAGCTTTTAACT
>OCHG01000087.1_pt1 | contig 108895 bp, 75 predicted proteins | sample 1538801 | NCBI WGS metagenome assembly OCHG01 (sample SAMN04571727, study PRJEB22368) | human gut metagenome | biome: human gut; material: stool | host: Homo sapiens | place: Luxembourg | collected 2012-09-20 | reverse complement strand
GCTATTTTTCGCTTAGTTTTTCAATTACAGAGATAAGCCGGGCTATTTGGCTATCCTTTTCTTTTATCATTTCTTGATAGCCTTTTTGCAACTCAATCAAACCCGCAATATCGTTAGTCGTAACCTGGTTCCCGTTGCCGGCAACGGCGGTGTTGTTATTTCCCGAAATACGGTTTGTATTATCTCCGTTCCGCATTGTTCCGTCGCCGGTAAGCAACCACATAGGATTAAGTTCCGGGAATTGTTCGCCGATAGCTTTCATCTTATCGGGCTGGATAGATTGGCGTATATTATTGACATAAGACGACGAAACGCCTATCCGCCTACAAAATTCCCGCTCACTAATATTTAGGGTCTTGATATACTCCCTAAGTCTTTCTTTTACACCCATATAACGCGATTTTAGAAGGTTTCAAAAAATATTTTTCGCATTTTGCATAGCAAAAATTTGCTTATTGTACTGCAATGCTATATATTTGCAACGTGTAACCGATACGATTGCAAAGGTATAATAATAATACGCTCCATGCAAATAAGCGGCATAGCAAAAAATACCTAAGCAATTTAAGCGACAATGGATTATGAAGTACGATACGACATTTATTAACCGAAACTTCCTTTTGAAAGTCTACGGAGTAGACAGCGAAAACAAAAGGATAAACCGCCTTGTAGGGGTTTCCGGCTTGGTGGGGCTAATCGGTACGGAGCTTACCGAAAAATTCATTACTCGTGCACTTAACAGTAAGAAAGACAGCGTAAAATGCCGCCTGCGCCGAGGATTACAAGCAACACTATATTTCAAATAGACGATGAAAAAGACAGTAATAGTTAATGGCAAAGCAAAGCGTATAGAATTTTCGTACGCGGTAGGCGAAACTATTTCGCTGAGCAATAACGAGGTAAGAAAACCTTGGGGACGGGTTACGGAAAGGGTAACAGTTTCAAAACTAACCTTTACGATTGACGGGAAGACCTACGAGGGAACGCGCACCTTTAAGGTTGCCGGCGGCCCCTATTCGGAAACCTTCGAGTTCGACGGGAATAGCTTTGCTTCCCATAAAAAAGCAATTGAATACATACTTAACAATATCGAGAAATGAGCGAAACGACAATTTACAAAGAAGGATTTAACGCCGGCTTTATGCAGCTTCGACAGATTGACGTAGAAGCCGCTACAAAGGAACTCTGGCAAGCGTTGGGGATTAACAACCGCAACACTTTCGCGGCTTACAAGTTCGGACGTATCGAACCCAAGGCAAGCCAAGCCGTCGCCGTCGAATTGGTATTTAGGAAGTACGGCGTTACGACAAACATTTGGGGGAAATAGAAATGAGAGCCGAAGCAGGACTAACGCAGCGCGAAACCCAAATAGCCGAATTATTGGCTTGGGGAGCCGCAAAAAAGGAAGTGGCCGACAGGCTTTCTATTTCGCCCCGGACGGTAGAGAATACCGCACGAAACATTTATAGCAAGATAGGAATACAGAAGGCTACGGAGCTTTGCGTATGGTGGTTCTGCACACATTGCGGCGTTTCCTTCGACCTATCCCCTATAAAACGGACAATTATAGCCTGCTTCTTCCTTGCGATTATTCTACCGCGTGAAATGTACGCCCAAGGCGATACCTACCGACTGTTCAGAAGCCGCAAAGTAGCCGAACGTACAGTGACACGAAGAACCGGAAGGCGGCAGGAATACGAATTAGATTTTTGGGAACTATAAAAGGCAAAGGCTATGAAGCGACTAATTAAAGAATTATCCCTTTCGGGATTGACGCTAAAACAGAAGGCGATAGTTTGGTATTTCATTATATCGTTTTGCCTTCTTGCAAGTACGGCGGAAGCCCCGTTTTGGTTCTTGTTTTTAGAGGTTGCCAACTTCGCCAATGCCGCCCGCCTTATAAAACGGGTTCCACTACCGGAAGACCCACGAGATAGTTAGGTATGGCAGACTTAAATACAAGACTTATAGACCTTACGGCGGGGGAATTATTAGAGCTAATAGGGAAAGGACAAAGCCCCCGGATAGAAGTAGACGTTACCAAAGACCCGAATAAAAAATACGTCTACGGCCGGGCCGGGATTGCCGAACTATTCAAATGTTCAAAGACTACCGCCAGCCGCATAAAACAAAGCGGCTTAATCGACGGCGCATATAAGCAGGTCGGAAGGTTGATAATAGTAGACGCGGAAAAAGCCTTAGAACTGGCCGCAAAACGAGCAAAGAAAAGTAACAACCGAAATAAATAACTTGTTATGAGCAAGAAGGTAACATTAAAAGAATTGACCCTTAAAAACTTTAAGGGTATTAGGGACTTGGCCGTAAAGTTCGGCGAAGTAACCACCATTGCCGGCGCAAACGCGACAGGTAAAAGCACCGTTTTCGACGCTTTTACCTGGGTGCTTTTCGGCAAAGACAGTAACGACCGTACGGATAGCGGGAAAGGCGCATTTACCGTTAAGACGGTCGGCCCGGACGGGAACCCTATACTTAAATTGGAACATTCCGTAACGGCCGTTTTAGACGTGAACGGCGAAGAAGTGGCCCTTACCCGCACCCTTACGGAAGATTGGGTAAAACCGCGCGGTAAGGCCGAAGTAGAACTTAAAGGAAATACTACGCATTACTTCTGCAATGGCGTAGAAATTAAGGCAGGAGCTTTCCAAGAAAAGGTAGCAGCCATAACCGAAGAACAACTTTTTAAGTTGATTACGAACCCGGCTTACTTCCCTTCGTTGGATTGGAAGACCCAGCGCGAAATATTGCTACGCATTGCCGGGGGCGTAACATACGAAGAAGTGGCCGCCGGCCGCGCCGATTTTGCGGCTATCCTTTCCCAGCTTTCCGGTAAAGATTTGGCGGAGTTCAAACAAGAAATAGCCTACCGCAAAAGCCGGATTAAGGAAGGTTTGGAAAAATGCCCTATCGAGATTAACGCAATAGACAGCGTTACGCCCGAAGCCCCGGACTACGAAGCCTTGGAAGCCGAAAAGGTACGCTTATCCGCCGAGTTGGAAGAAGTGGAAGCGGCTATTACGGACGTTGCAGAAACGGCCCGCAAACACTACGAAGGAGTGCAGGAAAAACGCAAGGCGATTAACGACCTTCGGAACCAGCAGCAGGACGTAGTTTTCAGAGCAAGACAGGCCGCGCAAAAGGAAGGCTACGAGAAGAACGCCAAACGTAACGAGGTTAAGACCAACTACGAAATTACGAAGCGCGAAGTCACGAACTATAACGCCGCTTCGGAAAACGACCTTTCCGATATTCGCCACCATATCCAAACCCTTACTTCTGAAATAGCGGACTTATCCGCCAAGGTGGAAGCCAAACGCGAAGAATGGAATACGCGAAACGCCGAAGAATATAAAGTAAGTACCGGCGGCCTTATTTGCCCGATATACGAAACCTTATGTTCGGACGCAAACGTTTTGCGTATGGACGCTATCGCCAAGGAGAAGGCGCGGGCCAAATTCGACGAAGCCAAGACCCGCGACCTTGCCCGGATTACCGAAGAAGGCAAAACGCTAAACCAGCGAATAGCAGAAAAGAAAGCCCGGTTACAGGACTTGGAAGCCCAACTTTCCGAACGTATGGAAGCTATCGCCGCTAAGAAAGCCGAATACGCTAAGAAGTTACAGGACTTGGAAGCGGAAATAGCCGCCAACCCGGAAGTAACCGTATCTACCGACATTATGCCCGAAGACTTACCCGAATGGAAGGAGATAGAAGCCCGGATAGCCGAAATATCCGCTACCATTTCGGACATACCGGCGGCCGATACTGCCGAGCTTACAGCCAAGAAACGGGAACTTACGGCCCTTTTGGACGAAGTAAAACAAAAGCTAAGTATTCGGGCCACCATTGAAAAGAACGCCGCAAAGAAGGCCGAAATATTGGCAAGGGAAAAGGAATTAGCCCAGCAGCAAGCAGATTTAGAAAAGCAGGAATTTACGATAGACGAACTTAATAAGGCCCGAATGGACGAAGTAGAACGCCGGGTAAATAGTAAGTTCCAAAACGTCCGCTTTCGAATGTTCGAACCCCAGCTAAACGGCGGCGAAACCCCTACTTGTATCGCAATGGTAGACGGGGTTAAGTACACAGACCTTAATACATCCGGAAAGATAAACGCGGGGCTTGACATCATTAACACGCTTTGCCTTTATCACGGGGTAAGCGCACCGGTATTCATCGACAACGCCGAAAGCGTAAACCAACTATTCCCGGTTGCTTCCCAGCTTGTAAAATTGGTTGTAACCACCGACAGAGAATTAACCATTAACCACTTATAAAAATTAAAGTTATGAACGAGAACAAAGAAAAGCGCGAGTTCGCGCAGCAGTTGGAGCAAATCGCCGAAACGCCTACGCAGGCGGTAAAAGACAACGAAGGCCGGGCCTTTATCCTTATCGGCACGGACGTTAAGGACAATAAGGACGGCGAAAGCGAGAATGTGCAGGGCGTAATAGCAGTAGGCGGTAACGGTGGGCAAGTAATAAAGGGGTTGGCGAATTTCTTCACCGGAAAACAAACCGCGCCGCTTGCTGTCGAAGCTATGGAATTGGCAGCCTTGAAGAAGTTAAGCCGGCTTCTCGAAAACTAATAACAACGACCTATAAAAATATGAGTTATGACAGAAGAAAAAGGATTAACCGTAATTGACGAAGCAAAGCGGAAATTCGAACTTGCCTGTAAGGACGCTTCGGCCTTGCAGATTGTAAACAACTTCGGCGCGGCATTTACCGCCGTAAACGTAATTGCCCTTTTGCGCGAAGCCCTTTCCGACGAAGTAATGGAGCGTGTATTTATGCCGCTTATGAACACGAAGGTAGGCTTTCTTACCGACCGTAACGGGCGACCGCGTAAAAACGGGACGGTACAACCGCTTTATACTATCCAGGTTGTTCGGGACGCGATTATAGACGCGGTAAGTATCGGGCTTCTTCCGACCGGCAACCAATTTAATATTATTGCCGAACGAATGTACCCGACCAAGGAAGGCTATACGGCCCTTCTTCGGAAAATCGGCGTAAAATACTTCATCGACGTATCATTTGACAAAGGCCAAACCGCCGGATTTGCGGAGGTGCCTTGCAAAATCAACTACACGTACAACGGAGAAAAAAACAGCTTCGGAATAGTGGCTACCGTGAAAAAAGACGATTACAGCAGCCCCGACCAAATCCGAGGTAAAGCCGAACGCCGCGCCAAAAAAGCCCTTTATGAGTATATAACCGGTTGCGACTTCGGCGACGCTGACGAACAAAGCGGCCCCGTTGAAGACGTAGAATATAAGGACGTTACCCACGAGGTAGAAGCCGAAGTTAAAAACAATGCCAATGCGGGCGGAACACTTGATTTCGGCCAAGCAGAAACGAACGGAACCAAACAGCCACCTAAAACACCCGGATTCTAATATGAAAGTAATTTTTGGTATTGCCATTTTGACGGCAAAGGACATCGACGCGCTTAACGCCCGAATTGATGCGGTAGAACGCGCAACGGGAAGAAACGAATATAGGATAGCCAAATTAGGCGGCAGTCTTACAAATTTTGCCGCTAAGTTCGCTACGGCTATGGACTTCATCGGCCGGAATCTTCCGCTAAAAAGGAAGCGTAAAGCATTTCGCAAAATCGTAGAAGCGTAGTTACAATGGTTCTAAAAGTATTAGGCAGTAGCAGCCACGGAAATAGCTACATATTGGAGAACGACCGCGAAGCCTTGTTATTGGAAGCGGGCGTAAGGTTCGCCAGCGTGAAGCAAGCGTTAGACTACAATATAACGAAGGTTGTAGGCTGCCTAATTACCCACGAACACAAAGACCACGCAGGCTACATTAACGAAGTATTGAAAGCTACCGTACCCGTCTACGCTTCGGCCGGTACAATTGAGAACACCCCAATAGAAGGCCCGCGCCGCGCGAATGTTTGCAAAGCCGGAACCCTTTTTACCCTCGGCGGTTTCCGAATTATTCCTTTCGGGACTAAGCACGATTCCGCCGAGCCTTTGGGGTTCTTCATCAACCACGAAGAAACGGGTAATATCCTATTCGCTACCGATACCTATTACTTGCCTTGCAAGTTTGCAGGACTTAATAATGTATTGATAGAATGTAATTACCGCTTAGACCTATTGGACGCGAATATAGCGGCCGGGCGCATTCCCGCCGTTGTTCGGAACCGTACGCTAAAATCGCATTTAAGTTACGACCATTGCGTACAGGCATTACAAGCCAACGATATAAGGGGGGTAAATAATATTGTTCTTATCCACCTTTCCGACGGTAACAGCAACGCCGAACAATTCCGGGCCGGAGTGCGAGCCGCAACCGGTAAGACCGTACATATAGCCGAAGCGGGGCTAATAATCAATTTCGACAAAACCCCCTTTTGATATGATTAAAGGATTTGACCAAGAAACGCAGCCCTTAAACGATTACGAAATGGGCGTACTTCTTCCGCTTCTCGTACGGGGGCTTAGGACGAAAATAGGGCGCGAAAATGCCGTTACAAACAAGCATATCGTAAACACCCTTAAAGGTTCCTATAAACTAAACGACGCACGGGTAAGGAAGATTATAAACCACATAAGGACAAACGACCTTATACCGGGCTTAATAGCCACTTCCGAAGGGTATTTTATCGCCCAAAGCGAAGCGGAACTATTGGAGTACGAAGAAAGCCTAAAAGGGCGTGAAGACGCTATTAGGGCCGTCCGGTTGAGTATTGCGCGGCAAAGGCGAATACTTTACGAGCAAAAGAGGGAAGAAAAACAAAGAACACTTTTTAATAAATAACAAAATGGAAAAACAGTTTTTTATGGTTTACGCCGAAGGCCAAGGCGCACCGACGTACAAACACGAGAACGAACAGGCGGCCAGCAAGGAAGCCGAACGATTGGCCGAGAAGTTAGGGGTTAATACGACCGTATTACAGGCCGTAAAAACGGTTGCTCCGAAGGACATTACCAAGCGCGTAAAGACCTACGCGGACGCTTGCGCGGTGCTTGGCATTGAGCCTATGAACGAAACCGTATTAGCGAAGTTGGGCTTTACCAAGGACGAAATAGCCTATCGCAAGTTAAAGACCATTGCCGAAGCCCTTAACGAAGGTTGGCGGCCGGATTGGGCCAATAGCAACGAGTACAAATATTGGCCTTGGTTCGTGTATAATCCCGCGGCTGCCGGCTTTTCGTGCGCGGCTTCGAGTCTCGCGGCTTCGACTGCGACTGCGCATGTCGGCTCCCGGCTTTGCTATAAAACCCGTGAACTCGCCACGTACGCGGGCCGTCAGTTCGAAGGTCTTTATAACGATTTTCTTTTAATCAAAAAATAATGCAACATGGAAAGAGAATTAGGGAAAGACCTTGAACAAGGCAAGAAGCGCGTAGCCTTCCTTATGGATAACTGCGACGCGGTGGAAGAAAAGGGGTATATGAAGCCTTTTACCCCGGAAGAATTGGCCCGCATGAAAGAAAGCCTTTCGGAAACGGACATCGAAATTAACGACATCGAGGAAGAAAAGACGGCCGCGATGAAGTACTTTAAGGCCCGTTTGGAACCCCTTACGACGGAGCGAAAGAAAACTTTGGAAGGGTTGAAGAAGAAAGCCGAATTTGTTACCGAAAGGTGCTTTAAGTTCATAGACCAAGAAGCCCGCGAAGTCGGTTACTACAACGAGAACGGCGACCTTATCGAGAGCCGGCCGGCGTACAGCGAAGAATTACAAACAACACTTTTCCAAATCGGAAGAAAAACAGGTACTAACAACTAAAAAGCAAAGCAATGACGAAGCAAGATTTAATTACAGTCGTTGGCAGTAAGACCGGGCAAAACGATAGCCACGTAAGGCCGATTATCGAAGCCACATTAGACGCAATTAAGGAATGCGTACAGCGCAAGGAACCCGTTTACCTTCGCGGCTTCGGAACCTTCCAGCCGAAGAAACGGGCCGAAAAGAAAGCCCGCAACATTACCGCCGGTACTACGATTATTATACCGGCGCACGAAGTAGCCCACTTCAAACCAAGCAAGAGTTTCACAATCAACAAGTAAAAAAGCATGGACGAAAACAAAAAAGTAGTAGTAAACCTTCCCGAAGGAACTACGCAGGCGGAAATTATCGTACGTGAGGGAGAAGCCCCCGCAGTTCTCGACCCAAAGGCCCCGGTAAAAATCGACCTTTCCGGCGTTATCGGTGCGCCGGTTGAATTTTTGGAATTACGGCGGTACGATTCCGAACAAATTAACCCGTTGCGCTGCCACGTCTTAGTAGACCGTGAACAGGTAAGTATTACCCTTATCACGAACGAAGACGACGAATATAGACGCGGGCGAATTGTTGGAAAGCTGACTACACACCCCAAATTTTCCGAATTTGGGATTAACGCCGGCAAAGGTTGGGAACCTAACGAGTTGGGGCAGTTCTTCAAAATGAACCGCGCATTTTTCCCGGACAAAACCGCGAATATGAAGCTCGTAACCGAACTTAAAAACTTCGAAGCTACCGTAAATTCCAAGGTAGAGAAGCAAAAAAGTGAAAAGGGCGACTTCAAAGACAATTATAGCGGCGTGGTTATGAGTAATCTGCCGGAAGCCTTTACCCTTCAAATTCCGATTTTCAAAGGTATGCCGGCGGAAACTATCGAAGTGGAATTTTACGCTTCGGTAAACGGCCGCGACGTAACCCTACAACTTGTAAGCCCCGGAGCTTGCCAGCTTTTGGAAGACTTGCGCGACCGAATTATAGACGTGCAGGTAGCCCGCATTCGGGAACTAAGCCCCGAAATTGCGATTATTGAGCAATAGCAGTATTAACCCAGCTACCCCGGTTTCCGGGCCGGGGTAGCTTTTCAATGTAACAAAATGGCAAAAAGATTCATAGATACAGACCTATTTAAGAAGCGATTTACAAGGGAATTGCCGGCCGCTTATAAATTGCTTTGGGTGTACCTTTTTTGCGAATGCGACAACGCCGGAATATGGGAAGTAGACTTAGAGGTAGCCGGGCTTTATTGCGGCGAAACGTACACCTTAGAGGATTTCGAAAAAGCCTTTGCCGGAAGAATCTATTTCTTCAATAATGGAAGTAAGGCGTTTTTGCCCGAATTTATCGTGTTTCAGTACGGCGGCGTATCGAACTTGAACCCCACGAACAACGCGCATAAATCGGTATTGCAAAAACTTGAAAAATACGACCTTATACGGGTATTGAACGAAGGTATTACCCAGCTACCGCAAGGGCCGACGTTAGGGGCTGGCAAGCCCCAAGGCAGGAGCAGGGAAGCCCCTAAAACGAAAGGCGGTAAAATCTTTCAGAAGCCCACCTTAGAAGAAGTTGCGGCGTATTGCCAAGAACGGGGTAACGACATAGACCCGCAAGCGTGGATAGACTATTATACTGCGAACGGTTGGAAGGTGGGCCGCAATTGTATGAAGGATTGGAGAGCGGCGGTTAGAACCTGGGAAAGTAACGGAATAGGAAATAGCGGAAATGGACGAAAAGGACAACAAACAGGGGCCGCAACGGGTGGACTTGGAGCGGTTCCGGGCGGTACTTCAAAAAAGAAATATACCGACACGCTTTAAGGTCGATAAGTACACCGAAGACGTGCCGGCAATGTTGCGGGAATGTTATATAGCCGAAGTTATGCGGCGGCGTATGCAGTTCATCGACGACGAAGCGACCCAAAGCCATATAAAAAAGGCGGCAAAATGGCTTACCGGGAATTGCAAACCGGGGCTTCTGCTATTCGGGACGGTAGGCAACGGTAAAAGCACGTTAGCCCGCGCAATAGGTAGGCTTATAGAGGTTTTGTACGAAAGCACATATTACGACCGGCGTAAGACGGTTAGGACTGTATCGGCCTTGGAACTTGCAGATATAGCCAAGAACCAGCCGGAACGGTTCGACAGCATAAAAAAAGCCGAATTATTGGTTATAGACGACGTAGGTGTAGAACCCGCAGTAGTTAAGGTTTGGGGCAATGAGATAAGCCCGTTTACCGAAATTATGTACTACCGCTATGATAGGGTACTATGGACGTTAGTAACCACCAATTTAGACGACGAAGATTTTTACAAACGATACGGCCCGCGTTTGGGCGACCGATTTACGGAAATGTTCGATAGAATAGCGTTTGAAAATTACTCTTACAGAAAATAATAGCCAATATGGAAAAGATATACATTTCGGGCCAAATTAGCGGCCAGCCGATAGAAGAAGTAACGGCCAAATTCGAAGCGGCGGAAGCCATGTTGAAAGCCCAAGGTTACGAGGTGGTAAACCCGCTTAAAAACGGTATTCCCGCTAACGCTTCTTGGGAAGTCCACGTAGCTATGGACGTACTTCTACTTATGGGGTGTAAGGCTATCTATTTGTTGCCCGATTGGGGATTTTCCAAAGGGGCTACGCTTGAAAAGAATTTAGCCGAATTAACGGGCAAGACAATTATTTACGAAGAAGAGCCGACCTTCCGGCAGATAAAGCAGGCGATAGCCGAAGGCATGGGCGTTGCCTTCTACGATATTGTAGGCGAAAGTCGAGAGCAAAAGCAGGTCTTCGCCCGTATGATTTTCGCCCAGCTATGCCGGGAAGAAGGGGCGACGGTGGTAAGGATTGCAAAAGAGATGAAGCGGAACCACGCTACTATTATCTACTACCTAAGAAAGTACCCGGACGATTACCGATATACCCCCGAATTTAGGGCTTATGTAAACGCAGTTAAAGCCCACCTATCAAAAGACTAATTTTCCACGAAATCGTCTGACTATAATACGAAATGAACAACATTAGATTACTATATATAGACTTGTTTTGCGGTGCAGGCGGAACAAGTACAGGCGTAGAGAAGGCCAACTATAAGGGGCAAAAATGCGCGAAAGTTATAGCTTGCGTAAACCATGACGCGAACGCCATAGCGAGCCACGCGGCCAACCACCCCGAAGCGCAGCACTATACGGAAGATATGCGAACTTTGGACTTACGCCCATTGGCAGAACATACGGCCGAAATGCGCCAAATGTACCCTATGGCGAAAATTGTACTTTGGGCTTCGCTTGAATGTACCAATTTCAGCCGGGCCAAAGGCGGCCAGCCACGCGACGCAGATAGCCGTACCCTTGCCGAACACTTGTTTAGGTACATAGAAGCCCTTACCCCCCGATTATATCCAAATCGAGAACGTAGAAGAATTTATGAGCTGGGGCGACTTGGACGAAAACGGGAAACCGATTCGCAGGGGCAACGACACGAACGTACGACTTGGGTAAGTTGCCTTAAATACGGAGAAAGCCCGGTAATTAACTATTTGAAGAAAGGAACCCGCGTATTCATTCGTGGCGAACTTTCGGCCAAGGCATACGAAGCCGGCGGAGCATTGCAAGCCGGTATAAATTGCCGGGTTAGAGAATTGCAGCTTTTAGGCGGAAACCGGGCCGACCAAACAGAAGCCCCCCAGCAGGCCGTAACGACTTCGGCCGCTACACCAACTTACGCTCCGCCGGCATATCAGCAACCCGAAGAAGTAGACGATTTACCATTTTAACAATTACCGATATGATAGGAAAGAAATTAAGCCCCGTGCTTGAAGAAATGGAAGCTACCCTTTGGGAGTACGAAGCATTTAACGGAGCAAAACCGAATTACACCTTAGAAGGGTTCCGGGCTTCTACAAAAATATTTATGAGCGCACTATTAGATAAGTTTTTCGAGAAGCAGCAGGCCGAAGGAGTTAGCCAAGAAGACACCTTAAAAGCCGTAGAAAAATTAGGGCAAGACGTTCGGGCCTTGGTCTTTAACGCTACCGGAATAGATACGCACCTACTTTATAACCGAACAAAAGTTAATTAAAATATTGAGTATGAAAGCAAAACAATTTAAGGAAGTAAATGCAGTTTACGGAGAAAATCAACCCGAATATTACCCCCTTCCTGCATATAAATCAGAAGACGGAACGGCGGTTTTTTGCTTTGAGTTGGACGAAGAAGAACGGAAGAAGATAGCGGAAACCGGGGAACTTTGGGTAGCCCTTCGAACATTTAACCAGCCATTACAGCCAATATGCGTAACCGTGAATAAGTCGGACGTTTTAATAACACAATAGTATGAAAGCAGTAGTAACACTTGGCAAATACTTCGGCCCGAAGCACCCCCGTAAAGGGCAAGAAACGGGCTTTATAGCCAAAGTAGCCGACGGGCGGAAGGTACACACCTGCCGAAGCAATTACGGGTATTGGCGGGCAAAAATCGAAAAAATAACGGCTACGGGTGGAGTTCTTAGCGTCCGCCAATGGAGCGCGAAGCCATACCGAAGCCCCCAAGAAGTTATAACCGAGATTCCGGCCGGCATTGTAGGCGTGCAAAGGTTGGCGTTACGGCGCGAACGTCGTGTAATAAATCACTATGCGGAAGAACAGGATAAACCGATAGCAACTGCCATGTATTACGATTATACGGCGGAGGTAGACGGCCACCCCGTCCCCTTGGAGATTTTAGCCGAAAACGACGGGCTTACGGTAGACGATTTTAAGGCATGGTTCGCGCCGGTTTTCGCCGAAGCAGATAAGAAGTACCCGCAGTTCGCCGGGCTCGCCTCTGCCGTTACGATTGACTTTGCCATTATTCACTTTACGAAACGACGCTACTAAACACCAACAAAAAAAGATATGAAAGTAAAGGACATTATTAAGGACGACAAATTTAACGAGTTCTTAGGCTACGAGATTGAAGCCTACAACAAACGACCGGCCCCGCAAGAAGGTTGTAGGTATCGCCGGACACCTTCGCCCGGAACCTTCCGGTATTTACTACCGAGAATTGGGCAGTAAAGGCCGAACAATGCGAGGAATACGGTTGGCCCAATACCACCCACACGGGGCGAATAATGTACGAAAATACATACTTCCGTACGCGAGCCGAAGCGTACGCCGACCTACTTAAAGATACTAAGAACGGCATAAAACATCGCTGGATTGCCAGTAGCGTACAGGACGCATTACGAAAACTTAGGCGGGCTATTTGGCTATACATGGAAACTATCGGTTATTGGGTTGCGGCCCGCACTATTGGCCGCTTCATAATGAAACGAAGCTATGGGAAGAAAAGGATGTAGACCGGGGGCTATTGATACTGCCCCCACCTTCCCGGAACCAAAACAGCCGCACGATAACAGCCGACACCGGGAATTATGCCGATTAGCGGGAAAATGGTTACGAAAGCCAAAATTCGGCTCCAGCTACTGCCCATACGTTGCCGTAGAATTGGTAACAGCTAACCCGGAAACCCCGGACGTTTTCGGGTGGAACTATTGGGCTACGGTTCTTATCGAAGTGAAGGTTTCGCGTTCCGACTTCTTGGCCGATGCAAAAAAGAGTTTCCGCCAGCAGCCGGAAGAAGGCGTAGGGGCCTTTCGGTACTATTGCAGTCCCGAAGGATTGATAACCGAAGTCGATTTGCCGGATAAATGGGGGCTACTTTGGGAGAAAGACGGGGTTATAACCGTCGTTAAGGATGCGGAACGCCAGCAACAAAACGCGCAAGGCGAAATAACTATCCTTGCTTCGATTATGCGCCGCGAAGGGGTAAAGCCCCGGTTATTTGATTATAGAAAGCAAAATAATGAGTATGAAGCAGAACGAAAAAACTAAGGCTTTACAGGAAGAAATAAGGACACTAAAAGCCGAAAAGAAGGAATTGGCTTGTAGGTTAAGCGGTCTTTCTTCGACGTTAATACAGGTTCTTAAAGTAAAATCCCTTAGAGGTTGCGAGGTAAAAAATTGGGTGGGATTTCAGAACGGGAACGGTACGGACGTGGGGCAAGATATAGAACGATTGATTAAGCGGGCCGAACGGGAACAGAAGTATTTATTAACGGTTAAACACGAATAGGTATGTTCGACACAGATAAAGTTATAGTAGTTGCCGACGTTACGAAGCAGCCGTATTTATCGGTCGCTCGTTTTTCGGGCGGGTGCCGGGTAAATGGCGTATTCTACGCCTATGTTCCCCAGCGCGATATTTTGGTACGCGAAGATTGGTTAAAGGCATATTCGGCTATGGATTACGACAAATTTATAGCCGCCGTTAAAACCGGAGCCAAACAGGAATTACCGACTTGCCGGACTTGTAAGCACCGCCAGCGTTGGGAATTGAACGACCATAGCACGAAGATAGTGCAAAGTTGCGCCCTTCAAAAGAGCCGAAGAACGGGTAACGGATTGAAGCGAATAAAGGTAACTAACCCGGCTTGCCGCTTATACGAAAAAGAATAAAATTTATGGGACAAAGCAAAAAAAGACATTGTTGGAGTTGCATATACCTTGAACGAGATGCAACCAGCAATAACGACCATTGCAAGTTACAGAACGTAATAAAAAGTCGCAATGCGATAGCGTGTAAAAAACATAAGATTTGGTATAAAACAAAGGTTAAATGCGACATATAGAAAGCCAAATACAGAAGGACTGCGTTACTTGGTTCCGGTTGCAGTACCCGAAAATAGGCCGCCTTCTTTTCGCGGTTCCGAACGGCGGGGCAAGGAACGCAAGGGAAGCTGCGATTATGAAGGGCGAAGGAGTAACTGCCGGGGTAGCCGACCTTATCCTACTTTATCCTTCCGGCGGGTTTCATTCCCTTTGTATCGAGTTTAAGACCCCCAGCAAAAGCAGCCGGCAAACACCCACGCAAAAGGAGTGGCAAGCGTTGGCCGAAGCGCACGGTAATAAGTACATCGTTTGCCGTTCCTTAGGAGATTTCCAGCAGGTTATACGGGCATATATCCCCCGTTTATGTTGGTAACTTTTTAATTATTCTTGGATAAAGAAGCGTATTATTATAATACGCTTCTTTTATTTTTGCGTAACGCGAATATTTACACACAAATAAACGTACGCAGGTATGAAAGAAAAGATTTTACAGGCTCTTACGACCTTTAAGGGCTACTTATTCAGTTCGGACAAATGGCTACATTTAGCGGCCGGCTTTATTATCGCCTTCTTCGTGGGGCTTTTCGGTGTATTCTATGGCCTTTGCGCCGGGATTGCGGCCGCCGCAGGGAAAGAGCTTTACGACAAATTCAGCAAGAAGGGAACCCCGGAAGTTTGGGACTTCATTTTTTCGGTAGTCGGTGTTCTTGCCGGTGTCCTTAACGTGCTATTGGCTCGCCTGGTATTCCACTTCATCGCGTAGAGCCTATGGCACCGAAGAAGATTATAGAAGCGGATATAGCCCAGCTTGTACCGGACGACGTGAATTTTAACAAGGGTACGCAGTTCGGCCAAAGTTTGATAGAAAAGAGCCTGCGCCAATTCGGGGCGGGCCGTTCTATTCTTTTGGATAAGAACAACCGTATTATAGCCGGAAACAAGACCGTAGAAAACGCCGGGCAAATCGGGTTAGAAAAGGTTTTGATAGTCGAAACCACCGGCGAAGAAATAGTAGCGGTAAAGCGTACCGACATAGATTTAGACACGCGGGAAGGGCGCGAACTTGCCTTAGCCGATAATGCGACCGGGGCCGCTAACTTGGCTTGGGACGAAGCGGCACTTACCCAAGCGTCGGATAAGTGGGATATAGCCCCCGACGATTGGGGCGTAGAATTGGAAAGCTACGGCGGAGAAGGCGGCCAAGGGGAAGAAGATACCGAAGAACAGCTTAGAAGGCTTAAAGACGACTTTGTAATGCCGCCTTTTTCCGTGCTTAATACCCGTACGGCCGAATGGCAGGAACGCCGCCGCGCTTGGTTGGAAATAGGTATAAAGAGCGAGGAAGGCAGGGACGACGATTTGACATTTGCCAAAGACGCGCAACCGCCTATTTATTGGGACACCAAAAACGCACTTCGGGAAAAGTTGGGCCGGGAGCCTTCCGCCGATGAAGTGTTAGCGGAAATGGAGAAGCAGGGAATACAGGCCATGACTACTACCTCAATCTTCGACCCCGTTCTAACCGAACTTTCCTACCGTTGGTTCAATATCGAGGGCGGCCGCATTTTAGACCCTTTCGCCGGTGGAAGTGTTCGCGGTATCGTAGCGGCAAAATTGAATATGCCCTACGTTGGTAACGACCTTCGGGAAAAACAAGTAGTAGCCAATATCGAGAACGCGAAAGAAGTATTAGGTAACATGCCGGCCGACATTGCGCCGCGTTGGACAGTTGGCGATAGTACGCAGCTTGAAGACGTGCTACAAAAGAACGGCATTACCGGCGACTTCGATATGGTATTTTCTTGCCCGCCATACGCGGATTTGGAAGTATATAGCAATGACCCCCGCGATATTTCCAACATGGATTACCCGCAGTTCTTGGAAGCCTACAAAGCCGCGATAAAGCAGGCTTGCGCCCGATTGAAGAACAACCGCTTTGCCGTCTTTGTAGTTGGGGATATTCGGGATAAAAAGGGCATTTACCGGAACTTTATAGGCCATACTATCGAAGCCTTTACGGAATGCGGCCTAAGCTACTATAACCACTTGATTTTAGTAAATCAAGTTACCAGCCTTGCAATGAGAATACGCCGACAATTTAACGGGGGCCGCAAAGTTGGTAAGCTACACCAAAACGTATTAGTCTTTTGTAAAGGTTCAGTAGAAGAAATGGTAGACCAATTCGAAGAAGTGCAGGTAACGAAGGCCGTAGAACAGTTCAATAAGACCCGCGCAAATAGCGGCCTTCACGACGACGTATTGGTATTTTACAAAGGCGACCCGAAAGCGATTAAAGAAGAATTTGGAGAATTACACGCGGGGGACGATTTACCGCAATAAGTAAGTAATGGGAAGACCGACGAAATACAATAAGAAGATAGCCGAAAAGATATGTTCGCTTATCGCTACCGACACCTATACGGTGGCGGAAGTATGCCGTATGGTTAAAATTTCCGATTCTACTTATTACGATTGGATTACCCGGTTTCCGGAGTTTTCGGAGAATATAAAAAAGGCCGAAGCGGAACGTATGGCCTTCTTCGTAGCCGAAGCGAAAAAAAGCCTTCTACGAAAGATACAAGGGTACACGGTGCAGGAAAAACACATCACTACGGTAGGTTCCGGCAAGTACGACGTAAACGGCAAGGAGATACCGCGAATAAAGGAACAAAAGATAGTCGATAAACACTACCAGCCGGACACGGCGGCGATAATCTTTACACTAACCAACGGAGAGCCGGAGAATTGGAAGAACAGGCAGAACAACGAAGTAACGGGCAAGGACGGTAAGGACTTGTTCGGGCAACTTACCGACGAAGAATTAGACGCACGTATAGCCGAATTGGAAAGGAAGTTAGGGAAATGACGCGTCAAGAGAAAATAGAGTATATAACCGCATTACGCGAAAGGTTAGTACGTGAAGCCCGTACCGACCTTTTGCCGTTTACACGCGCTACTATGCCTACTTTCGACCCGGCCGAATTTCATATACGATATTACCACGTTCTAACCTTATTCGCGGAAGGGAAGATTAAAAAGCTAATGGTATTCATGCCGCCCCAGCACGGCAAAAGCGAAGGTTCTACGCGCCGCCTTCCGGCTTATATGCTTGGCCGGAATCCGGACAATAAAATAGCCGTCGTAAGCTATTCGGCACCGAAAGCCCGTAAGTTCAACCGCGAAATACAGCGCATTATAGACACGCCGGAATATGCCGAGATATTCCCGGAAACGCGCCTTAATTCATCGAACATTACGACCGTTGCCGGTGCATGGCTTCGCAATGCCGACGAATGCGAAATAGTAGGACACCGGGGCGGTTTTAAGACCGTCGGCGTAGGTGGCCCGCTTACGGGCGAACCGGTAGATACCCTTATAATGGACGACATTTATAAGGACGCTAAAACGGCGTGGTCGGCAGTTGTTCGGGAAGCTATCGAAGATTGGTACGATACGGTAGCCGAAACCCGATTACACAACAATAGCCAGCAGCTTATAGTATTTACCCGCTGGCACGAAAAGGACTTAGCCGGCCGCCTATTGGAGCAGCAAGGAATATACGACCCGGTAAACAATCCGAACGGGTGGGTAGTAGTAACCTATCAAGCGATTAAGAAGGGTGCACCTACCGAATACGACCTGCGCGAAGAAGGTACGGCACTATGGCCCGAACGCCACAATTTGGAAAAGTTGGAAGCCATACGCACCCGAAACCCGCACGTATTCGAAAGTCTATACCAGCAAGACCCGAAACCCTTGCAGGGCCTTATGTACGAAAACCCATTTAAGGAATACGACATACTGCCGGCCACCAAGCTACGGAAGGTTAAGAACTATACCGACACGGCGGACGAAGGCGCGGATTTCCTTTGCTCGATAACCTACCTTGAAACCGAGATAGGAAATTTTGTTTTGGACGTGCTTTATACGGCTAAGCCTATGGAGTACACCGAACCCAAAACGGCCGAAATGCTAACCAAGCACGCGGTAGAATTGGCCGTAGTAGAGAGTAACAACGGCGGCCGGGGCTTCGCGCGTAATGTAGAGAAACAAGCCCGGTTAATGGGCAACAACAAAACCCGTATTAAGTGGTTCCACCAAAGCCAAAACAAGGCCGTACGCATATTCACGCATAGCGCGGAAGTACAAAACCTTACCTATTTCCCGCGCGGGTGGGCGCAAATGTGGCCAGACTTCTACCAAGCCCTTACGCACTATATGAAGGTCGGCAAGAACGCCCACGACGACGCGCCGGACGCATTGACCGGAACCGTAGAGCAACGGCCCATTACAGGCAAGAAAAGCGCGGCCGGATATTTCGCATAATGTTTAACTATCAAAATAACAATAAAATGAACAGTAAGCAACTTAACGAACTTTTGGCGAGCGAGAACCATAGTACCGCTATTGCCGAATTGAAGAACGGGCGTAATGCGACCGAACCGAAGGCGGCCGAATATATCGCGCAGCTTGACCCCCAAGGCCACGACGTAAACGACCCGGTAAAGCGTAGGGATAAGAAGGTAAAAGTAGACCTTTCCGACTTCGATATAAACGACGAAGAAAAGAAGAACATAAAGACCGTTACCAATGGCGACGGAGAAACCGAAAACTTCCGTATCGAGCCGGTAGCCCGCGTAGCCTTGGCAATTCAGAAACTTATAGTAAAGCGGGCCGTAGCCTTCACGTTCGGAAACCCCGTAATTCTTAATGCGGAACCGGAAGAAGGCACCAAGGAAGCCGACGTTTTGAAGGCTGTAAAGCGTGTTTTGTTCGATAACAAAAGCCGCACCCTTAACCGGAAGGTAGCGCGGGGTATGTATAGCAGTAAGGAATCGGCCGAACTTTGGTACCCGGTGGAGAAGCCGACGAAAAACTACGGCTTCGATTCAACGCACAAACTTCGGGTAGCCATTTTTAGCCCATTGTTCGGCGATAGGCTTTACCCCTACTTCGATGAAACGGGCGATATGGTAGCTTTTTCCCGCGAATACGTCGTAAAGGATAGCGCGGGGGTAAAACATACCTATTTCGAAACCTATACCGATACCGAAATACGGAAATGGACGCTTACCAGCAACCAATGGCAGTTATTGGACGGCTACCCCAAGAAGAACCAAATAGGCAAAATCCCGGTTATCTATGGCCGCCAGCCCGCCGTAGAATGGGAAGACGTGCAGAACCTTATAGACCGCTTGGAAAAGTTGCTTTCTAACTTCGCCGATACCAACGACTACCACGCAAGCCCGAAAATCTTTACTACGGGTACTATTTTGGGTTGGGCCAAGAAGGGCGAAAGCGGGGCCGTTATCGAGGGCGAAGAAGGCGCGACCGCACAATATCTAAGCTGGGCGCAAGCCCCCGAAAGCGTCAAATTAGAGATAGAAACCCTTTTGCGTATGATTTACACCATTACGCAAACGCCGGATATTGCTTTCGATTCGGTAAAGGGTATCGGGGCCGTTTCGGGTGTCGCCTTGAAGTTGCTGTTTATGGACGCGCACCTAAAAGTACAGGACAAATGCGAAGTGTTCGACGATTATTTGCAGCGTCGGTTAAGCGTAATACAGGCGTTTTTAGCACAAATGAACGCCAAAGATAAGGCTTTTGTAGACGCTTGCGGTAGCCTTGTTATCGAACCCGAAATAGTGCCGTTTATGATTGAGGACGAAGCGGCGAACGTAAACCTTCTTCTTTCGGCAACCGGTCAGAAGGCTATTTGTTCGCGGAAGACGGCCGTACAGCAATTAGGCTGGGTAAACGATACGGACGCAGAAATAGAGCAGATAGAAACCGAAGAAAGCGCGGCTTCCTATTCGTCTATTTACGAACCCACCGTATAGCTACTAACCAAGTATCTAACCAAGTTACTAACTAAGATATGGGAAACATAGTAGCGAAATTCGACATAGATAAGCTATTTGCAGGCGTTTACGAAGCAGTAGACATTATTACGGCCACCGTTGTAGACGCTATGCAAATGGCTTGTTTAGAGGTTACGCGGAACGCTAAACTATTGAACACCTACAAAGACCGGACACACCTATTACGTTCTTCGATTGGTTTTGTTATCTATAATCACGGGAAAAAGGTAGCAGAAAGTTTCGGTTCTACCGGTGGGGAAAAAGGAAGCGAAGGCGTAGAAAAAGGTAAGCGTATGGCGGAAGAAGCGGCCGCACAATACCCGAACGACATAGTAGCGGTTATCGTTGCCGCCGCCGATTATGCCCTATACGTTGAAAGTAAGGGGTACGACGTAATTAGCGGCCCTTGCAGCGAGTTAAACGCAATTTTAAGTAAGTATATCCAAATTGCAATAGAAGAACTTAGGGCGTAATGGATAAAAGGCAAGAAGTTATACGATATATAGCGAGCGTAGAAAAGCAACTTTACGCATTGTTTGGCAATACCTACCACGCGGCCCTAAAACTTACCGAGGTTAGGAAAGCGATAGAATCGGGGGCTTCTTTTACCTGGAAAGGGAACCCGGCCGCCGAACGCAAGTTAGACCGGTACCTAAAAGACCTTAGCAGCAAAACAGCCCTTATTACCAAGAACGGTATTATAGGAAGTTGGAACAAAGGAGAAGCACGGGTAAAGGAACAGGCGTTAGAGGTATTCGGGAAGACCTCGGCACGGAGTAAAGAAACTACCGACATTTGCGAACAGGCAGTAAAGGCACACCGGGCCAAAGGAGCAACGGGCCACGCCTACGCCAACGCCAGCCGCGAGGGTATGAACCTATCTACCCGTGTTTGGAACTTGACGGCGAAGGCGAAACAAGAACTTGAAATTATCATACAAAACGGCATACTTGAAGGGAAAAGCCCGGAAGAAGTAAGCCGTAGCCTTCGCGGGTACTTGAACAATCCCGACGCGCTTTATAGACGGGTTCGCAACAAGGAAACCGGGGAACTTGAATTAAGCCAAGCGGCGAAACAGTACCACCCCGGCCAAGGCGTATATAGGTCAGCTTACAAGAACGCCCGCCGCCTTGCCGTTACCGAAATGAACGCCGCCTACCGCCGTGCGGAGTGGGAAAGCTACCAAAATAACCCCCTTATTATCGGGTACGAAATTCGGCTAAGCAATAACCATACGGTAGTAATTAACGGTAAATTACGAACCTTATACGATATTTGCGACGTATTGGCCGGCCGGTACCCTAAAACTTTCCTTTGGACGGGTTGGCACCCGCATTGCCGTTGCGAAATGGTGCCTATCTTCATTTCGGAAAGCGATTTTAGGGAACGAATAAGGGCACGTAAGGCCGGTAAGTTGAAGGATTGGAAACCGAACCCCCAGCGCACCGTAACGCAGGTTCCGAAAGCCTTGACCGATTGGATAGCCAAAAACGAGGAACGCTCGAAAGGTTGGAAGACTTTACCGTACTTTGTTCGGGATAACCGGAAAAGTATCGGCACCTTGCCGGTAAACACCTATACCGCCGAAGAACGGAAGTTTACGAGGGCAAGAAGTACGGCCGAAGCAATGGAACGGGCGACGCAATTACTTAGTACGCTTTACCCGGATATTCAGAATACAGAACTTGCGGCCCTTCATCACTACACCCAGCAAGGCGGGAACTACCGGCAGCTTAATAAGCAGTTGGATAAAGGCACCCTTACCGACTTTAACAAGGCTTCGGCTTCCCTTATGGCTAAGGCGTTGGAAGAATTGCCGAAGTATCGGGGAACCGTCTACCGAGGCGCGATTATGAAGCGAAAGGATTACGAACGCCTTTACGCCGGCAAAGACGAAGTAAAACACGCTATTTTCACTTCATCGACAAAAACGCCGGCGGTTGCTTACCGGTTTGCCAGCTATCGAGATTTGAAGAAGACGGAAGTACGGGTACTTTTTGAAATTCAGAGCAAAAACGGCCGCGACATATCCGATATTTCGGAATTTAACGGTAAATTTGCTCCCGAAGACCAGCGGGAAGTATTATTTACTAACGGCACCCGGTTTAAGATAGTGAAGCACGAAATTTCCGGGCAAGAAGTCCGCATAACACTTGTAGAGCTATGATAGAAGTAAAAGAAATAGATAAGTGGCCCGATAACGATAAATGGGCGAAGGCCCGTAAGGATTGGGACGCAATGCCGAAGGACGAAAAAGAAGCGTACCGGCGGGAACACGCGGCCGCTATCGACCGTTGGGAAGCAGAAACCGACGCTATGGCGGAAGACGACGATACAGAAGAAAAGAAGAAGGAGTAGCGCGGTGCTACTCCTTCCTTATTTTTCCCGAATTTCGATTTTGTGGCCTTCAATTCCGCAGGGTATAGGCTGGTACCCGACAAAGGAGATAAACGGAAATAGGGCCGTTTCTCGTATCATGCGGGTTTATTTGGTTTGGATAGTAGTTTAAGCAAGCGTTCGTTATATTCCGAGCCTTCCCCAAATACGCTAATAGCCGTTCGTAAAACCCGTATTTCGTTTTCCCTATCTTTTTGTCGGCGATATATGATTTTCAGCCTATCGTATGAGTGCCGACCGTTGGAACGCATGGCTATATTTTCTTCGTAAACTTGTATGGCGGCTTCTATTTCCCCCTTCTTTTCATAAGCGATACCAAGCATGTTTAACGATGCGGTTCGTTGTATTGAATAATTGAGCCGTCTATTTTTCACAATACTATTAAATGCTTCTTTGTAAACATCTTTTTTAATTGCGATATTGTTATACCCCAATCTTTTAGCGCGTAAATATATGCTGAAAAGGTTAGGCCCATTATTTGACAAAGCTATATTTTCCGGTGTTAAAAACGATATAGGTACTTTTATTTCATCTTCGGCCGGTTCCCGTTCGCAGGAATTGGGGTTTGCTTTGTTTGCTTCTTTCGCCTTAGCTTCTTCCGCTAATTTTTGTTCGTTGGTATCTATTGGAAATTCCAATTTTTCGCCATTGACGGAAAGGGTTACGATTGCCGAAATATTTCCTTCTTCATCTACGGAAAAGTTGCTTATTCTATCGTCATCGGACGGGGAAGCCTTGGCGTTGCCAAAAAATAGCTTTTTTATCCACTTCATACTATTGCTTTACAAAAATGTACGGTAGCGATAAATCGGGGGCGTGAAGGTTCATTTTCGTATCGCTTTTTATAGAAAGTGCGAATTTCTTGTATAGCTTCTTGGTGGAAGTCCTGTATAGGCGTAATTCATCGGCCGTGTTCGATACCCAATAATAGCACGGTACATCTTCGTAACCTTCGTTATGGTAAACCAATTCGCCGAAGGCAGAGAATAACAGCCGTTCACCTTCGATAAAGTCGTTTTCGTAGATTTCTACGGGCTTATTGTTTTGGGTTCCGAATATGATTTTATCCGGGTCGGGTTGCAATTCGGCACCGGGATAGTCGCCAAGGTTTGAAAATTGGGTATCGGCCCAAGTCCCGTTAAACACGGATAAGGCTTTTTCTTGTTGTTCGGTGTAGCTTCTTCCGGGGTCTTCATCTTTGGAACACCCTACCAACAGAAAAAGCGCACATAACAGGCAAAAGTGTTTCATAAGATATTTAGTTAAACAGTTCGTAAAATTCATTTCCGGATTTCATTTGCTTAATATTTTCCGGTAGTTGCTCGCCTATCTTTGAAAGGTCGTTAGCAAGCCTTTCTTTCAACTTCAAAAAATCCGCGTCTATGTTTTTTTGAATCTGGAACCAATTACTTTCCGATTTATCCAACCCCGAATAATTGAGTTCGGAAATACTATCGTAAAAGCGATTTAATAACAATTCTTTCGCTTTCTCTTTGTCCCCCGAAGCAAGCGACTTACGTATTTCAAAGTTGAAGTTAGACTTATTCGAATGTTCGCAATTTTCGCGTAGTTTCTTAACGTCATTCGTCATTATCCATAACTTGAAGAATAGGATAATTTGCAGGAAGGCTGCCGCAAGCGTTAATAGGGCTAATAGTTCTTCTATTTGCATAGTCGTAAAATTTGCGCCCCAAGAACCCGAACAGGCATTACAAAAACAAAAAAAGCGTGGGCCTTATTGGTCTACGCATTTGAGGTATCGCCAAACACCTACCGAAAGTAGACTATAACCCACGCTTAGCGATATATCGAAAATGGATATACAGCCAGCGAGCGTTAATAGGCTATCCTTTCGGTTTGGAAAATTGGCGATTTTCAAATGCGGATTCCTATACGCTTTTACAAGCGTCCCCGGATTTCTCCCCGGAAACGTTGCAAATATACTGCAAAAACACTAAACAACATTATTTTACGGCGGAAAATCGCGCAAAGAGCAAGGCAGGGGCTACCCAGCCCCTACGCAGGAGCAGGCCAGCACCAGCCCAGCGGCAGGCTTGGGGCTATGGTACTTCGGAATCAGATAGTTACGCTTGTTTCGTTGTTTAATGTGTTATAATTCAATTATTTGCAATTTTTCATTTTTTGAGATTAAGCCCCAGCCCAGCCCCTAACCAGCCCCAAGGCAGCCCCACAATTTCGCGCGGAACATTCGGCGTAATTTTCATTTTTACAAAATCAATAAATAATTATATATCAATAAGTAGCGCACGCAAAAACAAGGAGTTGCCCAGCTCTTGGGCAGCTCCTTGGCAGGGGCTACCCCAGCCCCTGTGGATAAATATAAGGATAAAGATATATAAGAGAGAAAGGGGGTGCAGGGGGAAAGAGAGGGAAAACGGGCTTTCGACCTGCGCCCCAAACTTGCAACATTACCGGGCAGCTTGCAACATTAGCTACCACCATTTCCGAAATGTTGATAGTAACCGCCGCTATGTTGGTAGTTCCGCCAGCGGAATGTTGATAGTAATACGGCGGTAACAAAATCCCCTTTTCCCCCACTTATCCGAGAAGGCCGGACAACCGGCAAAGCAAGAACGCCCGTTTTTGCCCTTTCTCGTGCCCGCTGTTCGATTTTGTGCGGTTGGCTGGTATATTTCCTTGTTTGGAGAATAAAACGGGCTAAAATCGCCTTCTTTTGCTATTCTTTGTACTGCGTTGCTAATTTCTTGAAAATTGCCTTTTCAACTACCAAGGCGAACAAAGACCGCCCCAGCTTCTTATAAGCCTTTCCGCACCCTTACGGTTGGATTGTTGAAACGAATGTAAAAAACTCGCAACGCTATACGGCGATTCGCATTACTATAATACGTTTCTTTGTCGCAGGTTTAATTAAATCCAAAAAATCAAATGGAACTAAACGAAATTATTGCACTACTTGAAACGCAGTTTCCGGGCGTGCGAAAAGACGGGCTTAACCAGCTTGCGCGAGTTATCGCCATGCAGGTTAATACCAAGGAAGAAGCTACCGGTATCGTAGGTAAACTTACCGCCGAAGCCGTAGCGAAGTTTGTAGCGGATTGGCGCAAAGACGCGGACGCTGAGATAGACAAAGCGAACAAAACACGCGAGGACAACCTGCGTAAGAAGTACGACTTTGTGGAAAAGAAACCGGACGAAGGCGGTACCCCACCCGCACAGGCCGGAACCTTGGACGTAGCAACCGTGCAGGAAATGATTACGAACGCCGTAGAGAAAGCTACTAAGGGCTTGCAGTCCGAAGTAACGCACCTTCAAAGCGCGGCCGTAACCGCCAGCCGCCGGGAAACGCTTGTTAAAGAGCTTGCCGACGTACCCGAAGCCTACAAAGCAAAGGTTCTTAAAGATTTCGACAGAGTAGCCAAACTTGGCGGCTTTGCCGACGAAAACGCCTTTAACGAGTATCTGACCGAAACCAAGAACGACGTAGCAGCCTTCGGCCAAGAGTTGGCAGACCGGGGCCTAAGCCTTCACGAAAAACCGGTACTTGGTTCCCCCAACAAGGACGGAGTAAGCGCGGGCGTAGAAAGCTACATACAGGCAAAGGCCGCAGAAGCCGAAAATAAGGGCTTGGGCGGTAAAGAGGTTTAACGCTAAACACTTGTAAAATGCTTAAAATCGACAGGAAAAAGGATAACCGCGTAATTCGCGCGTTTACCCACAAGCTCGCCGACATTCCGAACGGTATTACCGTTTCCGCCGCCGACCTTACGCAGAAAGTCCTGCACGAAGGTACGCCGGTAGGCAAGGACGAAAACGGGCTTTATCACGTCGTCAAAGTGGCCGTTCTTTCGGCCGACGCGACGAACACGGCAACGGCCTATACCGTGAAGAAAGGCCATAACTTCAAAGTAGGCGACGTAGTTATGCTTGCGACCGGTTCAAAGGCATACACTATTACGGAGATTGCTACCAACGCAGACGACGCAACCAGCGACGACCTTACGGTAGACACCACCCTCGAAACGGCCGCAAAAGCCGGCGATTCGCTTTACCTCGCAGCCAAGGCCGGGGCTTCGGGGTCAGCTTTCAAATACGCACCGGTAGCCCTTGTAGGCGAAAGCTATGACGTGGACGAACTTAGCAACCATATCGTAAACGCTTGGACTATCGGGCAGATTCGGGAAAGCAATATCCCGCCTATCGGTGCCGAAGTGAAAGCCAAACTTACCGGTATTCAGTTTATCTAATTTAATCGGGAAAAGTTATGCAAAGGAGCTTAATGATTGGCATTACCGAAAGGGATATGCAGGCCGTAATTAACACCTACGACCTTAAACCGTACTACTATCCTACCTTGTTCCCCTTGAAGGAGAACTACACGCTTACCTGGAAAGCCCTTGAAGCGCAGGTAGGGTTAAAGATTGCCGGCGACCTTGTAGCACGCGGCGCAAGTATCAACAAAAAGACCCGCGAAGCTATCGCGCGTATTCAGGGCGATATTCCGAAGGTGGCTATTAAGCGTACCAAGGACGAAAACGAGCTTAACGAATACGACATTATGGTCGCCATGACTTCCGCGAACCCCGACCTTCGGGCGTTGGTAGAAGCGTGGGCCGAAGATACGCAGTACTGCTGGGACGGGGTGGCCGCTCGCTTGGAATGGATTGCGTTGCAGTCTATTTCGTTGGGCAAAGTAACGCTTACCAACGACAACAACAATAGCGTAATTACCGAGTACGACGTAGATTATCAAATCGACGCAACGCAGAAGGTAGGATTTCAGACCGGCTCGGCCGCTTGGAACACCACCGGCGCGAAACCGTTTAGCAAGGACTTTAAGGCTATCGTAGCTAAGGCCAAGAAAAAGGGTATTAGCTTGAAGTACGCCTTTATGAACCTTGACACCTTCGCGCTTATGGTTCAGACCGAGGAAGTAACGAAACTTTGCGCTTCGTTCGCGGCTAACGCCTTGAACATCGCACAAACGCCGAGCTTGGAACAGGTAAACGCGGCTATGAAGGGTTTGGCGTACCTGCGCGGCTTGCAGGTCGTAGTTATCGACCAAGATATTACTATCGAGAAGGACGACGGAAGCCGCATTACCGGCAACCCGTTCGCCGACAACGTGGTAATGTTCAGCGAAAGCAAGGTACTCGGTTCGACCTATTGGAAGAAGCCGGCCGATATGAACCTTAAAGGTTCCGTAGCAATCAAAGCTATGAACGGCCACACCTGCGTAAAGAAGTATTCCACCGAGGAACCTATCGAAGAAGTTACCGTAGGAATTGCAAACGCTTTCCCGGCTTGGCTTTCTTCGGGCCGTTCCTTCCTTATGGACACTTCTAACAGCACCTGGACACACTAACCGGAAAGGGACGGCCGGCAACGGTCGCCCCTATCCTAATACCCTTACCCGATGACTTACAAAGAATGGATTACTAAGACGGTCGGCAAATTCCAGCTATCGGCGGACGACGTGGATTTGATACTTTGCAACCAAAGCGGACTTATCCCCGACCCGGACGCACCGGTAGACGTGCGGAAGGCTAAAACGGCCATTTGCCGCGAGTTTACAACGCTTATCCCCCTTGCCAATATCGGAGAAGGCGGGTATTCCATTAGTTGGAATTGGGACGCTATCAAACTTTGGTATAACGCGACTTGCACGGAATTAGGCATTACGCCGGCCGGCAAGCCCAAAATTCGGAACAAAAGCAACGTATGGTAACGACTTCCTACCAATACCCGCAATACTTGTACGCCTTGCAGCACGACGGCGAAAGCGTCCAATTACCTAACGGTTCTTGGAAAACGCCCGCCGCCGCATGGGAGTTAAAAGCAGCTTGCCGGGAAGAAACCAACGGTAAAGGTTCGACAATTCAGACCGCCGACGGAGAAACCCGCGTATTCGCTTCGCTTATCCAGCTACCGAAAGGTACGGCCAAAATTCCCGAAGGCACGCAGGTAATTGTAACGCGGGAGGAGGTAGACGTAAGCCAGCTTTCGAATACCGAGTTTGTAGAAGCGGTCAAGGCAACGGGCTTAGTTGTAGTAACCGGAACTTGCGAAAAGTTCGACCCCGGCCGGCTTCATTGCCGGTTATGGATTTAACACAAAGAGCCATGCAAAGTATAGAAACCGATGATATTCTTTTCGAGATTCTGAACGCTTCGGCCGAATTGAAAGCGGCCCTTAGCGGCGGAATATACGTGCAGGGCGAACGGCCGGATAATTCCGGGAAGGAAGACGTAGTAATTAACAACTTATTCCTAAACCACGAAGTACCGCAAACCGGAACTTCAAACGTAAATATCCACGTTCCCGACAAAAAGGAAAGGATAGGCCGAACCGAACAATTTAAGGCGCATAGGGAGCGAATACGCGAACTAACGGCTATTGTTCTATCGGTTCTAAAATCGGCGAACATTACCGGGCTGACTATTCGGGTTTCTACGGAAACCATAATTAAAGAACCGGGCATTAACGAGCATTACAACAACTTGCGGGTAGAATGGAATATACAACGAACTAATTAAAATTTACGACAATGGCAGCAAAGAAAACTTATACTATCGGTCTTTCCAAGATTGAGGTAGGAGCAATTGCCGAGGACGGCGGTATGGGCGAAACCTTGGACGTATTGGGTTATACCTACCAAGACACCTGCACGATGACGCAGGAAGACCCGGAAACGACCGACCACTACGCCGAAGAAGTGGACGACCCCGTAATAAGCATTAGCCGGGGCGGAAAAACGAATTTCAACTTTTCGATTATGAACCCTTCGGTTACGGTTCTTGCCGACCTTTTGGGCGGCGTGGGTACCCCCGGTACCGGCAGTACGCCGGATAAGTGGGAAGCCCCGGACAAAATCCCCGTAGTCGAAAAGTCGGTACGCATTACCCCGGAACAGGGCCTTAAATTCGAGATTCCGCGAATGAAGCTCGTAAGTAAGATTAACGCCACTTTCAGCAAAAGCGGTATTCTTCTTATCGAGGTCGCCGGTACGGTTATGCAGCCGACCAAAACGGGAACTAAGAAAATGACCGCTACGCTTATGACCGCAGACGCGCAGGCATAACGCGGGGAAAGCCTTATTTTAACCCGAAAGCCCCCAAAATGAAAGTTTCGGGGGCTTTCTTGATTTAGCGACGACATGAACGAAGATAACATAAGAGAAAAAACGGATTTAGAGTTAGAGCGCGAAGAACTTAACCTTTTGGTAAAGCAAGGGGTTCGGTTCAGCGTCACACACAAAATCCGCCGGCGTAAAAAAGGCGTTAAAGGGTTCTTTCAACGCCCCGAAGCAGTTACGGTAAAAGAGGATTTCGAAATACAGGAACCTACGCTTTCGATTCTCGACCGGCTTAGCGCGGTATGGGTAGAAATGGGGATAGATGAAACCCGGATTACGGCCGGCGGAACGGAAACCTTGGCGGAAGCGAAGCGCATAGCCAAAGATAATGCCGCACGTATGGCCAGAATAATAGCTATTGCGGTATTGGGCGAAGACTACCACGTTACCGAAGTCAGCGAAGGCGGCAGGGTTAAGACCTATAACGACGATAAGGAGTTAGACCGGCTTACGGCCCTTTTCTTCCACACTATAAAGCCTTCCAAATTGGTAGGGCTTTCCGAAGCCGTAACCAGCGTAAGCAACTTAGGGGATTTTATAAACTCTATGCGCTTAATGAGCGGCGCAAGGACGACCCAACCGAGGACGGAGCGCATAGAGTAATAGGGCTAAATAGTCCTTACGGCCGCCGGGGTTCGATTTGCGCCCACCTTGGCTGGACGTGGGATTACTTACATCACGGCGTAGCTTGGGCCGTTGTTCAACGGTTGTTAATCGACGCGCCGCGCATAGCCGACGACGAAGACGGCAATACAGCGGGCAATACGACAACCAAGATAACCAGCGAGAACGCCGAAAGCATTTTACAACAGATAAACAACCTTATCCGATGAATATAAAAGGCGGAGCCTTGGAGTTCGATATAATTGCGAACAACGGGCAAATAAATAGCGCATTGGCCGAAACCAAAAGGCGCGTACAGGGTTTCACGGACGCAACCGTAGAAGGCGGCGACCGCATGGAAGCCGCGTACAGAGAAGCCGCCGCACAAATTGAAGCGGCGTTTAAGGATATAGACACTATGGCCGCAATCCATAGTAACGCAATCGCCGACCTTGAAAAAGAGTACGCCCGCCTGGGCGAAGCGGCCGGGGCCGCCTTTATGAAAGGCACCGCCAAGGGGGACGAAGAATATAGGGCATTAACGGCCAAACAACAGGCTATAAAGGACGAAATAGCCCAGCGGAAAGCACTTTTGCAGGAAGTGGCGAACACGGCGGACGCTTTACAGAAAGAAGAACAGACCTTAAACGAGAATAAGGCCAAGGTAGAGCAAAACGCGAAGGCGAAAGGCATGTTACGAACGCAAGTTATGAACCTTAAAAATTCACTTGCGGAAATGGAACAGAACGGGAAGCGTAATACGGACGAATACCGGGCTATGCAGGCGGAATTAGGCCGTTTGGCGGACGCTATGGCCGACGCAAATACGCAGGCTAAAATTATGTCCGACGACTACCAAAATATGAATACCGTATTAGAGGTAATGGGCGGTATAAGCGGGGCTTTTTCGGCCGCGCAGGGTGCGGTAGGACTGTTTGCCGGGGAAAATGAAAACTTGCAAAAGATTATGGTTAAAGTTCAGTCCCTTATGGCTATAACCATAGGCTTACAGCAGGTAGCCAAAACCTTAAACAAGGATTCATATACCCAGCTTGTATTAGTTCGCAAGGCGAAAGAATTACTTACCGTAGCGGAAACGAAGTTTGCTACGGCTTTGGGTATTTCCAACGTAGCGGCAAAGGCGTTAATGGCGACCTTAACCCTTGGCCTTTCAGTAGCGATTACCGCTGCGATAGCCTTAATTTCCAAATTCATATCCAAGAATCGGGAAGCAAAGAAGGCGCAAGAAGAATTTAATAACAAAGTGGTAGAAGCTGCCGCCGAACCGGTTACAGCAATTACCGAGCTTTCCACCGCATGGAACCGGCTGGGTAACGATATGGCCGCTAAAAACAAGTTTATCGAAGACAATAAAGACCGCTTCGAGGACTTGGGATTTTCCATTAAGACGGTTAAAGAAGCGGAAGACTTGTTAGTAGCTAATAAGTCGAAGTTTATAGAAGCCTGCTTAGAACGGGCCAAAGCGTTAGCCGTACAGGAATTGGCCGTAGAGAAATACAAGGAAGTATTAAAAGCCCAGCAGGAATTAGAAGCTACTCCGAAAGCGTATGTATCGAAGAAGGGAACATATAAGGACGGTTACGGCGTAGAGCGTAAAGGCGTTATAATTGAAAAATCCCGCGATTGGAAAAAGGCCGAAGATGCCGTAGCGAAAGCGGAACGGGAATATAACGCCTTGATAAACCAGCAAGTAGAATTTACCGCAAAAGAACGCGAAATTTTGGATTCTATCGGGGGCGGTGCGGATAAAGTGGCGGAAGGCAGTATAGAAGCTCTGGAAAAGACTATTTCAAAGTTGCGTGCAAAGTATAAGGAAGCTACCACCGATAAGGAGCGGGCCGAGTTATTGGCGAAAATCAAAGAACAGGAAGCGTTACTTAAAAAAATGGATTTATCCGGCACGTCTTCTAAGACTACGCAAAAAGACCCGTTTACGGAACAATTGGAAGCCCGGAAAAAGAAATATACGGAGTATTACAATTGGGTAAATTCCAAAGACGAAGTAGTACGCAATGCCGCAAAAGCCGAGTTCGCCGGGTTGCTGAAAGAAGGAAGTAGCTATTTGGATTATTTACAGAAGCAGCGCGACCAGCTTATTAAGGCTATCGGAAGCGGAACGGCCACAAAGACACAAGCCGAAGAATTGCAGAAGCTAAATAACGCCATAGCCAACGAAACGAAGGAAACCGTTTTAGCCGGATTCGAAAAGGAGCTTAAAGAACAACTTTCCGGGGCACGTTCCATTTTGGAAATGGTTAATATCTTGGAAGAAAAGCGTAAGGCTTTGACCGGGGACGGTTCCGACCTTGACAAAGGTAAAAGCGACATTATTAAGAAGCAGCAGGAAGACGTAGAGCAAAAGGCCAAAGACCGGACAAAAGCCCTATTATCCGAATATGCGGACTATTTGGGTAAGAAGATAACCTTTGAAGCCAACTACGCCGAAAATAGCCGCCTTCTTAACGAGCAATTGGCGAAGGCCAAGACGGACGACGAACGCCGTATAGCCTTGGAAGCCTTGGCGAATTTGGAGAAAGAGCGCAAAAAATACGCAAAAAGTTCGGGGAACGAAGACTACGACGCATTGGTAGAGGAATACAAAACATATCAGCAAAAATGCGCCGATATTTCCGCGCAATACGACGAAAAAATAGCATTGGCAACCCAGCAGAATAACGAAGAATTAGTAGCGAAATTGCAGGAAGCCAAGAATAAGGCCCTTTCGTCCGCAGCGTTGCAGGAATTGACCGATTCCGGGGCTTGGGAGCAACTTTTCGGGAACCTCGACGACCTTACTACGGCGCAAATACAGGCCCTTATAGATAAAATCGAAGCGCAAAAGGCCCAATTAGGCGTAGAACTTAACCCGCAAGACTTAGACGTAGTTTTAAGCAAGTTGCGGGAAGCCAAGGACGAAATACAGACCCGCAACCCGTTTAAGGCCCTTTCTACGGCTTTGAAGGACTATAAGAAGGACGCAAGTAAAGCGAACCTATCCGAAGTATTCAAAGGCGTAGGGGCTACGGCCGATTTGGTAAAAGGTTCGTTCGACGCGGTTACGGGTGCTATTGAGAAAATGGGAGGTTCTATGGACGACGAAACCCAAGCTATTTTAGGGGACGTAGGCGGAATTGTGGACGGAATAGGGCAAATGGCACAGGGGTACGCAACTATGAACCCGGCCCAAATGATACAGGGAGCCGTAGGTATGCTAACTTCCGTCTTTGACCTGTTCAACTCCCGCGACCGTAAGGCCGAACGAGCCATTAAGAAACACGCTGCTGCCGTCGAAGAATTGGAACGCGCCTACAAAGCACTTGAACACGCCGTAGATAAGGCGTTAGGCGAATCGGTTTACGATAACCAAAAGGCCCTTATTAACAATATGCGCGAACAACGCGCGCACTTGCGGGCTATGTGGGAAGCGGAAGAAAGCAAGAAAAAAACCGATAGTGGTAAGGTAAACCAATATAAGGAGCAGTACGAAGAATTAGGCCGCCAAATCGAAGACACCATAGCCGAAATTACGGAAAGCGTAACGCAGACTTCGGCAAAGGACTTGGCTACGCAATTGTCCGACGCGATAGCCGAAGCCTACTCCGACGGCTTCAACAGCGACAAAGTAAAAAGCGCGATTGAAAAGGTTACGAACCAGGTATTAGGTAATGCCGTAAAGAACGCCTTAAAAAAACAATTCCTCGAACAGCAGCTACAAAATGCCGTAAAGCAGTTGCAGCGCGATATGGGTTTTGACGATGAAGGCGGCGGTTCCTTCGACGGCTTGACCCCGGAAGAACAGCAACGGTTTAAGGATAGAGTAAACTCAATAGCCCAAGGGTACGCCGAAGCCTTGAAGTTGTACGAAGATTTGTTTAAGGACTTGGACGATAACGGCGACCCTACTACGAGCCTATCCGGTGCAATTAAGGGAGCCAGCCAAGAAAGTATAGATTTATTGGCCGGACAAACGAACGCCGTACGTGTAAACCAAGTGCAGGAAATAGAAATCTTGCGCCAGCAGCTTATACACCTTGCCAACATCGACGGCAAATTAAGCGTATCGAACCGGCACCTTGAACAGATAGAAAAGAATACTTCGGGAAGCGCGTCCGACCCGTTACGGGCGCAAGGAATAACAATGTAGCGATATGGAAGTAAATAAACGATTGGCCCGCGACGCCAAAAAGAAAGGCATTTGCGAAGAATGGTACGGCCGCCTTATAGATACCAAAGGGAAAGACGAACTTATTAAAATGTACCTTGAAGGTATCGACTTTTGCCTAAGCAACGAGTACCCCAGCAACGAATTTATACGCCAGCACTTCGTAGGTACTTGCGAAGCCTACGGCGTGTTCCTCGACCAAGCTATTACGGCAGGAAACTTCCGGCACGTAGTAGCCCTTGGCCGTTGCGAGGGTACCGCCACTTACGACGGTTGGAACGTAGGGCAGGTATTCGCAAAGCACCAAAGCCGGTTAAAGGTTCTTGCTACCGGTAATTCCTTCGTAATGGTAGACGTATTCGACGATACCACCGTAGAAGTAGAAGCACGGGATAACGCGAAGATTTGCGTAAACCACTACGGCGGGAACTTGACGACTACCACCGGCGACGGCGAAGGTAACGCGATAATAAAAGTTATTCGAAAAACGACTAAAACGTATTGATATGGCAGACGAAAGTAACATTATCCTAAATATGCCCTTCGATGAAGCGGCCGGTTCTACCATTGCTTACGATTACAGCAAGACACGGGCGGACGGTACGGTAGTAGAAGCGGACTTTACCGGCGGCAAGCAAGGCAACTGTATAAAGTTCGACGGTAGCGGGCATTGCGATATAGACAAAAACGTAATTCCCCTTACCGGGAACTTTACCCTTCTTGCCTGGTTGAAGCGTTCGGCCTTCCCGGACGGCTTTACAGGTAAGCGTATCGGATTTTTCGCACGGTGGGAAGCGTTGGAAGGTTATACGGAAGCGTGGTTTAACCTTGCGGCCGATACTTGGGGCTATTGGGCTATCGTCAAAGAGGGCCTAACAATCCGCATTTACCTTGATACCGCATTAGTACAGACCATTACGCTACCGGCCCAGCCTACCGGGTTCGCTATCCTGCAAGACATCTATACGACCGCCAACGGCTACGGTTGTATTGACGAAGTTAAGGTATATAATACCGCCTTGACGCAGGAAGAAATTACCGAAAGTATCGCTACGGTGGCGCAATTGGCTTACAGCATAGACGGAACCGATTTTAAGGCTTGGGATATTTATGTAAGCGAAAGTAGTGGCCTTCTTGACCGGCCCAAGATGAAAGCCCCGGTTTCCGTCGATTGGCCGGATTATCACGGGGAGATAGTAGACCTTGAAAACAAGATACTGCAACCCCGCGAAATAGCCCTTAATTGCTTTATGAAAGCGAACGGGAAGGTAGACTTTGTTACGAAGCTAAACGACTTCTTGGACGTATTCAGCCGGCCCAACACCCAGCGGCTTATGGTAGATATACACCCTACGAAACCGTTGCTTTACGAAGTCTATAACGAAAACGGGGTAGCCATTAGCAAGCGTTGGAATGACGACCTTATGGTAGGAACCTTTACCTTGAAGTTGAAGGAACCCGACCCGGTAAAGCGTATCGTACGGCACCAGCGTTTAAGCAATGATACGAAGACGCTAACGATTACCCTAACCAGCGCGAAAGCGGTTACTATTTTTTGGGGCGACGGAACTCAAACGAACGACGTTTACGGAACCGACGTAACAACCAGCCACGAATATACGACCGACGGAATTTTTTACGCCATTGTCGCTGGCGTTATCGAAGAAATAGAAAGTTTCACTACTAACGGTATTATCGTATGGAACAAATTATAGTAAGACACCCGGACGGGACTACGGCCCTTTTGACCTCACGGGCGCGTAAGTCCGGCGTTACCAAGGCCGAACAGAGTATTACGCTATTGGGAGCCGATACGGTGGCGATAACCGTAAAAAGTGCCACGCCCTTAACCTTCCACTTGGGCGACCAAATAGACGTTTACGGGAAGACCTATACCCTTAACCAGCTTCCGGGAATTAAGAAGACCGGAAACCGGAACTTCGAATATACCCTTACTTTCGAAGGGGTACAGTACGAGTTAATCGACGCGCAATTTTTGTTACCGGACGATACCGTATTAGACAGCTTTACGGGCGATTTGGAAGACTTCTTAGGTATTCTTATCGGGAACCTTACCCGTGTATATCCGGGTAAATGGGTGTTAGGCGTTTTCCCTGCCAATACGGAGTTTAAGACGCTAACCTATACGGAAAAGAATTGTTTGGAAGTGTTGCAAGACCTTTGCGAGCAATACAGCACCGAATTTGAGATTACCCAAGCTAACGGCGTTCGTTCGCTCAATATCAAAATGGCCGGGGTAAACTTCCCCTATACTTTCCGGTACGGACGTACCGGCGGGCTTTACGAATTGACGCGCCAAAACATCAATTCCAAGAATGTAGTTACCCGGCTATACGTCTATGGCGGTAGTAGCAACCTTGGGGATAAATACCGTTATACCCGTCTTTGTCTTCCGGGCAAGGCAAAGAACGCTTCCTACATCGAAGACGCGGCCGCTATTGCGGCTTACGGATTGAAGGAGAATACAAAGATATTCGACGATATTAAACCCGAACGTTACGGCGAAGTAACTGCCGCCGGAAGCGCGTATTATGCCTTTAAGGACGCTACTATGAACTTCGACCTTAACGAAAAGGATAGCGCGGGTAATACAAAGTGGCTTATAGACGGAGTGAACGCAAAGGTAAAGTTCACTACCGGAAACTTGGCCGGATATGAATTTGACGTACACAAGTACGACCACGCGACGAAAGAAATACAGGTAGTACCGTTCACGGACGAAAACGGCATGAAGTTCCCCAGCAAAACAAGTGCGGCGTTTCAGTTCGGCGTAGGCGATAAGTATTTCTTCACGGATATAAATTTGCCGGACGCTTACAAGACCGAGGCGGAAAACAAACTACTTTCGGAAGGGAACAAAGCAATAGCCGGGTATAGCCAGCCGCAAGTACAGTACGGGTTAAGTATCGACGAAAATTTTATACGTCAGTTCGCCGGCGAATTGACCGTAGTAAACCTTTTCGCCGTCGGCGATTATATTCCGGTGGAAGATGAAGACATAGGCGTAAACAAATCGGTACGAATTACGGCTTTTACGCGCGATTTGCTGCGGGAATACAAGTATAATATAACCTTGGGCGACAGCGTAACCAAAACGACGATTACCCGCGTTATCGAAGACTTGCAGAAAATCGACAATGTTATAGAGATAAACGACCTTGCCGACCCGTCGAAGGCCCGCCGCAATTGGAAAGCCAGCCAAGAGGTATTAGCCAACGTGTTCGACCCCGAAGGCCACTATTACAGCGAGAAGATAAAGCCACTTTCGATTGAAACGACCATGTTAGCAACCGGCGCACGTTCCCAGCAGTTCGTATTACAGAACACCCGCTTTGAACCGAACTACGAAGGCAACCCCAATACGGTAAGGGTTGTAGGCGGTACGTTGGTTCACTACACGATAGCGGAAACCGTAAAGAGTTGGCAGCTAAATACGGCCACCTTCTCGAACCTTGTAAGCGGGACGGTGTATTACATATACGCCCGTTGCCAAAAGACCGGTACGGCCGGAAACATCGTTTTCGATACAGTACAGCGAAAGGTAGACAGCGACCCGACATATTACTATTTCTTGGTGGGAAGCCTAAGCAGCGCGATAACGGACACCGACGGAAAGCGGCCGGCGCGTCTTATTGCCCTTACTTATGGCGCGACTACTATTAACGGGCGATTCCTTACTACGGGCCGGATTCAAAGCGGCGACGGGCAAACCTATTTCGATTTAGATACCGGGGAAATTGGTGGGAACATCAAATTTCGTGCGTCCGACGGGACATTAAAGAATGTTTCCGAATTGGAACAAAGTGATATAGAGTATTTGCGCGACGCTTTCAAAGATGCAAGAACGGAAATAGAAGGCGGTGTAGCCCTTTCCGGGTTTATCGGGGTACGTGATACGGGACAAAATGTAGTAGCGGCTATGGCCGGTTACAATCCCACCACAGAATCCGACTACCCGATGATATTTGCGGGAGCGCAACAAGGGGGTATAGAGTATTACGGTTGGACAAGCAACAGTTATACTCACGTTTATACCAAAAGCGCAACGCCGAGTAATGGGGATAATTGTTACAACCGAGCCGGGGAAATTGTAGGAACAGTTACGAATATAGCAGGGGCGCAGATTTTAGCGTTATCCACGACGGGCGAAACCTACCAGCGTAATACCGATATTGATTTTACGGCACAAACGCCCTCTTCAATGGAAGGCAACCGGGCCAAATTCCGTGTATATAAAGATGGGCGGTGTATTTCCAACTACTTCGAAACGAGCGGGTCATATAAAACGATATATACGCTAACCTATTGCCCTCTTTTACAATTTACTACCGTGTTGGAAGTTTCCGAAAATTGCTATATGCGTTTAGTTTCTAACGGACAATTCGGGGTTTTAATGGAAACAAATTCCGAGCATGACGGTTATAACTGTTCATTATATAATTCGTCTTCATACACTTGTACGGTTGTAAAAGGTACAAAAACTTCTTATACCCAAGTTGGGGTATTATCCCCCGGCGATTTAATGGAGTTCGTTAATATTATGGGGAGTTGGATATTGCGAAACTATACCAAATATTCGACAAAAGCATAAAGTGAGTTTTTAATATTTTACCAACAAACGTATTATTATAATACGCAAGTAGGTATTTTTGTGTAACTTAAAATTCGACGAAATGAGTACAACGAGAGGGGGCGAAACGGTTTCCGCCCAAATCGGAAGAATTGGCCCCATTGAAGGGCTAAGTACGGGTAACTTCAAAATGGAAGATACGCCGTTTAACATTAAGAACGACGGAGAAACCGCCGTAGTTCTTGAAGTAAACCTTTGGGGCATGGAGCCGGGCAAGTTCGTAGCTACGCGCTTCGAAACAGGCTGGAACCCCGAAATAGTCCGCGAGATTAAGCAAACGAGTATTAATGCTACCCTTGTTTGGGGGTACTAAATCTTATATGGCTATGGGTTTATTGATTGGAGTAGGAAACACGAAGCCGACGTTTCCCTACGATTACTACTACGGTATAGAATGGGATTCTAACGTAGCTTCTTCGGCTTGTACCCGGATAGGCCGGCCGGAACTTCACGTTTCGCTGCCTATTCAAAGTAAAATGCGCCGTTGTATCTTGCGCGATAACGGAACGGTGGCTTACTACCTTCATGCGAACGATAGTACCAAGCGCGATACAGGAGCAGCCGCCAAACTTGACGGTACCGACGGGCAGGTAATGGTAGAAATCCCGGCCCACTACCGCAAGTTCGAAGTAGACGGTACTAAATTTCGCTGCCTTCTTTCCGAACACGCATTACCGGGGTTCCACTTGGTACCGCTTGCCTATCGTTCGGCTTACGAAGCGGCCGTAGACCGCACCGTATCGGCTACGCCGAAACTTGCAAGCGTCGTAAATACTTCTACGGCTTTCCGGGGCGGTAACAATAATTCCTCTTGGGACGGAACATATAGAAGCCTTTTAGGTATGCCGGCTACATCTATCAGCCTTACCAACTTTCGGAAGTATGCACGAAACCGGGGGAATGCCGGCAAGAACGGGGCCGGTTGGAATTGCGACGTTTACGAGGTACAAAAAACTTGCTGGTGGCTTTATGCCGTCGAATACGCTAACTTTAATTGCCAACTTGCCTATAACGCAGAGCCTACGAGCGAAGGGTATAAGCAGGGCGGATTAAGCCAAGGCGTTACCAATATGAGCGATTGGAGCGGCTATAACGGCTATAATCCTATGGTTCCTTGCGGAGTTACCAACCCGTTGGGAAATAAGACAGGCGTAGTAAACTACACATACAAGAAAAGCGACGGAACCGACGGCCAAACCCTTAGCGTACCCAGCTACCGAGGTTTGGAAAATCCTTTCGGGCACGTATGGAGTTGGACGGACGGATGCAAGTGCAATATTCAAAGTGCGGACGCGGGCGGCGTTAGTGAGTTTTTCGTATGTACCGACCCGGCCAAGTTTCAAAGTAACGACTATACCGATTACGAGAAGCGCGGCGAGCTACCCCGCAATGAAGGTTACGTTAAAATTGTGATGATTGGCGAGTACGGCGAAAATATGCCGACAGCAGTAGGCGCAAGTTCTACTACTTACTTCGCCGATTACTTCTATACGAACGTAGTAAGCAATACCGGACAAAGGGGCGTGCTTTTCGGCGGTGCTGCGAGTTACGGCGCGGCTGCCGGCTTTTCGTGCGCGTCTGCGCGTAACGCGGCTTCGAATACGGATGCGCATTTCGGCTCCCGGCTTTGCTTTTTACCCGCTTGAAACGACACGTAACGGAACGCATTTAACAAAGAAGTTTAACTACGGCGGGCTTTCGAAGTAGCTCAAATTAGGACGAATGCCCGCCGTTTAATTTTTCGCAAAAATGGAAAACAACAGGCAGGACGACGGAAGTTTGGCTTTCTTGGCGATTGAGCCGGACGCGAATAACAAGCACTTCAATTGTTCGTAAATAACCCAGCAGAAGTTAATTAACCTTTCCTTTTGGGTTATTGACTTCTTGGACGACGTTAAAACGAAGTTCGGAACCGGTCGCTTCTTGGTTAAGATTAAGTTCAACAGAGAAGACCCGGATAAGGACGCGCGGAAGTTCTTTACCAATTCGCAGGAAATTAAATATATCCTTGGGAAGATTAAGGAGCGTAACGCCTTCCCGCGTAAGGTAACTATGCGGGCTTCGGGAACAAGGTATTATTTCGAGTGACGATAAAGGCGGTTTACCCTTGGGGCGTGCTTTTCGGCGGTAATGCGAATAACAGCGCGAATGCCGGCTTTTCGTACGCGAATACGAATAACACGGCTTCGAATACGAATGCGAATATCGGCTCCCAGCTATGCAGATTTTTAACGGGGTAAAAACCTTGCCACTTGGCAAAAAACAACAACTATTTAAGGGGTATTAGTAGGGATTCCCGAACGTTCCCTAAGAAATCAGCAAACGAGTAACGCAATGAAGCGAATAGGTAACTTGTACGAAAAGATTTGTTCTATCGAGAACTTGCAGCTTGCGGACGAAAAGGCCCGTAAGGGTAAGTTACGCACGTACGGAGTTCTCGAACACGACAAAAACCGGGAAGCAAACCTATTGAAGTTACGCGAAACCTTGCTAAACGGTACTTTCCATACATCGAAGTACGACGTATTCACTATTTACGAACCCAAAGAACGGGAAATATACCGCTTGCCTTACTTTCCCGACCGTATTTTGCACCACGCTATAATGAACGTCTTAGAGCCTATTTGGGTTTCGACCTTCACGGCGGACACTTATAGCTGCATTAAGAACCGGGGGATTCATGCGGCCGCGAAGAAGGTAAAACAAGCCCTACGGGAAGACCCGGAAGGTACTACGTTCTGTTTGAAATTGGATATTCGCAAGTTCTATCCTTCGATTAACCACGACGTGCTAAAATCCATTCTACGCCGCAAGTTGAAGGATAAAAGGCTGCTTTGCCTACTTGACGAAATTATAGATTCGGCGGACGGCGTACCTATCGGAAATTATCTAAGCCAATATTTCGCTAACCTCTATTTAACCTACTTCGACCATTGGATAAAGGAGAAGAAAGGCGTAAAGTATTACTTCCGCTACGCGGACGATATTGTAATACTTGCTTCGGATAAATCCTACCTTCATTCCTTAATGGGCGAAATTAGGGCGTATTTGGGGGATTTGAAATTAGAGGTTAAAGGGAATTGGCAAGTTTTCCCCGTAGCGGCTCGCGGTATCGACTTCGTAGGATATGTATTTTTCCACACGCATACCCGAATGCGAAAGGGCATTAAAAAGACTTTTTGCCGGCGGTTGGCGAAGCTGAACAAACGGAAAAGGCCATTATCCGAAAAGGACTTTAAGCAGGCTATTTGCCCTTGGTGGGGTTGGGCGAAGTCTTGCGATAGCAAACACTTGATTAAGAAACTTTCTAAAACATCGAAGTATGAAATCAAATTCAAACGATAGACCGCCCATTTTGCAGGACTTGGGCGACGGCAGTTGGCATTACAACTACAATATTACCGAAGTGGAAGTAACGCCGGAACCTATGGCCGAAGCAGAAGGCGACCAGGTACCGGCCGCAAGGAAGGCGTACGATTACGACACGGTGGAAGTATGGGGCCGGCCGGATTACGACAAATGCATAAAGGCCGTTTTGCGTTCCCGCCGGGAAGAAACCGAAGAATTTAGCCTTATCAATAAGTACAACGCTTTCGTACTTGGGCTATCGACGGACGAAGCGGACAAAACCGAATACGAAAATTACCTTAAAGAAGTGCTTGCGGTTAAAGCAATGGTTCGGGCCGACCTTGCCGCCGCCGGTATCGACGTAGGGGCAGCGGGAATTTAAGCTATGGAAAATATCTTACAGACCTTCGGGCCGCAACTTATTATTATAGCTTGCGTTTACGCGCTTGTTTTGTTCGTGGTCTTCCTTGACCTTTGGGCCGGGATTCGAAAAGCCAAACAACGGGGGGAATACCGGTCTTCGTACGGATTGCGTAAGACAGTAGACAAAATAAGCCGGTATTTCAATATGATACTCGTAATTACAACTATCGACGTGGTGCAAATGTTGGCTATTACGCAGCTAAACCCGCAGACGAACCACACTTTACCGGTATTGCCGTTTTTTACGTTTATCGGGGCTATGTTCGTGGGATTTATCGAATTAAAGAGTATCTACGAGAATAGCGAAGCCAAGGAGCGGGCCAAAATCGGGGATGCGGCTAAAATCCTTTCGCAAATCATCCAGCATAAGGACGAACAGGAGATTATAGCCGGGGTTATCGAGTATCTAAAAAAGGAAAAAGAGAAAGGGGGCGACAATGAAACTAACGCTTAAACGGCGATACTTCGCCGAAACCTATACTATCGGTACGCTGTTTATCGACGGGGTGCGTTTTTGCGATACCTTGGAAGATAAGAACCGGGACGACAACCGAAACGGTAAATTTGACAATGGGGAACAGAAGGTAAAGAACGAAACGGCTATACCGTTCGGAACCTACGAAGTAACCGTAAACCGTTCGCCGCGCTTCGGGCGCGACCTTCCTCGCCTTTTGAACGTACCGCATTTCGACGGCATTCTAATTCATCGCGGCAATACCGGTAAGGACACTTCCGGCTGTATTTTGGTCGGAGAAAACAAGGTAAAGGGGCGGGTTATCAATTCCACGCCTTACGAACTTGAACTTACAAAGCGGTGTAAGGCCGCAATAGCCCAGAAAGAAAAAATTACTATCGAAATCGTATGAAAACAAGAACCTTTATAGCTATTCTTTGGGGGATTGCGGCCGTTTCTTTTATCGGGTGTTCCACGCCGCGAAAGTTGGCCGGCAGCACGAAGGAAACGGCTAAGACCGAAGAAAAGCGGAACGAAACGACGGCGGCCGAATTTCGCCGGACGGTAGACAGTACGAAAACCGAAGGCGTAGAAGTAACCTATACGAAAATCGAGTTTTTCCCGCCGGAACCCGATACCCGGCAGACAAAGCCGGACGCTATGCAGGCGGGCGGCCCGTCTAATCCGGCTGCAGACACGCCCAAGAACCGGCCGAAGGAACCGAAAGAAAAGCAGCCGCCCGATACCGGAAGGCAGGGAGCTATTAAGAGTATCGAAACCTTCACGGTAAAACAGAAAGCCGAAGCTACCGGGGTAACGCAGGAAGAACAGAAGACGGAAACGACCAAAACGGAAGAAGTGAATACGGACACCGATAAGGAAACCGATATTACCGAGAAGCCGGCGGCCGACCCGTACAGGTGGCGTTACATTTTCGGGATTTTGGTACTATTGGCGGTTGCCTTTTGCTTTCTTCGGAAGACGAAGGTATTTACGGCCGTAGCCGCCTTCTTCCGCAAATTGTTTTAGCGGAGATAAAAGGAAAGCACCCAAAAGGGCCTTAAAAATGGGTTCCTTTTTGGGTGCCTTGCGTGTAAAACCTTAATAATTAAGGTTGTCAGCGGAGAGAGAGGGATTCGAACCCCCGGTACAGTTGCCCGTACACCGCATTTCGAGTGCGGCCCGATCGACCACTCCGGCATCTCTCCCGGTCCATCACCAACCCTTCGGCCGGTAATTCGGAGTGCAAATATAGCTATTTTTCGCTTAGTTTTTCAATTACAGAGATAAGCCGGGCTATTTGGCTATCCTTTTCTTTTATCATTTCTTGATAGCCTTTTTGCAACTCAATCAAACCCGCAATATCGTTAGTCGTAACCTGGTTCCCGTTGCCGGCAACGGCGGTGTTGTTATTTCCCGAAATACGGTTTGTATTATCTCCGTTCCGCATTGTTCCGTCGCCGGTAAGCAACCACATAGGATTAAGTTCCGGGAATTGTTCGCCGATAGCTTTCATCTTATCGGGCTGGATAGATTGGCGTATATTATTGACATAAGACGACGAAACGCCTATCCGCCTACAAAATTCCCGCTCACTAATATTTAGGGTCTTGATATACTCCCTAAGTCTTTCTTTTACACCCATATAACGCGATTTTAGAAGGTTTCAAAAAATATTTTTCGCATTTTGCATAGCAAAAATTTGCTTATTGTACTGCAATGCTATATATTTGCAACGTGTAACCGATACGATTGCAAAGGTATAATAATAATACGCTCCATGCAAATAAGCGGCATAGCAAAAAATACCTAAGCAATTTAAGCGACAATGGATTATGAAGTACGATACGACATTTATTAACCGAAACTTCCTTTTGAAAGTCTACGGAGTAGACAGCGAAAACAAAAGGATAAACCGCCTTGTAGGGGTTTCCGGCTTGGTGGGGCTAATCGGTACGGAGCTTACCGAAAAATTCATTACTCGTGCACTTAACAGTAAGAAAGACAGCGTAAAATGCCGCCTGCGCCGAGGATTACAAGCAACACTATATTTCAAATAGACGATGAAAAAGACAGTAATAGTTAATGGCAAAGCAAAGCGTATAGAATTTTCGTACGCGGTAGGCGAAACTATTTCGCTGAGCAATAACGAGGTAAGAAAACCTTGGGGACGGGTTACGGAAAGGGTAACAGTTTCAAAACTAACCTTTACGATTGACGGGAAGACCTACGAGGGAACGCGCACCTTTAAGGTTGCCGGCGGCCCCTATTCGGAAACCTTCGAGTTCGACGGGAATAGCTTTGCTTCCCATAAAAAAGCAATTGAATACATACTTAACAATATCGAGAAATGAGCGAAACGACAATTTACAAAGAAGGATTTAACGCCGGCTTTATGCAGCTTCGACAGATTGACGTAGAAGCCGCTACAAAGGAACTCTGGCAAGCGTTGGGGATTAACAACCGCAACACTTTCGCGGCTTACAAGTTCGGACGTATCGAACCCAAGGCAAGCCAAGCCGTCGCCGTCGAATTGGTATTTAGGAAGTACGGCGTTACGACAAACATTTGGGGGAAATAGAAATGAGAGCCGAAGCAGGACTAACGCAGCGCGAAACCCAAATAGCCGAATTATTGGCTTGGGGAGCCGCAAAAAAGGAAGTGGCCGACAGGCTTTCTATTTCGCCCCGGACGGTAGAGAATACCGCACGAAACATTTATAGCAAGATAGGAATACAGAAGGCTACGGAGCTTTGCGTATGGTGGTTCTGCACACATTGCGGCGTTTCCTTCGACCTATCCCCTATAAAACGGACAATTATAGCCTGCTTCTTCCTTGCGATTATTCTACCGCGTGAAATGTACGCCCAAGGCGATACCTACCGACTGTTCAGAAGCCGCAAAGTAGCCGAACGTACAGTGACACGAAGAACCGGAAGGCGGCAGGAATACGAATTAGATTTTTGGGAACTATAAAAGGCAAAGGCTATGAAGCGACTAATTAAAGAATTATCCCTTTCGGGATTGACGCTAAAACAGAAGGCGATAGTTTGGTATTTCATTATATCGTTTTGCCTTCTTGCAAGTACGGCGGAAGCCCCGTTTTGGTTCTTGTTTTTAGAGGTTGCCAACTTCGCCAATGCCGCCCGCCTTATAAAACGGGTTCCACTACCGGAAGACCCACGAGATAGTTAGGTATGGCAGACTTAAATACAAGACTTATAGACCTTACGGCGGGGGAATTATTAGAGCTAATAGGGAAAGGACAAAGCCCCCGGATAGAAGTAGACGTTACCAAAGACCCGAATAAAAAATACGTCTACGGCCGGGCCGGGATTGCCGAACTATTCAAATGTTCAAAGACTACCGCCAGCCGCATAAAACAAAGCGGCTTAATCGACGGCGCATATAAGCAGGTCGGAAGGTTGATAATAGTAGACGCGGAAAAAGCCTTAGAACTGGCCGCAAAACGAGCAAAGAAAAGTAACAACCGAAATAAATAACTTGTTATGAGCAAGAAGGTAACATTAAAAGAATTGACCCTTAAAAACTTTAAGGGTATTAGGGACTTGGCCGTAAAGTTCGGCGAAGTAACCACCATTGCCGGCGCAAACGCGACAGGTAAAAGCACCGTTTTCGACGCTTTTACCTGGGTGCTTTTCGGCAAAGACAGTAACGACCGTACGGATAGCGGGAAAGGCGCATTTACCGTTAAGACGGTCGGCCCGGACGGGAACCCTATACTTAAATTGGAACATTCCGTAACGGCCGTTTTAGACGTGAACGGCGAAGAAGTGGCCCTTACCCGCACCCTTACGGAAGATTGGGTAAAACCGCGCGGTAAGGCCGAAGTAGAACTTAAAGGAAATACTACGCATTACTTCTGCAATGGCGTAGAAATTAAGGCAGGAGCTTTCCAAGAAAAGGTAGCAGCCATAACCGAAGAACAACTTTTTAAGTTGATTACGAACCCGGCTTACTTCCCTTCGTTGGATTGGAAGACCCAGCGCGAAATATTGCTACGCATTGCCGGGGGCGTAACATACGAAGAAGTGGCCGCCGGCCGCGCCGATTTTGCGGCTATCCTTTCCCAGCTTTCCGGTAAAGATTTGGCGGAGTTCAAACAAGAAATAGCCTACCGCAAAAGCCGGATTAAGGAAGGTTTGGAAAAATGCCCTATCGAGATTAACGCAATAGACAGCGTTACGCCCGAAGCCCCGGACTACGAAGCCTTGGAAGCCGAAAAGGTACGCTTATCCGCCGAGTTGGAAGAAGTGGAAGCGGCTATTACGGACGTTGCAGAAACGGCCCGCAAACACTACGAAGGAGTGCAGGAAAAACGCAAGGCGATTAACGACCTTCGGAACCAGCAGCAGGACGTAGTTTTCAGAGCAAGACAGGCCGCGCAAAAGGAAGGCTACGAGAAGAACGCCAAACGTAACGAGGTTAAGACCAACTACGAAATTACGAAGCGCGAAGTCACGAACTATAACGCCGCTTCGGAAAACGACCTTTCCGATATTCGCCACCATATCCAAACCCTTACTTCTGAAATAGCGGACTTATCCGCCAAGGTGGAAGCCAAACGCGAAGAATGGAATACGCGAAACGCCGAAGAATATAAAGTAAGTACCGGCGGCCTTATTTGCCCGATATACGAAACCTTATGTTCGGACGCAAACGTTTTGCGTATGGACGCTATCGCCAAGGAGAAGGCGCGGGCCAAATTCGACGAAGCCAAGACCCGCGACCTTGCCCGGATTACCGAAGAAGGCAAAACGCTAAACCAGCGAATAGCAGAAAAGAAAGCCCGGTTACAGGACTTGGAAGCCCAACTTTCCGAACGTATGGAAGCTATCGCCGCTAAGAAAGCCGAATACGCTAAGAAGTTACAGGACTTGGAAGCGGAAATAGCCGCCAACCCGGAAGTAACCGTATCTACCGACATTATGCCCGAAGACTTACCCGAATGGAAGGAGATAGAAGCCCGGATAGCCGAAATATCCGCTACCATTTCGGACATACCGGCGGCCGATACTGCCGAGCTTACAGCCAAGAAACGGGAACTTACGGCCCTTTTGGACGAAGTAAAACAAAAGCTAAGTATTCGGGCCACCATTGAAAAGAACGCCGCAAAGAAGGCCGAAATATTGGCAAGGGAAAAGGAATTAGCCCAGCAGCAAGCAGATTTAGAAAAGCAGGAATTTACGATAGACGAACTTAATAAGGCCCGAATGGACGAAGTAGAACGCCGGGTAAATAGTAAGTTCCAAAACGTCCGCTTTCGAATGTTCGAACCCCAGCTAAACGGCGGCGAAACCCCTACTTGTATCGCAATGGTAGACGGGGTTAAGTACACAGACCTTAATACATCCGGAAAGATAAACGCGGGGCTTGACATCATTAACACGCTTTGCCTTTATCACGGGGTAAGCGCACCGGTATTCATCGACAACGCCGAAAGCGTAAACCAACTATTCCCGGTTGCTTCCCAGCTTGTAAAATTGGTTGTAACCACCGACAGAGAATTAACCATTAACCACTTATAAAAATTAAAGTTATGAACGAGAACAAAGAAAAGCGCGAGTTCGCGCAGCAGTTGGAGCAAATCGCCGAAACGCCTACGCAGGCGGTAAAAGACAACGAAGGCCGGGCCTTTATCCTTATCGGCACGGACGTTAAGGACAATAAGGACGGCGAAAGCGAGAATGTGCAGGGCGTAATAGCAGTAGGCGGTAACGGTGGGCAAGTAATAAAGGGGTTGGCGAATTTCTTCACCGGAAAACAAACCGCGCCGCTTGCTGTCGAAGCTATGGAATTGGCAGCCTTGAAGAAGTTAAGCCGGCTTCTCGAAAACTAATAACAACGACCTATAAAAATATGAGTTATGACAGAAGAAAAAGGATTAACCGTAATTGACGAAGCAAAGCGGAAATTCGAACTTGCCTGTAAGGACGCTTCGGCCTTGCAGATTGTAAACAACTTCGGCGCGGCATTTACCGCCGTAAACGTAATTGCCCTTTTGCGCGAAGCCCTTTCCGACGAAGTAATGGAGCGTGTATTTATGCCGCTTATGAACACGAAGGTAGGCTTTCTTACCGACCGTAACGGGCGACCGCGTAAAAACGGGACGGTACAACCGCTTTATACTATCCAGGTTGTTCGGGACGCGATTATAGACGCGGTAAGTATCGGGCTTCTTCCGACCGGCAACCAATTTAATATTATTGCCGAACGAATGTACCCGACCAAGGAAGGCTATACGGCCCTTCTTCGGAAAATCGGCGTAAAATACTTCATCGACGTATCATTTGACAAAGGCCAAACCGCCGGATTTGCGGAGGTGCCTTGCAAAATCAACTACACGTACAACGGAGAAAAAAACAGCTTCGGAATAGTGGCTACCGTGAAAAAAGACGATTACAGCAGCCCCGACCAAATCCGAGGTAAAGCCGAACGCCGCGCCAAAAAAGCCCTTTATGAGTATATAACCGGTTGCGACTTCGGCGACGCTGACGAACAAAGCGGCCCCGTTGAAGACGTAGAATATAAGGACGTTACCCACGAGGTAGAAGCCGAAGTTAAAAACAATGCCAATGCGGGCGGAACACTTGATTTCGGCCAAGCAGAAACGAACGGAACCAAACAGCCACCTAAAACACCCGGATTCTAATATGAAAGTAATTTTTGGTATTGCCATTTTGACGGCAAAGGACATCGACGCGCTTAACGCCCGAATTGATGCGGTAGAACGCGCAACGGGAAGAAACGAATATAGGATAGCCAAATTAGGCGGCAGTCTTACAAATTTTGCCGCTAAGTTCGCTACGGCTATGGACTTCATCGGCCGGAATCTTCCGCTAAAAAGGAAGCGTAAAGCATTTCGCAAAATCGTAGAAGCGTAGTTACAATGGTTCTAAAAGTATTAGGCAGTAGCAGCCACGGAAATAGCTACATATTGGAGAACGACCGCGAAGCCTTGTTATTGGAAGCGGGCGTAAGGTTCGCCAGCGTGAAGCAAGCGTTAGACTACAATATAACGAAGGTTGTAGGCTGCCTAATTACCCACGAACACAAAGACCACGCAGGCTACATTAACGAAGTATTGAAAGCTACCGTACCCGTCTACGCTTCGGCCGGTACAATTGAGAACACCCCAATAGAAGGCCCGCGCCGCGCGAATGTTTGCAAAGCCGGAACCCTTTTTACCCTCGGCGGTTTCCGAATTATTCCTTTCGGGACTAAGCACGATTCCGCCGAGCCTTTGGGGTTCTTCATCAACCACGAAGAAACGGGTAATATCCTATTCGCTACCGATACCTATTACTTGCCTTGCAAGTTTGCAGGACTTAATAATGTATTGATAGAATGTAATTACCGCTTAGACCTATTGGACGCGAATATAGCGGCCGGGCGCATTCCCGCCGTTGTTCGGAACCGTACGCTAAAATCGCATTTAAGTTACGACCATTGCGTACAGGCATTACAAGCCAACGATATAAGGGGGGTAAATAATATTGTTCTTATCCACCTTTCCGACGGTAACAGCAACGCCGAACAATTCCGGGCCGGAGTGCGAGCCGCAACCGGTAAGACCGTACATATAGCCGAAGCGGGGCTAATAATCAATTTCGACAAAACCCCCTTTTGATATGATTAAAGGATTTGACCAAGAAACGCAGCCCTTAAACGATTACGAAATGGGCGTACTTCTTCCGCTTCTCGTACGGGGGCTTAGGACGAAAATAGGGCGCGAAAATGCCGTTACAAACAAGCATATCGTAAACACCCTTAAAGGTTCCTATAAACTAAACGACGCACGGGTAAGGAAGATTATAAACCACATAAGGACAAACGACCTTATACCGGGCTTAATAGCCACTTCCGAAGGGTATTTTATCGCCCAAAGCGAAGCGGAACTATTGGAGTACGAAGAAAGCCTAAAAGGGCGTGAAGACGCTATTAGGGCCGTCCGGTTGAGTATTGCGCGGCAAAGGCGAATACTTTACGAGCAAAAGAGGGAAGAAAAACAAAGAACACTTTTTAATAAATAACAAAATGGAAAAACAGTTTTTTATGGTTTACGCCGAAGGCCAAGGCGCACCGACGTACAAACACGAGAACGAACAGGCGGCCAGCAAGGAAGCCGAACGATTGGCCGAGAAGTTAGGGGTTAATACGACCGTATTACAGGCCGTAAAAACGGTTGCTCCGAAGGACATTACCAAGCGCGTAAAGACCTACGCGGACGCTTGCGCGGTGCTTGGCATTGAGCCTATGAACGAAACCGTATTAGCGAAGTTGGGCTTTACCAAGGACGAAATAGCCTATCGCAAGTTAAAGACCATTGCCGAAGCCCTTAACGAAGGTTGGCGGCCGGATTGGGCCAATAGCAACGAGTACAAATATTGGCCTTGGTTCGTGTATAATCCCGCGGCTGCCGGCTTTTCGTGCGCGGCTTCGAGTCTCGCGGCTTCGACTGCGACTGCGCATGTCGGCTCCCGGCTTTGCTATAAAACCCGTGAACTCGCCACGTACGCGGGCCGTCAGTTCGAAGGTCTTTATAACGATTTTCTTTTAATCAAAAAATAATGCAACATGGAAAGAGAATTAGGGAAAGACCTTGAACAAGGCAAGAAGCGCGTAGCCTTCCTTATGGATAACTGCGACGCGGTGGAAGAAAAGGGGTATATGAAGCCTTTTACCCCGGAAGAATTGGCCCGCATGAAAGAAAGCCTTTCGGAAACGGACATCGAAATTAACGACATCGAGGAAGAAAAGACGGCCGCGATGAAGTACTTTAAGGCCCGTTTGGAACCCCTTACGACGGAGCGAAAGAAAACTTTGGAAGGGTTGAAGAAGAAAGCCGAATTTGTTACCGAAAGGTGCTTTAAGTTCATAGACCAAGAAGCCCGCGAAGTCGGTTACTACAACGAGAACGGCGACCTTATCGAGAGCCGGCCGGCGTACAGCGAAGAATTACAAACAACACTTTTCCAAATCGGAAGAAAAACAGGTACTAACAACTAAAAAGCAAAGCAATGACGAAGCAAGATTTAATTACAGTCGTTGGCAGTAAGACCGGGCAAAACGATAGCCACGTAAGGCCGATTATCGAAGCCACATTAGACGCAATTAAGGAATGCGTACAGCGCAAGGAACCCGTTTACCTTCGCGGCTTCGGAACCTTCCAGCCGAAGAAACGGGCCGAAAAGAAAGCCCGCAACATTACCGCCGGTACTACGATTATTATACCGGCGCACGAAGTAGCCCACTTCAAACCAAGCAAGAGTTTCACAATCAACAAGTAAAAAAGCATGGACGAAAACAAAAAAGTAGTAGTAAACCTTCCCGAAGGAACTACGCAGGCGGAAATTATCGTACGTGAGGGAGAAGCCCCCGCAGTTCTCGACCCAAAGGCCCCGGTAAAAATCGACCTTTCCGGCGTTATCGGTGCGCCGGTTGAATTTTTGGAATTACGGCGGTACGATTCCGAACAAATTAACCCGTTGCGCTGCCACGTCTTAGTAGACCGTGAACAGGTAAGTATTACCCTTATCACGAACGAAGACGACGAATATAGACGCGGGCGAATTGTTGGAAAGCTGACTACACACCCCAAATTTTCCGAATTTGGGATTAACGCCGGCAAAGGTTGGGAACCTAACGAGTTGGGGCAGTTCTTCAAAATGAACCGCGCATTTTTCCCGGACAAAACCGCGAATATGAAGCTCGTAACCGAACTTAAAAACTTCGAAGCTACCGTAAATTCCAAGGTAGAGAAGCAAAAAAGTGAAAAGGGCGACTTCAAAGACAATTATAGCGGCGTGGTTATGAGTAATCTGCCGGAAGCCTTTACCCTTCAAATTCCGATTTTCAAAGGTATGCCGGCGGAAACTATCGAAGTGGAATTTTACGCTTCGGTAAACGGCCGCGACGTAACCCTACAACTTGTAAGCCCCGGAGCTTGCCAGCTTTTGGAAGACTTGCGCGACCGAATTATAGACGTGCAGGTAGCCCGCATTCGGGAACTAAGCCCCGAAATTGCGATTATTGAGCAATAGCAGTATTAACCCAGCTACCCCGGTTTCCGGGCCGGGGTAGCTTTTCAATGTAACAAAATGGCAAAAAGATTCATAGATACAGACCTATTTAAGAAGCGATTTACAAGGGAATTGCCGGCCGCTTATAAATTGCTTTGGGTGTACCTTTTTTGCGAATGCGACAACGCCGGAATATGGGAAGTAGACTTAGAGGTAGCCGGGCTTTATTGCGGCGAAACGTACACCTTAGAGGATTTCGAAAAAGCCTTTGCCGGAAGAATCTATTTCTTCAATAATGGAAGTAAGGCGTTTTTGCCCGAATTTATCGTGTTTCAGTACGGCGGCGTATCGAACTTGAACCCCACGAACAACGCGCATAAATCGGTATTGCAAAAACTTGAAAAATACGACCTTATACGGGTATTGAACGAAGGTATTACCCAGCTACCGCAAGGGCCGACGTTAGGGGCTGGCAAGCCCCAAGGCAGGAGCAGGGAAGCCCCTAAAACGAAAGGCGGTAAAATCTTTCAGAAGCCCACCTTAGAAGAAGTTGCGGCGTATTGCCAAGAACGGGGTAACGACATAGACCCGCAAGCGTGGATAGACTATTATACTGCGAACGGTTGGAAGGTGGGCCGCAATTGTATGAAGGATTGGAGAGCGGCGGTTAGAACCTGGGAAAGTAACGGAATAGGAAATAGCGGAAATGGACGAAAAGGACAACAAACAGGGGCCGCAACGGGTGGACTTGGAGCGGTTCCGGGCGGTACTTCAAAAAAGAAATATACCGACACGCTTTAAGGTCGATAAGTACACCGAAGACGTGCCGGCAATGTTGCGGGAATGTTATATAGCCGAAGTTATGCGGCGGCGTATGCAGTTCATCGACGACGAAGCGACCCAAAGCCATATAAAAAAGGCGGCAAAATGGCTTACCGGGAATTGCAAACCGGGGCTTCTGCTATTCGGGACGGTAGGCAACGGTAAAAGCACGTTAGCCCGCGCAATAGGTAGGCTTATAGAGGTTTTGTACGAAAGCACATATTACGACCGGCGTAAGACGGTTAGGACTGTATCGGCCTTGGAACTTGCAGATATAGCCAAGAACCAGCCGGAACGGTTCGACAGCATAAAAAAAGCCGAATTATTGGTTATAGACGACGTAGGTGTAGAACCCGCAGTAGTTAAGGTTTGGGGCAATGAGATAAGCCCGTTTACCGAAATTATGTACTACCGCTATGATAGGGTACTATGGACGTTAGTAACCACCAATTTAGACGACGAAGATTTTTACAAACGATACGGCCCGCGTTTGGGCGACCGATTTACGGAAATGTTCGATAGAATAGCGTTTGAAAATTACTCTTACAGAAAATAATAGCCAATATGGAAAAGATATACATTTCGGGCCAAATTAGCGGCCAGCCGATAGAAGAAGTAACGGCCAAATTCGAAGCGGCGGAAGCCATGTTGAAAGCCCAAGGTTACGAGGTGGTAAACCCGCTTAAAAACGGTATTCCCGCTAACGCTTCTTGGGAAGTCCACGTAGCTATGGACGTACTTCTACTTATGGGGTGTAAGGCTATCTATTTGTTGCCCGATTGGGGATTTTCCAAAGGGGCTACGCTTGAAAAGAATTTAGCCGAATTAACGGGCAAGACAATTATTTACGAAGAAGAGCCGACCTTCCGGCAGATAAAGCAGGCGATAGCCGAAGGCATGGGCGTTGCCTTCTACGATATTGTAGGCGAAAGTCGAGAGCAAAAGCAGGTCTTCGCCCGTATGATTTTCGCCCAGCTATGCCGGGAAGAAGGGGCGACGGTGGTAAGGATTGCAAAAGAGATGAAGCGGAACCACGCTACTATTATCTACTACCTAAGAAAGTACCCGGACGATTACCGATATACCCCCGAATTTAGGGCTTATGTAAACGCAGTTAAAGCCCACCTATCAAAAGACTAATTTTCCACGAAATCGTCTGACTATAATACGAAATGAACAACATTAGATTACTATATATAGACTTGTTTTGCGGTGCAGGCGGAACAAGTACAGGCGTAGAGAAGGCCAACTATAAGGGGCAAAAATGCGCGAAAGTTATAGCTTGCGTAAACCATGACGCGAACGCCATAGCGAGCCACGCGGCCAACCACCCCGAAGCGCAGCACTATACGGAAGATATGCGAACTTTGGACTTACGCCCATTGGCAGAACATACGGCCGAAATGCGCCAAATGTACCCTATGGCGAAAATTGTACTTTGGGCTTCGCTTGAATGTACCAATTTCAGCCGGGCCAAAGGCGGCCAGCCACGCGACGCAGATAGCCGTACCCTTGCCGAACACTTGTTTAGGTACATAGAAGCCCTTACCCCCCGATTATATCCAAATCGAGAACGTAGAAGAATTTATGAGCTGGGGCGACTTGGACGAAAACGGGAAACCGATTCGCAGGGGCAACGACACGAACGTACGACTTGGGTAAGTTGCCTTAAATACGGAGAAAGCCCGGTAATTAACTATTTGAAGAAAGGAACCCGCGTATTCATTCGTGGCGAACTTTCGGCCAAGGCATACGAAGCCGGCGGAGCATTGCAAGCCGGTATAAATTGCCGGGTTAGAGAATTGCAGCTTTTAGGCGGAAACCGGGCCGACCAAACAGAAGCCCCCCAGCAGGCCGTAACGACTTCGGCCGCTACACCAACTTACGCTCCGCCGGCATATCAGCAACCCGAAGAAGTAGACGATTTACCATTTTAACAATTACCGATATGATAGGAAAGAAATTAAGCCCCGTGCTTGAAGAAATGGAAGCTACCCTTTGGGAGTACGAAGCATTTAACGGAGCAAAACCGAATTACACCTTAGAAGGGTTCCGGGCTTCTACAAAAATATTTATGAGCGCACTATTAGATAAGTTTTTCGAGAAGCAGCAGGCCGAAGGAGTTAGCCAAGAAGACACCTTAAAAGCCGTAGAAAAATTAGGGCAAGACGTTCGGGCCTTGGTCTTTAACGCTACCGGAATAGATACGCACCTACTTTATAACCGAACAAAAGTTAATTAAAATATTGAGTATGAAAGCAAAACAATTTAAGGAAGTAAATGCAGTTTACGGAGAAAATCAACCCGAATATTACCCCCTTCCTGCATATAAATCAGAAGACGGAACGGCGGTTTTTTGCTTTGAGTTGGACGAAGAAGAACGGAAGAAGATAGCGGAAACCGGGGAACTTTGGGTAGCCCTTCGAACATTTAACCAGCCATTACAGCCAATATGCGTAACCGTGAATAAGTCGGACGTTTTAATAACACAATAGTATGAAAGCAGTAGTAACACTTGGCAAATACTTCGGCCCGAAGCACCCCCGTAAAGGGCAAGAAACGGGCTTTATAGCCAAAGTAGCCGACGGGCGGAAGGTACACACCTGCCGAAGCAATTACGGGTATTGGCGGGCAAAAATCGAAAAAATAACGGCTACGGGTGGAGTTCTTAGCGTCCGCCAATGGAGCGCGAAGCCATACCGAAGCCCCCAAGAAGTTATAACCGAGATTCCGGCCGGCATTGTAGGCGTGCAAAGGTTGGCGTTACGGCGCGAACGTCGTGTAATAAATCACTATGCGGAAGAACAGGATAAACCGATAGCAACTGCCATGTATTACGATTATACGGCGGAGGTAGACGGCCACCCCGTCCCCTTGGAGATTTTAGCCGAAAACGACGGGCTTACGGTAGACGATTTTAAGGCATGGTTCGCGCCGGTTTTCGCCGAAGCAGATAAGAAGTACCCGCAGTTCGCCGGGCTCGCCTCTGCCGTTACGATTGACTTTGCCATTATTCACTTTACGAAACGACGCTACTAAACACCAACAAAAAAAGATATGAAAGTAAAGGACATTATTAAGGACGACAAATTTAACGAGTTCTTAGGCTACGAGATTGAAGCCTACAACAAACGACCGGCCCCGCAAGAAGGTTGTAGGTATCGCCGGACACCTTCGCCCGGAACCTTCCGGTATTTACTACCGAGAATTGGGCAGTAAAGGCCGAACAATGCGAGGAATACGGTTGGCCCAATACCACCCACACGGGGCGAATAATGTACGAAAATACATACTTCCGTACGCGAGCCGAAGCGTACGCCGACCTACTTAAAGATACTAAGAACGGCATAAAACATCGCTGGATTGCCAGTAGCGTACAGGACGCATTACGAAAACTTAGGCGGGCTATTTGGCTATACATGGAAACTATCGGTTATTGGGTTGCGGCCCGCACTATTGGCCGCTTCATAATGAAACGAAGCTATGGGAAGAAAAGGATGTAGACCGGGGGCTATTGATACTGCCCCCACCTTCCCGGAACCAAAACAGCCGCACGATAACAGCCGACACCGGGAATTATGCCGATTAGCGGGAAAATGGTTACGAAAGCCAAAATTCGGCTCCAGCTACTGCCCATACGTTGCCGTAGAATTGGTAACAGCTAACCCGGAAACCCCGGACGTTTTCGGGTGGAACTATTGGGCTACGGTTCTTATCGAAGTGAAGGTTTCGCGTTCCGACTTCTTGGCCGATGCAAAAAAGAGTTTCCGCCAGCAGCCGGAAGAAGGCGTAGGGGCCTTTCGGTACTATTGCAGTCCCGAAGGATTGATAACCGAAGTCGATTTGCCGGATAAATGGGGGCTACTTTGGGAGAAAGACGGGGTTATAACCGTCGTTAAGGATGCGGAACGCCAGCAACAAAACGCGCAAGGCGAAATAACTATCCTTGCTTCGATTATGCGCCGCGAAGGGGTAAAGCCCCGGTTATTTGATTATAGAAAGCAAAATAATGAGTATGAAGCAGAACGAAAAAACTAAGGCTTTACAGGAAGAAATAAGGACACTAAAAGCCGAAAAGAAGGAATTGGCTTGTAGGTTAAGCGGTCTTTCTTCGACGTTAATACAGGTTCTTAAAGTAAAATCCCTTAGAGGTTGCGAGGTAAAAAATTGGGTGGGATTTCAGAACGGGAACGGTACGGACGTGGGGCAAGATATAGAACGATTGATTAAGCGGGCCGAACGGGAACAGAAGTATTTATTAACGGTTAAACACGAATAGGTATGTTCGACACAGATAAAGTTATAGTAGTTGCCGACGTTACGAAGCAGCCGTATTTATCGGTCGCTCGTTTTTCGGGCGGGTGCCGGGTAAATGGCGTATTCTACGCCTATGTTCCCCAGCGCGATATTTTGGTACGCGAAGATTGGTTAAAGGCATATTCGGCTATGGATTACGACAAATTTATAGCCGCCGTTAAAACCGGAGCCAAACAGGAATTACCGACTTGCCGGACTTGTAAGCACCGCCAGCGTTGGGAATTGAACGACCATAGCACGAAGATAGTGCAAAGTTGCGCCCTTCAAAAGAGCCGAAGAACGGGTAACGGATTGAAGCGAATAAAGGTAACTAACCCGGCTTGCCGCTTATACGAAAAAGAATAAAATTTATGGGACAAAGCAAAAAAAGACATTGTTGGAGTTGCATATACCTTGAACGAGATGCAACCAGCAATAACGACCATTGCAAGTTACAGAACGTAATAAAAAGTCGCAATGCGATAGCGTGTAAAAAACATAAGATTTGGTATAAAACAAAGGTTAAATGCGACATATAGAAAGCCAAATACAGAAGGACTGCGTTACTTGGTTCCGGTTGCAGTACCCGAAAATAGGCCGCCTTCTTTTCGCGGTTCCGAACGGCGGGGCAAGGAACGCAAGGGAAGCTGCGATTATGAAGGGCGAAGGAGTAACTGCCGGGGTAGCCGACCTTATCCTACTTTATCCTTCCGGCGGGTTTCATTCCCTTTGTATCGAGTTTAAGACCCCCAGCAAAAGCAGCCGGCAAACACCCACGCAAAAGGAGTGGCAAGCGTTGGCCGAAGCGCACGGTAATAAGTACATCGTTTGCCGTTCCTTAGGAGATTTCCAGCAGGTTATACGGGCATATATCCCCCGTTTATGTTGGTAACTTTTTAATTATTCTTGGATAAAGAAGCGTATTATTATAATACGCTTCTTTTATTTTTGCGTAACGCGAATATTTACACACAAATAAACGTACGCAGGTATGAAAGAAAAGATTTTACAGGCTCTTACGACCTTTAAGGGCTACTTATTCAGTTCGGACAAATGGCTACATTTAGCGGCCGGCTTTATTATCGCCTTCTTCGTGGGGCTTTTCGGTGTATTCTATGGCCTTTGCGCCGGGATTGCGGCCGCCGCAGGGAAAGAGCTTTACGACAAATTCAGCAAGAAGGGAACCCCGGAAGTTTGGGACTTCATTTTTTCGGTAGTCGGTGTTCTTGCCGGTGTCCTTAACGTGCTATTGGCTCGCCTGGTATTCCACTTCATCGCGTAGAGCCTATGGCACCGAAGAAGATTATAGAAGCGGATATAGCCCAGCTTGTACCGGACGACGTGAATTTTAACAAGGGTACGCAGTTCGGCCAAAGTTTGATAGAAAAGAGCCTGCGCCAATTCGGGGCGGGCCGTTCTATTCTTTTGGATAAGAACAACCGTATTATAGCCGGAAACAAGACCGTAGAAAACGCCGGGCAAATCGGGTTAGAAAAGGTTTTGATAGTCGAAACCACCGGCGAAGAAATAGTAGCGGTAAAGCGTACCGACATAGATTTAGACACGCGGGAAGGGCGCGAACTTGCCTTAGCCGATAATGCGACCGGGGCCGCTAACTTGGCTTGGGACGAAGCGGCACTTACCCAAGCGTCGGATAAGTGGGATATAGCCCCCGACGATTGGGGCGTAGAATTGGAAAGCTACGGCGGAGAAGGCGGCCAAGGGGAAGAAGATACCGAAGAACAGCTTAGAAGGCTTAAAGACGACTTTGTAATGCCGCCTTTTTCCGTGCTTAATACCCGTACGGCCGAATGGCAGGAACGCCGCCGCGCTTGGTTGGAAATAGGTATAAAGAGCGAGGAAGGCAGGGACGACGATTTGACATTTGCCAAAGACGCGCAACCGCCTATTTATTGGGACACCAAAAACGCACTTCGGGAAAAGTTGGGCCGGGAGCCTTCCGCCGATGAAGTGTTAGCGGAAATGGAGAAGCAGGGAATACAGGCCATGACTACTACCTCAATCTTCGACCCCGTTCTAACCGAACTTTCCTACCGTTGGTTCAATATCGAGGGCGGCCGCATTTTAGACCCTTTCGCCGGTGGAAGTGTTCGCGGTATCGTAGCGGCAAAATTGAATATGCCCTACGTTGGTAACGACCTTCGGGAAAAACAAGTAGTAGCCAATATCGAGAACGCGAAAGAAGTATTAGGTAACATGCCGGCCGACATTGCGCCGCGTTGGACAGTTGGCGATAGTACGCAGCTTGAAGACGTGCTACAAAAGAACGGCATTACCGGCGACTTCGATATGGTATTTTCTTGCCCGCCATACGCGGATTTGGAAGTATATAGCAATGACCCCCGCGATATTTCCAACATGGATTACCCGCAGTTCTTGGAAGCCTACAAAGCCGCGATAAAGCAGGCTTGCGCCCGATTGAAGAACAACCGCTTTGCCGTCTTTGTAGTTGGGGATATTCGGGATAAAAAGGGCATTTACCGGAACTTTATAGGCCATACTATCGAAGCCTTTACGGAATGCGGCCTAAGCTACTATAACCACTTGATTTTAGTAAATCAAGTTACCAGCCTTGCAATGAGAATACGCCGACAATTTAACGGGGGCCGCAAAGTTGGTAAGCTACACCAAAACGTATTAGTCTTTTGTAAAGGTTCAGTAGAAGAAATGGTAGACCAATTCGAAGAAGTGCAGGTAACGAAGGCCGTAGAACAGTTCAATAAGACCCGCGCAAATAGCGGCCTTCACGACGACGTATTGGTATTTTACAAAGGCGACCCGAAAGCGATTAAAGAAGAATTTGGAGAATTACACGCGGGGGACGATTTACCGCAATAAGTAAGTAATGGGAAGACCGACGAAATACAATAAGAAGATAGCCGAAAAGATATGTTCGCTTATCGCTACCGACACCTATACGGTGGCGGAAGTATGCCGTATGGTTAAAATTTCCGATTCTACTTATTACGATTGGATTACCCGGTTTCCGGAGTTTTCGGAGAATATAAAAAAGGCCGAAGCGGAACGTATGGCCTTCTTCGTAGCCGAAGCGAAAAAAAGCCTTCTACGAAAGATACAAGGGTACACGGTGCAGGAAAAACACATCACTACGGTAGGTTCCGGCAAGTACGACGTAAACGGCAAGGAGATACCGCGAATAAAGGAACAAAAGATAGTCGATAAACACTACCAGCCGGACACGGCGGCGATAATCTTTACACTAACCAACGGAGAGCCGGAGAATTGGAAGAACAGGCAGAACAACGAAGTAACGGGCAAGGACGGTAAGGACTTGTTCGGGCAACTTACCGACGAAGAATTAGACGCACGTATAGCCGAATTGGAAAGGAAGTTAGGGAAATGACGCGTCAAGAGAAAATAGAGTATATAACCGCATTACGCGAAAGGTTAGTACGTGAAGCCCGTACCGACCTTTTGCCGTTTACACGCGCTACTATGCCTACTTTCGACCCGGCCGAATTTCATATACGATATTACCACGTTCTAACCTTATTCGCGGAAGGGAAGATTAAAAAGCTAATGGTATTCATGCCGCCCCAGCACGGCAAAAGCGAAGGTTCTACGCGCCGCCTTCCGGCTTATATGCTTGGCCGGAATCCGGACAATAAAATAGCCGTCGTAAGCTATTCGGCACCGAAAGCCCGTAAGTTCAACCGCGAAATACAGCGCATTATAGACACGCCGGAATATGCCGAGATATTCCCGGAAACGCGCCTTAATTCATCGAACATTACGACCGTTGCCGGTGCATGGCTTCGCAATGCCGACGAATGCGAAATAGTAGGACACCGGGGCGGTTTTAAGACCGTCGGCGTAGGTGGCCCGCTTACGGGCGAACCGGTAGATACCCTTATAATGGACGACATTTATAAGGACGCTAAAACGGCGTGGTCGGCAGTTGTTCGGGAAGCTATCGAAGATTGGTACGATACGGTAGCCGAAACCCGATTACACAACAATAGCCAGCAGCTTATAGTATTTACCCGCTGGCACGAAAAGGACTTAGCCGGCCGCCTATTGGAGCAGCAAGGAATATACGACCCGGTAAACAATCCGAACGGGTGGGTAGTAGTAACCTATCAAGCGATTAAGAAGGGTGCACCTACCGAATACGACCTGCGCGAAGAAGGTACGGCACTATGGCCCGAACGCCACAATTTGGAAAAGTTGGAAGCCATACGCACCCGAAACCCGCACGTATTCGAAAGTCTATACCAGCAAGACCCGAAACCCTTGCAGGGCCTTATGTACGAAAACCCATTTAAGGAATACGACATACTGCCGGCCACCAAGCTACGGAAGGTTAAGAACTATACCGACACGGCGGACGAAGGCGCGGATTTCCTTTGCTCGATAACCTACCTTGAAACCGAGATAGGAAATTTTGTTTTGGACGTGCTTTATACGGCTAAGCCTATGGAGTACACCGAACCCAAAACGGCCGAAATGCTAACCAAGCACGCGGTAGAATTGGCCGTAGTAGAGAGTAACAACGGCGGCCGGGGCTTCGCGCGTAATGTAGAGAAACAAGCCCGGTTAATGGGCAACAACAAAACCCGTATTAAGTGGTTCCACCAAAGCCAAAACAAGGCCGTACGCATATTCACGCATAGCGCGGAAGTACAAAACCTTACCTATTTCCCGCGCGGGTGGGCGCAAATGTGGCCAGACTTCTACCAAGCCCTTACGCACTATATGAAGGTCGGCAAGAACGCCCACGACGACGCGCCGGACGCATTGACCGGAACCGTAGAGCAACGGCCCATTACAGGCAAGAAAAGCGCGGCCGGATATTTCGCATAATGTTTAACTATCAAAATAACAATAAAATGAACAGTAAGCAACTTAACGAACTTTTGGCGAGCGAGAACCATAGTACCGCTATTGCCGAATTGAAGAACGGGCGTAATGCGACCGAACCGAAGGCGGCCGAATATATCGCGCAGCTTGACCCCCAAGGCCACGACGTAAACGACCCGGTAAAGCGTAGGGATAAGAAGGTAAAAGTAGACCTTTCCGACTTCGATATAAACGACGAAGAAAAGAAGAACATAAAGACCGTTACCAATGGCGACGGAGAAACCGAAAACTTCCGTATCGAGCCGGTAGCCCGCGTAGCCTTGGCAATTCAGAAACTTATAGTAAAGCGGGCCGTAGCCTTCACGTTCGGAAACCCCGTAATTCTTAATGCGGAACCGGAAGAAGGCACCAAGGAAGCCGACGTTTTGAAGGCTGTAAAGCGTGTTTTGTTCGATAACAAAAGCCGCACCCTTAACCGGAAGGTAGCGCGGGGTATGTATAGCAGTAAGGAATCGGCCGAACTTTGGTACCCGGTGGAGAAGCCGACGAAAAACTACGGCTTCGATTCAACGCACAAACTTCGGGTAGCCATTTTTAGCCCATTGTTCGGCGATAGGCTTTACCCCTACTTCGATGAAACGGGCGATATGGTAGCTTTTTCCCGCGAATACGTCGTAAAGGATAGCGCGGGGGTAAAACATACCTATTTCGAAACCTATACCGATACCGAAATACGGAAATGGACGCTTACCAGCAACCAATGGCAGTTATTGGACGGCTACCCCAAGAAGAACCAAATAGGCAAAATCCCGGTTATCTATGGCCGCCAGCCCGCCGTAGAATGGGAAGACGTGCAGAACCTTATAGACCGCTTGGAAAAGTTGCTTTCTAACTTCGCCGATACCAACGACTACCACGCAAGCCCGAAAATCTTTACTACGGGTACTATTTTGGGTTGGGCCAAGAAGGGCGAAAGCGGGGCCGTTATCGAGGGCGAAGAAGGCGCGACCGCACAATATCTAAGCTGGGCGCAAGCCCCCGAAAGCGTCAAATTAGAGATAGAAACCCTTTTGCGTATGATTTACACCATTACGCAAACGCCGGATATTGCTTTCGATTCGGTAAAGGGTATCGGGGCCGTTTCGGGTGTCGCCTTGAAGTTGCTGTTTATGGACGCGCACCTAAAAGTACAGGACAAATGCGAAGTGTTCGACGATTATTTGCAGCGTCGGTTAAGCGTAATACAGGCGTTTTTAGCACAAATGAACGCCAAAGATAAGGCTTTTGTAGACGCTTGCGGTAGCCTTGTTATCGAACCCGAAATAGTGCCGTTTATGATTGAGGACGAAGCGGCGAACGTAAACCTTCTTCTTTCGGCAACCGGTCAGAAGGCTATTTGTTCGCGGAAGACGGCCGTACAGCAATTAGGCTGGGTAAACGATACGGACGCAGAAATAGAGCAGATAGAAACCGAAGAAAGCGCGGCTTCCTATTCGTCTATTTACGAACCCACCGTATAGCTACTAACCAAGTATCTAACCAAGTTACTAACTAAGATATGGGAAACATAGTAGCGAAATTCGACATAGATAAGCTATTTGCAGGCGTTTACGAAGCAGTAGACATTATTACGGCCACCGTTGTAGACGCTATGCAAATGGCTTGTTTAGAGGTTACGCGGAACGCTAAACTATTGAACACCTACAAAGACCGGACACACCTATTACGTTCTTCGATTGGTTTTGTTATCTATAATCACGGGAAAAAGGTAGCAGAAAGTTTCGGTTCTACCGGTGGGGAAAAAGGAAGCGAAGGCGTAGAAAAAGGTAAGCGTATGGCGGAAGAAGCGGCCGCACAATACCCGAACGACATAGTAGCGGTTATCGTTGCCGCCGCCGATTATGCCCTATACGTTGAAAGTAAGGGGTACGACGTAATTAGCGGCCCTTGCAGCGAGTTAAACGCAATTTTAAGTAAGTATATCCAAATTGCAATAGAAGAACTTAGGGCGTAATGGATAAAAGGCAAGAAGTTATACGATATATAGCGAGCGTAGAAAAGCAACTTTACGCATTGTTTGGCAATACCTACCACGCGGCCCTAAAACTTACCGAGGTTAGGAAAGCGATAGAATCGGGGGCTTCTTTTACCTGGAAAGGGAACCCGGCCGCCGAACGCAAGTTAGACCGGTACCTAAAAGACCTTAGCAGCAAAACAGCCCTTATTACCAAGAACGGTATTATAGGAAGTTGGAACAAAGGAGAAGCACGGGTAAAGGAACAGGCGTTAGAGGTATTCGGGAAGACCTCGGCACGGAGTAAAGAAACTACCGACATTTGCGAACAGGCAGTAAAGGCACACCGGGCCAAAGGAGCAACGGGCCACGCCTACGCCAACGCCAGCCGCGAGGGTATGAACCTATCTACCCGTGTTTGGAACTTGACGGCGAAGGCGAAACAAGAACTTGAAATTATCATACAAAACGGCATACTTGAAGGGAAAAGCCCGGAAGAAGTAAGCCGTAGCCTTCGCGGGTACTTGAACAATCCCGACGCGCTTTATAGACGGGTTCGCAACAAGGAAACCGGGGAACTTGAATTAAGCCAAGCGGCGAAACAGTACCACCCCGGCCAAGGCGTATATAGGTCAGCTTACAAGAACGCCCGCCGCCTTGCCGTTACCGAAATGAACGCCGCCTACCGCCGTGCGGAGTGGGAAAGCTACCAAAATAACCCCCTTATTATCGGGTACGAAATTCGGCTAAGCAATAACCATACGGTAGTAATTAACGGTAAATTACGAACCTTATACGATATTTGCGACGTATTGGCCGGCCGGTACCCTAAAACTTTCCTTTGGACGGGTTGGCACCCGCATTGCCGTTGCGAAATGGTGCCTATCTTCATTTCGGAAAGCGATTTTAGGGAACGAATAAGGGCACGTAAGGCCGGTAAGTTGAAGGATTGGAAACCGAACCCCCAGCGCACCGTAACGCAGGTTCCGAAAGCCTTGACCGATTGGATAGCCAAAAACGAGGAACGCTCGAAAGGTTGGAAGACTTTACCGTACTTTGTTCGGGATAACCGGAAAAGTATCGGCACCTTGCCGGTAAACACCTATACCGCCGAAGAACGGAAGTTTACGAGGGCAAGAAGTACGGCCGAAGCAATGGAACGGGCGACGCAATTACTTAGTACGCTTTACCCGGATATTCAGAATACAGAACTTGCGGCCCTTCATCACTACACCCAGCAAGGCGGGAACTACCGGCAGCTTAATAAGCAGTTGGATAAAGGCACCCTTACCGACTTTAACAAGGCTTCGGCTTCCCTTATGGCTAAGGCGTTGGAAGAATTGCCGAAGTATCGGGGAACCGTCTACCGAGGCGCGATTATGAAGCGAAAGGATTACGAACGCCTTTACGCCGGCAAAGACGAAGTAAAACACGCTATTTTCACTTCATCGACAAAAACGCCGGCGGTTGCTTACCGGTTTGCCAGCTATCGAGATTTGAAGAAGACGGAAGTACGGGTACTTTTTGAAATTCAGAGCAAAAACGGCCGCGACATATCCGATATTTCGGAATTTAACGGTAAATTTGCTCCCGAAGACCAGCGGGAAGTATTATTTACTAACGGCACCCGGTTTAAGATAGTGAAGCACGAAATTTCCGGGCAAGAAGTCCGCATAACACTTGTAGAGCTATGATAGAAGTAAAAGAAATAGATAAGTGGCCCGATAACGATAAATGGGCGAAGGCCCGTAAGGATTGGGACGCAATGCCGAAGGACGAAAAAGAAGCGTACCGGCGGGAACACGCGGCCGCTATCGACCGTTGGGAAGCAGAAACCGACGCTATGGCGGAAGACGACGATACAGAAGAAAAGAAGAAGGAGTAGCGCGGTGCTACTCCTTCCTTATTTTTCCCGAATTTCGATTTTGTGGCCTTCAATTCCGCAGGGTATAGGCTGGTACCCGACAAAGGAGATAAACGGAAATAGGGCCGTTTCTCGTATCATGCGGGTTTATTTGGTTTGGATAGTAGTTTAAGCAAGCGTTCGTTATATTCCGAGCCTTCCCCAAATACGCTAATAGCCGTTCGTAAAACCCGTATTTCGTTTTCCCTATCTTTTTGTCGGCGATATATGATTTTCAGCCTATCGTATGAGTGCCGACCGTTGGAACGCATGGCTATATTTTCTTCGTAAACTTGTATGGCGGCTTCTATTTCCCCCTTCTTTTCATAAGCGATACCAAGCATGTTTAACGATGCGGTTCGTTGTATTGAATAATTGAGCCGTCTATTTTTCACAATACTATTAAATGCTTCTTTGTAAACATCTTTTTTAATTGCGATATTGTTATACCCCAATCTTTTAGCGCGTAAATATATGCTGAAAAGGTTAGGCCCATTATTTGACAAAGCTATATTTTCCGGTGTTAAAAACGATATAGGTACTTTTATTTCATCTTCGGCCGGTTCCCGTTCGCAGGAATTGGGGTTTGCTTTGTTTGCTTCTTTCGCCTTAGCTTCTTCCGCTAATTTTTGTTCGTTGGTATCTATTGGAAATTCCAATTTTTCGCCATTGACGGAAAGGGTTACGATTGCCGAAATATTTCCTTCTTCATCTACGGAAAAGTTGCTTATTCTATCGTCATCGGACGGGGAAGCCTTGGCGTTGCCAAAAAATAGCTTTTTTATCCACTTCATACTATTGCTTTACAAAAATGTACGGTAGCGATAAATCGGGGGCGTGAAGGTTCATTTTCGTATCGCTTTTTATAGAAAGTGCGAATTTCTTGTATAGCTTCTTGGTGGAAGTCCTGTATAGGCGTAATTCATCGGCCGTGTTCGATACCCAATAATAGCACGGTACATCTTCGTAACCTTCGTTATGGTAAACCAATTCGCCGAAGGCAGAGAATAACAGCCGTTCACCTTCGATAAAGTCGTTTTCGTAGATTTCTACGGGCTTATTGTTTTGGGTTCCGAATATGATTTTATCCGGGTCGGGTTGCAATTCGGCACCGGGATAGTCGCCAAGGTTTGAAAATTGGGTATCGGCCCAAGTCCCGTTAAACACGGATAAGGCTTTTTCTTGTTGTTCGGTGTAGCTTCTTCCGGGGTCTTCATCTTTGGAACACCCTACCAACAGAAAAAGCGCACATAACAGGCAAAAGTGTTTCATAAGATATTTAGTTAAACAGTTCGTAAAATTCATTTCCGGATTTCATTTGCTTAATATTTTCCGGTAGTTGCTCGCCTATCTTTGAAAGGTCGTTAGCAAGCCTTTCTTTCAACTTCAAAAAATCCGCGTCTATGTTTTTTTGAATCTGGAACCAATTACTTTCCGATTTATCCAACCCCGAATAATTGAGTTCGGAAATACTATCGTAAAAGCGATTTAATAACAATTCTTTCGCTTTCTCTTTGTCCCCCGAAGCAAGCGACTTACGTATTTCAAAGTTGAAGTTAGACTTATTCGAATGTTCGCAATTTTCGCGTAGTTTCTTAACGTCATTCGTCATTATCCATAACTTGAAGAATAGGATAATTTGCAGGAAGGCTGCCGCAAGCGTTAATAGGGCTAATAGTTCTTCTATTTGCATAGTCGTAAAATTTGCGCCCCAAGAACCCGAACAGGCATTACAAAAACAAAAAAAGCGTGGGCCTTATTGGTCTACGCATTTGAGGTATCGCCAAACACCTACCGAAAGTAGACTATAACCCACGCTTAGCGATATATCGAAAATGGATATACAGCCAGCGAGCGTTAATAGGCTATCCTTTCGGTTTGGAAAATTGGCGATTTTCAAATGCGGATTCCTATACGCTTTTACAAGCGTCCCCGGATTTCTCCCCGGAAACGTTGCAAATATACTGCAAAAACACTAAACAACATTATTTTACGGCGGAAAATCGCGCAAAGAGCAAGGCAGGGGCTACCCAGCCCCTACGCAGGAGCAGGCCAGCACCAGCCCAGCGGCAGGCTTGGGGCTATGGTACTTCGGAATCAGATAGTTACGCTTGTTTCGTTGTTTAATGTGTTATAATTCAATTATTTGCAATTTTTCATTTTTTGAGATTAAGCCCCAGCCCAGCCCCTAACCAGCCCCAAGGCAGCCCCACAATTTCGCGCGGAACATTCGGCGTAATTTTCATTTTTACAAAATCAATAAATAATTATATATCAATAAGTAGCGCACGCAAAAACAAGGAGTTGCCCAGCTCTTGGGCAGCTCCTTGGCAGGGGCTACCCCAGCCCCTGTGGATAAATATAAGGATAAAGATATATAAGAGAGAAAGGGGGTGCAGGGGGAAAGAGAGGGAAAACGGGCTTTCGACCTGCGCCCCAAACTTGCAACATTACCGGGCAGCTTGCAACATTAGCTACCACCATTTCCGAAATGTTGATAGTAACCGCCGCTATGTTGGTAGTTCCGCCAGCGGAATGTTGATAGTAATACGGCGGTAACAAAATCCCCTTTTCCCCCACTTATCCGAGAAGGCCGGACAACCGGCAAAGCAAGAACGCCCGTTTTTGCCCTTTCTCGTGCCCGCTGTTCGATTTTGTGCGGTTGGCTGGTATATTTCCTTGTTTGGAGAATAAAACGGGCTAAAATCGCCTTCTTTTGCTATTCTTTGTACTGCGTTGCTAATTTCTTGAAAATTGCCTTTTCAACTACCAAGGCGAACAAAGACCGCCCCAGCTTCTTATAAGCCTTTCCGCACCCTTACGGTTGGATTGTTGAAACGAATGTAAAAAACTCGCAACGCTATACGGCGATTCGCATTACTATAATACGTTTCTTTGTCGCAGGTTTAATTAAATCCAAAAAATCAAATGGAACTAAACGAAATTATTGCACTACTTGAAACGCAGTTTCCGGGCGTGCGAAAAGACGGGCTTAACCAGCTTGCGCGAGTTATCGCCATGCAGGTTAATACCAAGGAAGAAGCTACCGGTATCGTAGGTAAACTTACCGCCGAAGCCGTAGCGAAGTTTGTAGCGGATTGGCGCAAAGACGCGGACGCTGAGATAGACAAAGCGAACAAAACACGCGAGGACAACCTGCGTAAGAAGTACGACTTTGTGGAAAAGAAACCGGACGAAGGCGGTACCCCACCCGCACAGGCCGGAACCTTGGACGTAGCAACCGTGCAGGAAATGATTACGAACGCCGTAGAGAAAGCTACTAAGGGCTTGCAGTCCGAAGTAACGCACCTTCAAAGCGCGGCCGTAACCGCCAGCCGCCGGGAAACGCTTGTTAAAGAGCTTGCCGACGTACCCGAAGCCTACAAAGCAAAGGTTCTTAAAGATTTCGACAGAGTAGCCAAACTTGGCGGCTTTGCCGACGAAAACGCCTTTAACGAGTATCTGACCGAAACCAAGAACGACGTAGCAGCCTTCGGCCAAGAGTTGGCAGACCGGGGCCTAAGCCTTCACGAAAAACCGGTACTTGGTTCCCCCAACAAGGACGGAGTAAGCGCGGGCGTAGAAAGCTACATACAGGCAAAGGCCGCAGAAGCCGAAAATAAGGGCTTGGGCGGTAAAGAGGTTTAACGCTAAACACTTGTAAAATGCTTAAAATCGACAGGAAAAAGGATAACCGCGTAATTCGCGCGTTTACCCACAAGCTCGCCGACATTCCGAACGGTATTACCGTTTCCGCCGCCGACCTTACGCAGAAAGTCCTGCACGAAGGTACGCCGGTAGGCAAGGACGAAAACGGGCTTTATCACGTCGTCAAAGTGGCCGTTCTTTCGGCCGACGCGACGAACACGGCAACGGCCTATACCGTGAAGAAAGGCCATAACTTCAAAGTAGGCGACGTAGTTATGCTTGCGACCGGTTCAAAGGCATACACTATTACGGAGATTGCTACCAACGCAGACGACGCAACCAGCGACGACCTTACGGTAGACACCACCCTCGAAACGGCCGCAAAAGCCGGCGATTCGCTTTACCTCGCAGCCAAGGCCGGGGCTTCGGGGTCAGCTTTCAAATACGCACCGGTAGCCCTTGTAGGCGAAAGCTATGACGTGGACGAACTTAGCAACCATATCGTAAACGCTTGGACTATCGGGCAGATTCGGGAAAGCAATATCCCGCCTATCGGTGCCGAAGTGAAAGCCAAACTTACCGGTATTCAGTTTATCTAATTTAATCGGGAAAAGTTATGCAAAGGAGCTTAATGATTGGCATTACCGAAAGGGATATGCAGGCCGTAATTAACACCTACGACCTTAAACCGTACTACTATCCTACCTTGTTCCCCTTGAAGGAGAACTACACGCTTACCTGGAAAGCCCTTGAAGCGCAGGTAGGGTTAAAGATTGCCGGCGACCTTGTAGCACGCGGCGCAAGTATCAACAAAAAGACCCGCGAAGCTATCGCGCGTATTCAGGGCGATATTCCGAAGGTGGCTATTAAGCGTACCAAGGACGAAAACGAGCTTAACGAATACGACATTATGGTCGCCATGACTTCCGCGAACCCCGACCTTCGGGCGTTGGTAGAAGCGTGGGCCGAAGATACGCAGTACTGCTGGGACGGGGTGGCCGCTCGCTTGGAATGGATTGCGTTGCAGTCTATTTCGTTGGGCAAAGTAACGCTTACCAACGACAACAACAATAGCGTAATTACCGAGTACGACGTAGATTATCAAATCGACGCAACGCAGAAGGTAGGATTTCAGACCGGCTCGGCCGCTTGGAACACCACCGGCGCGAAACCGTTTAGCAAGGACTTTAAGGCTATCGTAGCTAAGGCCAAGAAAAAGGGTATTAGCTTGAAGTACGCCTTTATGAACCTTGACACCTTCGCGCTTATGGTTCAGACCGAGGAAGTAACGAAACTTTGCGCTTCGTTCGCGGCTAACGCCTTGAACATCGCACAAACGCCGAGCTTGGAACAGGTAAACGCGGCTATGAAGGGTTTGGCGTACCTGCGCGGCTTGCAGGTCGTAGTTATCGACCAAGATATTACTATCGAGAAGGACGACGGAAGCCGCATTACCGGCAACCCGTTCGCCGACAACGTGGTAATGTTCAGCGAAAGCAAGGTACTCGGTTCGACCTATTGGAAGAAGCCGGCCGATATGAACCTTAAAGGTTCCGTAGCAATCAAAGCTATGAACGGCCACACCTGCGTAAAGAAGTATTCCACCGAGGAACCTATCGAAGAAGTTACCGTAGGAATTGCAAACGCTTTCCCGGCTTGGCTTTCTTCGGGCCGTTCCTTCCTTATGGACACTTCTAACAGCACCTGGACACACTAACCGGAAAGGGACGGCCGGCAACGGTCGCCCCTATCCTAATACCCTTACCCGATGACTTACAAAGAATGGATTACTAAGACGGTCGGCAAATTCCAGCTATCGGCGGACGACGTGGATTTGATACTTTGCAACCAAAGCGGACTTATCCCCGACCCGGACGCACCGGTAGACGTGCGGAAGGCTAAAACGGCCATTTGCCGCGAGTTTACAACGCTTATCCCCCTTGCCAATATCGGAGAAGGCGGGTATTCCATTAGTTGGAATTGGGACGCTATCAAACTTTGGTATAACGCGACTTGCACGGAATTAGGCATTACGCCGGCCGGCAAGCCCAAAATTCGGAACAAAAGCAACGTATGGTAACGACTTCCTACCAATACCCGCAATACTTGTACGCCTTGCAGCACGACGGCGAAAGCGTCCAATTACCTAACGGTTCTTGGAAAACGCCCGCCGCCGCATGGGAGTTAAAAGCAGCTTGCCGGGAAGAAACCAACGGTAAAGGTTCGACAATTCAGACCGCCGACGGAGAAACCCGCGTATTCGCTTCGCTTATCCAGCTACCGAAAGGTACGGCCAAAATTCCCGAAGGCACGCAGGTAATTGTAACGCGGGAGGAGGTAGACGTAAGCCAGCTTTCGAATACCGAGTTTGTAGAAGCGGTCAAGGCAACGGGCTTAGTTGTAGTAACCGGAACTTGCGAAAAGTTCGACCCCGGCCGGCTTCATTGCCGGTTATGGATTTAACACAAAGAGCCATGCAAAGTATAGAAACCGATGATATTCTTTTCGAGATTCTGAACGCTTCGGCCGAATTGAAAGCGGCCCTTAGCGGCGGAATATACGTGCAGGGCGAACGGCCGGATAATTCCGGGAAGGAAGACGTAGTAATTAACAACTTATTCCTAAACCACGAAGTACCGCAAACCGGAACTTCAAACGTAAATATCCACGTTCCCGACAAAAAGGAAAGGATAGGCCGAACCGAACAATTTAAGGCGCATAGGGAGCGAATACGCGAACTAACGGCTATTGTTCTATCGGTTCTAAAATCGGCGAACATTACCGGGCTGACTATTCGGGTTTCTACGGAAACCATAATTAAAGAACCGGGCATTAACGAGCATTACAACAACTTGCGGGTAGAATGGAATATACAACGAACTAATTAAAATTTACGACAATGGCAGCAAAGAAAACTTATACTATCGGTCTTTCCAAGATTGAGGTAGGAGCAATTGCCGAGGACGGCGGTATGGGCGAAACCTTGGACGTATTGGGTTATACCTACCAAGACACCTGCACGATGACGCAGGAAGACCCGGAAACGACCGACCACTACGCCGAAGAAGTGGACGACCCCGTAATAAGCATTAGCCGGGGCGGAAAAACGAATTTCAACTTTTCGATTATGAACCCTTCGGTTACGGTTCTTGCCGACCTTTTGGGCGGCGTGGGTACCCCCGGTACCGGCAGTACGCCGGATAAGTGGGAAGCCCCGGACAAAATCCCCGTAGTCGAAAAGTCGGTACGCATTACCCCGGAACAGGGCCTTAAATTCGAGATTCCGCGAATGAAGCTCGTAAGTAAGATTAACGCCACTTTCAGCAAAAGCGGTATTCTTCTTATCGAGGTCGCCGGTACGGTTATGCAGCCGACCAAAACGGGAACTAAGAAAATGACCGCTACGCTTATGACCGCAGACGCGCAGGCATAACGCGGGGAAAGCCTTATTTTAACCCGAAAGCCCCCAAAATGAAAGTTTCGGGGGCTTTCTTGATTTAGCGACGACATGAACGAAGATAACATAAGAGAAAAAACGGATTTAGAGTTAGAGCGCGAAGAACTTAACCTTTTGGTAAAGCAAGGGGTTCGGTTCAGCGTCACACACAAAATCCGCCGGCGTAAAAAAGGCGTTAAAGGGTTCTTTCAACGCCCCGAAGCAGTTACGGTAAAAGAGGATTTCGAAATACAGGAACCTACGCTTTCGATTCTCGACCGGCTTAGCGCGGTATGGGTAGAAATGGGGATAGATGAAACCCGGATTACGGCCGGCGGAACGGAAACCTTGGCGGAAGCGAAGCGCATAGCCAAAGATAATGCCGCACGTATGGCCAGAATAATAGCTATTGCGGTATTGGGCGAAGACTACCACGTTACCGAAGTCAGCGAAGGCGGCAGGGTTAAGACCTATAACGACGATAAGGAGTTAGACCGGCTTACGGCCCTTTTCTTCCACACTATAAAGCCTTCCAAATTGGTAGGGCTTTCCGAAGCCGTAACCAGCGTAAGCAACTTAGGGGATTTTATAAACTCTATGCGCTTAATGAGCGGCGCAAGGACGACCCAACCGAGGACGGAGCGCATAGAGTAATAGGGCTAAATAGTCCTTACGGCCGCCGGGGTTCGATTTGCGCCCACCTTGGCTGGACGTGGGATTACTTACATCACGGCGTAGCTTGGGCCGTTGTTCAACGGTTGTTAATCGACGCGCCGCGCATAGCCGACGACGAAGACGGCAATACAGCGGGCAATACGACAACCAAGATAACCAGCGAGAACGCCGAAAGCATTTTACAACAGATAAACAACCTTATCCGATGAATATAAAAGGCGGAGCCTTGGAGTTCGATATAATTGCGAACAACGGGCAAATAAATAGCGCATTGGCCGAAACCAAAAGGCGCGTACAGGGTTTCACGGACGCAACCGTAGAAGGCGGCGACCGCATGGAAGCCGCGTACAGAGAAGCCGCCGCACAAATTGAAGCGGCGTTTAAGGATATAGACACTATGGCCGCAATCCATAGTAACGCAATCGCCGACCTTGAAAAAGAGTACGCCCGCCTGGGCGAAGCGGCCGGGGCCGCCTTTATGAAAGGCACCGCCAAGGGGGACGAAGAATATAGGGCATTAACGGCCAAACAACAGGCTATAAAGGACGAAATAGCCCAGCGGAAAGCACTTTTGCAGGAAGTGGCGAACACGGCGGACGCTTTACAGAAAGAAGAACAGACCTTAAACGAGAATAAGGCCAAGGTAGAGCAAAACGCGAAGGCGAAAGGCATGTTACGAACGCAAGTTATGAACCTTAAAAATTCACTTGCGGAAATGGAACAGAACGGGAAGCGTAATACGGACGAATACCGGGCTATGCAGGCGGAATTAGGCCGTTTGGCGGACGCTATGGCCGACGCAAATACGCAGGCTAAAATTATGTCCGACGACTACCAAAATATGAATACCGTATTAGAGGTAATGGGCGGTATAAGCGGGGCTTTTTCGGCCGCGCAGGGTGCGGTAGGACTGTTTGCCGGGGAAAATGAAAACTTGCAAAAGATTATGGTTAAAGTTCAGTCCCTTATGGCTATAACCATAGGCTTACAGCAGGTAGCCAAAACCTTAAACAAGGATTCATATACCCAGCTTGTATTAGTTCGCAAGGCGAAAGAATTACTTACCGTAGCGGAAACGAAGTTTGCTACGGCTTTGGGTATTTCCAACGTAGCGGCAAAGGCGTTAATGGCGACCTTAACCCTTGGCCTTTCAGTAGCGATTACCGCTGCGATAGCCTTAATTTCCAAATTCATATCCAAGAATCGGGAAGCAAAGAAGGCGCAAGAAGAATTTAATAACAAAGTGGTAGAAGCTGCCGCCGAACCGGTTACAGCAATTACCGAGCTTTCCACCGCATGGAACCGGCTGGGTAACGATATGGCCGCTAAAAACAAGTTTATCGAAGACAATAAAGACCGCTTCGAGGACTTGGGATTTTCCATTAAGACGGTTAAAGAAGCGGAAGACTTGTTAGTAGCTAATAAGTCGAAGTTTATAGAAGCCTGCTTAGAACGGGCCAAAGCGTTAGCCGTACAGGAATTGGCCGTAGAGAAATACAAGGAAGTATTAAAAGCCCAGCAGGAATTAGAAGCTACTCCGAAAGCGTATGTATCGAAGAAGGGAACATATAAGGACGGTTACGGCGTAGAGCGTAAAGGCGTTATAATTGAAAAATCCCGCGATTGGAAAAAGGCCGAAGATGCCGTAGCGAAAGCGGAACGGGAATATAACGCCTTGATAAACCAGCAAGTAGAATTTACCGCAAAAGAACGCGAAATTTTGGATTCTATCGGGGGCGGTGCGGATAAAGTGGCGGAAGGCAGTATAGAAGCTCTGGAAAAGACTATTTCAAAGTTGCGTGCAAAGTATAAGGAAGCTACCACCGATAAGGAGCGGGCCGAGTTATTGGCGAAAATCAAAGAACAGGAAGCGTTACTTAAAAAAATGGATTTATCCGGCACGTCTTCTAAGACTACGCAAAAAGACCCGTTTACGGAACAATTGGAAGCCCGGAAAAAGAAATATACGGAGTATTACAATTGGGTAAATTCCAAAGACGAAGTAGTACGCAATGCCGCAAAAGCCGAGTTCGCCGGGTTGCTGAAAGAAGGAAGTAGCTATTTGGATTATTTACAGAAGCAGCGCGACCAGCTTATTAAGGCTATCGGAAGCGGAACGGCCACAAAGACACAAGCCGAAGAATTGCAGAAGCTAAATAACGCCATAGCCAACGAAACGAAGGAAACCGTTTTAGCCGGATTCGAAAAGGAGCTTAAAGAACAACTTTCCGGGGCACGTTCCATTTTGGAAATGGTTAATATCTTGGAAGAAAAGCGTAAGGCTTTGACCGGGGACGGTTCCGACCTTGACAAAGGTAAAAGCGACATTATTAAGAAGCAGCAGGAAGACGTAGAGCAAAAGGCCAAAGACCGGACAAAAGCCCTATTATCCGAATATGCGGACTATTTGGGTAAGAAGATAACCTTTGAAGCCAACTACGCCGAAAATAGCCGCCTTCTTAACGAGCAATTGGCGAAGGCCAAGACGGACGACGAACGCCGTATAGCCTTGGAAGCCTTGGCGAATTTGGAGAAAGAGCGCAAAAAATACGCAAAAAGTTCGGGGAACGAAGACTACGACGCATTGGTAGAGGAATACAAAACATATCAGCAAAAATGCGCCGATATTTCCGCGCAATACGACGAAAAAATAGCATTGGCAACCCAGCAGAATAACGAAGAATTAGTAGCGAAATTGCAGGAAGCCAAGAATAAGGCCCTTTCGTCCGCAGCGTTGCAGGAATTGACCGATTCCGGGGCTTGGGAGCAACTTTTCGGGAACCTCGACGACCTTACTACGGCGCAAATACAGGCCCTTATAGATAAAATCGAAGCGCAAAAGGCCCAATTAGGCGTAGAACTTAACCCGCAAGACTTAGACGTAGTTTTAAGCAAGTTGCGGGAAGCCAAGGACGAAATACAGACCCGCAACCCGTTTAAGGCCCTTTCTACGGCTTTGAAGGACTATAAGAAGGACGCAAGTAAAGCGAACCTATCCGAAGTATTCAAAGGCGTAGGGGCTACGGCCGATTTGGTAAAAGGTTCGTTCGACGCGGTTACGGGTGCTATTGAGAAAATGGGAGGTTCTATGGACGACGAAACCCAAGCTATTTTAGGGGACGTAGGCGGAATTGTGGACGGAATAGGGCAAATGGCACAGGGGTACGCAACTATGAACCCGGCCCAAATGATACAGGGAGCCGTAGGTATGCTAACTTCCGTCTTTGACCTGTTCAACTCCCGCGACCGTAAGGCCGAACGAGCCATTAAGAAACACGCTGCTGCCGTCGAAGAATTGGAACGCGCCTACAAAGCACTTGAACACGCCGTAGATAAGGCGTTAGGCGAATCGGTTTACGATAACCAAAAGGCCCTTATTAACAATATGCGCGAACAACGCGCGCACTTGCGGGCTATGTGGGAAGCGGAAGAAAGCAAGAAAAAAACCGATAGTGGTAAGGTAAACCAATATAAGGAGCAGTACGAAGAATTAGGCCGCCAAATCGAAGACACCATAGCCGAAATTACGGAAAGCGTAACGCAGACTTCGGCAAAGGACTTGGCTACGCAATTGTCCGACGCGATAGCCGAAGCCTACTCCGACGGCTTCAACAGCGACAAAGTAAAAAGCGCGATTGAAAAGGTTACGAACCAGGTATTAGGTAATGCCGTAAAGAACGCCTTAAAAAAACAATTCCTCGAACAGCAGCTACAAAATGCCGTAAAGCAGTTGCAGCGCGATATGGGTTTTGACGATGAAGGCGGCGGTTCCTTCGACGGCTTGACCCCGGAAGAACAGCAACGGTTTAAGGATAGAGTAAACTCAATAGCCCAAGGGTACGCCGAAGCCTTGAAGTTGTACGAAGATTTGTTTAAGGACTTGGACGATAACGGCGACCCTACTACGAGCCTATCCGGTGCAATTAAGGGAGCCAGCCAAGAAAGTATAGATTTATTGGCCGGACAAACGAACGCCGTACGTGTAAACCAAGTGCAGGAAATAGAAATCTTGCGCCAGCAGCTTATACACCTTGCCAACATCGACGGCAAATTAAGCGTATCGAACCGGCACCTTGAACAGATAGAAAAGAATACTTCGGGAAGCGCGTCCGACCCGTTACGGGCGCAAGGAATAACAATGTAGCGATATGGAAGTAAATAAACGATTGGCCCGCGACGCCAAAAAGAAAGGCATTTGCGAAGAATGGTACGGCCGCCTTATAGATACCAAAGGGAAAGACGAACTTATTAAAATGTACCTTGAAGGTATCGACTTTTGCCTAAGCAACGAGTACCCCAGCAACGAATTTATACGCCAGCACTTCGTAGGTACTTGCGAAGCCTACGGCGTGTTCCTCGACCAAGCTATTACGGCAGGAAACTTCCGGCACGTAGTAGCCCTTGGCCGTTGCGAGGGTACCGCCACTTACGACGGTTGGAACGTAGGGCAGGTATTCGCAAAGCACCAAAGCCGGTTAAAGGTTCTTGCTACCGGTAATTCCTTCGTAATGGTAGACGTATTCGACGATACCACCGTAGAAGTAGAAGCACGGGATAACGCGAAGATTTGCGTAAACCACTACGGCGGGAACTTGACGACTACCACCGGCGACGGCGAAGGTAACGCGATAATAAAAGTTATTCGAAAAACGACTAAAACGTATTGATATGGCAGACGAAAGTAACATTATCCTAAATATGCCCTTCGATGAAGCGGCCGGTTCTACCATTGCTTACGATTACAGCAAGACACGGGCGGACGGTACGGTAGTAGAAGCGGACTTTACCGGCGGCAAGCAAGGCAACTGTATAAAGTTCGACGGTAGCGGGCATTGCGATATAGACAAAAACGTAATTCCCCTTACCGGGAACTTTACCCTTCTTGCCTGGTTGAAGCGTTCGGCCTTCCCGGACGGCTTTACAGGTAAGCGTATCGGATTTTTCGCACGGTGGGAAGCGTTGGAAGGTTATACGGAAGCGTGGTTTAACCTTGCGGCCGATACTTGGGGCTATTGGGCTATCGTCAAAGAGGGCCTAACAATCCGCATTTACCTTGATACCGCATTAGTACAGACCATTACGCTACCGGCCCAGCCTACCGGGTTCGCTATCCTGCAAGACATCTATACGACCGCCAACGGCTACGGTTGTATTGACGAAGTTAAGGTATATAATACCGCCTTGACGCAGGAAGAAATTACCGAAAGTATCGCTACGGTGGCGCAATTGGCTTACAGCATAGACGGAACCGATTTTAAGGCTTGGGATATTTATGTAAGCGAAAGTAGTGGCCTTCTTGACCGGCCCAAGATGAAAGCCCCGGTTTCCGTCGATTGGCCGGATTATCACGGGGAGATAGTAGACCTTGAAAACAAGATACTGCAACCCCGCGAAATAGCCCTTAATTGCTTTATGAAAGCGAACGGGAAGGTAGACTTTGTTACGAAGCTAAACGACTTCTTGGACGTATTCAGCCGGCCCAACACCCAGCGGCTTATGGTAGATATACACCCTACGAAACCGTTGCTTTACGAAGTCTATAACGAAAACGGGGTAGCCATTAGCAAGCGTTGGAATGACGACCTTATGGTAGGAACCTTTACCTTGAAGTTGAAGGAACCCGACCCGGTAAAGCGTATCGTACGGCACCAGCGTTTAAGCAATGATACGAAGACGCTAACGATTACCCTAACCAGCGCGAAAGCGGTTACTATTTTTTGGGGCGACGGAACTCAAACGAACGACGTTTACGGAACCGACGTAACAACCAGCCACGAATATACGACCGACGGAATTTTTTACGCCATTGTCGCTGGCGTTATCGAAGAAATAGAAAGTTTCACTACTAACGGTATTATCGTATGGAACAAATTATAGTAAGACACCCGGACGGGACTACGGCCCTTTTGACCTCACGGGCGCGTAAGTCCGGCGTTACCAAGGCCGAACAGAGTATTACGCTATTGGGAGCCGATACGGTGGCGATAACCGTAAAAAGTGCCACGCCCTTAACCTTCCACTTGGGCGACCAAATAGACGTTTACGGGAAGACCTATACCCTTAACCAGCTTCCGGGAATTAAGAAGACCGGAAACCGGAACTTCGAATATACCCTTACTTTCGAAGGGGTACAGTACGAGTTAATCGACGCGCAATTTTTGTTACCGGACGATACCGTATTAGACAGCTTTACGGGCGATTTGGAAGACTTCTTAGGTATTCTTATCGGGAACCTTACCCGTGTATATCCGGGTAAATGGGTGTTAGGCGTTTTCCCTGCCAATACGGAGTTTAAGACGCTAACCTATACGGAAAAGAATTGTTTGGAAGTGTTGCAAGACCTTTGCGAGCAATACAGCACCGAATTTGAGATTACCCAAGCTAACGGCGTTCGTTCGCTCAATATCAAAATGGCCGGGGTAAACTTCCCCTATACTTTCCGGTACGGACGTACCGGCGGGCTTTACGAATTGACGCGCCAAAACATCAATTCCAAGAATGTAGTTACCCGGCTATACGTCTATGGCGGTAGTAGCAACCTTGGGGATAAATACCGTTATACCCGTCTTTGTCTTCCGGGCAAGGCAAAGAACGCTTCCTACATCGAAGACGCGGCCGCTATTGCGGCTTACGGATTGAAGGAGAATACAAAGATATTCGACGATATTAAACCCGAACGTTACGGCGAAGTAACTGCCGCCGGAAGCGCGTATTATGCCTTTAAGGACGCTACTATGAACTTCGACCTTAACGAAAAGGATAGCGCGGGTAATACAAAGTGGCTTATAGACGGAGTGAACGCAAAGGTAAAGTTCACTACCGGAAACTTGGCCGGATATGAATTTGACGTACACAAGTACGACCACGCGACGAAAGAAATACAGGTAGTACCGTTCACGGACGAAAACGGCATGAAGTTCCCCAGCAAAACAAGTGCGGCGTTTCAGTTCGGCGTAGGCGATAAGTATTTCTTCACGGATATAAATTTGCCGGACGCTTACAAGACCGAGGCGGAAAACAAACTACTTTCGGAAGGGAACAAAGCAATAGCCGGGTATAGCCAGCCGCAAGTACAGTACGGGTTAAGTATCGACGAAAATTTTATACGTCAGTTCGCCGGCGAATTGACCGTAGTAAACCTTTTCGCCGTCGGCGATTATATTCCGGTGGAAGATGAAGACATAGGCGTAAACAAATCGGTACGAATTACGGCTTTTACGCGCGATTTGCTGCGGGAATACAAGTATAATATAACCTTGGGCGACAGCGTAACCAAAACGACGATTACCCGCGTTATCGAAGACTTGCAGAAAATCGACAATGTTATAGAGATAAACGACCTTGCCGACCCGTCGAAGGCCCGCCGCAATTGGAAAGCCAGCCAAGAGGTATTAGCCAACGTGTTCGACCCCGAAGGCCACTATTACAGCGAGAAGATAAAGCCACTTTCGATTGAAACGACCATGTTAGCAACCGGCGCACGTTCCCAGCAGTTCGTATTACAGAACACCCGCTTTGAACCGAACTACGAAGGCAACCCCAATACGGTAAGGGTTGTAGGCGGTACGTTGGTTCACTACACGATAGCGGAAACCGTAAAGAGTTGGCAGCTAAATACGGCCACCTTCTCGAACCTTGTAAGCGGGACGGTGTATTACATATACGCCCGTTGCCAAAAGACCGGTACGGCCGGAAACATCGTTTTCGATACAGTACAGCGAAAGGTAGACAGCGACCCGACATATTACTATTTCTTGGTGGGAAGCCTAAGCAGCGCGATAACGGACACCGACGGAAAGCGGCCGGCGCGTCTTATTGCCCTTACTTATGGCGCGACTACTATTAACGGGCGATTCCTTACTACGGGCCGGATTCAAAGCGGCGACGGGCAAACCTATTTCGATTTAGATACCGGGGAAATTGGTGGGAACATCAAATTTCGTGCGTCCGACGGGACATTAAAGAATGTTTCCGAATTGGAACAAAGTGATATAGAGTATTTGCGCGACGCTTTCAAAGATGCAAGAACGGAAATAGAAGGCGGTGTAGCCCTTTCCGGGTTTATCGGGGTACGTGATACGGGACAAAATGTAGTAGCGGCTATGGCCGGTTACAATCCCACCACAGAATCCGACTACCCGATGATATTTGCGGGAGCGCAACAAGGGGGTATAGAGTATTACGGTTGGACAAGCAACAGTTATACTCACGTTTATACCAAAAGCGCAACGCCGAGTAATGGGGATAATTGTTACAACCGAGCCGGGGAAATTGTAGGAACAGTTACGAATATAGCAGGGGCGCAGATTTTAGCGTTATCCACGACGGGCGAAACCTACCAGCGTAATACCGATATTGATTTTACGGCACAAACGCCCTCTTCAATGGAAGGCAACCGGGCCAAATTCCGTGTATATAAAGATGGGCGGTGTATTTCCAACTACTTCGAAACGAGCGGGTCATATAAAACGATATATACGCTAACCTATTGCCCTCTTTTACAATTTACTACCGTGTTGGAAGTTTCCGAAAATTGCTATATGCGTTTAGTTTCTAACGGACAATTCGGGGTTTTAATGGAAACAAATTCCGAGCATGACGGTTATAACTGTTCATTATATAATTCGTCTTCATACACTTGTACGGTTGTAAAAGGTACAAAAACTTCTTATACCCAAGTTGGGGTATTATCCCCCGGCGATTTAATGGAGTTCGTTAATATTATGGGGAGTTGGATATTGCGAAACTATACCAAATATTCGACAAAAGCATAAAGTGAGTTTTTAATATTTTACCAACAAACGTATTATTATAATACGCAAGTAGGTATTTTTGTGTAACTTAAAATTCGACGAAATGAGTACAACGAGAGGGGGCGAAACGGTTTCCGCCCAAATCGGAAGAATTGGCCCCATTGAAGGGCTAAGTACGGGTAACTTCAAAATGGAAGATACGCCGTTTAACATTAAGAACGACGGAGAAACCGCCGTAGTTCTTGAAGTAAACCTTTGGGGCATGGAGCCGGGCAAGTTCGTAGCTACGCGCTTCGAAACAGGCTGGAACCCCGAAATAGTCCGCGAGATTAAGCAAACGAGTATTAATGCTACCCTTGTTTGGGGGTACTAAATCTTATATGGCTATGGGTTTATTGATTGGAGTAGGAAACACGAAGCCGACGTTTCCCTACGATTACTACTACGGTATAGAATGGGATTCTAACGTAGCTTCTTCGGCTTGTACCCGGATAGGCCGGCCGGAACTTCACGTTTCGCTGCCTATTCAAAGTAAAATGCGCCGTTGTATCTTGCGCGATAACGGAACGGTGGCTTACTACCTTCATGCGAACGATAGTACCAAGCGCGATACAGGAGCAGCCGCCAAACTTGACGGTACCGACGGGCAGGTAATGGTAGAAATCCCGGCCCACTACCGCAAGTTCGAAGTAGACGGTACTAAATTTCGCTGCCTTCTTTCCGAACACGCATTACCGGGGTTCCACTTGGTACCGCTTGCCTATCGTTCGGCTTACGAAGCGGCCGTAGACCGCACCGTATCGGCTACGCCGAAACTTGCAAGCGTCGTAAATACTTCTACGGCTTTCCGGGGCGGTAACAATAATTCCTCTTGGGACGGAACATATAGAAGCCTTTTAGGTATGCCGGCTACATCTATCAGCCTTACCAACTTTCGGAAGTATGCACGAAACCGGGGGAATGCCGGCAAGAACGGGGCCGGTTGGAATTGCGACGTTTACGAGGTACAAAAAACTTGCTGGTGGCTTTATGCCGTCGAATACGCTAACTTTAATTGCCAACTTGCCTATAACGCAGAGCCTACGAGCGAAGGGTATAAGCAGGGCGGATTAAGCCAAGGCGTTACCAATATGAGCGATTGGAGCGGCTATAACGGCTATAATCCTATGGTTCCTTGCGGAGTTACCAACCCGTTGGGAAATAAGACAGGCGTAGTAAACTACACATACAAGAAAAGCGACGGAACCGACGGCCAAACCCTTAGCGTACCCAGCTACCGAGGTTTGGAAAATCCTTTCGGGCACGTATGGAGTTGGACGGACGGATGCAAGTGCAATATTCAAAGTGCGGACGCGGGCGGCGTTAGTGAGTTTTTCGTATGTACCGACCCGGCCAAGTTTCAAAGTAACGACTATACCGATTACGAGAAGCGCGGCGAGCTACCCCGCAATGAAGGTTACGTTAAAATTGTGATGATTGGCGAGTACGGCGAAAATATGCCGACAGCAGTAGGCGCAAGTTCTACTACTTACTTCGCCGATTACTTCTATACGAACGTAGTAAGCAATACCGGACAAAGGGGCGTGCTTTTCGGCGGTGCTGCGAGTTACGGCGCGGCTGCCGGCTTTTCGTGCGCGTCTGCGCGTAACGCGGCTTCGAATACGGATGCGCATTTCGGCTCCCGGCTTTGCTTTTTACCCGCTTGAAACGACACGTAACGGAACGCATTTAACAAAGAAGTTTAACTACGGCGGGCTTTCGAAGTAGCTCAAATTAGGACGAATGCCCGCCGTTTAATTTTTCGCAAAAATGGAAAACAACAGGCAGGACGACGGAAGTTTGGCTTTCTTGGCGATTGAGCCGGACGCGAATAACAAGCACTTCAATTGTTCGTAAATAACCCAGCAGAAGTTAATTAACCTTTCCTTTTGGGTTATTGACTTCTTGGACGACGTTAAAACGAAGTTCGGAACCGGTCGCTTCTTGGTTAAGATTAAGTTCAACAGAGAAGACCCGGATAAGGACGCGCGGAAGTTCTTTACCAATTCGCAGGAAATTAAATATATCCTTGGGAAGATTAAGGAGCGTAACGCCTTCCCGCGTAAGGTAACTATGCGGGCTTCGGGAACAAGGTATTATTTCGAGTGACGATAAAGGCGGTTTACCCTTGGGGCGTGCTTTTCGGCGGTAATGCGAATAACAGCGCGAATGCCGGCTTTTCGTACGCGAATACGAATAACACGGCTTCGAATACGAATGCGAATATCGGCTCCCAGCTATGCAGATTTTTAACGGGGTAAAAACCTTGCCACTTGGCAAAAAACAACAACTATTTAAGGGGTATTAGTAGGGATTCCCGAACGTTCCCTAAGAAATCAGCAAACGAGTAACGCAATGAAGCGAATAGGTAACTTGTACGAAAAGATTTGTTCTATCGAGAACTTGCAGCTTGCGGACGAAAAGGCCCGTAAGGGTAAGTTACGCACGTACGGAGTTCTCGAACACGACAAAAACCGGGAAGCAAACCTATTGAAGTTACGCGAAACCTTGCTAAACGGTACTTTCCATACATCGAAGTACGACGTATTCACTATTTACGAACCCAAAGAACGGGAAATATACCGCTTGCCTTACTTTCCCGACCGTATTTTGCACCACGCTATAATGAACGTCTTAGAGCCTATTTGGGTTTCGACCTTCACGGCGGACACTTATAGCTGCATTAAGAACCGGGGGATTCATGCGGCCGCGAAGAAGGTAAAACAAGCCCTACGGGAAGACCCGGAAGGTACTACGTTCTGTTTGAAATTGGATATTCGCAAGTTCTATCCTTCGATTAACCACGACGTGCTAAAATCCATTCTACGCCGCAAGTTGAAGGATAAAAGGCTGCTTTGCCTACTTGACGAAATTATAGATTCGGCGGACGGCGTACCTATCGGAAATTATCTAAGCCAATATTTCGCTAACCTCTATTTAACCTACTTCGACCATTGGATAAAGGAGAAGAAAGGCGTAAAGTATTACTTCCGCTACGCGGACGATATTGTAATACTTGCTTCGGATAAATCCTACCTTCATTCCTTAATGGGCGAAATTAGGGCGTATTTGGGGGATTTGAAATTAGAGGTTAAAGGGAATTGGCAAGTTTTCCCCGTAGCGGCTCGCGGTATCGACTTCGTAGGATATGTATTTTTCCACACGCATACCCGAATGCGAAAGGGCATTAAAAAGACTTTTTGCCGGCGGTTGGCGAAGCTGAACAAACGGAAAAGGCCATTATCCGAAAAGGACTTTAAGCAGGCTATTTGCCCTTGGTGGGGTTGGGCGAAGTCTTGCGATAGCAAACACTTGATTAAGAAACTTTCTAAAACATCGAAGTATGAAATCAAATTCAAACGATAGACCGCCCATTTTGCAGGACTTGGGCGACGGCAGTTGGCATTACAACTACAATATTACCGAAGTGGAAGTAACGCCGGAACCTATGGCCGAAGCAGAAGGCGACCAGGTACCGGCCGCAAGGAAGGCGTACGATTACGACACGGTGGAAGTATGGGGCCGGCCGGATTACGACAAATGCATAAAGGCCGTTTTGCGTTCCCGCCGGGAAGAAACCGAAGAATTTAGCCTTATCAATAAGTACAACGCTTTCGTACTTGGGCTATCGACGGACGAAGCGGACAAAACCGAATACGAAAATTACCTTAAAGAAGTGCTTGCGGTTAAAGCAATGGTTCGGGCCGACCTTGCCGCCGCCGGTATCGACGTAGGGGCAGCGGGAATTTAAGCTATGGAAAATATCTTACAGACCTTCGGGCCGCAACTTATTATTATAGCTTGCGTTTACGCGCTTGTTTTGTTCGTGGTCTTCCTTGACCTTTGGGCCGGGATTCGAAAAGCCAAACAACGGGGGGAATACCGGTCTTCGTACGGATTGCGTAAGACAGTAGACAAAATAAGCCGGTATTTCAATATGATACTCGTAATTACAACTATCGACGTGGTGCAAATGTTGGCTATTACGCAGCTAAACCCGCAGACGAACCACACTTTACCGGTATTGCCGTTTTTTACGTTTATCGGGGCTATGTTCGTGGGATTTATCGAATTAAAGAGTATCTACGAGAATAGCGAAGCCAAGGAGCGGGCCAAAATCGGGGATGCGGCTAAAATCCTTTCGCAAATCATCCAGCATAAGGACGAACAGGAGATTATAGCCGGGGTTATCGAGTATCTAAAAAAGGAAAAAGAGAAAGGGGGCGACAATGAAACTAACGCTTAAACGGCGATACTTCGCCGAAACCTATACTATCGGTACGCTGTTTATCGACGGGGTGCGTTTTTGCGATACCTTGGAAGATAAGAACCGGGACGACAACCGAAACGGTAAATTTGACAATGGGGAACAGAAGGTAAAGAACGAAACGGCTATACCGTTCGGAACCTACGAAGTAACCGTAAACCGTTCGCCGCGCTTCGGGCGCGACCTTCCTCGCCTTTTGAACGTACCGCATTTCGACGGCATTCTAATTCATCGCGGCAATACCGGTAAGGACACTTCCGGCTGTATTTTGGTCGGAGAAAACAAGGTAAAGGGGCGGGTTATCAATTCCACGCCTTACGAACTTGAACTTACAAAGCGGTGTAAGGCCGCAATAGCCCAGAAAGAAAAAATTACTATCGAAATCGTATGAAAACAAGAACCTTTATAGCTATTCTTTGGGGGATTGCGGCCGTTTCTTTTATCGGGTGTTCCACGCCGCGAAAGTTGGCCGGCAGCACGAAGGAAACGGCTAAGACCGAAGAAAAGCGGAACGAAACGACGGCGGCCGAATTTCGCCGGACGGTAGACAGTACGAAAACCGAAGGCGTAGAAGTAACCTATACGAAAATCGAGTTTTTCCCGCCGGAACCCGATACCCGGCAGACAAAGCCGGACGCTATGCAGGCGGGCGGCCCGTCTAATCCGGCTGCAGACACGCCCAAGAACCGGCCGAAGGAACCGAAAGAAAAGCAGCCGCCCGATACCGGAAGGCAGGGAGCTATTAAGAGTATCGAAACCTTCACGGTAAAACAGAAAGCCGAAGCTACCGGGGTAACGCAGGAAGAACAGAAGACGGAAACGACCAAAACGGAAGAAGTGAATACGGACACCGATAAGGAAACCGATATTACCGAGAAGCCGGCGGCCGACCCGTACAGGTGGCGTTACATTTTCGGGATTTTGGTACTATTGGCGGTTGCCTTTTGCTTTCTTCGGAAGACGAAGGTATTTACGGCCGTAGCCGCCTTCTTCCGCAAATTGTTTTAGCGGAGATAAAAGGAAAGCACCCAAAAGGGCCTTAAAAATGGGTTCCTTTTTGGGTGCCTTGCGTGTAAAACCTTAATAATTAAGGTTGTCAGCGGAGAGAGAGGGATTCGAACCCCCGGTACAGTTGCCCGTACACCGCATTTCGAGTGCGGCCCGATCGACCACTCCGGCATCTCTCCCGGTCCATCACCAACCCTTCGGCCGGTAATTCGGAGTGCAAATATAGCTATTTTTCGCAAAAAAAGCATTTTCGGAACAAAAAAAGATTCGAATTTCTATTTTCACCCGCTCAATGTATTTCCCGATTTTATTGCTACTTTTGTGAGATAATGACTCATCGGCAATAAAACCGGTACGGTTTTCGTTGAAAATATAACCACACAGTAACTCCGAAACACGATGAAAAACCGAAATTTCAAAATAGGTGCTCTGCTCGTGTCGCTCTTCGCGGCAAGCTGTTCGCCGGCACTCTACCAATCCGGCGCCTACAACATCGACGACATGTACGCGGAACACGATGTCACCCGCATCGCCCAGGAAAAACAGGCGATAGCCGAAGCTCGCAAGGCCGAAGCGGAAGCCCGTCGCGCCGAAATAGAGGCCCGGCAGGCGGAAGCCGCATACTACGCATCGGACGACTCCTACCAGGGCGTGTTGGCCGACACGTACGAAAGCGCCTATGCCCGTCGTTTGCGGGGATTCAGCTCCCCGACCTATCAGATGCCGACGAGCTATTTCAACCTTCGTTACAACGGCACCTACCAATTCGTTTCGGCCTACGACCCGGCCGTTTACAACATCATCGTCATGGGCGACGAAGTGTGGGTCGAACCCAAATACATTACTTCGATGTTCGGCACATGGGGTTCTCCCAGCATAGTGAGCTTCGGATGGAGCGCAGGTCTTTATAACGACTGGTATTTCAGTTGGGGTTACAATCCCTATCCCTGGGCATACCCCGGTTTCGGCTGGCCTTATTACAGCTACAACCCCTATTGGGGTTATCCTTACTGGGGAGGCTATTACCCTTACTGGGGTTATTATCCCGGCTGGGGAGGCGGCCATCACCACCACCCGTACCCGCCGCACCATCGGCCCAACGTCGTACACCGCTCTACCTACCGATACGGATCGGGAGCGGGATCGAACATCGGATCGACCAGTTTCGGAGGGCGCGGCCAGGGTAGTTTGAACAACGGCTACAGAAACGGCACTACGGTCGGCAGCGGCAGCTTCCGGGGCGGCAGGACCAACAGCAATTCCAGCTCCAGCTTCCGAGGCGGCTCATCGTCAGTCAATCGAGGCAGCTCGACCTACCGCAATCCTTCGTTCGGAGGCAGCAGCAGCTCCTACCGGGGAAGCAGTTCGACAACGAACAGAGGGACTTACACCCCGGCCCCCTCGCAACCGAACAGAGGTTCGAGCGGCAGCTTCGTGGGCGGAGGCGGAGGGGTCCGCGGCGGAAACAGCAGCGGACGTAACTCTTACGGCCGTTAAACGATCACCCCGGCAAATTTCGACGGACGGCGCACAGGATGCACACGCAGGCGGCAAACGAATATGAACGCAACGACCGGTTTCGACCGGCAGCGGCGATCGTTTCCGCCCCTGCTGTCCCGAACGCCGGAAACGAAAAAACAACTCAACGATTTTTGTTATGAAACATCTCGGAATTTTGGCGCTGCTTTCAGCGGCCTTGTTCGCAACCGCCCCGGCGTCGGCTCAAAGCTCCGGAGGTTTATTGATGGACCGTGACATCGTCACCCCGTCCGACCTCTTCGAACTCTCGCAAACGACCTTCAGCCTCGGAACGGCGCGGTCGATGGCCATGGCAGGCGCCTTCACCTCCCTCGGAGCGGATCTTACGTCCATGGCGATCAACCCGGCGGGCCTGGGCATGTACCGGCACAACGAAATTTCGATCACGCCTCTGATGAGTTTCGCACGGGCGGAAAACAACGCTCCGGCATTCAACTCCAACAGTAAAAACCGGTTTTCGATCGGCAACTTCGGCTTTACGGCCAATGTTTACGAAGGATCGGGACCGCTCGTGAGCGTCAATATCGGGTTCGGCTACAACCGCCTGCAGGACCTCAACTACCAATACTCCTATTATACACAGGGCAATGTCAGCTCGATCGCCGACGTTTTCTCCGACATGCTGCAATACAGCGGTATCAACAGGGATCAGATCACCGGCGGCTTCAACTGGAGCAACTTCAACCCCCGGCTCTGGGGTTCGATCCTCGGCTACAAGGCCGGATTCACGGATCAAATCGGCAACAGGTGGCAGCCGACCTGGATCGGCAACAACGTCGATATCGGCAACTACACGACCGTCGTAAGCAATGGCTCGATAGGCGAATACGACATTTCGGCAGGATTCAACCTGAACAACAAGTTCTATATCGGGGCCACGTTCGGCATTCAGTCCCTGTATCAACGCAAAACCTACTATTACGGAGAAGATTACGTCTATCCCGGCAACGGCACCGATCCGAACCTGGACTACCAACTGCTCTATTCGAACTTCAACCAGGAAGTCATCCTGGACGGCGCAGGGGTCAATTTCAAGCTCGGCATGATCTACCGGCCCATTCAGAATCTGCGAATCGGCTTCGCTTTCCACACCCCGACCTATTACTGGATCGACCGTACCTATCAGGCCTACACCGATTCCGGGGTGCATGTCAATAACCCGAACGACCCCGACGGTCTCAAACCAGGTCCGGACGGCAACCAATATACGGACGCCCTCTCTCCCGTACTGGAAGATACGGGCGGTTACAACTGGGAGTTCACCACGCCGGCCCGCCTGATGTTCGGCATCTCCTACGCCTTCGGCAACCGGGGTCTGATCTCCGTGGATTACGAGCGCGACTGGTACAACGGGATGCGGATGAAAAACAATCCCGCGGGCGGCGATAACGAAATCTATAACGACACGTTCCGCTCCTGGTACAAAGGCGCCAATATCGTCCGCATAGGCGCGGAGTTCAAACCGCTGCCGTTCCTGGCGATCCGGGGCGGTTTCGGCTACATGGGGTCCATGCTGCAGGACGAAGAGCAAGTTTCAGCGGCCCCCATGACCAAGCAGATGCTCTACTATTCGGCCGGCTTGGGATTTTTACTCTCTCCGGGCGTTGCACTGGACCTGGCCTACAACTATTCCTCGACCGAGCAGACGGACTACAACCTCTACTACTTCGAATCTCCGAGCGGCATAAACGGCAGCGGCATCTACAATACCAAACTCAAGCGCCACTTCGCGGCCCTGAGCCTCAGCTTCCGCTTTTAGTTTCGCACGACATATCGCAACGGCAGAACCTCCCGTACCGGAAGTCCTGTCGTTTTTTATCCGGGACAGACCGGATTTCGGGCCAGAGAAGAAAACGCACCGACTTCAAAAACGCAAAACGAGCCATCGGCACCTTCGACCGACGGGGCAAAGCGGCCCCTCGCAGCGGGCAAATTCAAGATTTATCGGAGCGCAGTTGCGAATTTCTGCATAAATCGTTAATTTTGCCGACTAACCGACATACGCCGGCTCCGAAGCCGGTGACACGATTCCCGGAAGTTAAAAAATAAATAAGATATGGCAAAGGAACTTAAAGACGTAACCAAAGCCGAGGACAACTACTCGCAATGGTACAACGACCTGGTGGTCAAGGCTGGTCTAGCCGAAAATTCGGCCGTACGCGGCTGCATGGTAATCAAGCCTTACGGCTATGCCATCTGGGAGAAAATGCAGGCGGCCCTGGACAAGATGTTTAAGGACACGGGGCACCAGAACGCCTATTTCCCGCTCTTCATCCCCAAGTCGTTCTTCTCGAAAGAGGCCGACCACGTGGAAGGCTTTGCCAAGGAGTGCGCCGTGGTCACCCACTACCGCCTGAAAAACGATCCCGAGGGCAAGGGCGTCGTGGTCGATCCCGATGCCAAACTCGAAGAGGAGCTGATCGTCCGTCCCACCTCGGAAACGATCATCTGGAACACTTACAAGGGCTGGATCCAGTCCTACCGCGACCTGCCGATCCTCTGCAACCAGTGGGCGAACGTCGTACGCTGGGAGATGCGTACCCGCCTGTTCCTGCGCACGGCGGAATTTCTCTGGCAGGAGGGCCACACGGCCCATGCCACGAAGGAGGAGGCCATCGAGGAGGCTACCCGGATGATCCACGTTTACCAAAAATTCGTCGAGGAGTGGATGGGCGTACCGGTAATCGTCGGTCACAAATCGCCGAACGAACGGTTCGCCGGTGCGGTCGATACCCTCACGATCGAAGCGCTGATGCAGGACGGCAAGGCCCTCCAGAGCGGCACGTCGCACTTCCTGGGCCAAAACTTCGCCAAGGCATTCGACGTACAATACATCAACAAGGAGGGCAAACTCGAATACGTATGGGCCACTTCCTGGGGTGTTTCGACCCGTCTGATGGGAGCGCTCATCATGGCTCACTCGGATAACAACGGCCTGGTGCTGCCTCCGAAACTCGCCCCGATTCAGGTCGTCCTGATACCTATTTATAAAGGAGAGGAGCAGATGCGGCAGATCGTAGAACGTCTTCGCACCATCGCCGAAGAGCTCAAGTCGAAGGGACTCTCCGTGAAGATCGACGACCGCGACAACGTCCGCTCGGGCTTCAAGTTCGCCGAATACGAGCTCAAGGGCGTCCCCGTACGTCTGGCTCTCGGCCCCCGCGACTTGGAGAACGGCACGATCGAACTGGTCCGGCGCGATACGCTCGAAAAGGAAACCGTTCCCCAGGAGGGACTCACCGACCGGGTGGCGGCCCTGATGGACGAAATCCAGCAGAATATCTTCCGCAAGGCGCTCGACTACCGCAATTCGATGATTACCAAAGTGGACACGTGGGACGAATTCGTCGATGTGCTGGAAAACAAGGGCGGCTTCATCTCGGCCCACTGGGACGGGACGGTCGAAACCGAAGTGGCGATCAAGGACGCTACGAAAGCCACGATCCGCTGCATCCCGATGGATGCGGTCGAGGAGGAGGGCAAATGCGTATTCAGCGGCAAACCGTCGCATCGCCGCGTACTTTTCGCCCGCAGCTACTAAACGCTGTCGATACCGAATTATCACAACGAAGACGGATGCCATTCAGAGAAGTGTCCGTCTTCGTTTTTGCAGGAAACAGGTCATGAACTATCAAAACGATTCAGTCCGTCGGCAGGACCGCTTGCTCGACCAACCGGAGGCGACGGAGCTGTTGCGGCGGGGCGAATACGGCATACTCTGCATGCAGCGTCCTGAAGGCGGCGGCTACGGAGTGCCCCTCAACTATGTCTGGGACGAAGCCGACGCGATCTACATCCACTGTGCCCCGGAAGGACGCAAGTTGCACTGCCTCCGGGAATGCGACCGCGTCACTTTCTGCATCGTCGGCAAAACGCAGGTGCTGCCCGCACGGTTTACGACCTTCTACGAAAGCATCCTGCTCGACTGCCGGGCCCGCACGGGGCTCACAGCGGAGGAGCGTCGGAGGGCCCTGAACCATTTGATCGGCAAATATTCCCCGGAGTACAAGACAATCGGCAGGCAATATGTCGAAAAGTCTTTCCACCGGACAGAGATTATCCGGCTCGACATCCTGTCGTGGAGCGGAAAATGCAAGGATAACCTACATCCGGGTACGACACCACCCGGAGCAAACAGCAACCGGACATGAATCAACCCACGGAACGCACCCGAAAAATTTACCGGGCAACCTGGATCGGAATGGTCGTCAATATCGCCCTCTCCCTCCTGAAACTCGCGGCCGGCATCCTCGGCCGAAGCGGAGCCATGATCGCCGATGCCGTGCACTCGATATCGGATCTGGCGACCGATGTCATCGTGCTGATCTTCGCCCGGATCTCCTCCAAACCCGAAGACGCCGGCCACAACTACGGACACGGCAAGTACGAAACCCTCGCCTCCATCCTCATCAGCCTGGCCCTGATCGCCGTCGGCGGAGGCATCCTGGCCGACAGCATCCGCAACATTCGTCTGGTATTGACCGGAGAAATAATCGGACGACCGGGCGCGATCGCCCTGATCGCCGCCGCAATTTCGATCGTCGCCAAAGAGGTCCTGTATCGCTATACCGTTCGTGTGGGACGTCAGACGGACAGTCCGAGCGTCGTAGCCAACGCCTGGCACCACCGCAGCGATGCACTTTCGTCGATCGGCACCCTGACGGGTATCGGGCTCGCCTATTTTCTGGGCGACAAGTGGCGCATCGCCGATCCGCTGGCGGCCCTCGTCGTTTCGGTCTTCATCTTCAAGATCGCGTTCGACCTGCTGCGAAGCGGCCTCGGAGAACTGCTCGAACATGCCCTTCCCGCCGCAACCGAGCAGGAGATACTGAACATCCTGACTCACTCGAAGGAGGTGACCGAACCGCACCATCTGCGCACACGCCGTATCGGAGCCACCGTCGCCATCGAAGCCCATATCCGCGTCGATCCTCGGATGAGCGTGCTCCGCTCCCATCAACTGACCGTCGATATCGAACGCCAGCTCAAAGAGCGATTCGGCCCCAATACGCTCATTTCCATTCATGTAGAACCGATCGAAACTGAAAAACTTTCATCTTCGGACTCGGAGAAAGATAAAAATATCTGATAGATTTTATTTTTGGCATAGTTATTGTTAATTCATCGACACCCTGCCGGAAAAATAGAAATCTAAAAAGTTTGTTTTTTTGGATAATTATTTCTACCTTTCCGACACAAAAGATGCCGAAACAAGTATTCGGTATATCAAAAAACAGTAATTTAACAACTTAAAGGATTGCCTATCGAAACATTCTACTCTTAATAACTAATTCAGGAGAAAAGAGTATGAACATTCAAGTATTAAGCGACCAGCACTTGCTTAATAATTATCGTTCGGGTGATCAGAGTGCCATTTCCAAATTGATCGAGCGCCACAAGCGTCGGGTTCGGGACTATATTTACATGATGGTCAAGGACAACGACGTAGCGGACGACATCTTCCAGGAAACATTCATCAAAGTCATACGCGTCATCGACGAAGGCCGCTACACCGACAACGGCAAGTTCCTTTCGTGGGTTCTGCGTATCGCGCACAACCAGGTGATCGACCACTTCCGCGCCTGCAAGCAGAACAAGCAGGTCAATGAAAGCGAAAGCGGCTACAACGTACTGGGATCGCTGCGTTTCGCGGAAAAGACGATCGAAGATGAATTGATCTCCTCGCAAATCGAAAGCGACGTGCGCAACCTGATCGAACTGCTTCCGGAGGAGCAGCGCGAGGTGGTGATGATGCGCTACTACTCCGGTATGAGTTTCAAGGAGATCGCCGAGCAAACCGGCGTAAGCATCAACACAGCGCTGGGACGCATGCGCTATGCACTTATCAACCTGCGGCGCATGATTAGGGAAAAAGAACTTATTTTATCTTAATCCGTATGCAATAAAGCCCGGAGGCCATCCGTTTCTTTAATGTAATGAACTAAAAAAGAAATACTAAAAGGCCTCCTATGACTGAAAACGACAAAACGGATACATCAAGGTCTATCTCCGACGAAGAACTGATGAAGAACGAAGTGATCGGCGACGATGCAGATCTGTATTATCTCGATTGCTATCTTTCGGACATTCTTGGAAAGGGATAATTTTAGGGTTAATTTTTGATGGGAGGAGGCGACAAGATATCTTGTCGCCTCCATTTTTTATACCGGTTTCATCCGACGACTACCGCCGGAGAGCCGCACGCCCACATCCTGTCACAACCCCTGCATCTCCTCGCGCGTGATATGCACCTCGACACCGCCCAGGGCATAGCATCCGATGTCGTAAGGATTATAGTAAAACGTAATGCCGTCCTCGGTCACTTCGAAATTCTCGGTCGTGGAAATGTATTCGGGAAAAAATCCCTGCGCCACCAGACCTTCGTCCCCCGTGACACCGAACTGTTCGTAAAGCTTGTTGCGGATCAACCCGATCAAAGCCTCCTGTCGTGCCGCATCGAACAAGTCGGACAAAGCCAGCTCATAACCGCCCGCAATGGAATAATTATGGCAATTGATGCTGTACATACCGTGCGCACCGCCCGTATAGTTCGAACTCGAAATCGTATAGACCAGCAACGTATCCACCACACGGGCCTCGGACTCGACCGCCATCTCCATTTCGGTTTCCCACTGGGGTACCGACTCATCCAGGGTACCGATATACTCGTCCATGAACTGCCCGATAGACCAATCGACAGCCTCCTGCACCCCGCCCTGGAAATGCTCCAGTCCGAAGAAATAGAGCATATTGGATTCCTGGATCGCCTGCAATGCCGGAGCTTCGTCGGCATTGGCGATCGAGGTAAAGGCATACTGGAAGCGACAGGGTATTCCGCCGCGTACCGCTACGGTATCCGTCACCACGATATCGAATTGCGGCATCACGGTCTGCCGGCGGCACGATCCGAAAGTCAATCCGGCAAAAACAAGAAAAAGGAGAATCACACGTTTCATACGAATCCGAAATTTTTTCTAAACAAGATATAACGAATGTCCCATGCAGAACCGCATATAATCGGGTTATGCCCAAGTACATCCTATCTTCTACAAATGTACATAAAAAGACGGACGAACAAACGGCCCGAGAAAAAAACAACAGTTTTCACGAAAAAAAATTTGTAAATTCAAAACATCGTATTACCTTTGCAACACCAAATTTCAACGGTGGATTCATCTAAGGGTTAGGATACGTGCCTCTCACGCACGACATAGGGGTTCGAATCCCCTATCCACTACCAAGAGCGACTGTAATAGTCGCTTTTTTTATTACTGACTCTCCGGAGCAACGGGACAAGGGGAGGAGAACCCCATTCGAACAAACGGAGCAGCGAGACCCGGACGAACTCCGTTCGAGCCGCCGAGTCGTGACGTTTGAAGACAGGCGAAGCGAAATCAATTCCCTATCCACTACCGAAAACAACTGTAACAGGTCACTTTTTATTTTGCACTCCACGGCTCCGGTACAAAGACCGGGAATCCCGATTCGAACCGGATGCGCAACGGAGCAATGCGAAAATCGTTTATCTCGACGCAAGACAACGGCTCCCGACAAAGGAAAAAACGATCCTTCCCGTCCTCCGCCCGCACTCCCTGTCGAAAATTCATCGGAACCAAAAACAGCCCGGAATCCGAACAGCGAAAATCATAAATTCAAAATTACCGGCCTGCACAGGCAATATTTCAGTTCAAACCGCTATCTTTGCAAGCGGATTAAATACATAATACATTTTTCGTATGCCCACCGTTTCGGTCATTGTCCCAAACTACTGTCATGCACCCTATCTCGAACAGCGTATAGAAAGTATTCTGCAACAGACGTTTCAGGATTTCGAACTGATTCTGCTCGACGATTGTTCGACAGACGGCAGCCGTGAAATTCTCGAACGATACCGCAATCACCCCAAAGTTTCCGGCATTTTTTATAATGAACGGAACAGCGGCTCGCCTTTCAAACAGTGGGAAAAGGGGCTGTCGAAAGCCAAGGGCGATTACGTGTGGATCGCCGAAAGCGACGACTTTTCCTCTCCCTGTTTTCTGGAACGGTGCGTCCGGATTCTCGACACCCGTCCGGATTGCAGCATAGTTTTCACCAGCAGCTATATCGTCGATTCCCACTCCCGGACCATACGGGAGGAGGCGCCCGTCAAATATCCCAAACACAAACAGATCCGATTCGGCAGCCGTTTCTTCCTCTACCGTTTTCTCTGCCCGAGGAACACCATCTACAACGCAGGAATGGCACTGGTGCGGCGCAGTGCGCTCCCCGCAGACGACAATTACACCCAATACCGTTATTGCGGCGACTGGCTGTTCTGGATACAGATCGTATCGGGGGGGGGAAATGTCGTCTATCTTGCCGAACCCCTCAACTACTACCGGGTACATGACAGCAACACCACCGCAGAATCGATCGTCACGGGACGCAAGCACATCGAAACGCTCCGCATCCTCGAAGAAACCTTCCGGCTCATAGACCCGCCCCTGATCTGCCGCCTCTCGATCGCGGGCAAACACCTGCTGCGGATCCGCAAAGCCGCCGGCAGCCACTGGAACGAGGAGCCCTATCTCTCGGTCCGCCTCGCCTGGCGGGAGCGCTACCGTCATCCCCGGATGATAATGTTCTGGCACAAGGTGTTCAAAGATCTTCCCCGCAGTTTCGCCCGCTAAATTCGCCGGGAATCGATCCGGCAACGACCGGACAGCCCTCTAAAAATACCGCATTGGAGCGATACTTCCCATTTTTTTTACTATATTTCAGGCACTATTAGAAATTTATCATGACCCGTTGGCGGAATTAAATTAGCGCATATTTAATTCTTCCAATAGGGTTGTAATTTTTGTAGTTCATATATTGCAGGATTGTCAGTGCGCTAATTTTCCCGATAATTCGGGTAAACAATCCTTCTATATCTTTCGCATAATTTCGTTCAATCATAAACTGGTCACAGAGCTGTGAAAATAACGTTTCTATTCTTTTTCTTGCTTTTGCGAAGCACGTAAATGTCGGTTTCCCATCTTTTTGATTGCTTCTATACGGAACTTCCAATCTGATATGGGCGGTTTCAAAAAGGTTCAGTTGTACATCTGCGCTGATATATCCCCTGTCACCGATTACCCGACAATTTGAGTAGTCCTCTTTGACGTCTTTCAGATAGTGAATGTCATATACACTTGCTTTTGGCAGGTCAAAAGAGTGGATGACTCCACTTAATCCACATACGGCATGTAGCTTACAACCATAGTAATAGGCCCCTTGCGAGGCACAATAACCAAACGAGGGCGCTCTTTCTACATCTTTCTTACCCATAGAACATCGCTTGGCACGGGCAGGACGACAAACCTCTATTGGTTTTGAATCTATGCAGAAGTAGTCTTCACTGCCATCAATCGCTTCCGCAATCTTTCTACGAATGACGGAGCAAAGAGATGACGTGAATTTTCTCCTGTCATTATATTGCCGCCGAGATATCAAATGGGGAATCTCTGATTTATACTCTTGCAATTTAGCAAACAAAAGAGATTCGCTATCAATGCCAATGGATTCAGAAGCCATACCGAGAGCTATCACTTCCAAGTCAGAAAATTTCGGGACAGCGCCACATCGAGGTAGATTTCCACGTCCGTTGACTAAATTTCCTGCAAGCAGCTTGCATATATCGAAAATTTTTGCAAATATTGGACATAAGTTGTGCATAAACCGAGTGTGTATTGAAAGTTTGGCCACTTCTAATATACTACAATTCAATGATATGTACAACTTTTATTAGCCATTTATTTACTAATTTAATTCCACCAACAGGTATTTATCATCGTTTAACAACCTAAAAACTAAAAAAATTGTATGAACCGAAAACTTTACACCCGCATGCTGCAGATCCTATTTGCAGTTTTACTATCTCTGGCGACCGCCTGCGACGAAGACAACGGCGGCGGAAATGAAGATCCGAAACCCTCCAAATTCTCCGTCACACTTTCTGTCAAGGACGTTTCGGCTTCGACAGCCTCGGTTGAAACCACCCCGAATGACAATACCGTCCACTACTTCTGCGATGCCGTGACCAAAGCCGAATACGACAAGGCCGGTGAGGACGCATTCATTGCCGGGCTCCTTGAAAGCTATGAAGTTCAGCTCGAAGAGGGAGAGACCTTCGCACAATTCTGGGAGAAGAAATCCAAACGCGGCAAGGGGTCGTGGACACTGAGCGGACTCACGCCCCAGACCGAATACTACACGTTCGCGTTCGCCGTGGATACCAACTCGGGTGAAGTACTATCGAAGGTATTCCTTTCGGAAGCATTCACGACCGCCGACGCCCCCACAGGCGAAACGGGTCCGACCATCAACAGGCTCGAGGTGTCTCCCGCAGCCCAGGATCCCAAAACGAAACTCGAAATGGAGTTGCAAGTCACCGATGCGACGAAAATATATGCACTGATTATGCCCAAAGCCGAACTCGATGCGGTTACCGGAGGCGACGAGCAAACGCTCATCGCGACGGTTATGGGAAGCGTGTCGCCTCTGGAAGAGGAACAATTCGAACAGGCAATGGGGGAAGGCCTCACACTGCTCACAGAAAACCTTAAGCCCGGAATCGAATACCTCGCCTGCGTAGTAGCCCGCAACGACTATGCGACGGTAGTCAAACAGGTTTCAGCGACAACCGAAGGCGAGGAGGCTCCATCGGAAAGTCTGTACGACAGACTGCCCGGAAAATACAAACTGACCACCCGTGTGATGAATATCAACTCTTGCGAGTGGGTAGAAACCCCCGTCGAACTCATCGTGGAAATAGCCAAAGGTGTGAATGACGCGACAGAGAGCGAATACCGTGCGAAAAACCGACTGGTCATCAAGGGTATTTTCGGATTCGACAACGGCGACGGCACCGCCCAATTCAGCAGCCCCGAACAGATGATCTCGGACGGAATCTGGCCGGACGAGCAGTCTGCCAACAAGAATTATGGGCCCAAATGGTTCTTGGAGATCGACGAAAACGAACAGCTGAGCGTTCCGGCCGATTTGGAAATTCCGGTCATGGCGGACGACACTAAAACGGACTATCTTCTGGGGTACGAACCATTCTACCAAACCATCTACGACACTCCGGGGCAGACTTTTCCCGCGACAGTCGACGAAAAAGGCGTGATTACCGTCAACCCGTTCTTCGGAGAATACAGTCTCGAATACCATCCCACAATCGTAGCTGCCGACCAATCGGAGAATAAAACCGCGATCTTCGTTACTCAAGGCGGAATCAAACTCATTCCGATGAAATAATGGAACCCGACATATAACCGAAAAAAGATTCCCGCTTTTCGGCGGGAATCTTTGTAAGAAACGTCGTCCCAACCGTTCGGAAGACCGACTATGCCGCTTCGCAGCACGGCATTCTTCCCATATAGCCAAGTATATAAGCAACAAAAACATCGTTTAAAGAATACAGTTGCATAAAGATATGCAAAAGAACTCATGTATCGTTTTTATCTATTCCATCAATGAATTTCATCTTTCAAAAAAATTATGCCGTACGAACATAATGTTTGTGCGGCATAATATAAATCTTCAATCACATCTTATAACTCTTTTTTCCCATTTCCGGATGCAAATTGCACCGGAAATGGGAAAAAAGAGTTATTTTTGTAAGGTTTAACCTTTACCCCGACACAAATGCTCATCACCGTCATCGTTCCGATTTACAACATGGAAGCCTACTTGTGCACCAGCCTGGACCGCCTGTTGCAGCAAAGTTTCCAGGATTACGAAATCCTGCTCATCGACGACGGCAGCAAGGACTCCTCGGGCGAAATCTGCGACCGCTATGCCAGGGAACACTCCCGGATCCGGGTCGTCCACAAACCCAACGGAGGATTGAGCACGGCCCGCAACGCGGGTATCGAACACGCCCGGGGCGAATACCTGACCTTCTGCGATCCCGACGACTGGGTCGATGCAGACTACCTGCAACAATTCGTCGAAGCAGGCATGGACGAACATACGCTGCCCGTGACAGGCATCCTGCAACACCGGGAAGGCAAATCGGACCGGCGGCTGACAGCGCCTGCCATGGACGTACAGGGCCAAGCCTGCACGGAAGCCATCGTCGCCCTGCGGCGGCACGACATGCTGGGATTCACCGTCAATAAATTGCTGGTCAAACGGATCATCGACGAGAACGGGCTCCGCTTCATCGAGGGGCTCTCGCACCGGGAAGACGAAATCTTCCTCCTGCAATACATTCCCCACGTTTCGCGCATCGTCATCAACGAAAAAACGCCCTACCACTACCGGGTCCTCGGCAGCGGCCTCTCCAAAAAACGCAAGCCGACGGAGCTGATTCTCCGTGTTTCCCGCCAGCTACACGACCTTTTCCTACAGGCCGCACCTACCCCGGAAGGGCGTTATGTCGCAGCCCGCATCCGGTTACAACAATGCTGCGAAGCGGTCGCGGCGTCGAAAACGAACGAGGAGCTGCATATTGCCGCGAAAGCGGCCCGCAATGCCCGCGAAGAGTATCTTTCGACCTTCGACCCCGCGTTTCTCACCGACCGCCGGGATCGGAAAGTCGCAGCCCGCAGCCGGTGGGTCTTCGCCCTCGGAGCTCTCTCCGGCAGGCTGCTTCGACGCCTCACCCGATTGATTCACATATAAACCCGCTGCATCATGTCGAAATACGATTACCTGATCGTCGGAGCCGGACTTTTCGGCGCAGTCGCAGCTTACCGGGCCGCACGGTCCGGTAAGAAAGCGCTGGTCATCGACCGACGGCCCCACACGGGCGGAAACGCTTACTGCGAGGAGCGCGAAGGCATCCGCGTCCACAAATACGGCGCCCACATCTTCCACACCTCCAACCGCGAAGTGTGGGAGTTCGTGAACCGCTTCGTCGAATTCAACAACTACATCAACTCCCCGGTGGCCAACTACAAGGGCAAGCTCTACAACCTGCCTTTCAACATGAACACTTTTTACGCCATGTGGGGCGTTACCACGCCCGCCCAGGCAGCGGAGATGATCGACCGTCAGCGTCACGAAGCAGGCATTTCGGAGCCCCGGAACCTCGAAGAACAGGCCATCTCGCTGGTCGGCATCGACATCTACGAACGGCTCGTGAAAGGTTACACCGAAAAACAGTGGGGACGCGACGCCACCCAACTGCCGGCATTCATCATCAAACGCCTGCCGGTGCGCTTCACCTTCGACAACAACTACTTCAACGACCGCTGGCAGGGTATCCCCATCGGCGGCTACAACAAACTCGTGGACGGATTGCTCGCAGGCGTCGAGGTGCGCTGCGACACCGATTTCTTCGCCGACCGCACGCACTGGGAAAACCTCTGCGACCGCATCGTTTTCACGGGCCGCATCGACGAATACTACGATTTTAGACTCGGAGAGCTGGAGTACCGCTCGCTGCGCTTCGAACACGAAACGCTCGACACCCCCAACTATCAGGGCGTCGCCGTAATGAATTTCACCGAGCGCGAAATTCCCTACACCCGGATCATCGAACACAAGCATTTCGAACCGGGCGGCGATCAGCCCCGCACGATCATTACCCGGGAATACCCGGCCCCGTACGAACATGGAGCCGAGCCCTACTACCCCGTCAATGACCAGCGCAACACGAAACTTTACGAAAGCTACAAGGCGTTGGCCGACCGGGACCGGAAAGTCATCTTCGGCGGCCGACTCGGAGAATACCGCTACTACGACATGGACAAAGTGATCGAAAGCGCTCTCAAACTTACCCTTTAGAAAAATGAGCAAAACCGTCATCCTGGTCTGCGCCCACAAGCAGGACGCATGCCTCAAAACCCCGCCCTACCAGCCCGTTCAGGTCGGACGGGCCATTTCGCAAACGGAACTTCCGTTCGCCGTCGGCGACGACACGGGCGACAACATCAGCGACCGCAACCGCCACTACTGCGAACTCACGGCCCACTACTGGGCCTGGAAAAACCTGCACGACGCAGACTACATCGGGTTGAACCACTATCGCCGCTATTTCGACTTCGAGGGCGGTTCGGCCTGCTCGCTGCGGACGGTTCGCTCGGAAGCCTTCTTCTCGGCATCGCATCCGGTCCCCGACTTCGACCGCCTTTTCAGCCGCTGCGATATCGTCATGGCCCGGCCGAAGATCTATCCCTACAACCTCTACACGGATTATTGCAAGTGCCACATCGAAAGCGACCTGCTGACCGCACGGCAGGTGATCGCAGAAAAATATCCGGCCTACCTGCCGGATTTCGACCGGGTGTTCTTCCGCAACAACCGCCTCTCGCATTTCAACATGTTCGTCCTGCCGCGCGAGCGGTTCGAGGCTTACTCGGCATGGCTGTTCGATATTCTGTTCGAGGTGGAGCGGCGGATCGAGATTCAGGACGACCCCGTGCAGGGACGCGTGATGGGGTATTTGAGCGAACGGTTGCTCTCGGTATGGGTCCGGCACAACCGGCTGAAGATTTGCTACAAAACCGTTCTGATGGTCAATGACCAGAAGCGAAAAGGGCTGGGCAAGCACCTTTTCCATACGACGGTCAATACTCTGGCGTACTGGATCACTTATCCGCTGCGGCGCCGCTCGCCGCGTCGGGCAGCGGAATAATCTGCTGCCAGAAGCGCCACATCCGGGGCTTCGACCAGCTATGGCACCCCATCGGCAGGCGACTGCCGCACAAACGGTAGCAATAGCGGGGATTGGTGTCGAACGCGAACCGCAGCGCCTCCTCCTGCGAAGGATAACGAAACCCTTCGGGAACGACGGCCCAGAAAACATCCTCGTTGCCCAGGTGGTTGCCCATCGAACAAAACCGCTCGATCTCGTCGCCGTATTTTTCGCACGCGGCCCGAAAACTCTCCACGCGGCGAAGCGAAAGACCTCCGTTTCCGATCTTCCCGTAGAGCGACTGCCGGATCATCCGGCCCGCCCGCTCTGCACGGCGAAGCCTCCACCGCAGGTATTGCTTCAGAATCGGCAGATCATACACTTTGCGGCGGACCCAGGGAGCGGCCACACAGTCGTATCCCCTACGGCACCAGTCGGCGAGTTCGTCCCGGAAAATCCAGGCGTCGGTATGGCAGATCAGGAGATATTCGTAATCGCGGAACAACTCGTAGAATCCGGCCGAAAGCATCATCCGGTTGTATCCCGCAATCCCGTTCTTGCGGCCCAGCCATTCGTCCGACACCTCCCGAACCGGCAGTCCGGAGAACTCACGCCGGATCGCCGAGCAATCCATACCGCAGGGAACCAAGAGTTCGACCGGATAATTTTCCTGTAACACCCCAACAGTCTGCCTCAACGACGCCCGTTCCCAGACGGTCAATTCCGGCCGGTAAACAGGAACGACGACCACCACTTCCTTCTTATCCATACGCTATTTTTTCAAGTAATTTACAACGGCATCGGCGATACGCTCGCCGTCGAGCGCCGCAGAAATGATTCCGCCGGCATACCCGGCCCCTTCGCCCGCAGGGAAAAGCCCGGCGACCTCGGGGTGCATCAGCGTCTGCGCATCACGCGGAATGCGCACGGGGGTCGAGGTGCGGGACTCGACGCCCACGACCAACGCTTCATTGGTCAGGAATCCTCGCATCCGCCGCCCGAAAGTGGCGATACCCGCCCGCAGGGAAGAGGCGATAAATCCGGGCATCCACTTATCCAGCCGGGAAGGCACAACGCCCGGTATATACGAGGTCCGGGGCAGCGAACCGCTCGCACGTCCCGCCACGAAATCGGCGACACGCTGGGCCGGAGCGATCTGATGCTCGCCGCCGTATTGCCGGGCCAGCCGCTCGAACTGCTGCTGGAATTTCAGCCCGGCCAGCTCGCCCCACTCTGCCCGCAGATGCTCGAAATCCGCAAGCCGCACCTCGGTCACCAAACCGGAATTGGCGAAAACGGAGTTCCGGCCGCTGGGCGACATACCGTTCACCACCGATTCGGCCGCATCGGTCATCGCCGGAACGATGAATCCCCCGGGGCACATACAGAACGAATAGACGCCACGCCCACCCTCCTGGCTGACCAACGAATAGGAGGCCGCAGGCAGATACTCTCCCCGCGACTCGCAGTGGTACTGTATCGAGTCGATAAGCGCCTGCGGATGTTCGATCCGCACGCCCATCGCAAAAGGCTTGGCTTCCAGACGCACGCCCCGCCGGTGCAGCAACTCGTAAATATCCCGGGCCGAATGTCCCGTAGCAAGAACCACAGCCGCTCCTTCATAAAGGGTATCTCCGACCCACACCCCTTTTACGCGATCGTCGTGCAATTCGACATCGGTAACCCGCGCATCGAAAACGAACGATCCGCCGGCTTCGAGAATCGTCCGCCGGATATTGGAGATCACCCTCGGCAGTTTATCCGTTCCGATATGGGGATGGGATTCGTAAAGAATTTCGGGCGTGGCGCCGTGAAAAACCAGCGTTTGCAGCGCCTTGTTGTAGTCGCCCCGCTTCTTGCTGCGGGTGAAAAGTTTGCCGTCGGAGAATGTTCCGGCTCCGCCCTCGCCGAAAGCATAGTTCGAATCGGGATCGACCGCACCGTTGCGGTTGATCTGCGCGATGTCCCGCTTGCGGGCCGACACATCGCGTCCCCGTTCCAGAATCACCGGGCGATACCCCCGTTCGATCAGCCGCAGAGCCGTAAACAACCCCGCAGGGCCCGAACCGACGATCACGACCTCCGTACGCCCCGCAACCGACGGATAGTCGAAATGCACAGGTGCGGGCTGCGGTTCGCAATCGGCATAAACTTCGAGCGTAAGATTCACTTTGGGCTGCCGCTGCCGGGCATCGATCGACCGTCCGACGACCCGCACCAAAGCCACATCCTGCTCCGCGACACCCGCACGGCGAGCCGCCTGTTCAGTATAGTATTTTACGTCGGCAGCCTGCTTCGGAGTAAGAACCAGTGTCAGTTTATACGGCATAATCGATTGAAATAGTTTGCAAAAGTAACCAAAAATCGGCAAAATCGCCCGGCATCCATTCGAGAAAAAGGTTTTTTCGTTATCTTTGCCAACAGATAAGAGGCGGCTCGGGCAAGCTCGAATTTGTTTGGCTTGTCGCTTGCTTTCCTTATCCTTGCAAAGGACAGGAACCGATCCGGTAATCTTTGCGGACAATCCCGCACGATTGCGCTCGTTTTCCGGTAGCTTTGCAAAGGACAGGACGCGTTTCACGCACCGCCTAAATCCGGTTTTACACCCGGCTTTTGCAGTTCCTGTTCGGATATTTGCGGATATGGTGTAATTGGTAGCCACGTCAGACTTAGGATCTGATGCCTTAGGGCGTGGGGGTTCGAGTCCCTTTATCCGCACAAAGGAGCCTTTTCGAAGGGCTCCTTTTTCGTTGCCCGTTCGGTGCAAACAAGTGCAAATTGATTGTATATCATCGTTTTGCAAAGGTGTCGGCAAATTCTCTGAACCGGAAGCCGAAAGCATTTCGCAGCAAACTCGCGGGAGCACGAAAGGGAGCGGAGGCGAAAAACGGGCTGCGCGACGGAATTTGCTCCCGAGTACGTTTGCAATGCACTGTTTCGCTACGTTTTACGTCGTAATAATTCTCTCTTGCGGACGTTTTGTTAACCAAAAAATTTCAACGTCATGAGACAAGAGACATTTGCCATTCTTTTCTTGATGCGGAAAGGACGACCGAAGAAAAACGGATTGGCGCCCATCTTCGCACGCATTACGACCGGAGGGCTCCGGCAAGAGGTCTACACTCAGTGCGACAGCAATCCCGAAACGTGGAACCAGCACAAGGAGCGCGCGATGGGAACGAACAAGCTGGCCATTCAGGTCAACGAGCGACTGAACGATTTCCGCGTCAAAATCATCGACATCCGCACCAAGCTGCTGGCCGAGGGCTATGCGGCCAATGCGGCGCAGATCAAGCAGCGCTACCTCAACCCGACCTGCAACACGATGATGCTCATCGCAGGCCTCGCCGACTACGCGAAGCGGCGGCAGGGCGAGGTGGGCGTGCGCATCACGCAGCGCACGGCCGACAAGTACGAACGGCTGCTGCGCTACCTGAAACAGTACCTCGCCCAGCGCGGCAAGGCCGAGGACATTCCCGTCGAGCGGATGAACTACGAGTTTCTGGACGGCTTCAACCTCTTCCTGCAAACCGCCCACC